>Ga0116231_10009307_pt1 | contig 16661 bp, 17 predicted proteins | sample S1TSphgellanicum_2_FD_89695 | JGI IMG/M metagenome (GOLD analysis project Ga0116231, IMG submission 89695) | Host-associated microbial communities from peat moss isolated from Minnesota, USA - S1T2_Fd - Sphagnum magellanicum MG | ecosystem: Host-associated > Plants > Peat moss > Unclassified...
GAAAAAAAAAAAAAAATGTTTATGTTATTGTTTTGTTTTTTGTGGGGGGGGGGTTTTGTGTGTGGTGGATTGTGTATGGGGGGGGGGGGGGGGGGGGGGGGATGGGGGACGAAGGAAGGACATGTGGCCCGCAAAACCCTTACTACAAGAAACACATTGCATGTTCCAGTCTAGGTCTGATCTAAAAGCTCTGAAAGCACTCCACTTTTGGTTGCCTTTGAAAGTGCAAAATGGTTCGATGAAGAAGACCATTAGGTTTTTAATTTGGAGCTTTGGAATTAAATTTGGTTTAGGGTATATGATAAATTTCAAAAACCAAAATTTAAAACCCTTTTGAAATTTATCATATTTTTGTTCATCATGATGAAAAGCTTTATCTATTTGGGATGGGGGTGAATCAGAGCTGTTGAATTGCAGTTGAATAAAGATCAGTGTTGTGAGGGTATCCGGTTTGCAGGGATAAATCCTGAGTTCAGGTTCTTGTGACCCAAACCCAAGTGGACACCCTTTGTTGGAATTGGTGCAAGAATTGAGCCATGGAACTTGTGTTTTGCTACATCCAAAACCAGAATCATGAAAAGACATTCTTAAACGTAAGGTCAGGATCTTTGAGTAGGATGGGGTTTTTTTTCTCGAAAAGTTGATAAGTAGGTTAAATTTTATAGTTGAATATTATAGACCCATGTTTTAATTTGTTGTAAAACTTTGTATTCATTAAATCTCTAGCATTGGAGAATGTGTAAGATAGATAGGCCAGTGAGTGAACACTTAAGAACTAAAATGAATTTGAATCCTCGCACATTGTTCTTCCAATTCTGAAGCTTGAAGAACATTTTGTAGCGTAGCGCTCCCAACATTGCAAAAATCTCTCAGTTTAGTAAAGAAATGGACAAGCTATGGGATGTATGGGATGTTTTGTGTAAGGGGGGTCAATGTTTGGTGATGGGTGATTTAAAATAAATTAGAATTTTAAGCTTAAGATCTTTGATTGTTGCATCTTTACCTTTGGGATCCAAAGAAGTTTAATAAAGCTCTAATTGACACACCCATCATGTTTAAATTGCTCAAAATGGACTAAAAGTGAGAAAAATATGAGGCTGAAACTAAAGAGGAGTCTAAAGCTATTTTTTCAAACAAATTGAAGCAAACTATCGGTCACCCTCTTCCTATGTTTTCTTTGTTGCTCCTTTACTGTTCAAAGAACATTTGTAGCCCTTCAGTTTGTGCATCCAATGCCACAAAAATTGCTCAATTAGTCTAATGAATTAGGAAAATATCGAAAAATGTTTGATAATAAGTACATGTTCAATGATAAGCAATTCTACCCCATATAAAACTTGGACCCTGAGGTTCTTGAATTTGAAAAAAATTGTGCTAAAACCGGAACCAAAGGGTTTTTAATTTGGCAACATCATCCTCAAACCCTCACTCAAAGAACCTCCAAATAAATTTTATAGAGTCAAAATCTGGATCAAAGGTTCTTTCCAAAATGAAGAATTACACAACACTAGTGAAAGACTTACTCCAACATATTTTTAGTGTAATCGGAGGCAACTTACCAAAAGTATTTTTTTCTTTGGCTAGTTGCAAAGCATTTGTTTGGCAATTGTTCAGATTTTGGAAACACCCCACATTTTTTTCTATTTGTTCCCATGGTCCCCATTGGGTATCATGCGAAAAGAACCAAAAACAAAACATCAGACCAAGTCTCTAAAGCCCTTGGTCTCACAGGGGCCCTTATTTCAATAAAGCCCGTGGCCTCGAGCTTTACCCAACTAAACCCTAGCCAAACCTGGTAACTACCCAACATTAGTTTGGACTAAAGTTAAGCCTAATCACAAATTTTAAAACAAAATGAGAAAACTAAACTTCAGGTTTAAATCAATGTACATTTCAGTTCCCAATGTCAATGTTCAGAACCGGACTAGGAACCGGAATTTTATTTATATTTGTTCTAATATTATATATATGAATACATTATTGAAAAACACTTGGAGAAATTTCCTAAGTGTATTTGGAGGGCATATTATATTCATGAATAATCCTCTTAAAATAATATAAGAGGGATCTTATACCTATAAGTAGGTGTAAGATCTTGTCTTAGGTCTAAGTCCTCCTACCCCTTAAGGGCAAAAGAAACCCTCCTCTCCTCGAGATGTACATATGTTCAAGTTCATAATAACCTTCATCTCATGCTTTACAAAACGGTAAATGTCGCCAAAAAAATGCTCACAAAGCAATTTCTTTTCTGAAATTCATAAAATATGTTTTTTCCGCAAAAATTTGCCACTTTGAAAAATCAAAAAATAAAATAAAAATAAAATTCCTATAAGAAGAAACTCTGAGTGCCAAGGTAGGGTTAATTAGGGTTTATGGTCTATCAGGTAAATTAGGATTTAGGTGTTTTATTATATTTGCTTTACGTTTAGGGTTTGGGACTTAGATATTAGGGTTAGCCATGATATGCATTATATGTCGGTTTTGTTTTAAGGGGTTCAAAAGTGCATAATTTAAGTGTCTATTTGGGGCTGGGTAAAAAACTAACTGACCCTAAACCCTAAACCTAGGTACTAGGGTTTTTACATGCATATTTAAGTTTCTATAATCTAGGGTTGCAAATATTTAGCAGGTATTTTAGGGGTGAAAATAAGGTTTAGGATGAAAGAGTTTAATACAATTTAATCACTTTTTGTAGGTATGCTGCATGAGATAGATGATTGGGGATTCCAAATATGAGTGAAGAAAATAGGTAGCCCAAAATTTTGTCTTCAGCACAACAATTGAGCTAACTAACTACAATGGTAACTACGGAACCCAAACCCAATGAAAAAGTGTGTCCTATCCAGTGTTGTCCAGTTACCAGTCTTTTTTCATATCAGGTTGTTATGTTTTTTGTTAGGGTTTTATTTTTTCAAAACATCAGCACACAGGGTATCAATATTTTAAAAATTCAAAATTTTCAAACTTCTTGCATGTTATCAATTAATGTCGAAGTACCCAATATCCTCATCTATCAATTAGGTTGGGGTTTGTTATTTAAAGGGCAATACACACATGCTATGCATATGGTTGGTTTTGCAAATACCCGCCTTGAGAACCACCTAATATACCACCTAGGTAGATTTGTTACAGGATTTTGTTATGGGTTTTATGGGTTTTTTTGGGCTTATTAACCTAAAGCGTGCCCATTTATGAACCAACCTTGATGGTGTGACCGGACAATAGGTCACCAAGCTAGTGTGAACATGGCCTGTTGGTTGAGTTGATTTTGTAGCCGTCAATGTTTCTAGCTGCGGGGATCTCTCCATTACTACTACAAAGAATGCATGGCGGCTGCTTCTAGAGGTACTATGAAATCTGATCACGCGCAAGTGAGGCGGCACGGATTATGGCGGAGTGGAGCTTCATTGATGAAGCAGGAGTGGATGGAACGACGACGGATGGAGAGGAGGCAAGATAAAAGGCCAAAGAGGACCGGTGGAGAGGAGGGAAGATCGAAGGAAATTTTTTGAGACTTAGTGGGCTGTGGACGGGAGTGTAGTTCAGATCGTGGTAGATGAGTATAGAGATGCATGACTAGATAGTAGAGAAAGTTTTTAGCTCTGGCTGGTTGTTAAAAAAATTCCGCTGCGCCAACAACTTAGCTGGACAGCTATGAGTGATTTGTAGAAATAGCTAAGAAGGGAGGGAGCCAAGTTCTTTTGTCTTTGATGAATGCACTGCAGCAAGTATGCTTGTACTCTCTGGACTTTTATGAATGAAGATGTAAGCTTCAGATTTGATGATCAGAATCTGTTGGTTTTGTAAGCATAAGTGGCATCTGTGTGAAGATCAGCAGGTGTAGGAGAGAGAAGATCAGAAGGTGTTGGTTGATTTTAGAATCGCACAGAACTCAGTTCTGTGTAGGGCCATCAGATCGTCCAGTTTGTTGTTTGGTCTTACACCCTCTCTTTTGGTATCAGAGCAGGTTCCGATCTGACAGTTTTGGCAGAACCTGTGGATGTCAAGCTAGAATGATAATTGAAGTATCATGTCTACGCCTAGTGCAGATGAGGGTGGAGTAGAAGAATTAACACAGGAGATTCATGAACAACAAATCGTTAATAAGTTCGATTATCTGACTACTCAAGGTGGACCACAAAGAGGAGCGGTAGTCCTGCGTTTACTGGGTTTTGGAGTGGTAACGCTTGTGGGAATAGATCCAGAGGAAGCTCGAGTCGGAGACATAGCAGTAGAAGTAGCTCACAGTGGTCTTTATACGCGCGTTAAGGTTTGGTTGAAGCTGAGAGATGGAGCAAGGGGATGGGTGTCAATCTCAGAGCTATAGACGCAGTACTACTACACTTTGTACCTTGCGTAGAGTAACGCCTTTGTTTGCCGAAAGGCAGCGGAGTGTGCCTAGGTTAGGAGACATTTGGGTTCCTAAGTCTGCTATGTCACCTAACCATTTCACCAGATTCTACATTCCCAGTGTGGAAAATTTGTTCCAAGTTGGAGATCATCTTGTCAGGGTGGAACATGGTGGATCGAGATCTCTGTCATCAGTTGGAGAATATGGCGCGATTCAGAAGGAAAGTGGAAATTCTAACAAGAATCCACAGATGAGCAAAGCTTTTCCATTTTTCCATCTAATTTTGCACCTTTGAGACCAGTAACAGAAGGAAATTAGTCTCAATTCGCAGATTGAACCGTATAACATTTGCTCTTCTCAAAATCCAAAATGAACATAATAGACTATAAAGTTGTTTGGTATTGTGGCCGCCGATTGTGGCCTAAGGTCAAGTGTATAGTAGGAAGTGTTGCAATTTTGGTATAAAATTGAACATTTGCAAGATGACCAGTCCCCAAGGGATGGATGAATTATTCTGGGGAAGAGACCATGAGGACGTCAATGACTGGGCGGAGAGGCTCACCATGGTAGCTGAGGTGCGCGATCTGAATGTGGACAAGCTCTTCAAGATTGCGAAGTTGAATCTAAGGGGTAGAGCAAAGGAGTGGTTCAAGAGGATGCAACCAGCACCAGCCGATTGGCCTGAGTTGAGAATTCTAATCATACAGAGGTATGGAAGTGTGGATGCCGATGACATCAGGATGAAGCTTGATGCCATCAAGCAAGAACCCAAGGAGAGGGTTCAAAAATATTTTGAACGTCTTGATAAACTGTTTCAAAGGGGAAGGATACAAGACGCTGAACAAAGGAGAAGGTTTTTGGCCAGATTAAGGCCTAAAATTCGAAAATTATGTGTGGTGAGGATGTTCACTGACATTGAAGAGCTGGTGAGTGCTGCCACTGAGCTCGAAAGAATACTGGGTGAGCTTGGAGAGACTCCATTCAAACCCCTGAAGGAGGAGTAAGAAGAGGGAGTTGCAGAGACGATGATGGAAAAGCAGGTTATTGCTTTAAACAACACACTCATTAATTTCTTGAAGGGGAATGTGCCGAATCCTGTCACATCATCCTCTTCCACCATGTTCGGAGGGTGCCAAATCTGTAAGGGAGGAGACCATATAGCCACTACATGTCCGAGATTGAATGAACCACGGCCGAAATGTGCCAAATGTGGCATGTCTCATAGGACAGAAAATTGTGGGATAAAATGCTCCTTTTGTTCAAGTTTAAGACATTCAGAGGACAGGTGTTGGAAGAAACCCAAGGATGCGAAGTCACATTCTGGAGCAGTGAACTTCCTGGAAGTATTGCTGAATGACGAAGAAGCAACTCTACAACAACTCAACAAGTTGTGTGGGAATGAGAACATATTCTCATACACTTGAGTACCCAGGAGAAGAATGCCTGTCGAAGTGGCAACGGCAAGCACTAGACCATCTCTTGAAGCTGCCAAAGAGGGCACAAGAATGAATCGGGAGAATTCTGTCAGGTCGAAAATTCTGTCCCATTTCATTGAAGGAAAAATTTCAATGACACCGATGGAAATAATGTTGATGGTATTGGGAGAATTGGAACACCTAGAAAATCTAGTAAAAGTGGCTAAAAAGAAAAAGGATGCAAAAGTTGCGAACAATCAGGTGTCCATGGTTTCAACAACTCCAACGCTTCGACAAATCTGCATCAACAAAACACATAGGAGTAAGACACTCCACTTGTCGGTGGAAGTGAATGGCTATCTGGTGGAGGGACTTGTAGACATTGGAGCGTCTATGTCTGTCATGGCGGCTGCAGTAGTTTGAGAATTAGGACTAATGCACTTGGTTTCTGGATCTAAAACTTACAAGACCGCATCAGGAGTTGTTACGCAAGCTCTTGGCCGAATTGATGAAGTGTCGGTCAAGGTTGGAGGTGTGCAGTGCACCATGACCTTCATGGTGGTGGACACGGATAGCTATGACGTACTGCTTAGACTTGATCTTCTGATCAAAATTGGAGCAATTGTTAATGTGGAACGAGGATTAATCCAAGTGAAGCACGGACCAGGAACCAAGGTGGAAGTGTTACCGTTGACCGTGGTAAACATGTTGCAGAAAATGAACTCGGAAACTCTGATGCGAGAAGCTGTTGCTGCTCTGGGAGACACGCATCTCGATGGAAATTTGGACACGATTGCCAAAAAACCATCTCTATGTGAGCACATTGCAACTGGATGAATGGATGCACTGGCATCACATTCAAACTCTAATACAGATGAAGGTTGTGAAGGCGGGCTTCAACTGGTGGAGCCAGTTGATGACGAATCTGAGTTTGGAAACACCGAACTTGAGGATTTGGTATTGTTGGAAGGACCACAGCAAATGCTGTAACTGATGTTGCAAAAACAAGCTGATGATTTCATGAAAAAGGAAATCACAGATGCTGACGACTATGCCGATTGGATCAGGTGGGTTTTTGATGCAAGGCAAGGAAAGCAGGCTCTCCCTGGAGCCGCGAATTGCGCAGAAGTACCTGTACTACTACAAGTCCAGCAAATGGACACTGCTGACTCTCATAACAACTTCAAGGAGCAGTTGGAGTCATCTAACAACCGTAAGGCAAGTTCGAGGTGGGGAGAGATTTGCCAAAAGATTCGAGTTGATCAGAATCTGGATGAAAAGAAGGGACAGCAATTTTGGGGAGTGTTAGAGCGATATCAGGATGTGTTTGCTTAGAACAAAGGAGAGCTAGGCTGTTGTACTATCAGAGAACACTCCATAGACACACAAGGATTTCCACCTTGCAAGGTAGCTCATGGTCGATTATCATACTGGGAGGAGGCAGAGGTGAAGAGACAGATTGATGTGTTGGTGGAGTTGGGTAAGATGAAGCCAAGCAATTCGAAGTACGCCTATCGTGTGACCCTGCCAGTGAAAAAGGACGGGAGTAGGCGATTCTGTGGAGATTACCGACCACTCAATTTGCAAACTCAGCGCGATTCGTTCCCCATGCCTCTTGTCGATGATGTGATTTCCCAATTGGGGAAATCAGCTTGGTTTACTACACTAGATTTGCAATCAGGATTCTGGCAAATTCGTATGGCTCCTGAAGATATGAAAAAGATGGCATTGGTTACCAAGACTGGATTGTATGATTGGACAGTTATGCCTTTCGGTCTCAAGAATGCGACCAGTACTTTCACGACAACAATGTCGCTAGTTTTCAAGGAATTGGGAGACAAGTTCCTGAAGGTGTTTGTGGATGATCTCAATGTCCATAGTGAAAATTGGGAAGACCATCTGCGACACTTGGAAGTTGTACTCTCCAAGTTCAGGGAAGTGAACTTGAAGTTGAACCCAGGAAAATGTTGTTTCGCTGCTGAAAGCATCGTGTTCCTAGGCTATATGGTCAGTGAGGAAGGTACTAAGCCAAATCCTAAAAAAATTGACGCAGTGTTGCGTTTTCCAGAACCAACAACGGTCACCAGTGTCAGGTCTTTCCTAGGACTGACAGGGTACTACCGAAAGTATGTACGAGGGTATTCGAGGTTGGCTGGTCCGTTGTTTGAATTGACGAAGAAAGACGTTACATTTGTATGGAATCAGGACTGTTAGCAGGCGTTTGATTCTTTGAAGAGAGCACTTGTTGATGCTCCCATATTGGTACGTCCAAACTTCAAAAGGCCATTCTGCCTCAATGTGGATTGGTCAACGAAAGGTGTTGGTGCCGTCCTGTCACAAAAGGAGGGTAGATTCAAGAAAGTGGTGGCTTATGCCAGCAAAGGTTTGACAGTGGCGCAAAGGAAATTTCACCCCATGGAAGGGGAGTGTTATGCATTGATCTGGGGCATCATGCATTTTAGACAATATCTGCACAGAAACCATTTTACCCTAAGAACCGACCACAAACCGCTTGAATGGTTGGCAATGGTATCAGATGTACATGGCAGGAGAGGCAGATGGATCGATATGCTGCAAGATTTCAGCTTCAAGATACTGCATCGACCCGGCTTGAGACATGCGAATGTAGATGCTTTGAGCAGAAATCCAGTAGGGTAGGCTACAGATGATGATGACTTCAGTGAAGAAATCCAAGACGTTGGAAGTCCACTAACGGATGCATCTAAAAGAGAAGGGGAGACTCTCTTTGTTCGGACTAGCGAAGAAACAGAATGGCTCGGCATCAAAAGAAAGGACAGGGAGTGTGTACGACGTCATGCGTATTGTGACCATGTTAGCAACCAGCAGCTGTATATGGTTGATGTTGTATCAAAAGAGGACAAGGCCAAAGAGCTTGTGCCATAGGAGGCAGAAACTGCAAGGGGGAGTGAGCTTGTGCAGGATGAAGATCTGAGAGTGGTGCTGAAGAGGAGGAGACCCCAGTGCTATGACAGGCAACAGCAATTAGAGCTAGTGTTGACCGCTCAACGACTGTTTGAGTCTGGTGAATGTGACTTGGTTGCTGCAGGTTCGGATGAGGAGGACGAATGGGGCGTAAGCACAACGCACCAAGATATATGGGAGGATGTGACTTGTATGGATTTACTGCAAGGAGGCATGCTACCAGACACTGTTGATCCTGTGGAGTCTAAAAGAGCAAAGAAGAGGATATCGAACTACCACTGGCAGGATCAATCACTCTATTTCAAGGGCTTACTTGTACCAAGGCCAAAGGACCGTATGGGACTAGTAGTCCGAATGCACCAAGACCTAGGGCATTCTGGAGAAGAAAGGACTCTGGCTGAGATATGCAGGAGGTACTTTTGGCATAATCGGACTGAGGATGTGAAGACTGTGGTGAAGACATGCCAACAGTGTCAAATGGTGAGAAGAGTGGGAAGTATACGCTCTAAAGATGAAGAGTTAAAGAGCATACCCGTTTGTGATCTGTTTCATAGAATGGCTATGGACACTGCAAGACCATTGCCTGAAACCAAGTCAGGAAACAAGTACATATTGGTGGCAATCGACCACTACTCCAAATGGTGTGAGGCAAAGGCAGTTATTGATCATGGTGCTAAGACTACGGCCAGGTTTCTGGAAGATGACATAATCTGTAAGTATGGAGTCCCCAAGTTCGTGCTCACTGACAATGGTGGGGAATGGGCTGTAGAATTCGATGTTATGTGCAAGGACTACGACATCTAGCACTAGCACACTGCACCCCAGTGGCCTCAGTGTAATGGGATGGCGGAACGCTTGATCAAGACCATCAAGCACAACATTACTGTTCTTGCTACCACACCAGAAAGCGTAGACTATTGGGACGAGCATCTGGCTAAGATATTGTTTAGGTACAGATGTGGGATATAGGTTAGCACCAAGTTTCCACCCTTCATGATTTTGACAGGTCAAACACCACGTCTTAGGGTAGACAATTACCTACATGCTCTAACTGCTACGACTGATGATGATGTTGATATTGAAGTTGCTACAGCACAGTTTCTACAGAAGGTGAAGCTTATAGCAAACATCCACGAGAATGTTTTGCTCAATGTGGAACAGGCCCAAAAGAAACAAAAGAGGACCTATGATGGCAAAAAAGGTAAGCATACTTTTGAAGGTCTTGTTGCAGGTGAAACGATGGTCAAAATGAAGAAACCAGGAAGGAAGAGAGCCTTGGTTGCAAGCTGGGAAGGTCCATACCAATTCATTGGGCACGCAGATGGGAAGGGGAACTTTGATTTTGAAGAAGGCAGTCGAGTGTGCATCATCCAGGATGCAAATGGACGCCAATGGGAAAGGCCTCGTATAGATCTTCAGATCTATTACGTTCTACAAGAGTAGATGAAGCTGAAGGACTCAGCTTTTTAAAGAACGGAGGGGTTACATATGTGACCAGACAATAGGTCACCAAGCTAATGTGAACCTGGCCTATTGGTTGAGTTGATTTTGTAGCCGTCAGTGTTTCTAGTTGCGGGGATCTCTCCATTACTACTACAAAAAATGCATGGTGGCTGCTTCTAGAGGTACTGTGAAATCGGATCACGCGCGAGTGAGGCGACGCGGATTATGGCGGAGTGGAGCTTCATTGATGAAGCGAGAGTGGATGGAACGACGGCGGATGGAGAGGAGGCAAGATAGAAGGCCAAAGAGGACCGATGGATAGGAGGGAAGATCGGAGGAAATTTTTGGAGACTTAGTGGGTTGTGGACGGGAGTGTAGTTCAGATCGTGGTAGATGAGTATAGAGATGCACGACTAAATAGTAGAGAAAGTTTTTAGCTCTGGCTGGTTGTTAAAAATTCTCCGCTGCGCCAACAACTTAGCTAGACAACTATGAATGATTTGTAGAAATAGCTAAGAAGGGAGGGAGCCAAGTTCTTTTGTCTTTGATGAATGCACTACAGCAAGTATGCTTGTACTCTCTGGACTTTTATGAATGAAGATGTAAGCTTCAGATTCGATGATCAGAATCTATTGGTTTTGTAAGCATAAGTGGCGTCTGTGTGAAGATTAGCAGGTGTAGGAAAGAGAAGATCATAAGGTGTTGGTTGATTTTAGAATCGCACAGAACTCAGTTCTGTGTAGGGCCATCAAATCGTCCGGTTTGTTGTTTGGTCTTACACCCTCTCTTTTGGTTACAATGGGAATTCTATGGAAGCTACAAGAAAATGGAGACAAAAATCACAATTTGCTTACAACCTATTAGTAGCATTGAAAGAGTAGTGAAGAGCTGTGGTTGAATAGATGATTGAGGTTTTCAAGCCATCCATTCAATTTCTATAAGATATGGCCACCTTGGCATGACCAATTTATCTGGATAGTAAAAGTATTTTAAATATAATAATATTATTGTAATAAATTTGTATTTGATATGATGTTTTAAATTAAGTTTGGTCTAATCTCAAACTAATCTCAATTCAATTTCATTTGCATTTGATTAAAATGTTCATGTCATATATTTGATATATCTAGGTCATATTCATTCTATTCATTCATCAAGTTTTTGGTCTAGATATAAAATCTTAAGGCAAGGTGGATCTTCCATTCACATTTTTCATGTATTTTCATCCATAGCCCTCCCCACATGTGTGAGTTTGAATATCAATTAGTTATAATATAACATACTACATAATTGTTTAGACCAAATTTAATTTCAATTAAATAAGAGTTTTTACATACAATTAGCACAAAGTGTTACCTTATTCAATTTTCATTGTGTAAAATCACTAGAAGCCCATGGCTGGGGAAAAAAACTCTAGATTAATCAAAGGTAATTTAATGTCAATTCAAGAATTTCATGATTGAAAGGAATGACAAATTAAATAAATCAAAATGATAAATGATAAATAATGTAATGTACTACTATATATTTTTGTATATGATGTAATGCATGATGCAAACATGTGTATCAAACAATATTTTTTCTTCAAATTTTTTAATAATTGCAAAATTCAACTAGTAAAGTTGGAATGTGTTTTATGGTAGATTTTTTTTTCAAAGACCCCATCAACTTAGGGAAGCTCCAACATTTGCATTCCTTACTGGCCAATTTGGAATCTATAAAAGGCTACTAATGGTTACATTAATGCCCTACCAAAAGTCAAACATCAAGGCCATCAAATGCATGGTCACTAAACCCTAGCCTTCTAAGCTATCAAATGTTTGGTTACCGACCTATCTGCCTTGTGTTCAAATTTTTGGGCCTTTTCAATTAGTGGAGATGAACTAGCCTTCTATATCATGTTGGCATCTAAAAATTCATGTAAGATTGAAGGTAGACAAGAAATGAGAAATGGAATTAGTGCTTACATGAGTTCATGGTAGGTTATATTTGCACCAAGGCAAATCTGACTATCAACTTAAATAAATATGATTGAAAAGAAACAATTTTATCTTTTGAAATGATCCATATTTTTGTTCTTAATTGGGCAAATTGAAAATTGTTAATGCATGTTGTGAACTTCCACATAGTAACCTTGCATTGGAGGGATTATGATTAACAACCTTTAATTTTTTAATATCCTTGGCTAATGCCCATACGCACTTTGATAGGTTAAGTTTCACTAATGGTTATTTTAAACAATGACTCTATTAGTTAATGTCCCCAAATCCATTGAATAAGAAATTCTTCAGTTCTAGCCTTGCAAAGGAAGAAATGAACTTTGAAATGATTTTGTTTCATTTCTCTGGAACAATTACCATTTGTGTTAACATGTTATTGAAAATAGTTCAAAGAATGTTATACAATTTTGGGCTACCATCCACAAGTATGATTGTATTGCAAACAATAAAATTATTTGAATATATGGGACACATAGTCACTTGAAGAGTCTTACACACTTAGAGTAGAATTTGGATGAGCAAATTAATCTGAATCATGGTTTTAACTAAGTGTTGGAAAGCTATTGATGAGGGCTATAAGAATGATCATATATTGGATAAGTTTTTTGATAATCATGATGCTTTGAAATTTTGGACATGAAATATTTAGAAATCAAAAATCCAAGAATTCAGAATTGTTAATTTCCCCCATTGGGATGCAATCCCTATGGAGACCTACTTCTAAGTACTAGGGAATTGTGCTACACACAATGGTCCAATCTGTGTTAAGTCCATGATTAATCTTGATTTTATTTTCAATTGCATTCACATTAAATCCCTCTTCTATTTGTTTTGTGCATGAGATAAATCAATTGTCTTTGACTAATGCAACGTTATTTCAATTTGTAACTTGACGCCAACAATTGAATTTGGTACCAAATAAATGGGTAGTGTATTGAATATTTAAAAGGTTTTTGTCATGTGTTTGTATCAAAAATTACCATCATTATCATTTGGTAACCTTGCACCTTCATTATTATGTTATTATTATTATGATAACCATCATCCTAGAATCCACATGTCTTATGCAAATTTGATGAGTCAACTAAGATATTCTTGCCCTAAAACTAACTACAAAACAACCTCATTGCCCATTGAAAAAAGTAGAGGATCAAAATTCTAGAGAATTCATGAAACTCATAAATTCTCAATTGTAAATGAACGTAATACAAACCCATCTTCCTATTACAGTCTCTAGTAATTAAATTACTAAAACCTAAACACAACACGGGCCAAACAATTACAGGTTTCTAGGTGGCACAAATGAGGGAAGTCACAACTCCACAGAAGATAGGGATATGTTTTGGTCAAGCTTGCTAAACATGTCAGTAATATTGAAAACATCAATAAAAAAGAACATTTCTCAAAGAAACTCTCACTTTGTTACATTTGCTTCAACCAATTGACATCTATGGAGATTATTACTTAGAATTGGCATTGTCATAGCAACATTGGGTAAATGAAGTAAAGGCTCTCACCTCTAAGCTTATTATAATAGGCAAAAGTGTAGCAAACACACTGTTTGTCAAACATTTTCTTGGTGCAAATTGAAATGCCTTCTCTAAAACATAGAGAAGTCAAACTATAAAACCTGCTATAAGATCAAGTGAACTACCTTCTCTTCTTAATAGAGTAATCCCAGAACCCAAAAAATGCAATACATGTTATTTTGCTACCATAACGAAACTCATGACCTTTATGTGGCCCTGAGCAACAAGTGCTCCAAGAAGGTTTATAACGCCAACCATGATTCCATCAAACATATCCATGTTTCAAAAGTTGTTCCTCATTCTATTAGCATTGATGGACAAACCTATCCCCCCATATTTCCAACTAAACATAATTTGGAAGCAAATGAATGTGTGTGTGCAATAGATACAACTTCCGAAACTCGAAAAGGTAATTACCAATGATCACCCCTTCCAATCTTAACAATAAAGGAATTAACTAGAGGTTGAATAGTTACAAAATCTCCTGTGACACCTACTATGCTACCATTGTTGACACTTTCATCATCAATATTAACATGACCATTGGAAGATTCTTGCTTGACATTTGCTTGTTCATTGCTACTAGTTTGGATTTTCTTGAATTATGGGTTTGCTTTCAAGTTACGATCACAAGATGACATATTAGCGGGCATGTCCAATGCCTATGCCTTCTTCATAGTAGAGTTAATAACATTTCAACACCCCCATTTGCAAAGAGAGTCTCCACAAATACAATTGCCCTAGTTGTGTTAGGTTGAATTACCAATCTATAAATCATATGCAAGACACGAGCAACTTGCACATACCTACAATGTTCAAACCACCCATGCACACTACTTAATATATTGCCCCAAATCTCCCTATTTGAATACTCAAAGCACTACAAGAAATTTGCAAATATACAATTAGATTTACAACTTATTTTTAATCGTGATTACCACATGTGATTTGTTATAGTGTCTGGTCACCTTGGATAAGTTGCATAAAATTCTAGTTGCAAAAGAAAATATGTGACACCAAGTTGCAAAAGTAGTCGCATAATATATATATATATATATATTTCACATTTCATATTTAAATAATAAAATAATATATTTATATTATTGTTAATTTCATTAATTCAACATGTACCATGTTGACATGTGTTATTACATAGGCTAAGCTTAAAAAGCTAGTTTAGGTTGCTAGGTAGGCCACCTATTGTGCCTACTTAAAACCACTCCATAAGCATTTAGCCTATGTTGGCTATGTAAGTAAAGAATACATTCCAATGTTGACCACAACCCATGCCATTCATGAGGATTGACCCTTGAACCCCAAAGATGGATATCAACTCATTCATCACCAAGCCAGCCCACTTGTTGTGAAAAAAAACATGCATTTTATTTAACCTATTTAATTTCAAACATTACACAAAACATCATGTTTGAACTTTGATATTTTATTATGATTTTGTCCAAATGACAAGATTAAAGTTTAAACTTAATTTTTTTCCAATAATGTACATTAATTTTTTTTTCCTTTTAAAAATATAACTCAATTTGAAAAGAAAAATATTTGAATTTTGCTATTCAATGCAATTTCAAACACCATTCCATGGAAAAAATAAATTCAATCACATGATTTATAAATGTATTATATAATAACAAACACATAAATAAATTTCATATATTAAACCTTCATTTGATTCTAGAAATTATATTATACAAATTTTCTTTTGATATATCATAATTTTACCAATAGAATTTAATTAAAATGTGTGATATATAATTTATTCACATATAATATTTATAAATGAATCATAAATAAATAATAATAAAATTTATTTTATTAACTATATTTATGATATAAAAGATTAATCTAGATAATCAACTTTAATTTCTAAATATTTATTAATGCCATATAATTGATTAATTTTATGGAATTATAAATTTTATTATGTTTACACATATAATATATTAATTTTTTACTTTAAATTATGATAACAATTTTATGTAAAAATAAATTATATTTTTTCACATCTCAAACATCTATTTGATTTAAGAAAGTATATTATACAATTTTGCTTGTAATGGATCATACTTGTACCAACAAAATGTAATTTACATGTATGATATGAAATGGGTCATAAATTACTCTTACTACCTAGCATATTCAATAAATAAATTATATTGCCTACCTATTATAATATTTAATTCAAAAAATATCACATATATTAACATGATAAAATACTTATTACTTAACCCACATACATATGACCTACTTGCTATTTACTACCTTTCCTACTTATTGCCTATTTAATACATTAATTGCATAGCCTACCTAATTATTTAATTACACTTACTATCTAAACCTTAACCTATTGAATAAATAAATTACATGGCCTAATTAATTAAATAATTAATACAAGAACATTGTCACATATCAACAATATGATAAAATATCTAATACTTAGCCCTATTTTTACCATTAATTGTCATGAGTCCTTTGAAATTTTCACAAACCTACCAAACCCTATTACATATTTAATGGTTAATTCATTGAAAAATTTAAGGGAAAACAATTAGACCATAATTAAATCTAGCAATTTTAGTAGCAAACTCATTTTGTTTTTACATTTGATTACATGTGCATTTGTGATTAAAATTTATAATCACAAATCAAGTTGAAAAGATGCCACGTGGTATCCAATGGCCCTTGAACCATTGACGCGCTCCCAAGTCACGGGGTGAAACCCACTTCAGGGTTTCACAAAGTCAAGTTGCGGAAAGTTGAATTTGGTAGCACGCTCCCGGCTTCCAACTCTAGAAAGGGGTAGAGGGTCGAGTTGCGAGCCCCGGGATTAGACTAGGAAGAAATCAAGCTTTTAGATCACACGAACCTACATCACAAACCAACACGAGTTGGTTAGAATCCATTTGCACTCTTTTCGTGTTGGGACAAGCCACGGGGACCCGGACTCACTTGGACTCACCACATC
>Ga0116231_10009308_pt1 | contig 16660 bp, 17 predicted proteins | sample S1TSphgellanicum_2_FD_89695 | JGI IMG/M metagenome (GOLD analysis project Ga0116231, IMG submission 89695) | Host-associated microbial communities from peat moss isolated from Minnesota, USA - S1T2_Fd - Sphagnum magellanicum MG | ecosystem: Host-associated > Plants > Peat moss > Unclassified...
AATAAAAAAAATATATAAAAAAATAGTTAAAATAAATAAAAAAAATTAAATTAAAATTTTAAAAAAGGTTTTTGAAAAAAATTTTTTTTTTTTTTTTTTTTTTTTTTTTTTGAGGTTGGTAAAAGTCACAACAAAGCTTAACACTTGCCAGAGAAGAGTGTAATTGTATATATGAGTTGATGGCTCAGTGAAGGTGCAACTTAAACTTTCATACATGCGATCAAATATATTATATTTATTGCAACAAAAATCTTCATCTAAGCACCCAACAAAATTGTAAGGAATTCCTTGATGTTTCAAATGAATTCCTCCAGTTGCTCTCAACTGACAACTATATCCCAAAAGATTTGCATGCATTCTTTCAGTGATTGATGATGAGTTTTTTTTTTGGCTGTTGCTGTTTGGTAGGTGTTTGGTAGATGACCCAACCCCTTCTCTTCCCTCCCAAAAACAGAGAGAAGAAGAAGAAGAAGAAGAAGAAGAATTTTAGCAAGATGGAACTATTGTAGTGGCTGGCTGGGGGGAACCAGCACCTTCACTGGTACCTTCACCTTCTTGAGGGAGGCCTATATTCTTCTTAGAATCTACCACATATATTCAACTCAGGATGAATTCACTGTGTGCATTTTTTTTGGTTGCCAATTTTATGATGTAGGTATCCAAAGTGGCAATCATCAAAATTTTTTTTTTCCCCCGATGTGAATGTTTCTATCGCTGTGAATGAATGAGTCCACTGTAATAATAATAGGAGCCTGAAGATGATGATTTACGAAGTATCAAGGATCAAAAGCAGAATATAAAAAGAACCAAAAGAAGAATCAGAATCAGAATGCAATAAAGAATCATCAGAAGAAGACTCAGAAGCAGAAAGTAAAAGAATCAGAAGAAGAATCAGAAGCAGAAAGTAATAGAATCAGAAGAAGAAGCAGAAGCAGAAGGTAAAAGAATCAGAAGCAGAATCTAAAAAGAATCGGAAGCACAATCAGAAGCACAATCAGAAGCCGAAATAGAAAAAGAAAAAGCAAAGAAGATGGAGAGGAAGAGATTGTCACTCACTCACTCACGTGGCGGCGCTGCAGACGAAAATCGAAGAATCAGGCAGACTGCAGGAAGTTGGAGCTCGCAGAAGACGAGACTGCTGTCAGAACGTACTCCCCCCTCCCTCCCACGTGAAACTCTCCACAGAAGGAGGACCCATCTTCTCCACAACCCAGGCTGGGTTGAGCTTTGAGAGTTGTTCGTGGTGTAGAGTACTTGGAAAGTTTGTTCCTGAACTGGATTTGGGTTTTGTTTTTGGGTGGTGGGTTTGGTTGGTTTCCTGATCTCTCTCTCTCTCTCTTCTTGCGTTTTCTCTTTGCCTTGACAGGAACGAAGAGTAGAGGAAATCTGGTAGTAGTTCGGGTCTTTTGTTGTTGTTGTTGTGGTGTTGTGTTTTGTAGTGAAACGCCTCTTCTTGGAGATGAGGAGTGGTGGCATTGGAATGGTGGAACTAGTCCATTTCGCGTCAGGATTTCAGGAGAGCTCGTTGTGATCGGTGAGGCTAGGTTGACCTCCACACTCCAATCACCTGCCAATCCCATTTTGTCTCTACTTAGGAAGTTGTAAGAATTGGAGAGCACCCAGAGAGAGAGAGAAGAGAAGAGAAACGGTTACGGAAGATTCTGCACGTGCAGCAGGAGCTTGACAGCAATGGCGGTCATGGCAAGGCACGTAGGGGAAGGAGGTTTTACAGCGGTGGAAGCGCAGTTCACAGGAGGGAGGTGTGGACCGCTGATGAAACCCACCAGGACGTTGTCGCAGGAGGTAGCAGTGTTGAGTCCCAGATCATCAGTGCGCAGATTGAATGCCCCTGCAGCAGCAGCAGCAACAGCTCCTCCTACGCAGCAGATACCCATCTACAGCAGCTCCACCACCAAGTTTGCCCAGCAGCAACGCAGCTCGAAGCTGCTCGACTCAGCAATGGAAAAGAAAGCCCAGACATGGTATGCACCCACAACACGCACATAAACTCTTCCATTGATCTCCATTGCAACAACCTATGGAAGAAGACGATTGATCATGCATGAGAGGGAAGAAGAAGAAGACGAAGCAGAAGAAGAAGCCCATTCATCTGTCAGTTTGCGCTTGAGCTTCTTATTGGGCACAGTGATGGATGTCTCGTGTTTTCTCCATTTTGCAGGGTTGCTGCAACAGAGCTCGACAGCGACTTGCTAGTGAAAGTTGCAGACATGAGCTTTCACCTCCACAAGGTACTGTACAACATCTTCTCTCTCTCTCTAGAGCTTTGCTGCTAGTGTTTCTTCCGCAAGCTCAGTCAGAGAGTCTCGCAAGGTTTCCACTCATCTCGTTCTTTTGAGGCAGTTTCCTTTGCTGTCAAGGAGCGGGCGGCTGAACCGACTGGTGTTCGAGTCGAGGGATACCGAGAAGGATTGCATCAACATGGACGACATGCCGGGAGGAGCTGTGGCATTCGAGCTAGCTGCGAAATTCTGCTACGGCATCACAGTGAAGATCACAGCACGCAACGTAGCCGCGCTGCGATGCGCAGCGGAGTATCTAGAGATGACGGAGGAATACGAGAAGGACAATCTGGTGACGAGAACCGAAGCTTTTCTCACTTCCGAGGTGCTAGCGTCATGGAAGAAATCCATCGCAGTGCTGCAGACTTGCGTGAAGCTGCTTCCCTGGGCGAAGGAGCTCCAGATTGTGAAGAGATGCATTGAATCCGTGGCATGGAAAGCTTGCACTGATCCTAGAGGCATCCGCTGGTCCTACTCCTCCTCTTCTTGTTCTTGTTCTTCTTGTTCTTCTTGCGTGCTTTCTGCGTCGCCCGCCAGCACCACTTCCTCCTCTAGTACTCAATGGAGCTCTGCAGTTTCCTGCAAACAGATTCCTCAAGACTGGTGGTTCCAGGACATCTCCAGCCTTAGTCTCGAGTCTTTCGGATATGTCATGGACGCGATCCGCGTGAAAGGAATGCGCCCTGAACTCATCGGCTCCGCCATCGTCTACTACGCACACGAATGGCTTCCTGATCTGCACAGAATGTCGGCATCACCGAGCTCCAAGCACGGATCTCCTACTTCTTCCAGACTCGATTCTCCGCCGCCGCTGCCGCTTCACACCTCCAAGCTTGTCGGTTCGCGAGGACTTGGACTCGAACTCGGAGGAAGCAAGGAGTTGAAGAAGCTGCCGCCAGCGGAAAGGAACAACAGGGACTTGAAGCAGAACTGCAGGACGATTCTGGATGCACTGGTGAGCATGCTACCGTGCCAAGCGGATGCCATCTCTTGTAGCGCGGCACTCCGTCTTCTGCGTGCAGCGAGCTTGCTGAATGCTAGCCAGGAAACCATGAAGGAGCTGGAAAGGAGAGCGGGAATGCAACTGGAGAATGCAAACCTAAGCGATTTGCTCATTCCGTCCTTCCTACATACCAGCGACACTCTCTACGACACTGATATCGTGCAGAGGATTCTGGAGCAATTTCTTGTTCAGGTAAAATTCAGCAGCCCATCTTGCAGCAGCTTCCTTGCTCTTCGTGTTCTTCTTGTTGTTCTTTGTTGTTGTTGTTGTTCCTTCTTCTTCTTCTTCAACTTGTTCAGCACAAAGAAGAATGGGATTGAGCATTCTTCCAGTCACTCTTTTTTCTACTCAACAAAATGTTCGATGCACTCGTTGCGTTTCCTGTTCTTCAGAGTCTTGGTTTTATGTATACAGCTCTGTTTTGCTCTGGTTTTTTCTTGTGCAGCTGCTGTGCACTCTGCTTTAGCTATGAATTCATTCTTCTTCTTTAGGTGTACAAAAACAAACTGTACAAGCATATACATGGATACATGTTGCACTAAAGAATTTTTTTGTCAATAAGATGCTGATCTTGTCAACAAAGTTCCCCCTATGATCATAATGCTGATTGAGAACATGCTAATCTTGTCCAAGAAGTTTCTTCCTATGATTTCAGAGAATGCTGATCTTTGTCAACAAAGTTCTGCCTATGATCATAATGCTGATTTAGAATACTGATCTTGTCAACAATGTTCTGCCTATGATCATAGTGCTGTTTAAGAATGCTACAGTTCTTATCAACAAAGTTCTTGTGCCTATGATCATAAGTGCTGATTGAGAATGCTGATCTTGTCGACAATGTTCTTCTGCCTATGATTATAGTGCTGTTTGAGAATGCTACAGCTCTTGTAAATAAAGTACTACATATGCTCATAATGCTCTAATTGAGAGTGTGGATCTTGTTGACAAAGTTCTGCCTATGAAAAGAATGCTGATCTTGTCAACAATGTTCTGCCTATGATCATAATGCTAATGAGAATGCTGTTCTTGTGAAGAAAGTTCTGCTTATGATCAAAATGCTTATGTATGGAGAATGCTGTCAGATCTTGTGAATTAAGTTCTGCATATGATTACACATATGATTATTCCTTCACATGTGTGTTATTGCCACATTGATCATGTGCATCCAAGTGGGCCTTCTTGTTCAATACTGTACATCAGTTCCGTAACTTCTGGCTTGTTGTTCTTCCTATTATGGGGTTGGCTTCTGTAAGTCTTGGTGCATTCACTTGATTATGTCTTTATTCTTTGAAGGTAAGGTGCCTATTTCCTCATCTGTGCAGGTTTCTACTGTAGCTTCTATTTGCTTTGAAAGTTACCATCTTCTAAATTCTTTCCTTTCAATTCTATGTAAGCATGCATGGTGTAGACAGACTGAACTTGATGAAGTGGGGGGGGTGGGGTACAGGAACATACTGGTGCAAATAAGGTGAAAGAAGCTCCAAGCAATGGCTCCCTCGGGAAGCCACCTGTTGCTCCTCACACTGCCAAGATGAAAGTTGCAAAGCTGATAGACAGCTATCTAGCTGAGGTTGCTAGGGACAGCCAGTTGCTGTGTGCAAAATTTCAGGCTCTTGCAGAGGCACTCCCAGATTTCTCAAGGGTCACAGATGATGGACTTTATCGAGCAATTGATATCTACCTAAAGGTACACATATGCAAGTATATAAGCAGACAAGCCTAGGGATTTGTCACCTTGAGCTACTACCTACTACATTCATTAGGGTGGGGATCTGACTCTCTGAAAATGTTCTTGAAAACACCTTAAAGTTTGTCTGGCTTTCTTTTTCTCTTTCTTTCCAGTTTTGAGCTCTCACATGGATTGCAGGCTCATCCGGGTATTTCTGAGCAAGAGCGAAAGAGGCTATGCCGGATAATGGATTGTCAAAGGTTATCTCTTGAGGCTTGTATGCATGCAGCAGAGAATGAGCGGCTTCCTCTACGTGTTGTTATCCAAGTAAGGAAATGCATAGGTCTTTTTGCCTTTGAGAGCTTTTGTTATGATTAATGGGAAATTGTTATATTTCAAATCGTAGGCTTTTATCATTTATCTCTCATGAGAACAATTATTTTGGGTTATCTGAATCCTTCTAAATCCTTTCAACAGTAGTCCTGATTTGATTCCAATGTTTGGTCTGCAGGTCCTTTTTAGTGAGCAATTAAAGCTGAGGAATGCAATTATGGGAAGCAATTTCACACAAGGCCACCAACCATCAGATTCACCTCTTAAGCAAGAGTCAATGGGTGCCAGCCAACAAGTAACTTTGCTGGGTCAATCAGTGCATGAGAATTCGAGTACGCAAATGGACATCAAAGCACTTCAACAGGATGTCATGTTCATGAAAGCCAAATTTATGGAGCTCCACCAGGATTACTCAGCTGTTACACAGCAGGTATAAGGAGACTGCCTCTCCTCATCTGATCAAGATTCTCATGAGGGGAACCCTTAAGAGAAATTTGTCAGGCTCTCTATCTGCTTTACCAATTGATTGGTGATGAACTGTGGCATCCCAACTTCTTGATGGTCAGCACTGTTTAGTTGCAGTCTCCAGAGTCGCTCAACCAGGTTGAAATGGATTTCAGATTGTTGACTGTGGACCTGCAGAGCATCTATTGCCCTAGACTGACTTGCCCCTTCAATTCTGTCGGATGTTGTTGGCAGTTAGAGAAGCTTACAAAACAGAAAGCGCATCAGTCATCTTGGGTGTCAGGATTGAAACGACTCAGTCATGTATTTCACCACAAGGAACCATCAGCAAGTGCATCCCCTTTACAGATGCGTTCAAGCCGGCCATGGAGGAATTCCATCTCATAGACCTACTACTTCCCAATTAAATTTTGACTCTGGAGAACGAACCTCCTCTTGTATTAGCAATTCACTATGTGCAGTGATTTCTTCACAGCACATCCTGTATTTTTAAGAGAGTCAATGTAGATAATGCCTCGGTGCAAGAGCTGTGGTCGTTGAGGGGAGTGGTGCAGAGAGGGAGAAAGAGAGAGACCAAAGATACATGTATGTACGTGCAAGCTGGAAGAAGATCAACCAACAGATGCAAATCCAATTTTTCCTGTGTATTATGCAGGCCTGGATCATTCAGGGGTACGATTTGCAACTGGGAAGCTGATGGATCTGATGACAATCTAGGATGCACATTTGGATGGGAAACTGATGGATCTAATGACAATTTGATCAAAGAGGGTGCACATTTGGATGTAGCACAGCACTCTCTCTCTCTCTCTCTCTCTCTCTACATGCAGAAAGTGATGAAATTGTTGTAACCTGGGCTAGCACCATACTAGAAGAAAGTATGATGTACATCCCCCTGAAGATGTGGGAGGTGAGAATCCCCAACTTCTCTTTTACTTTTTAGAAAGTGTTTATCCAATATTGAGAAGGTTCGACAAGCTGCTACAGCAAAGGAACCGAATGCTCTAGGGAGGTATGAGTTAGCAGCAGTGACTGAATCAGGTTCAAAATGAATCTTAGATGTTGAGGTTTCCATGTCACAAAAGCTGGTTGTGAGCAGCATTGGAGTCCCAACAAGTTGAAACTCCCACATAAGATTACCTACCTACATGTACTGCAAAAGACTTACATATGCAGGGACCATCCATTCTATTGTACATTACTCTCTATTTGTATATATAGCTTTTCATTTTTTAAAATGTCTCCAAAACTTGGAAAGGAAGTTATTGCTGCAAGTGATTTTGTTAAGGTAGTAGTGGCCACAAATTTTGCCATATTTTGACTCTCAATTTGTCATATTTAGGGGTGATCATCAATATGTGACCCTGCACATTAAAATTGGATGAAGAAAAGTCAAAACATGCGGGTTTGGCTCAACAACAAAATGGTCTTGGCCCCAGTGTTTGTTTTTTTACACAGTTTGCCAAGGCTGGCTGGTAAAAGAAAAGGCACTCCAAAGCCTAATTCACCCAGCAAGCAAATAAGAGTGCAATAAATATGATTTGACTGTTGCTCGCTCTTTCTTTCTGATTGGCCAATCATAATGATAAGAAAGGCACTCCAAAGCCTCTAATTAATAACCCAGCAAGCAAATAAGAGTGCAATAAATATGATTTGACTGTTGCTCGCTCTTTCTTTCTGATTGGCCAATCATAATGATTTGACGAGGAGGGTGATTTGCTGGGATGCTATGAAAACAGTAGAATTCTACAATTGAAACCAAATATGTAGTTAAAAAAAGAAGGGCGGAGAGATCATAATTTTCAAACAAATTTACAAACAAATTTGGTATTCAGTTCGCTTCTTATGGAGTGTGCATTTGCGTACTTAGTAGTGTCTTGCTCGCTCGCTCGCTCGCAGCGAAAATGGTGGAGCTCCAGAAGAAGAAGAAGAAGAAGCAGAACCAGCAGCCGCGGCGGGATACAAAGCCAAGAGCACTTCCTCATGCGTGAAGCTCTCTGAAGGAGGGAGAACTTGAGGAATCAGCAAATCTTTCTGCTGCTGCTGCTGCTGCTGATGATGATGATGATGATGAGCAAAACGTTAAGTACCCTTTTGTCCAATTTTGGTGGGAAGACGTGCAAATTTGAGAGAGCTTTGAAGGCTGAACGGGTCCGAGAGCTCACGCGTTGCCTGTCACCCACACTTGTCGTCGTCGTCGTCGTCGTTGTCATGGTCTTTGGTCGGTTATGGGGCTGTGGGGGCGGGGGCCCTACCAGCGGCGGGCCGTGCCACAAGATTCTCATCATCCCGCGAGACCTGTTTGTATGTTCATCACACCTTCTTCATCATCATCATCTTCTTCTTCTTCTTCTTCACAGCAGTTCACGTGAAAATTTTCCAGCGTCACATGGTGAGACAACACAAGATTCCCACCCATATGCGTGTGTGTGTATTTATTACCTTCTTTTTTCTTTTTCTTTTTGCGTATGCTTGCTTTCAAACCAGAAGAAGAAGAAGAAGAAGAAGAAGAAGTTCCTGCCACAATTCAGAACTTGGAATTCTCCACAAGTCCAAATTCTTTTTGCCCCTTAGTTGTAGTCGGTCGAGTTCGCACAATTTTTGCTCCATGTGGGTATGTATTTCCCGACAATTGCTTGATAGTTTTACTTGGGTGGTCGCAGGCAGATTGGCCATCTCTAGGAAATCCTTGCGAGGCCAAAGACTTGTGGAAGCAAGCGACAACCCGGATTCAAGGAAATCCAATTCCTCCTCTTATCTCCAGCAGCAAGGACCCACCCAGCTCAGCGCATTCAGCCAGATCCCACAAGCATAGGATCGTGCAAGGATAGATTAGATCGGGGGCAAGTAGTTGCACTCGCGCAAATTTGAGTGAGAACCCAGCGCAGGCAAGTTTCTAGTAGTGCACGAGTTCGCAGGAAGAAAGAGATTCTAACGACACGAGTTCACAGGAAGAAATTGATGTGGGGGCGACGCTGATGATGACGATGATGAGAGGTGCCCTCTTGGCGTCCATCCTCAAGCATGCAGTTACGTAGTCACAGGGAACGGATTTCTTTCTCTCAAAGAGTTCACAATCTTGTGTCATCTTGTCAAAAGATTCTGTGACTCCGTGATCATGGGTGGTCAAAAAATCATTGCAAACTTGTGCAATCCAGGAAGAATCCCTGATGTGAGCAAACATTCAAAGTGCAGAAACGAGGGTTGGTAGCAAATTGGCATCCAACTTTTGATGGCTCCTTCTTTTGTGATCAAGAAGGTGGTCAAGGATCCTTCTTCTTCTTTGAGTGTGTTTTTGGGTTCTGAGAAATCATGGTTTGCTCCTTTGCAGGAATGAACGGATTTCTTGTTGACAAACAAAAAAGGGAGCAGAGTATGGGTGTGTGAGATTACTACAATCTCTGTCATCGATGTAGTAGCAGCATAATTAGGGTTTCAAGCAAATTGAAAGGGTGAGAGAATTGTGTCCTTCGTTTCTTTTTGTGCCAGAGATTCAATCCTCAGATTCTTTGTTGCTTAGCTTGAGGATTGTAAGGATTGTATCTATGTCCATGTATTCATTTTGAGTATGAATGCTTGATCATTGCAACTGGTGACAAAGAAGGCATTCATCATCATCTCCAGTCTGGCAATCTGTGGAAGTTCAGGAATCCATCTATTTTGTGCTTGTTCATGAATCCATTCTTCCTGTTTTGAGGCAAATTGGTTGATTGCTGGATGATCCAGGGGAAGGTTATGTTTTCATGTGCAAGCTTCTTCTCAATTAAAGAAAACACAAAAGAATATTTTTAGTGGGTGATTTTTGCTATCATCATGATTCTGGGTGATGCTCTGTAGTTTGCGGTATTGATCATTTATTCCAGTAGAAAAAAAATTGTAGCTTGTTTTTTTCTTTGTCATTTTTGTTTTACTTGTTGAAATTGAGTTGGATGACAGACAGAAAAAGGGAACCTCAAATTCCTGATTGGGGGGGGGGGTTTGTTCTGAAGTCATGGAATATTTGTTCATGTCAGTGTTCTGACAAGGAAGGCAAGAGCTCTGTATCTCTTGCCATTCTTGTTGCTGGGTTACAAAACAGAGTATTGGGTGGGATTCTGGTCCAAATAGATGGTGAAATTGATGGCAGTATGATGAGTCTCATCTGTCATGGAGGATCTGAATGAAGTTGTGTTGCTTTGGATATCTGAATGTGGCAGTATGGCACAGGCACGAGTGGGGGCCAAGGGGATGGGACGGCTGAGTGGAGGCAAGGGAGTAGTGCTGATTGAGCTCAAGAACCGGATTCTGGCAGCACTTAATAAGCTCTCAGACCGTGACACACAACAGCTTGCAGTGGAGGATCTGGAGCGCCTCGCACAGGGCCTTACACCTGAAGGACTGGCCCTATTTCTAGCCTGCCTTTATGACACCGATGCACAGCAGAAGAGTGTAGTGAGACGGGAATGCATCAAGCTTCTTGGAACTCTTGCCACATTGCACCGGGACTTGTTGGCCTCTCATCTGCCAAAGATGGTGGCCAACATTGTACGGAGATTGAAGGACCCCGACTCCAACATCCGAGATGCTTGTGTTGACACCATTGGAATTCTTGCATCCCAGACTGGGCGAGGGATAGAGGCAGGCACATCCCTCAATGTATTTGTAAAACCCTTGTTTGAGGCTTTGGGTGAGCAGCACAGGAACTTGCAGGTGGGTGCTTCACTCTGCATGGCACGGGTTATTGATTGCACAACGGATCCAGACCCACCCACACTGCAACTCCTCTGTCCCCGCATTGCAAAGCTTCTGGGTGGCTCCAATTTTATGGGGAGGGCTGCCTTGCTCACTACAATTGCCAGCCTATCTCAGGTATATGCGGTTAAAGATTGTGATGGTCATCTCAAAGCACTCTGCACCTTGCACAATTTTCCTCACTTTTCTCCTACCTAAAACTTTTTGTTTCCCATTGTGGCTCTTTGGAATTATCCGATGAAGGTGCCTGGCGTGGTGACTGGCCCAGTATTGGCTACAATGATTACATGTGTGTTAGAGGAGCTTGAAAACACTGAGTGGGCAGCTCGGAAAGCAGCAGCTGACACACTAACATGCATGGCGAATGCATTGGGTCCATCCTTGAACATCTTCAGGACTCCCTGTACTACTGCACTTCAAAACTGTCGGTTTGACAAGGTATGAGACATTTGTAAAAATACATTTTATTCATAATTTGTACCATGGTTTTTGATCAGGTTTTTCTTTTGTTCATTCTCCTATTCATTATACTCAGCACTATCACCTCCATACTTGCTTGCTGATGTTTTTGTCACATTTTTTTCAAATGACAGCTTGTGGAGGCTCACAGAACAAATACATGCTGGCTGAGGCAGACTCTCTTTTTGATTGAAATCAGGTGAAGCCTGTGCGAGATAGTGTTGCAGAGGCACTTCTGTCATGGAAGAAGATCCCAGATACTAGCAACCTGCAGAGCCTTCCTCAGCCTTCCCCTGCTGCCAAAGGTTCAAGTTACCCAATCTCTCTGTACTGTAATTCACTTCTTTTCCTTCCAGTTCATTCTCCGATCCAAATATTTTCCTGCTTTGAGGTCAGTTGGCTCTTGTGCTCGTGTTTCTGAATTTAGCAGGTTGAGGATGAATTATTCTTATTCACACCTCCATTTCTGCAGGAAAATTGGTTGGAAAATCTGATTGTGGAATTACTGCACGTTCTTCAGAACTGGATGCCCCACCTCTAATTCTTGGAGACTTGAAATTTTCATCATCATTGCTGAAGTCACGTGCCCAAGTGAATGCATCATTCCCAGTGAGTACCACTCACATGAAATCCATTCCTGAGAGGAGTGGAAGCAGTTTGAAGAAAAGGTCACCAGCTCTGTGTACCAAAAACCCTGATTTTTTTCGGAAACTGGAAAATGCTAGTAGGAACACAGAGCTAAGGGCTTCAGGAGACTGGCAAGTTGAGGTTGCTACCCCCCAAGGGGCATCATTCTCAGGTCTTTCACCACACCAAGGGAGTTCAACTATGGGATATATGAATGGTGGAGTGCTTGATCATCAGAATGATGGAATTGATGATACATCACCTTTTGCTAATGGGTTTGGTGGGTTTGTGAACCCAAATGAAGCTACATATATGGAGCTTTGCATAGAGACTGATCCAGGCAAGCAATCCAGTGAGGTGGCTGAGAAGAGCAAGTTCACAAGTGCGTGTGTTTCTCAGACAGGAAAACCATGTGTGGATTTTGATTTGTCTTTTGTAGGGTCATCTGTTATCTTGGTATGAGTTGTTAAGGAATGTTTTGAAAGAGCTGATAGCATACTGATGAAAACTCCCAGCTGTTTACACATTTGCTCCTAACAAATATGCGGTCTTGGCAGCTATGAGAGGAGCTGGATTGAAGAAAACTCCCATTCCAGAGCATTCAGAAGAGGGGTCAATCTTGACGGATGTGGCACAACCCCCTTCTGATGTTGAACAAACCTCATGGGATGCCAGTGTCCCTGTCACAAGCCCCAACAGCAGTAATCGTAGCTTTGCAGATGCTGTTGCATCATCCACAGAAACCACTACTACTCCAGACTGGACTATGGTTTATAACCATCTACAAAACATTGAGCGTCAGCAATGCTCTATGATGGGCATGCTGCAGGTTATGGCTTCCTCACTTGTCTCCTCAATGGTTTTGAATGTGCATAGCAGTAGATTCTTGCAACTTTCACAATGGTAGGAATTTTATTTTTGTTGTTGTGGCCAAAATCTTGTGTTGGGAGGCAGCATGGACCTGTGGAAATCAACTCATGGAAATGGAAATAGAACAGTATGGCTGGAAGACAGGAGACCAAAATTGGTGGAACCCTGTGTATGTTTGGTTGTTAAGCACTGACATAAGGTCCATGGCATATGGGTTGATCAGGAATTCATGGTCAATGTCTATGAGAATATGCAAGGTTTAGAAGGAAGGGTGCAAAGACTTGAGCAGGCAGTGGATGGCAGAGCACAAAGTGCAAGTATGCCAGTTGATCGATTGCCTGATGGTAGTTCACCAACTTTGGGAGTTACATCCAGCCGCTCTCTCGGTGAGCTGCTTGCTGGTGCAGATTCCTTAAACTCCAAGATTAAAAAAGGGAGTTCTTGGAAGCCAATGTTTGGTGAAAGAGTCACAGAGGCAAAAAATTTCAGGGGAGGGAGTAGAGAGCCATCACAGAGAAATGGTGAGTCAGGTTCTGAACAGTGGGATGAATTTGTGTGTGGAGTTGGCTCACAAATTGGAAGACCACCAGAGAACCCTGTGACTGAAACTTCACAACAAGATGGTTTGCAAGCATCATCTGAGCAGGGTTTGAAGACAAGGCAAGTGGTAAACCGAAGAGTGTCGAATAGGAGCTCAGGTCCCTCAATGCGACAGGGGGAAGGTCCTTCCGCTCGTAGTGTGTGGAAAGCTTCTAAAGATGAAGAGACATTGGCTGCCATTCGTGGAGCTCCACATGACAAGCCGTCACCTGGTCAAAGTGACACAAGTAGTGAGTACAAGAGCGAGTTTCGAGTGGACTACAAAGATGAACCGAAGACTGATCGCAAGACCATCACAGGGAACAAGGATGCAGGAGACCCTTTTTGGGTGCTATGGAGCCGGGCACTTGAGAGTGTCCATGCAAATGACCTTGATGGTGCATATTTGGAGATACTGGGCAGTGGAGATGAGCTGTTGCTGGTGCGAATGATGGGCCACACTGGCCCTGTGCTTCAACAACTTGCTTCTACCACTGTACTGCAGCTGGTGTGGACTATTACACAGCTCCTGCAGCAGCAGAGCTTCTTGGATTGTATCCTTCCTTGGATCCAGCAGGTACATTTCTTGATGCTCTTCCCTCATCATATCCTCTTTCTCAGGATTTCCTGTGAACTTAGTAACAGGGATGAGGAGCTGATCAAACAATTGGGTGAAGACTAAGTCTCCAATTTGGGGGTGTTCATGCAGGTCTCAGATTTGACTGCAAGCAATGGAGCAGACTGTTTGGAACTGTCAGAGGAGGTGAAGAAGGATTTGGTTTTATCACTCCAAGATGCTTCAGCTATGGATTTTGCTGAGGGCTGGATGGGCAACATGGTTGAACAGCTCTTTGTGCAGTTGTCAAGTCTTTGGTCCATTGACAGCAGCATTCCAGAGTAGCTGCTGCCACTGATTGATTTTGATGTAAAAAAGAGTATGAGTTTGCATAATGCATTTTGTGCACAAGTACCAAGTCATTTCTGAATTTCTAGCTTTTACACATACCCATCTTGCAAAGTGCAGCATCACCGAGGTCCATTTGCAAATGGGTAGCAAATATATCACTGCCTTCAGATTATGAAAGAATTCAGGCTGTTCATCTACCTACCCATCTGTCATCTACCCACGCATGTTCTTAACTTTAATCTCCATCACAAGACCATTGGCTGTGTGGTTTACTTATCCATCCCAGGAGCAGCTCCACCAGCACTTATATATAATGGCCTGAAAAGTTAAGTTTGGAGGAAGTTCAGGTTTCCTCCAAACCTGAATAGTTTTATTTACTTAGTTTTTGATGATTTTCTTTGCAAAAGTTAATATATTTTTGCATGGAACACAAAATATGTGGCACCGTCAAGGATGAGTTTGTGATAAAAGGTTGGCCATTTCATATTGAGTACTCACGCTATGTACATGAATCAACATGCACACTTGGTGTTTGCGTCTTGTTGGCATCTTGAATATTGTACACAAGATTTCAAATAACAAGCTTTGTCCAAATTGGGCTCTTCTTTAATTAGTTGGTTGGGAAGGTCTTGAAGAATATATATTGAAAGTAGATTTGCATTTTCCATTTGGAAATTTGAAACACAAATTATAGCCAAAAAAGTAACAAACTTTAAGATTGTCAAGAGGTATGAGGATATATATATATATATTTATTTATTTTCATTATTGTTGCAATGCAAACTCAATATGCACTCCCTAATTTCCACCAAGAAAAAGACATGGGAGCTCTAAGATGAGAGTAGAACAAACTCTCATCTTAGAGCTCCCAATGGGTTTAAAGGTGAAGGTTTAGAGTTTGAATTAAAGGTGAAATCAATATGCACAAACCCAAAAAAAAAAAAAGATTAATGCAAATTGAAATCAAAATGGTGCATGAATTAGTGATGGGCAAATCGATTCCCAAAACACACCACAACTTGAACCATGAAAAGTTCATCACTCTCTTTCCTATAGTATAATTTGTGATTGGTGGTGGGGATTATATTGAAATGAAAATTCTCACGACTCCAAAATGGGAGTCTTGAAAATTCTTGATTTTGTCAAGTTATGAGTTTTGTAATTTTACAAATTCATAACTTTTGCATATGGATTTTAATTGAAACATTCTCAAAGGGAAAGATGTAATGCCTAGAGCAACAACATTAACTTGTGAACATATGAGCATGAGCAAATGAGCTTGGAAAAATCTTTTAATGGAATATTACTAACAACATAGATAAAATATTACACAAATATTTTTTGCCATGTCATTTGAACGTCCTTTGATGGACATGGATGGGGATGTAGGTGAGGATGGATGTTTATTTCTAGTTTAAATTATTCTATAAATTTTAGCTTGTTGCTTAGATCAAATAATTTTAAATTAATTATTATAGGTTGAAGTTTTTTTTCAAAAATTAATGATATAAATGAGAAATATTCTTTTGCACTCCACAAAGCCAAAAGAGAAGACTAAACATAACACAACATTTTAGAGGTAATGCATTATTTACGTGGACACATTGCAACATCCCTACCATTTTGGAAAATGCTTCACACTCCAAAAGGGACAAGACTTTATTCGCATAACATATTAATTAAATGTTGGACCATTCCAACTTCAATTTGGACAATGAATGAACTTTTCCCAATTGCTCACAATATATCACATGTTATAAAATGTAATAAAGTTTTGTAGCCTTATAATTCGCAAACCATGACTTACAACGAATACTCATTTATATTGCCATTGCCATTTCTAATGTGCAATCACTATTTGCTACACACAACAAAAACCTACAACAAGTAATTAGCATAAAGTAAAAGTAGCAAGTGACCATCCACATCAATGTTCAATGAATAATATGGTTTAAACTCAATAAACATAAACCTTAAGCTTCAAAGTTGAGCCTTCAAGATTGTAGTACATAAAACTTAAGAGCATCATCAACCTTGAAGACATAAAAAGCTCAAGGAATTAAGGTTACAAAAGGTGGTGATGATAATCTTATTGGAGTTGAAGAATGTGATGAAAAAATAACAAGAAGATGAAGTTGAGAAGAAGAAAGCTCTTCACTAGCTCTTCACATTGTCACTTTGTGGTGGCAATGGTTCCTATTGAGTTGTAATAGCAATGGTGCTAGTGATGGTTGCAATTAGTTAAAGAACCTTTTCATTATCCTTATTTTATTTCTATCTTAATATTCTATTTTCATTTCTTGGCTTGCACCTTTCCACCACCAACTCTTCCCATGACTCTCATAAGCCAATTTGTTTTTTCAGTCATTATTGTTTTGCCTTTATGCTGTGTGAAGTGAAGTGTTGTTATACACACACTCACCACACCACACGCACCTTAGTATCTTCCACTACCAACAACCAGTGTTTCCTTTTCTGACAATTTTTGTTTGTTTTTTTTCCAAGTCAAATTTGGCAAACTTTTTTGGGAAAAAAAAACACCAAATTTTTCAATATAAAAAAAGTGAAGGAATAATAATAATTAGAAAAAACCCAGCTACCAATCCGATCCCATCTTAGCCACCGGGTTTTTTTTTTTTTTTTTTCACACTAATATTTCAGTGCTTTTTTTTTAAAATTTTTTTTTTTTTTTCACTTTTTTTTTCACAAAATTTTTA
>Ga0116231_10009310_pt1 | contig 16656 bp, 10 predicted proteins | sample S1TSphgellanicum_2_FD_89695 | JGI IMG/M metagenome (GOLD analysis project Ga0116231, IMG submission 89695) | Host-associated microbial communities from peat moss isolated from Minnesota, USA - S1T2_Fd - Sphagnum magellanicum MG | ecosystem: Host-associated > Plants > Peat moss > Unclassified...
AAAAAAATTCTATTTGTGAAAAGGGAAAGTGGCCATTATTTACAAATTAATTTTAAAAACCCAAGCCAATGCCCCTATTTAGGAATTTTAAAAAAAAAAAAAAAAAACCCTATTTGTTATGGCTTGTTTATTATTATGTAGATCTTAAAGGCCCATTTTGTTTGCTTTTGTAAACTACCATATTGTAATTTGATGTCACATGCACAAAATAATGTCAATAACATATCAATAATGTTATAATGTAAAGAACATTTGGACATCCATATTTTCAAATTGAGCATGATTATTTTGCAATTACAATGTAATCACATTTCACTAGCAAATAGCATACACACATTATTATCATCACAAACTTCCAATATCATGAAATTTGAATAGAATTTGTGCGAAAATCATAAAACAATATGTCTATGCAAAATCTGTTGGCTTCAAAATGTAAAAATGGTTTATATATATATATATATATATATATGATATTTTTTTTATTATGAAATTTTTATATGAACTACATATGATTTACATTTTTAGTTAAATCTACGTAATTATCATGATGTAATTTTGCATAAAATATTGTAATTTTTATGCATTAAACATTCACATTCACATATGTCATTAAAAAATAAATCTCAATTTTTATAATATTTAAGATATTAAATATATGCAAATATTATTCATATTAATCATAACACAAAATTCATGTGATTTTTGTATGAAACTATTGAAAATGGATTTTGCATAAAAATTGTACAAACTTATGAAACCTAATAAGTTTATGAAAATATTAATTTTCCATTAAAGTGCGACACAAATAACACATTGTAACTACATTGATCAACTTACATTTACACATGATGGTCATTTCAAAATAAAATGCATCAAAAAATTAGAATATTGAGGTTACATTTTCATCATGTTTGGTTTTAATTTCACCTTTTGTTATTTTGGCAATGGTTTTCTTGGATGTATTTATTTGATTTGATTACACAATAAACAAAACTTATATAATAACATATGAATTAGCAATTTAAGAACATATTATACCACCATGTATGCACCTTTTTCCAAGTCTAATTTTCATAGATGTGGTCCATTTCATTTTATAAAAAACTTTACCTTGTATGTATAACTTTGATTTATAATTTTCAAACATTATCAATGAAGCCTTTGACCACAAGAATAAAGAAAAATATCAAAAATGCACAAAACAATGTATGGGCGTTGAACATATTAATGTTCTTACTTATTGTTCCCCAATACTTATACTTCTTATGGTTTCACATAATCTTTGCAATGGTCAAACATGGTTTTATTTTCTTTTCAAGGCATTTTGTTTAAAATATAAATGTTCAAACCATTTTGTGCAATTTTATCTTTTTATCCCAAATGAAGGTCAAACGCATAGAAAAATAATACATGCCTATGATGATCAATTTCACACCAAGCCTCGCAAGTCCATCATCATTATTTGTAACCAAGTTCACAATTTAATTTTTTCACATAAGTATTGATTTCCTTCATATCATATTCCGTTTGATTTACATTAAATTTTCGTCAAGAAGATAATCTACTTTGATAAGACATTTATTCCTTCAATTCATGTTTTCAAAGTAAACAATGAAACCTACATACTGAATGTAAGCCTATAATCATTAACTATAAATTGAGAGCAAACAATGCAAAAGTAAACTATGTAACATAATCATGATTGTTGAACATCCCCAAAACCAAAAAACATAAATTATTTAGAAAGAAAACCCTCTCCTTTATAGCTCCGTCTAAATTTATTGAGATTAAATAGGTGTGTATGACGATTTTAAATGTAAAGGGAAATTCACTAACTTAGTACCATTTGCAAAATGTCCTTACATATCATTCCCAAATTGCAAATTTCAAATTGAAGCCTAGTCACATGTTAGTTGCTCAAACTAACCATATGAATGACTTGCACATTATGTGTCAACTAGGAGATTGTAGATGTGGCATGTTCATATAACCCATGTTTTCACACATCGGGCAATGGAGTTGCATGCTATAATTTACGATGATTACATGAGATTAAATGATGATCCATTTTGGCTAAATATACCTTGATGATATCACTTATTCAATGTGGTTCATATCTTTTTTAAATTAAAGAGTTTTCTACCAATGAATTCTCTTCCAATGAATGAAATAATCCAACCAAAAACATAAGTTTAAAATAGTCTAACATTTATGGTTTTAAAAATAATTATGATAATGTAAGGTCAACGATCCTCCATTTTTTTATAGTTGTAATGGCCTTGGAAGTTAGTTTTATAATAGTCACATGTCTTAATAACAATGTAATTGATTGACTTACAATTAAAACTAATTAAGAATTCATGATCCATCATATTACATTAATAGGAATTATGAAAAGATGGATGATGTGGAAATCTAAGGTGCAATGACATGGCATACCCATGATTATATGTTCTTTTTAATGGCATGGTATATGCCACATCAATGGTATTCTACCAAATAACTTGCAATTTCCTAGGCCTTGACTCATGTATGACATCATCCTAAAGTCAAACATCATTGATTAAGAACCTTCATGAAGATGTTGACATTCATATGCTGAATTGTTTGTAATTGGATTATAATTTGATGTAATTTTTTAATATAAAAGTGAATTGGAATTTTTTTTTTATTGCATGTTAAAATCAAGTCAATTGTTTTTGACACAAAGTTGCATAGTAGTATCATTTCCATGGACATGACTTTTCCTAACTAATTGAAAAGCTAGTAGTTGTAAAAATTTCCAATAAGGAGGTAGGTATGCAAACCTATAATATTAATAACCATGTTTTTAATCATTATATGTATATCCAATTTATTCAACTTAATTGTGGGTGAATGCCATTTATTTTCACACCATATGTAAGATTCATGGAACAAGATTGGAACAAGGGGTGTGTCACACTATGGCCTTGCCATTTACATTAATAAGTATTTTAAGGCAAAAGGAAAATGATGAAAACTCAAATATTTCATCGTGCAAAAATATAATTTTCCAAAAATCCTCTAAAAGAAACCAAAATCCTTCAACATATTATAACTGTATAACTAATTTCAAGTTTCAACACATGCCAAAATATTAATTTTCAAAAATCCTCATATAAAAATAGACCTATTAACTAGGGGCCAAAAATCCTTAAGCTATTACACTCTATAATGAATATAAACACAACATCCTTGCCTTGGTGGGCAAGGCCAACAAACCATATAACATGTACAAGTTATAGATGTTCATGACTTCAGATCATTGTAATGACGGATGAAAGGCATTATTAACATATCACAATTAAAAATTCCATTGAAAGACATTAAGCCAAAACAAAATTGCATAATTATGGGCAAAGGTTTTTGATAAGATCATTTGCCAAATATCGTGTAATTTTGGAAAAAAAGTCATTGCAAAAGTTTAATCTTAGTTCTTGAATTTGGCAACCTTGTATGAAAATTGTTGCATTGAAATTGGAGGGAGACATAAATAGATGACCTAACTTGTGGAATAATTGATAGGTGAATAATCAATGGGAATTGTTAAACCATTTTCACCATGTTCAAACATTACAAATGATAAATATTTGCATATTAACAAAAAATGTACCCAATAATCATCATAAGTTTTAAATGCCACATGACATCTTCCAATTAATTACATTCATTAACTTCTAGACTTAAGATATTGGTCGATCATATTACTAGCCAAGTTGCAGAAGGTCATGTGTTTGAGCTTTTTTTTTGTTCATATCGTTTTTTTGAAATTGAAAAGGTTTATGAGAATTAAAAATTTGCAATATTTTCAAATAAATAAATATGTTTTTGATTAACCAAATTGAATAAATATCAAAATATGTATAAAAGATAAAAAATTAGCTTCCATTCAATCTTTTTGTGTGTGTGTGTGTGTGTGCGCGAAGTAATGTGATTGTGGTTTTGTGCTTAAAAAATTAATGCCATCAATGATCAAGTTAATGTGGTCAAACATCTTTCCTATTGGTCTTATAAGTTGTGGTGTGAGACATAAATTGATAACACATTGTGCTTCAATGTGTCACTACCATCAAAAGTTCATGAGGTTTTGCACTTTGCAAGAATGAAGGCAATTTCGAACATTCAATCCATTTGAGTTGTTTAGTTTGCTAGAACAACTAAACAAAGGACCATCAAACTCTCATGGATAACCTAATTGATGCTCCAAGAAAATTTGAAGGACTAACCTCAACCCAATGCTTTCAACCATCCTACTTGGAAGCTAAACACAATTCCTTTACAGTGAAAGAAATTTTCTAATTTTTCTTTTCTAATTTTAATCACCTCCTTTGACAAAACTTCCCTCTAAAGTAGAAAGGGATCTTCCATTCACTAAAGATCCCAATTTTGTAAAAAATATCTACGGAAGGTAAGGAACAAATTTTCAGCACTTCTTCATTTTTCATGCCTAGCATCAAGCTATTGCCTTTAGCTAGGTTCACAAACATAGGAAGAGCCTTAAAACCGTTCCTTACTTGATATTTAGAAGTGCATGCAAGGTCGCTAATCACACGATAAGGTATTCTATGCTAGGTGTTAAGGCCTTTCATGTCCATTACTCAAATGTTTTAATCCCATTGACATAAGGTACAATTTAATGGCGCCCATACGCAACAAAACACAAAAGACTTCAGAAACCAACATAATTCATACTTTGTAGTTTCTATGTTGCAAGCTCTTAGACAAGCTCTAGAGTCTCAACCTTGAACCCAAATCCATTTCATGAAAACTCATGGCACACAATTGGAACTCACAAAGACACGAGAGATTTGGAGTCCATTGGAGAAAGAAAAGAGGTGCAGAGCTTGATGGGTGGTGTGCTTTAGTTCGTTGCACAACCAGGTCGTGCTAGACATGTCTAAAAGGTCTTGAGATTTTTCTTTTGCTCTCCATGATACCAATGTACAAGTAGTCAAAGTCTCATTTCAAAATGGCAATCATGGGCAAATTGTTGTTTGTCCAGCAATTGTCAGTTTGCAACATACTTGAGCACTCTCTTCATTGGTAGGGGAGGAGGTCACATAAGCAACAAAAGTCTGATGAATAACAACAAGAAATTAGTCAAAGGTTTTGACTTGAAGAATGTTAGTTGCTGCTATGGCATGTCCTCATCTCTGGGATCAGGTCTAGGAGTCTGCACAAACCTTCCACCAAATTTTCATTTAACCCACAAAGTTGAGGCTAGTACCTCTATTGCCTCATTTCATGTTGAATCAAGTGTCAGCTCGATGTTTGAATGGGGAACCATGAACAGGAAGAATCATCAAATTGTGCTCCTGTGAAAATTCCCCAGGTATGTAGAGATTTGAGTTTGAAGAAATGTGGTCAGCCTCTGATCTAGTGTTTTACTTTGATCTATTTCAACGTAAATGTTTGATACTTTCTCAAGTGATATTACTATGCAACAACAGATCTGAAGCAATAAAACGGAAGCAAATTTTGCAAAATTTTGACTCTGTTATGGTTTAGTGGGCATATTTCATGCACCCAAATTTGCAGAGCATTGAATGCACATACCCAAATTTGCTCAGCATTTAATGCACATACCCAAATTTGCTGAGCATTGGATGCACATATCCAAATCTGCTGAGCGTCAAATGCACATATTTGCATGGGTGATAACAATTTTCTCTGATTTCTTTGCTGGATGTTCCTCTCTCTCTCTCTCCTCATTCCCATGCATTCATTTGCAACTTTGTGAAGCTAAATGTCTATGTGCCTACAACTATAGCACCACTTGAAACCTACTCTCTAAATCTAATTACCCCTGATCATGCATGAGACATAGTTGCATGCTTTTAGAGATGAACTTGTGTATGTACTTCAAGTTGGCTTTTTGTCCCATATTTGAGGCCGGCTATTCACACTGTTTGGTACATGTACATGCGGGAAAGAAACAACCCCAACTTAAAAACCCCATGTTGCCTGTCTCCAGAGTGAGCTTCAGCAAGTATCTGAAATTGTTGAAATAAACAAAAAGAAAAAGATTAAGATAGATTGCTGATTTGCTGCCCGCTGCAATCTCTCCAATTTTTTTCAAACGTTTTTTTTTTTTCTTTTTTCTTTTTGGCAGTGACTTGAAGTGTTAAGAAAAGGGAAGATTTCAATGTCTTCTTCTGCTTCCATTAGTTTACCATGCTTCAGCCCTCTCAGTAAGCTGCTGCTTGTCAAGAATACTCATAAGTTTTCCAGTTGTTTTGGTTTTCACCTTTGCCACTTTCCATTTTGTAGGGAAAATCATGCAGTGTGAGAATTCATCGCAATCAACTTGGATTCCTGAACTATGGCGCTTGTGGCCATTCAATAGCATACCATTACAGTCACTGCTGGCTACATCTTCATCATCACCCTCATCAGGAGTCTCTGGCCCTGATGATGGGCCCCCATTGTTGCCACTGCTGCCTTCTTCTTTCTCCAGAATCGCCTCTTGCCGATCCCGCAACACTCGAAGTACAAGAGTTTTCAGGAAATTCATCACTTGAACCGCATGCATCAATGCAGTCAATGGATCTGCCATCTGTTTCAACAAGCCATATATCAACCCTAAACCCTAAACCAATGATTGATTCAACACCCATGTTGGAAAATGACAAATTGGTTCCTACAATTCAATCTTGAAACTTTTTTAGGAAGTGAAAAGGATGCTGGACCAACCTGTGTCATGTTTGGAGCAAAAACCATGGCTATATTGCGAGCATTCATTTTGTTGTGGGCTTCTTCTTGGACAACATCTGCCATCAAGTTTGCAGTCCAGTCAAGAAGAGCACTTTGACTGGGTGGCAAAAGATTCACAAGCAACACGCATTCTTCCTCAGTGTGACAATTCATGACTTGCTCTGGTGTCAACGCATCTAAAACCCCTTGTGGTAGCTCCCGGAACCAAGCCTGCATGGATGCATGCATCATAACATATTAAGAGTTTGTGTTCTTTTTTTGCTTGTCAAAAAAATCTCACCCTTCAATCTATAAAATCCACAAAAACCATCAAATAGATCAGTGAAAGGAGGATTGCCCCAGTGTCAAGAATCTCAGACAACTCTGAGGAGGGAGACAAAAAAGAAGCAAAAAAAGTCATGAGTGGATTGAATTAATTGTATACTAATGTACCTTGATCAGACCAGCAAGGCAGTGAAGGTCAATGTCAGCAGGCACAATTCCTTTGTTCAACTGATCTCTCACATGTTTTTCATGGCTGTTCCCTGCATTGATCCTAAAGATTCCCTCTGCCTGAAAACCCAACAAAACCCTGAATCAGGCCATCCCTTTGTAACAAATAAGAAGCTGAGTGGGGTTCAATGGAATGAAGTCAAAGAAATGGCATGGAGATGAGAAAAATGTGGCATGCATATTATGATCCCTAGAGATGATGACGACAACAACAACAACAAATAACAAGAAGATGTAGAAGGTGCTGTATGGCAATACATGTGCAGAAACAAATAAATCAAGAATAAATCAAGGATACCCAAGACACGACAAGCAGTTTGCAAAATTCAAGGAGCATGTGAACATCATGCACAGAGAGAGATTCAAGCAGCCAGTGGTATACTAGACAACCATCAGTGGAAGAAAATGATCTCCAGTTAGACCAAGAAAGCAAAAAAAAGATGGTGAAGGAAAAATGGTTCTAGAGTATACAAAATAATACCTTTAGGCCTCCTTGACTATAAAGACGCTCTTGCATTAGCAGGAGAATGGTGGGCACACTGTTGCCTTTTGAATCGAATGAGCATTGCATTGAATCTGCGGAGACTCCAAACACACTCTGACTGTAGACAACAACATGGTCACAATCATCATCCCATTTCCTTCTGTTACACTCCAGTATTGTTTCATCATCATCATCATCATCAACTTTACAAAGACTGCTGCTGCTGCTGCTGCGGCAGCTGTTGCCATGATTTGAAACAACAGAGTGCTTCCAACAGTAGAGAAACAATGACAATTTCTTCATCTCATTTAAACCACCCTGGAATCATCCCCTGTTTTCTTGTGACAAGATTGGTGAGAGCCTCAATGGGCAATGAGGCAGAGAGAAGTTTTGTTTCAATGATTTCTCATGCCAAACTTGTTGAGGCTTGCAACAAAAACACTCAGACCCAAGAGCAACTAAAAAAATAATCCAAGAGACGTTATTTGGTATTCACAAAACCAAGCCCCCAAAAAAAAAAAAACCAGGTGGGAGTCAGCAGAAAACTGGAGGGAAACATAATTGATTTATGTGTTTTCTTCTTGGAGGGAAAGGCAAATTATTGCAGGCAGAAGAAGAAATAGCCAGAGAGAAGAATACTAGGCAGGAAAGGTCAAAACAGGATTCCGGGGTATCTGGTGTTCAATGCAAAGCAAAAGAATGGTAACAAAACCCACAAAAATAGTATACTCTCTAAAAATGGAACAGGAGGAGGAGCTCTAGCATGAAGGGAGGGAGGGAAGGAAGCTCTTCCCTCCTTGCAATCTTCTTCCTTGACCTGGTCATTGAAGCTTGCAAGCAGAACAAAAATAGCAAGATTTACAAAGAACCCACAACAACAAAAGATCATGTTCTCTGATGAAGAAATTCCAAAGAACGCAAGCTAGCTTCTCACGATGGCAATAGTAATGCTTTCCTTTGAATGCTGAAATTCACCAACCCTCTGGTACCCGGAAAAAAAAGAAAAAAAAAACACCCACAAACCCACTGAAAGAGAAAACTTCCAAAATGGTCAAAACCATAGGAAAGCTTTAGAGACGGATGAGCTTTTTTTTTCCTTCTTCTCTTGGGGTTGTTGTTGGGGTTCATGGGGAGCTTGAAACCTAGTTACCTTGCACTGGGGACATGGTGAGGAACCTCAACTTGGAATTCTTCAGGCAAGCCAAGGAATCCATCATAACGATCGAAGGTGACATGAGCAACATGCTGAACATCAGTGGGCCATCCAATCTCAACAATTTTGTTTTTCTTGTCTTCTTCTTCTTCTTCTTCTCCAGCAGCAGGAGGCATGGCTTGGCAGGAAGCAGCAAGGAGCGATTTGCGCACTGTGGTCAAAACAAGAGCTACCATAGAAATCTGACTAGTCCTCCTCCTTTCCTGCTCGGTATTGCTACTACTATCACTACTGCTCCTCCTCCTGCTACTGCTGCTTCTCCTCTGGGAAGAGGTTTCCAGGGAGTTTGTCTCCTCCTCCTCCTTCTCCTCCTCTTCCCCACATCTGCTGCAGCATTTGGCATCATCATGGTAGCACTGATCATGATGCAGCATCAAGCTAGGTACATGAGTGGTAGGACTGGTGGCCACAGATTTTGTGTGCAGAGGATTTTGGTGCAGTACTTCAGGAATATAGAAAAGTGGGGAAGAAGCTGGGTTTCCACTGTATCCGCCTTCTGTATCCGGGTCTGAAATGTAGTGTAAAACACAGCTTGCTGTGCAATCCTCTACAGCAATTGCTGCTGTCATCGTGCTGCAGCAAAAACAGTAGTGCAATCTTCCAAGTGTAAAAACACAGTGGTCCACGGGCCTTTTTCAGATCCCGGTGAAGAGGATCAAAGCAGCTCTGCTGCTACTACTAATGCATGTGGTTAACTTCTTCATTGGGGGGTATGATTCTTCTGAGAGTTCTGTCTTCAGCTATATGTCTACTCACTACTTCTTCCCCCTTTCTTCTCCCTTTCTCTCTCTTGCTTGACTGCTTGTTTGCTCCCTTCCTTACTCTCTGTCTCTCTCTCCCCTCCTCAATAGAAGAAGCTTTCCAGCTATGATCCGAAATGTAGAAAAAGGACTCAGCTCAATGTGCTGCAAATGGGTGATGGCACAATTCATAAAGCTGGAATGCTCTCTAGAGACCCACATCAAGGTGTGTATGTGTGTGTGTGTGTGTGTGAGAGAGAGAGACAGAGAGAGAGAGAGAGAGATCCTCACAACAATCAGAAAGAAACTAAGAAGAAACCCATCAACACAAAAAACAAAAACAAAACAAAAGGAGCTTACAAGACCAAAAGGAAGCTCCTAATAAGAAACCCAGCCTGCAGCAGCAGCATCATCATCAGCACAAGAGAATTTCACACTCCTCTCCCCCAAGTCTACTAAGCACATTCTTGTCAGCCCAGCAAATCAAAATGAGGAAGAAGAAGAAGAAGAAGAAGAAGAATATATAGGACTTGGTAATTTTCATCAACAAAAACAACAACAACAACAACAACAAAAGTTTGCCAAAGAACTTTGTTCTTCAAAATTCTTCTTAATATGTTTGCAAAAGAACTTTGATAATCAAAATTCTTAATCTTTGTTCATCAAAATTCTTCTTAATATGTTTGCACAAGAACTTTGTTCATCAAATTCTTCTTAATATGTCACATTTGAACTAACAGATCCTGATTTTGTGCATGGGTTATTATTTGTAGTAAATTTAGAAATAAATTTAAATGGATTTTGGGTTTTTTACCATGGTCCTAACCAGTTTTTTTTCTTTTTCTTTTTCTTTTTTGGTGATGAATTTTTGCCATTTGTTGAGAAATATTTTTTTCCAGAAAAATAATATTATGTCAAATGTTCCAGTTTTTCTTCCCCCCCCACCCCCAAAAAAAAGAATTCACCAAGAATGAAATTTTTTTGCCATGTTTCTTCTACACTTTGGTTCAAGCAAGTAGCCTATATATATATATAGACATTAATATATTTTTGCTTTCATAGCTTGTCTTATAGCCTATACAAAAACTTAAGCATAAGTAGATCATGGGAGCATACTAAAGAGAAGAGGGTTCTTATGTCAACTCCTTAAGGTGAGAGCAATATTTTTGCACCCATAAGCAAGCACAATTTCCCTCCCATTCTTGAGGGGTATGTGTAAGATCCATCCTCTTTTTGTGGAATAATATTCATGAATATAATGTATGGTTTCAAATACACTTGGGAAATTTCTCGAGTTTAACTTTAGTCAACCATTAATTAGTATGTAAAGTTGCAACTCAATACACAAATTAGAATTTAGAATAGTGTTGGTGGGGGATCAATGTTTTTTTTCCCAACAATTTTGGCATTTTTTTGACCAAAAAATGGGAAATTGGTTTTTTAAAGTATAAATGCAACAAAATTTGCTATTTTTGGGGAAAATTTTCCTAAATTTTGATATCAAAAAATTGAAGGAAGGAAAAAAAAAGGTCACCATGGAAAGCCAGGATTATCTACTACATATGTTGGTCATCCAATGGATATGGATATAAGTTTATAAATTATAATAACTTGAAATTTTGATAGAACTAAAAATCTTGGTCAATACATTTACAAATTGCTTAAAAAAATGTGAACATTTAGCTTTTTGAAAAAAATTAAAAACTTGGATTGTGGAATGAACTAGCCTATATACTATAATAGATGTATTGAATAATGCTCTCCACCATAATGATATACATGGCATGTTTGCTAATGTCACATACTCACTTGAAAGTCATGTATAACATCTATGTAACCTTTGCTTAGAACAAAGCCTTGAACATTTGATGACAATTGACGAGTGCATGTTACTGACCAACAATGGTTACCACCTTGGTTCATCCACTTCCCCGCCATAACCCATTTCCAATGAGTTGTGCAATTGTGGATTCCTCTTGTTGGTTCAAAAATTTTACATTTCATATGTGGTTTGTATATAAGCCAGATTTGGCTGAATTTTCATTAAAGATGATGGCCATGTTTTTCTTACATGACTAACCCTAATACCTATGGATGATTCCCACTTAGGCTACATTTTTTAAAAAAAAATCCTCAAAAAACACACTGTGGCCTTGCCATTTACATTAAAAAAAAGTGTCTTATTAAGGCAAAAGAAGAATTATGAATTCAAATATTTCACCATGCAAAAATATAATCTTCAAAAAAAAATAAAAACCAAAACCCTTCAAGATATCATAACTTTATAACTAATCTCCAGTTTCAACACAAGCCGAAATATGGTCTTTCAAAAATCCTCATATAAAAATAGACCTACTTACGTACCTCCTTGGGGCCAAAATCCCTTAAGCTACTATAATCTATAATGAATCTTAACACAATAAATATCCTTGCCTTGGTAGGCAAGGCCAACAAATTTTAACACCATATCTTGTGCAAGGAGCTTATGACACTTATGACATCATTTTTTTTCATAACTACCTTTTCTTCTGACTGTGCTTTGTTGGTAGGGCAAATCCAGCTACAGGTAACCCTAAACCCTAAACCCAGGTAACTGAAGGTGATGATGGTCCCATGATGGAAACTACAAAAACCCTAGGCTACAAGTTCACAGTGTACTTATATTATTATTATTTTTTAAGTTTAAGAGTTGTGCAATGTCACAAACATGAGAGGGCTCCAAAACCTAACTCCCCATGTTGTGTAGTCAGCATTAATTGTCTTCTCTTACATCTCACCTTTTCAGTGTAATAATTGTTGGAACTGGTTTGCAAAAGAAGGTACCTTCCTGTCAAGAAGCTTCTTAACTTTTTCATGGTGACTTGTTACTTCCCTTACAATTGGTGTAGCCTGATAGAGTTGTCTGTAAAGTCCTGCGATTAGGGGGGGGCGAGAATGGCCTACGTGTACAACTACTATGATTCCTCTCCAACCTTGAGCATTAAATTCTGAGTTTCAGCATTTCATACTGAGATCTAATAAAAAATCCTTACTTTGTGGAGACCATTGGAAGAGGGGATAGGGCGTGAAATCAGGTCCAAAGACAGGGTGACTTTACAGATAACTCTAATGTGTTAAAAAGCTTTCAAACTTTCTTGGGGAAAAACAAATTGGAACCACAAAGAGCAAAGAAACCAACAGATAGAAAGGACATCATCCTGAGAGTTAAATGTTATGTTCCAAATTTCAACAACCCAAAGCCAACCTAAAATATTTTGTTCAACTACCAACAGCGCGTAAGCTCGGGGGGTTTAGGGTTACCCTACCAACAGAGAGCTCTTTGTTGGGGGTGGAGTTCTTTTAGTTTCTTCCTAACATAAATCCTGTGAGTGTGGTGCAAGTCGTCACACATTACATCCGCAAAGCTTGTAAAGGGTTTTACACATCCTAATGCAATACGTGTGATGAGATTGGGTGAAGGGTTCACAAGGAATGGAACAATTTTATCAACTTCCAACATTTCTTCTACTACCTACATTGTCTCAAGTTCAAAATTGATACCCTATGGTATAAGGGCCGTGTCATTGCATCTTTCTCACCATTTCACTATCCCATTTGTTATTTTGAAACCACATTGAGAGTGTTTTTCAAGCTTGGGCAGCATCTAACAACTTCACCTTTCAAAATTTGTTATATGTACTTGTTATAAAACAAAGAAACATATGAGAGTGAGAGAGAGGTGAGCTCATACAAGGAACCTGAAACCTAGTAGAAACTAGGAACCTAAACAATTGTTAATTTCTTGTGCCCAAAAATTGTTGAATTTCTATCGTTTTGTGTAGAGTTCCATTGGATGGCCAACTTTGATCATCCATTTCTCCTTCATCTCAACTTTGTTTTGCATAGTTTTTTTTCACATCATTCACATGGACTTCTTCTACACACCTTAGAATTAATTATTATCATCAATTCTCCAAACACTTGTAATTTTGAATTTTTTTCAAAGCTAAAAAGATTAAACATTCAATGGTGGCAATTTCCCACTTTTGAACCAAATCCCATTCTTTCAAATCTAAAGGTTCAACTTGAAGTTCTCTATAACTATACCAAGTCAAATTTTAACACTATGATGGAATCCATGATTTTGAAATGCATTTTGTGAAAGTTGGTTCAACTTTTGAATTGAGACTATTTTGATCAAATGTCAATTAAATGTTAATGTTATTATTGACCAAACATACATGCATTTTACTTTCAATGTTCTAAAACAAAGTACTAGACAATGGGCTTGTCCAAAAGCTTGTTGGGAGTTAGAATTGACAGTACCTCATCTATTATTTAATCTTAAACACAAGGGACATGCTAGGAGAACTGAAGGGAACCTCACAAAATTGACCCATTTATTGACCAACCTACATGCATTCAATTTCAAAGTTTAGATTGAAAGGATGTACAAGATAATGGGCTTGCCCAAGGGTTTGCTATGAGCTAGAATTAGTCATATTGGGCTCATTGTCTAACCTTTAAAGGAGGGGAACATTTGGGAAAACTTGTGGGAACATCGTAAAATCGACTCATTATAAGAAATATATCCTTAAAGTTCTTGAAATTTTGTCCTTAGTTTAATCTCTTTATTTTTTTTTCACCTCATTTTTCAAGTCATCCCAATTGAGAATCAAAATCCAAAACGAAGGATCAATTAGGGACTATTATTTTTTTTCAAGGAACCTAAAGGGTACCCTAGTTGGGTTAGGGATTATGGGTATATAAGAGTTATATGGGTATAAGATTTGGGGTTTTGTGGGCACTTGTTAGATGTTTGTTTCTAGACTTTGAGTTTTAAATTATTTTTAAATTATTTTTAAGGTTTTAGTTAAAGCTTGACTTGGCAATATCAATAATCAATTTTTTTAAATTTCAAGCACACTAAAGTATGAAAGAACAAAAGTCATCATGAGTTGTGAATAAATTGTTTGAAGCTCTTGCATGAAAACCACTTCAGAAAGAATGGTTGAAAAAGTTTCTCCCTGTTGAAATTATATTCTAAACCTTGCACCATGTCTATTGTTAATGAGAAAGAAGTTAGATGATTTACCTTCCATGCACACACACACACTTTCATCTACTTCATTGCACTTGAGAATTCACAAAAAAAAAAAAAAACATTATTGAAGAAGGGAATCAAACTTGGCTAGGTTCTTATACATCACAAGACAACAAGCACAATAAACTTAGAAAACCTAACCAATTTACAATGGTTGTTGTGTGAAATGAACCTAATATGCATGTGATTCCATGAACAATTCCATTGATGTAAAAACTTTTTGTTACATGTAGTAGTATGTAATTTGTCAAAGAAAGGAAGATAAGGAAAAAGTAGGAAGATGATCGATAGTAGTCTAAAAAGCTCAAAATCAAAGGGAAAAATAGTTATATGAAAAGCACATATGGAAGAAGTCTAAAGGGGGAGAGAGTGGGTACTATAGGAATGGAAATTGTTGCTAAATTGAAGAAGCAATAATAGTTTCTCTTTTGAACTATCTAGGAAGAAACAATGTGATGTTCCACATAGCAACTATCAAGCTCCTCATGTGCTCACCACAACTATATGCCCTCATTACAACTCCACAAGATGATCACACCCTCCATTGCAACTTTTTTTCAGATTTTTCCATTTGAAACAATAAACTTATATTTTGTTACCACTTATTTGAACTCTCACTTCCACAACTCCCTCTCACACAACTTTTTCTAACAAGCAAATGAAAGTACATGTGAGCAAAGGCATCTACAATTTTTTCATGACAATTGGGCCTTCACACAAAAACAAGGAGACTTGGGATTAAACTAAAATTTCATTAACAAAGGTGTAAAATTCTTGTTTGGTCCCTATTATTTTCATTTGAAGTTCTTACACCCCCTACTATAGATTTTGTACTAAATCAGCATGAATAAATTTTGGGGACATATTAAAGTTACTTGCAAAATACACTAGGCAAGGGATAGAATTGTTCATTAGGGATCCAAAATAGGTTGAAGTGGTAGGTGAACATTAAATTGCTTGGTTAATTTGCATTGGGACCCACAATCAAGATCAAATTGTTTTTTTGTACTTTTACAAGTGCTAAAAAGAGTTTGGTATTTGATGCGGTTTTCAATGTGAATTTTGAAGTAGACAACCAAAGGATGGATGCCAACACAATTGAATTAAATACAAATCATAACAAAATTCAAAAATCTCATGTTGAGTTTTGTTGTTTGATCCTTTTTTAAAAAAATTATGGATAATAATAGAGAGGGGATGACAAAATGAAAAGGGTACCAAACAAGGGTTAGATTGGGTATGACTTTAACGATAATTCTATCAAAAAATATGTAGAGTCACATTATCTTTAAACCTTAGTTTGACCTTTTAATCCTTGTTTCATCCTTGATTTAAATGTGGTTGTGAAGTGAATGAAATTGGGTAATGTTTCATGAGAAGATGTAGGTGAAGTAAATTGAAAACTAGAAATTTCCCTGAAGACGAATATAGGCAAAAAAATTAATTTGGTTGTATATTTTTTGTATTTTCCTATTTATTGTTTTTTAATCCTAACTTCTCATATCATTCTTAGTTCTATAAAAATCGGGGCCCAATAGCCCCAATTTGGAAGACTTTACAAATAAATGCTTGAAATTGACATATAACTAAAATTCTTAATTCCCAATTTCAATAGTTCATTTTGGGAATTTTGGGAATTGTTTTTCAGAAAAATGTTGAATTTTGGCTAGAAAAACACATTTTACATTTTAAAAACATGTTTTTCCTCACAAATTTTCTTTAAAAAAAACTAAATGGAAAAAATTCACCAAGAAAAAAAATTGTTGCCAAATCTACCTTGCATAGCAAAAAACTTCAAGAATTGTGACAAATCTTCATAATTTTGTGAAATTTTCAAAGGAAAATGGTGGGGGGCGGGGGGGGGGAGGGTGGGGTGGTTTTCAATGAAAACCATGTGTTTTCAGCA
>Ga0116231_10009311_pt1 | contig 16653 bp, 7 predicted proteins | sample S1TSphgellanicum_2_FD_89695 | JGI IMG/M metagenome (GOLD analysis project Ga0116231, IMG submission 89695) | Host-associated microbial communities from peat moss isolated from Minnesota, USA - S1T2_Fd - Sphagnum magellanicum MG | ecosystem: Host-associated > Plants > Peat moss > Unclassified...
GCAAGGCTGGAGGGGAGTTGGATATCTCACTCCAAGCATTGTTCACATACTTGTGTGTCTTATGTGCTTGTAATTGCGCAATCTCTCCTCTGATCCTATTGTTCTTCAATACTTCAATAATAGCAACATGATGCTTTTTGTAGAGATGCCATGTCTCAAAGGTATTCACAGACCAAATTTTTAAATGGACATTGCATCGTCGACCACCAATTTGAAAGTTCTCAAGTTTTCGAAGATCCAAATCCTTGAATCGTGAACTGTTTGAATAATCTTCATCACAATCTACTCTTAAATTGGCTTCCTCTTTCACATTGCACCATAGTGACAAAGGTAAGAAGAACCTTCTAAAACAAAAGAATTAAACAACTACAATGGTTGATCGACTTTAGAAGTTTCTTCTTCTCCAAGTGTGTTAGAATTAGTTTCAACCCTTGCCTCGTCAAGGCAATGTCATCGACATCGATAAATAACCTTTCAACAAAATCCATCAACCATGAATAAAATCCAACATCTAGACACCAAGAAGCTTTTATATGCTAATTAGATCATGCCCCAAAAAAATGTAATAAAAAATTCACCACACAATTCACAACCAAATCCAAAAGAAACAAAAAAAGTAGCTAGAAAAACTGTATCATCAACGAAAAAAATATCAAACATATAATTCATGGAAACTTCGATCTGTAGATTAAATCCAACAACAAAAAAATCAATTTATATTGCATAGCATCAAATTTTCAACCATAAAATGAAAAAAACCAAAACAATGAATAAATGGATTGCATCGATTGACCATAATAAATTCAAGTATATAAAGTTGAGGAAGCTTAGAACTACCAACTAGATTGTGCCAAAAAAATACTTAGGGAATAATGCACAAAACCCGATTCTCAACCAAAAAACAATTAACAAAAGAAAATGTATTCGACACTGAAAGTGTTGACATTACAAATCAAAAATTGGAAATGTTGGAAATGCATTGAATGTAAACAATTATTGAAAAATAAAAATGAATGAAAATTACAAAAAAACAAAAGCCCTATAATTTCGAAAGCCAAATGAGAGTGCAAGAATTATTGCCATCACATTTAAGTAAAAAAAAACTAAGAACAACCTACCATGTGCAAAAAAATGGAAACAACAAGCAATGAAACACAAGCAATGACTAGAAAGAATCAAAGGATACACATAAAACAGACAACACAAAAAATACACGTGAAAAATGAAACAAACAACAATTGAAAAGAAAAGACAAGGTTTTCATGAATCAATTGGATCATTAGATGCCTGACACATTGCTAACATTTGAATGTTTGACGGTCAATTGATTTGCATCATTGATTAGGAGGCATCCTGCACATGATTCATTGTGGTTGTAAAAAAAAGCCATCACATTTGGCCATTAGATTGAATAAATATGGGCCATTGAATTGTCCACTATTAAATCCAATTTTGTGTATACAATCATAGGTGCTATCCATGTTTAGGTAATTAGATTTACATTGTTGGATTTTTAGCAAATTTAGCAAATTGAAATTGTCCATATTTATAATTAAAATTGAATACTATCAATTAATCTCAACAATCCAATTGAGAAATTTACATTGTACATGTGTCTAAGTCAATAAAAAAATTAAAAGATAAAATTTCTTTTCATCCATAATCCATCCATTCGATATTCATCCAAAAGAGAATTCAAATTTTTAATTTAATATCTAAAATATAAACTCGGAAATTAACCTTTATTCTAGTTGTACATATCAATTTAGTTGAATTTGGCCCTTTAGATTACAAAAATATTATTTTGATTAGTATTGATTATTGATCTCAATGTAGTTAGAGTCAATCTCCATTGTCAAAGAAAAAATGTTGGTGTCTTCAACTCCTTGTGCCACCTAGTGAAGTGACAATGGCTAGCCATGTCATCGAACGCGATAGAACATTTGAAAAAGTAGGAACTGATGATATCTTTTCATTGATGTAAGTCATCAGAAGCAGCAACATTGAGAATGGTTAATGAAAAACAATAGATGTCATCCATCTTAGGTCATATTTAGGGCACAATCTGGCTTGACATACATTGTTAATCATGTAGAATTGGGACCATCCATTTTAATATATAACACTAGGTTGGAGGCATTATACTTTTCTAAGTTTAGTTATTCTCACTTGCACTATCACATAACCGAAATGATTTTTCACTTTGATGTGTTTTTGTTGCTGTTTGATTTTGGATTTTCAATTTTGCATTGTGTATGTGTGCAACAATGTGTTTGAATTGCATTGGGCTTCTACCGTTCACAAGATTCTTGTGCCTGTAATTTTTTTTGATTTTGTTTCATTTCTATAAAAAAATTGATGATTTCTTTACATTGTTGTACATACTTTTTGCCTGATGGTTTCATTATTTGTTTTAGGGTTAATTGATTCTATTTTCATGTATTTTTGCAAGGTACCTCATAAGCAATCTTCCAATTAGTTGATCAAATGCGAAAATCTTGTTTCAACAGTCGTGTTTTCAAGATGAATGTCTATTGTTTTGTCATTTCCTCTATTGATTGCATGCTTTTCTATCATACACAGATTATGTGGGCATCAATTTATTTTGTATATCCATTTCCATGGCATGAGATTTTAGATTTAGGGTTTGTGCTTTGGTGAGAATGCATGCAAGTAGTTGGATGTAAAGAAATTTTTTGGGCTATTTTTATGTTGTGTAACACCCTCAGGCACAGGACCTATAATCCGATAATGCCCTCATCCTCAAATGTTACCCTACACTGAAAGATATGCCTTTTCATGTCCATGTCTGCGAGTAGGGAAAGAGGTTAGGGTAATTAAGCTAGGTAGTTTGGGACAACATAGACAGACATCACTCCTTTTATTACATCATAGATTTACTATTTTCAACATGAATTTCTCATGAGATTCCATTGCAAATGAACAATTCCATTAACATAAATTTCATTAATGCCTCATAAAAGACTTAAGGTTTTCATCTAAATTCATTATTAATGGGGTTATGTTCTATTGTTACAATTGACCCAAAATTCTCTTGAGCCTTCATGGTTTGGGTGGTTAGGTAAGTCAGCAATTCATGCAACAAATATGCATGTTTGGCCAGGCTTGAACAGACAGACCCTCCAACTTAAATGACTATGGTACTACCTTGGCGGTGGCTTGGGCACATTGTCTGCAGAATAATTAATTAATTTTGAAGATTCCAAAATTTTTTTTTCTCGAAAGAACCTCTTCAAGAAAATAATTTTTTGGAAAATTTTGGTATTTCTAAAAATATATATTTGGTGTTGAAGTTGCCCAAGGTACTAGGGGTATACACAAATGGACAGGATTTCAGGCAGGCAAAAATGACATAATTGTCTGCCATGACTTCATTCACTCATTTCCTAGGCAGGACGACTATCCAGTCCACGTACTAGACACTCGACAAACCGTGCAGGACAATAAGCACAATTTGTGGGTGTCAGTGTATAGTCCTGCATGATGGCCACATGGTTCTGTCATGGGGCTGGACTGAAGGCAGGAGAATAATAAATGAAATCGTGACGAAGTGCATCATGAAGTAAGAAGCAGCTGGAAGAATGATTACATGGTCCTGTGGTTGCTTGCGTGGTCAGGGGTTCAAATCTGCCTGCAAATGAGCCAGCTTAGGATTATTGCAAAACTCAAAAAAACATTGTCCCGTGATTGTGTTGTCAGGGGTTCAAATCTGCTTACAAGAGCAAGAATAATATGCCAAAAGCTTTATTAAAAAATAGATGTCCTTCACAGTTTCGTCCTTTAAACACTGCAATATGAAACTGTGCAATGCCATACAAGACAAACTCAAAAACATCGTCCTGTGATTGTATGGTCAGGGGTTCAAATCTGCTTACAGGAGCAGAATATGCCAAAATCTTTATTTAAAAAGAAATTGTCCTTCACAATTTCGTCCTACAAGCCTGGCAGTACGAACTGCCGAATTCCATACAAGGCTGTGCACTGACACCCGCAAACTTTGTAGTGGGTTGTTTTACATCCCTGCCAGCAGCTCGGGTACACCTTCGATCATTGTGGCGAGGAAGAAGCCTGAGTCCATGGACTTGTGGGCAGATTCAAAGTTCCAAAAAACATTTCAGATCTGCCCACAAGTTGCAACTAATTAGTAAAATAATTGAGAATAATTGAAATGCTCTTTTATTCTCATGGTGGAGTGAGTCTCTTCATTTTTTGGGTTCAATAGAATCCTTCAGAGGTGGAGCTCAAAGTGGAGCAAAGTGGTTCACCCCATGTGGATCTTTTGTACACTAAATTGCAAAAGAAAATGTTCAGGGGCCTCAGTTTGTGTGTAAAATCCTCAGGCCAGAAAAAGAAAGCAGTTTTGTCCTTGAAAGATGAACTTCATATAGGTACAAGATTCTTTCTTCACAATAAAGAAAATCAAGACCAGGTGTACCATGGACAATGGGAATTGATGGAGTTTCTCAATAGATTTTCTAGCAACAAAAAGCAACCAAATTACCTGTGAATTAATTTTTGGGGGTGAAATTTAGCATCCTGGTGACAAAAAAAAAGAGGGGTTGCCAATGGTACAAAGGGTTTATTTTGGAAAAAAATGGGTCCATGTCGCCACACTATGAGGAAAAATGAGACCATGTTGCCACATTATGAGGAAAAATGAGTCTATGTTGCCATATTTAGACAAAAGGGCTAGGCATGTCGCCAACATATAGCAGGATTCCTAAACTTTTCTACCTTCTTCTCTAACATGTAGCCAAATTTGGCTAATCCCTCTTTTGCAAAGTCGCCAACCAACTTACCTCCTGAGTTTGAAAAAAAAAACACTAGTGTGGGCTTCTTTTTTCACTTTTGTGACATAAAAAATTTGGTGAAAATTTTCAGAAAAGTTAGAGGGATAGAAGCATCTCTCAAGTCCTGCTTAATTATCATTAGGAAGCAACAAAGTAGGCCCTGGATCATAACTCCTTGCATTCATTGAGCCAATTACTCTAACTCTGCATTTGACATTCTAATTTGTAAACATTTTGTCATGTTTGAGATTATCCGTTCTCCATCTTCAGAATTTGACTTTATGCTCCTTAGTGTGCAAACTTCAAAGATCAATTTGGAGTTGTAGTAGGTATTGCAAATTTTCTGAAAACGTTTTACACTTTGCACCTAAAACTTCACCAACTTGGCATTTTACTGTTCCATCTTTAGAGCATCTCCACCAACGCCCAGTATGGGACCTTGCAAAATTATTTCTCACATCCAAGTTGTATTTACTAACTTTTTTTTCCAACCCCACCCATAAAACTGAAATTGGGACTGCAAGTACATGGGAGATTACTAATAGCAACCCACTTGGACCAATCAAACTATCTACCCCATCAGAAGAAGCAGGGAGCAATCAATAAATACGATTTGACTATGTTTATTGACTGTTCCAAGGCCCCTTGAGAGCTGTGAAAGTTGTGGTTTTGTTCAGTGTCCCAGCAATCTTTCACTGGATTGACTAATGCACATCATTTAATATCTTTAGTGCACGGATCGACTAATGAACATCATTTAATATCTATAGTGCACGGATCACATATTGAGCATTGATGGAGATGCTCTTACAATTGATTTTGCACAAGTTTTTTTTGGTATGTAGATCACAAGTGAGTATAGGATTAAAATTATGTATGTTTATTGTATAGCTATGAAATTTACATTTTGTTTACATAAATATGCACTCATCATTTTATATTTTTTATGTAAACTTATTATGTCACATTATTTTTTTTACCATGGATTTCATACATTTATAAACTATGTCAAAAAATTTGAAAACAAATTTAGTTTTTTTTTCACAAGTTTATTTCATAAAATTTTGCATTCATATAACTTATTCTCATCAAATGAAAGTGTTTACAAAGGTCTCAAACATCCATTTATATATTAACCAAAAGAAAACTACATAAAAAATTTATTAAAATTTTACAATGTGTGAATCATTCACATTAATTGATGTTATGATTAATTGGTGATTATCAATGAACCATTATTAAATTATAAAATCCCACCACCAAATAAATTGCTCAATTTAACCCATAGATAATTATATAAGTAACAATCCATTTACATCAAATTACATATATGGTCCAATTCCAAGCTGCAAAGTGTAAAGACACATTCAATGGAAATAAACTTTTCCAATTTTACAAGTTTTGCACAGTTAGAATTAGACTTGTATTCACACATCCAATTTGGATTTCAATGTAACCTTTTTGGGGGTCTTTGTGAAACATTGTCACGTGCACCCTGAAATTTTTGGAACCAACATTTTTGCTTTTTGATTATTAATAATGTAGATAACTTGAAATACATTGAATGATGAATTTATGTGAAGAATGGATGAAAGTCATCAACATGGACATAGTGGAATTATGACGGGATTCATGTTACTATTCTAATGAACGAAAAAAAATGAAAAAAGATTGTGGAAATGAATAGATTAGGTTATAATAATGAAAATAGTCCAATTATTATATCTTGTATATGGGATGGAATTTTATGAAAAAATTATGTCAATTGAACAACAAAAATCTAACATGAGTTCAAATGCCATCATAACATAATAGAGTTCACCGAACAAAACCCCTATCCAAAGTCAAGTTAATTTCCTTTGAATTCAAATGGTTTTCCCCCATACCACATCTACTTGCATCAAAAAACAATCCATCTCTCCCAATTCCCATCATGTCACCTTTTCTCTTTTCATGGCTTTTTTTTTTGCCTTTGCCCTGACTAACCTCCTGAGATACCTATCTAGTACCATTATGACTACTGACTGACCATAACACCAAGCTTGCATCCCATGAGGTTCCATCCTTGTTCATCCCCCAATTACACCATAAATAGTTACTATTTGCTAATTCCTTTTAAAAAAAAGATGAGGGAGAGTAAAACTACCCTACTCCTCTTTCACTGTAAATGTTTATATCAAAGAACTTTTGTCAAAAGAACAAAGGATCTAAAAATTTGAATAGGAGTAGGCTTTTAGGAACTTGAAAGACTTACTTGATTCTTAGCAACAAATACTGGGAGACATCATGTTCATGACTTTTATGGGAATTTGGTACATATGTTCACATTTTGTTTAATATTTCAATGGAAAATGTGATTGATTTTATTTTTTGAAAAGCCTTAAATGAAACATACAAAGATTGCGGAACACCATTTGTATAGTGTTTGTTTGAAGTTTAATGCAACTACACATTATTCATGTTTGAAGGCAGCCATGGATGATGTCATGGGCTTTTATTACATTTTGAAATGGCTAGTGAGTGGCATATCTAATATTACACATAGATATAATTTATTTTCATGTTTGAAATGTTGTGCCATTGCATTGCATATGTGATGTTCACTACAAGTGTGCATATTTTCTTGTATTTGCTACAGTCAAACTCCTTGGTTTATGAAATGTTGCTTGTATAATCCAATTTGCATAATATATTAGTGTAGTTAGCCCAAGTGTGAACTGGTTGCCCAACTAATTTTTTCCTTTAAAACCATTTTTTGTAATTTAATTGAATTTTCAATGACAAAAATTAATCAAAATTCAATATCTCCCACACCTTGGGTATAAAAATTTCCAAATCACCTTCATTAAATCCTACTCACTAATGGCTTTCCAATATTACCCAAAGCGTGCCCAAATTCCCCTAAATTTTTTAGTTTTGATTTAAATGATTTTTAGGGGGAAAAATGCTTTATATTCAATAACTTTCCCACAATAGTTTGTAACAATACGAAATCAATTTGATGCTTCCCTACTCCTTGAGGACTTTCCAATGGTACCAAGACTGCAATAAAAGGCACCATGGTTTGGGAAATCTGAATGTGACAAACAACTTTCCTTCATAAATAGATTTTATAAATTACATACTTTGGCTTCATGTTGTTGTGCATTACTTAACGATCAATTTTTTCTTTTCTTTTCTTATGTTCCCACAGGTTTCCAGTAGTTCATCATTATTTATGTCAACATTAAATTAAATTTGAATTAATATAAATATCACGGACATGAAAAAGCACATGTTAATTTGCCTTTTTATATTCATGTTGTTAGATAGAGAAAAGCAATGAAGTAGTTAGGCTTGAAAATCAGGTAGGTATGAATTTTTTTGAAATTGTTTAGGGATGACCATACAAAAGATTATGCAAAATCAATCGTCCAAGGACAACCATCTTCCATATACTAATTCTTTGAAATTTCTTATCATTGGAATTTTACATGTAGGACTTTGTTCAAATTTGCATTAGATTTTTCCATTTTCCGATTAGACCATTTGAAAATTCAAATCTATTACATGAGATTGGGATGCAAGGATGAATTATTATCCAAATGGATGATGGGTGAAATTGCCTAATCAAACCCCTCCTCCACCCACCCCCTCACAAATTTGTTTTTGAACCTTTCATCAATTAGCTTCAAAATTGGGTGGGTTCTTTTGGGGGTTGGGGGGCGGGGGGTTGAAGTTTGAGTAGAAAATGAATAAAATATATGCATTTGGTAATATGCATTTATTTAAGAATTTGAACTAGACAAGAGTATTTGGGCAAGTTGTAAAAGGATTCAGCCCACTTGGCAAGTTTGTAATTTAAAACTAACAACGTGGAGTTGACAAAATGGCAAAGTGGAAAAAAAACAAAATAAGAAATGTCAACTTGGCAAAATAGCTAATCAAATGGTATACATACAAAAGATGTACATTAGGAAAGCTAGAGTGAACTAGCACCTATGGATGGACCAGTTTGGGATGCATGTGGTTGGATGACCATTAATTTTTATTGGTTCTTATTTATTTTTCATTCAACCTTGCCCTTCCTTTGAATTTTATTAAAAACATTTGACCACACCCATCTACCTACCACCTTTTCTTGGGTGTAGTCGCATTAACATGTATCATTAACAATCATAACCATTGGTTTATTGTGTGTATTTTATATTCAAAAAAAGAATTTAATTACAAATGAATGTTATTTTCAATCTATTGATATAAAATTTCAAAAAAATAAAATCAATCTACTGAATAAAAAATACACAAAAATATCTTTTATATTATGTAATCAATGTTTTTTTTAAAAATTAAACAGTAAAAATACACTAGACACAATTTAAATCCTTTTAAATGATGTAAATTTGAAAATTCAAACATTTAAACCTTACATAATAGTATGAATTTTTTTTTGAAGATTTAAATTTTAAAAAAAATAATGTATTGAAAATATTTCAAGAATATTTTTGAAATAAACAATGAAAAAAATAGGTTTAAAGGGCTAGGTGTGGTTGGAACCTTTTACCTATGAATTAACACACCCACCACCCTAGCCTTTTAAAAAAGTTATTGACCTACTCCTATTTGTTTGTCATCCCGGCCTACATACCTATTTAAAATTCCCACCAAGGTTGCAATGCCATTGATGATTGATGAAGGTATTACAACATGCATGAAATCAATATTTGCTTTAACCCCCTTACCTACGTACCCACCAAGGTCATGATGTGACAAATGAAAGTATTGTGTATGCACTATGTAGCTAGTACCCCCTAAGCTTTGTTTAATGAAGCCTTCAACTTACCTTTTTATGAAAATATATGAAACAATATTCATGTGGATATTGCATAAAATGGACCAACTATGATGGGTGGGTCTAACATGATGTAATACTTGGTCCTATAAATGATTGTGGACCAAGTTTTCATAATATCATCATATGGGGCCATGATGACATGGGACACCTACCATAAAACTTAGACAAAAAAAAGATTAAATCCTTGTAATTTTTGCATGTTGGGTGAAAACAAAATGGTTTCAATGATTTTAGGTGAATGAATGCACATATTGTGTTTGGTGGACCATATGTGATTGAAGTAAACCTAAGGTGGTGGAGGAGTAAATTTTTGCAATTTTCACATATTCAAACCTTGCCATGCACCAAGAATGCCCCTAGTTGAAGGTACACAATATATAATTGCATGTATGCATTACAATACATTTTTTTGCTTGAAGTTGTTGTTTGAGTATTGCATTGTCAACCATGTTAATAATGACCCTAAATTTTCATTAATGAAGGTATTGTTCATTTTATCATGCATCACAAACTTACTAGGCTCATACAAAATTGATGTGCAATCAAGTTCTTAAAGATAGAAATCCCTATGTTATTTAGCACCCATGGGGCATCCTAATAATTAGATAGTTATTAGTGGTAAACTTATCATCTTTTACTAAAGGATGAAGCTAATGGGGATTAGTTAGTTGAATGGTTGGTGATAATCCATCAATCATCTAGTGGATTTCTAGGAATGATTAAAATAAATATTTATTTTCATGGGGAGGGTACAAGCTTTGTGTGGTCTTAAGAGGAAGGGGGATTAAAAGGATGAGAAGAAAATTGTGAATCATTCCGATTGTATTCTAGTTTTTTTGAGTTTTCTATGAGACAACTCTCTTGTGAAGAAGGTGTGTGTAACCGTAGAGAAAAGAAGAGAATATGGAGACAAGTTGTAGTTTTTATTCTTGTAATGAAAAATGGTTGAGGGATTTTCAAGTGTCTTGTTGGTGTTTGGTTTCATTTGGAATATGATAAATGTTAGGGTTATTAGTTTATATAACAATTATAGATTTTTGTTATGTTCATTTAGTAGTTTTATGTTTCTTCCATAAAAAAAAGATGTTTACTTTCTATTCAATTTTTAGAGTAGGAGACATCATTTTGCCATATGATGATAACTGTTAATAAATGACAATAATAAAAATGTAGACTTTAGATAGAGGTATACAAGGTGAAAAAAGTTGTTGCAAACGATAGGTGGTAAACATAGAAGGTCTATAAGAATTGTAGATGGTAGGAGGTAACCATAAAGGGTCTACATGTGTTGTAAACGGAATACAATAAATGTTGGAGGTCTACATACCCATTGGAATGGATTATCCATTTCTAAAGGTACCTTAAAAGGTTTGGAAGGTAACTTACCTTCTAGTTTTCTTTTTTTGATTGTTGTATGAAATTTTTTCACCATAACTTTCACTAATTGGGGTAATGTTATGTGTAGATGGTAGGAAAGAATAAATCTTTTATATTTCATAACCTTTTACATGGAATGCTATGTGATTACTTGAGTAGTTGTAGTAGAATTAATAAATGTTAATAGTTTTTTTGGAAAAGTAAATATTTTGAATTTGTTTCCCTAACATTGTATTTATGAGAACAATAATGCTTGGGGACCGTATTTTCACCTTTTACACCAATTTTCATAAATCTATAAAAAAAAACATGAATTTTGCTCCTATAGTTAATATGAAAAATATTTGTATGTATTCAATACTTTTAAATATTCATATTTTAAATGAAACATTGCTTTTGAATGACATATGTGAATGTTCATGTTTAATACACAAAGATTACATAATTTTATGCAATATCACGATATTGCACAAATTTATTTAAAATGTAAATTATACATATTGCACATCAATACATCATAATAGAAAAGACACATTATTTACATGATATATATAATTTTATTTTTCCATTTTTACAGTTTGAAGCCCACAAATTTTGCATAGACATATTATTTTATGATTTTCATATGGATTCTATAGAAATTTTGTGATATTGGAAGTTTGTAATGTGGCATAGGGTGATCAAAGTTCACAAATTGGGATTGAAAAAAGTCGTTTGGAAAATAAAATGAGTGAAAAGTTATAAAAATGAATTCATGAACATGTATAAAAATGTTGAGATGAACACATTACAAAAATGATGGTGAGATGCAAAAAAATCCCATTAGAAGTTAGGTTGTAATGATTCAACATTATGTTTTAAGGTGCACCTTTGCTCAAGAAGATGAATTGTTGAAGATGTTCATGTTCCTTCAATATATTGTGGTAGTTGTTGTGGCTTTTGTCAATGGTGATAGGTGAAAAGTTAGCAATGTTAAAACACGAGTCAAATTGCATTCATCACAAAAATCTTTTTCATTGTGCCTTGAAGCTTAGTTTAATAAAAGAACAAATTAATGTCATCATTTAGTTGACAGATGAAACAATGTAAAAATTACAAATTAAATGTTTGAAAACTTATCAAAGTTGCCCCAATAATAAAAATACATATTTTTATTTTGCATCATTGAGACGAAATCATCTTTTTTATGGCAATAAGAACAAGATGGTTGTTTTTTTGTGACAAGAAACACCCAAAAGAATTCAAATAAAACAAGGTTGTTATACACAATGGCCTTGCCATTAATTTAATATCAACAATCGATATTTATGATAAATTGGTAATAGCTAGGGGAAAAAATTAAAAAAATCTATTTTAATGTACATCATGTTGTTGTAAGAGGAAAAAAATCATGATTTTTTTTTTGGGTCATTTTTTTACATCACAATAGTTACAAGGAACCCAAAAGGGGTCTCACATTAAATGATGACATGTTCTAAGAACCTATTTAAACTTTTAGAAATTTGTTACCAAACCAAAATCAATAAGGAAATTTCACAACATGACTTTTAATTTTCTGCAAATCTAATGACTTTTTCTCAAAAAAAAGGTGACTAAATATTCTCTTGTCATATTTATTTTTCACAATTGTGCAAAATTTCAATTAAAAAAAAAAGACTCGTTGTGGCATGTGTATTTGAATGTTTTCAATAAAACTGTCACATTTTGAAAGAATTACATAAATTTTTGCATATGACGGGCGCCATGACCATTTTTGGAGAAAATATTTTAATACTTAGTTTTGTGGTTATGGATTGGTGACAAAGTCAGTTGGGCTGGGTGCACATTTGAGGAGGTGACAGAGAGAACAAAATGTCAAAAGATTGAACGTAAATTTTTTACAACCAAATTAGGATGAATCATCTCACCTAGTTGATAGGGGGCAAAATCCCTTGAAGCTACTATACTCTATAATGATTCTCAACACTATATGCATGCCTTACACTGCAGGGCCAACAAAGAAGAGGAAAGAAGGGATACTTTTTTTTTTCTTCTTCGATGGTAATGGTAATGGCAATGGCAACTTGCAAATCAAAGAAGAAGAAAAAAAAATTTGAAAACAAAGAATCTTGGAGAATGTTGAAAAACTTGGAGGATTGGGGAGCATCAGCAGAAGAAGAAGAAGAGGAAGAAAATACATATAGGGAGAGGGGGGTGGGAAGGGTGTATTTAGTCTAGAAGGAAATGGACATCAATTTTGTTTTTGCTGCTTCATTTGTTTTTCTTTGATCATAAATAAACCCTACCACCCCAATGAATGTTGGAGTTGGGTTTCATCCCAACATGGGGGACTCCCAACTGGTGGAGTCATGGGGGTTGCAGTCACTCAGGCCCATTAGGAGAAGAGGTCTGCATAGGACTGGGCACAACTTACAGCCAGTCCAATGTGAACCCTCTTCACTTAAATTGCAAATTGCAGGATGTACAAATGCATATATGGTACACCATGTTTGGCCAAAGACCCCAGAAGCATTCACATTCAAATTTGTGCCTCTTAATAGACTTTCATTTCATAGAATGAAAGAAGGTTGATAAATCCAACATGATGAAGTTCATAAAACAATTTGTTCTGCTGAGGTGGCAAAATTGGTATGTAAAGAGTTCCCCATTGTACATTTTCTAAGTCCACAGGCCAATTTGGAGCAATGATTCCTTTGGTGAAAAACTTGGAAACAGCATGTTTCAATGCAAAATGTGTTTTCTTGGCAAAAATTCACCACCATTGTGAAATAAAAAAAAAATTGGAGGAAAAAACACTCACCTACTTGGATATGAAAAAGTGTCCAGTGTGGACATAGTAAAGTCCAAATGTGCATGGAAAAGTTGGCAGCAATTGGAAGTGGCAAAGTTCAATACTCTTGTTGAAACTAGTAAAATACATTCAAAACCACTATTGTTCAATTCTTGATTTTGGAAGAAACCTTTGATCTTGGTTTCTAGTTTTTTTTGTTTTGGGTTTCATAGAACCTTCGGTGTGATTGGGAGAACAAATTTCCTCATTCGTAAAGCCCTCTAGTTTACAAAATTTGAACTCCAAACTAGATATTGTTCAGCTTCATTTACATTGCACCCAACTAAAATCAATGATTATTTATAATATTAGTTTTTTCCCAATTAATACACAGTGCTTAAGAAATATTATGTATTAATTGTTATTTTACAACCAATGAATATTAACAACTTGCATAAAAGGGCAGGCTTAGCTCTCACCTGTTTAAAAACCTTGTTCTTAGATAGCTAAAGAACATAGACCTTTCCCCCCCAAAAAAAAGAAACAAAACACAACAATTCAATGTAGGTTTGGGTTTCTCCAAGAGGTGAATGGTACCCAAATCTGAACCCGAATTCAATTTGCAGAAAGTTCTGAACTTTGGATTCGAATCAGTACCTTGCTTAGTACCCTGAACCTGGCAACACTGATCAAAACCCACCCTGGCAAAGGGACCTTACCTTGATGGTAAGGCCCACTCAGAGTGAATGTAAATGCACTGTTTGCATGCATAACTCAAAGCTGAGCAAAGCAAAATCTTGTGTCACAATGACCATGATGAACAATTGCAAAATAGTAATAGATAATTTTTTCATACATTTCGAGTTATTGGGAAAGTCAGTTCCAGTTCCAGTTTCATCCCCTAAACCCTAAACCTGTCATAATTCATTGAGCTTGGAGCAAAATTAGAATCCCCAAAAGAGAAGTGTCCTGTCAGCCAAAAGAAAACTCTGAACTACTGAACTGTGAACTAGTATGATGTACCTGAAAGGATCCTGATTCTTTCCCTTTATGTTACTAGCTTAGTAATAATTTACCAATTTGTGATTTGCAAAAATTGTCTAACACCTAATACGAACAATTTTGCACCTAGTACAAACAGAATTGTGTGTACACAATTTTGGAACTTTTCACATTTATTGTCAAACTTGTGTAGAGATTTGACATATTCAAATGTGGGAATCTGACCGACCCGATTCCTTGAAAATCTTGAATGATTTTGGTGGAAAGAATTGTACATTACCATCAATACTTAGAAGCAAGTATCATATTCCACACATTTAATTTGCTGCTGGTATATACAAAACATGATACCTGGTAAAATTTAACTCCCTTATCGTCCAAAGAAGGGAGATTGAACGCATTAAGAAGATGGATATGCAAAGCAAGAGTACACAAAGAGTAAAGGATAACTTATTTAAGCAAAGTATTTGTCCCCTTGGACCTTTGTGACCCACTTTGGGTTGTTGTGCTTCTGGCTCCGACTTGGGTCCTCTCTCTCTCTTCTTCTTTTCTCCCTTGGCTGGGTGCTTTGTTGGCTTTGCCTACCAAGGCAAGGATACTGTGTTTAGATTCATTATAGAGTATAGTAGCTTAAGGGATTTTGGCCCCTAGGTAACAGGTCTATTTTTGTATGAGGATTTTTGAAAGATGATATTTTGGCTTGTATTGAAACTTGAGATTAGTTATATAGAGTCGTAATATCTGGAAGGATTTTGGTTTCTTTTAGAGGATGTTTTGAAGATTATATTTTGCATGATGAAATATTTGAGTTTCCATAATTCTTCTTTAACGTAAAGGGCAAGGCCACATTGTGACACACCCCTTGTTTAATAAAAGCTTGCCATCAAAGTATTGCATGAACGAATGTATGCTATGTTATTTATAGTGTGATCCATACTAATTACTTAGCTGGGGTGCACATACCATAAATTTTTCATGGGTTATATTAACTTATGTTAGTGTCATCCATAATTAATTAGTTGGAGGTGCCTTCCACCAAGTTCAGAATTTATTTTCTGCAATTAGCCTCTTACCCACTACAACAAAAAAGAAAAAGAAAAAAAAGTTTCCAAACTTTGGGCACTCTCCAATATAGAAATATTCATTCCAAACACAGAAACATTTAAAACACCTATTTTGGCCTAGGCTAATGGCAGGGGCATGACTTGCGGAGCCAAAGTAGGCAAAGGACAAATTACCTTAGTACTTCACTTTAGTACCGAACTTTGTTCAGCAGAAAGGCACCTAATAATAAATTTTTAATATAATTTACATTGGGAAATAAAAAAAATAAATTTTTTACAATTCAACATTGTAAAAAAAAAGACCCTTTGTTTTTTTAAGGTTTCATATTTTTCTTGTTTCTTTTTCAGTTTAAGTGATTTAAAAAAATTATTCATGTGTCAAGCTAAGCTTAACATTATTTTTTTTCAGATTTAGAGGCAGGGAAAACATTAAAAAAATCCCCCAAAAAAAAACATGAATGTGTTAGAATCTTAAAAATGTGAACTAAACCAATGACTAAACATGGACCTTGCCTAACTTTGATAACCATATCTTCCTCATTTAAATTTTGTTTGAGCAATCTAAACAACCATGGGAGTTGAGCTCTAAACAAACCTTTTGAACTTGAGGAGAAAAAAAAAGTAATTTCTTAGAATTCAAAGCGCATGAGAGCTTAAGACCCCCCCCCCCCCCCCCCCCCCCCCCACCCAAAAAAAAAAAAAAAAAAACAAAAAAAAAAACACAAAAACACACAAAAAAAACAAAAAAAAAAAAAAAAAAACACAAAAGAACTAAAAAAGAACAAAAAAAAGAAA
>Ga0116231_10009313_pt1 | contig 16649 bp, 18 predicted proteins | sample S1TSphgellanicum_2_FD_89695 | JGI IMG/M metagenome (GOLD analysis project Ga0116231, IMG submission 89695) | Host-associated microbial communities from peat moss isolated from Minnesota, USA - S1T2_Fd - Sphagnum magellanicum MG | ecosystem: Host-associated > Plants > Peat moss > Unclassified...
AAGAACTCAAATCAGTCCGGATCGACAAGGACGGCATGGTTTACCTCCACCATGCTCAGCCATGAATCACCAGAATCAACCCAATGGAATCCCTCCCGAGTCAAAAATTCTGGGAAGCGGTATTACGTCCCTGACGACAAGGCCGCCCTTAAGTTCGCGCGCACCTCCCGATGGGACGGCTTCACCGAAGACGAATTGTCATATCTAGCGGCGAAGGCGGGCTTACCGGAACGGTTGGTGATCGCCACCGCGCGCGCAACCGTCGAGGCGTTCCGAGAGAACTGGGCCAAAGAGTGCGACCATCTCCCGCTTCACAGGGAAATCAGGGACGTCATCGACCGCCAACTTCAGATCGTCCCTATCGCAGGCGCGCGATAAGCAAAGCGCATGCGTCCGATCCAGTCTTGCTCCGTCGTAGATCCTTGGTTCTCGCCGACATCGTTGCCGACGCCGGCCGCATTGCGCGCAAATGGTTCACACAGACTTGACGGCGATCACGGCGTCCTGCCATCCGGAATAGGTCGGCGCACCGGCCCAGTGGCCCCGCAACACCCGAGTGGCGTTCAATCCACTCAAGCGGATCAGGTCCAAGACCGCGCCCTCGTCATGCGCGATAAAACGCTCCGGCGTCCGTCGGTCAGCCACCATGGATCCATCTCGCCAATTCGTAAGCGGCGTATGTCTGCGGTTCATCACGCTCGATCGGTGCTCATGATGAAGCAGGTAGCCTGTGAAGAAGGTCACTCCGTTTTTCTTCAGGACCCTTGATGTTTCGCAAAGGTACTGGCGGACTTCGGATATCGGCATATGGCTATAGACTGACGTCGCAAATACAAAATCGAAGGACTCGTCAATGAGTGGGAATTTGAAGACATCAGCAGCCATATAGGCGCGATGGTTATAGTCTCCATTCTTAACGTCGACGCAAATGAACTCGAAGTGCGGCGCGATTTCGCGGAACCGCCGACGGCACGTCGCTATCGCCGCTTTAGCGACATCAAAACCGACATAATGCCCCGTACTATTAAGGTAATTCACGAGATGTCCGGCAACACGGCCTGTGCCGCATCCAATGTCCAGCACACGATAGTCAGGTCGAAGGCCGGCGTGATCTATGAGTTGGGTGAAGATCTGCTCGCCGATTTTGTGATAATTGCCACCTCCGACGTTGTGTATCGACTGTAATGGATCTCGCAGTCGCTCTGGTTTTGCCAATCGAGTGGGAATGCTTTTGACATCCTCGATCAGCCCGGCGATTGTTCGAACTGCTCCGGATGGCAAACTCTGCGCAAGCCGCCTTCGAAATGCGTTAATCGTGCTCACCGCCCTGTCCCAGCGCAAACTGACGATGCACGAAAGTTGCAGTTTAAGGCCGAGCTTGCAACTCACGCGGTAATTTGCGGGATGTCGAATCTCCTCGTGCTGTCAGTTCGGGCGCCGCCATCGTCCGTCCCGCGCGCCAAAGGCCCAGACTCAAGAGATAATATTTGCCCCACAAGTATTTCAGCCGTTCTCACGCCAAGTATTTGTGATTGGATAATTCAATTATCGACCAAATGTCTGACGGTTGGTTGCAATACGGCCGTCTTGGATAGCAGGTGACACTATTATCTCTTAGATTCAAGCGGTTAAGAGGCCCCGACGTTAGGACGCCAAAGCAAAGTTTATTTTCATGTCGTAATCGCCTTCAACCCCTGGAATGCTATCAGCCGCTAAGGGCTTGAGCGCAATCTTTGTCGACCGGCGTAGCGCAGCTGCTCCAAGGCCCCCCAGGCGGATCTTCACCGCATGTCTGACAGTCAGTGAGATTACCCACGGCGGTCACGGGCTGATGGCGGCGCAAATTCTGCACCGCCTGGGAGCGGCCGCCGTCCGCCCTTTCGCTCAGCGAGCACCTGGAAACCTGCCCTCAGGTTTGCCTGACTCTCCGTTTGCAAGTGACGATTCCTGGCGCTGCGGCGCCGGACGTCTGTTCGAGCCGATGAAAAAAAGCGGCTCTTGGCGCGCCGCTTGGTCTGCGCCCGTCTCAAGAGGGTTTACAAAGCCCGAGCCGTCCCTACCCCTAGCCCTTCGGGAAATGCGGATGAGGTTATGAACGGACTGAAGCGGCGACTGAGCCTGGTCGAAGCGGTGGGCCTGTCCCTCTCGATCGTCGCCCCGACCCTCACGGCCGCCTTCAACATTTCACTCGTCGTCGGCAAGGCTGGATCCGCAGCGCCCGTGACGTTCGCCATAGGCACCGTCCTGATGATGCTTGTGGCCGTGGCCTTTGTGTCATTCGCCCGACGTGAATCGCACGCCGGGTCGGCTTACGCCTACATAGCCGCGGTTTTCGGCCGCCGGATAGGTTTCATGGCGGGTTGGACGCTCCTCCTCACCTACCTCTGCTTCGCCTCCGCGATGAGCGTTCTCGTGGGAGATTTTCTATCCTCTGCGCTCATGGACTTCGGCGTAAAGATAGGGTCGCTATGGGTGGTGCTAGCGCTGCTGTCCCTGGCCCTCTCCACCGCCTTCGCCTATCGCGATGTGAAACTGGCGGGGCGGCTGATGCTGATCCTGGAGCTGACGTCGCTCCTCGCCATCCTCGTCCTCTGCGGCGTGATCCTTGGAAAGACGCCCGCGCTGCCGGCGGCGGCCATGCGTCCGTCGGTTCAGGCAGGCGGCTGGTCAGGCGTCGCCTACGCCTTGGTGTTCGTCATCCTCTCCTTCGCCGGCTTCGAGGGAGCGGCGACCCTCGGCGAAGAAACGACCCATCCCCGCCGGGACGTTCCCATAGCCATGCTGGGCGCCCTCATCGGCGCCGGCGTATTTTTCACGTTCGCCAGTTATTGCGAGGTCCAAGGTTATGGCCTTCGGGGCGTGGGCGACCTCGCCAAGGCCCCGGCGCCGCTGAACGACCTGGCTAACCGTTACACAAATCGAAGCTTCGCGGCCGCGCTAGACGTCGCCGCCGCTTTCAGCTCCTTCTCGGGGGCGCTCGGCTCGCTGACCGCGTCCGGACGGCTGTTCTACGCCCTCGGCCGCGCAGGTTTGGCTTCCCCCCTCGCCCGCGCCCATCCTATTCATGGGGCGCCGGGCGTCGCCGTCTTGTTTTCTGGGGCGCTGGCGGCGATCGTCCTCCTCATCTGGGCGCCGTCGAGCGGCGCGTCGAGCTTCTACGCCAACGTCTCGACCGTGGGCGTCCTGGCCGTCATCCTGGTCTACCTCGGCGTTATCGCAGCTCAGTGCCGGTTGGATCTCGGCGCCAGGCGTTGGCTCGGGCCAGCGTTCACGCTTCTTGGCTCAGCGATCCTGGTCTGGTGCCTCGTCAACACCGTTCTTCCCGTCCCTGCGTGGCCTGACTCCCTGTGGCCCTATCTTGTCGCTGCCTGGGTGCTGCTGGGCCTCCTGCTGATCGCGGCGCGACCAGCCCTCGCGCGGACTGCCGAGCTTGAGCGCGAGACGACGGAGCCTGCGGTGAAGGCCGGCGTTGTGTCATCGGAGGCCTGAGCATGGACCCTGAACGCCTGGCTTTCGTTGGGGTCAGCGACCTTTCGGGCCACTTCCGGGGCAAGAGCTTCCCCCTGGCCGATCTCGCCCAGCGCCTTGAGCGGGGGGTGGGCCTCGCCCCAAGCAACATCATGATGTCCGCTTTCGGGCCGATCCAGGAGACTCCCTACGGCACCGCGGGCGAGGTGCTGTTGATCCCCGCACCCCAAACCCGTGTGGAGGTCGATTTCGATGAAGGCCCGCCGGAGATCTTTTTCTGCGGCGACATTGTTACTTTGGACGGCGCCGCATGGGGCGGCTGCCCGCGCGCCTTCCTGAAGGGGGCCCTGGAGGGGCTCGAGCGTGAGGCTGGCCTGAGGCTCGTTTCCGCCTTCGAGCAGGAGCTGGTCTATACAGGCGTCGAGGGGGCGCCCCTTCCCTACACCCTGGACGCCCTGCGCAGACAAGGTCGGTTCGGGGAAACTCTGCTGGCGGCGCTCCGTCAGGCGGGGATCACGCCCGACTCCTTCCTCGCCGAATACGGGCCGCGCCAGTACGAGGTCACCGTCAAACCGGCCCTCGGCCTCGCCGCGGCCGATCATGCCGTGGCCGTGCGCGAGCTTGCGCGCGCGGTGGCGTTCCGCCTGGGCCACAGGGCCATCTTCGCGCCGATCCTGGAGCCCGGAGGCGTGGGCAACGGCACGCACATCCATTTCAGCCTGCTGGACGCTGCGGGGGCGCCGGCCATGCCGGATCCGGCTCGGCCCTACGGCCTTTCAGAGCTGGGCGAACATTTCGTCGCCGGCGTTCTGAAGCATCTGCCTGTCCTCGCCGCCGTGACAGCGCCATCCGTCGCTTCCTACTATAGGCTGAGGCCGGACCGCTGGGCGCCGACGGACGCGAGCCTGGCGGCGGTGGACCGTGGCGCTGCGCTGAGGATCTGTCCCCTGATCGGCGACGATGACACATCGCGCCGGAGCCAGTTCAACGTGGAGTACCGCGTAGCTGACGCGGCGGCGAGCCCGCACCTCGCCCTGGGCGCTCTCGTGCACGCGGGCCTCGACGGGATCCAAAAGGCGTTGACCCTGCCAGAGCCCGGCGCAGCGGCCCCTGCGGAGCATCTGCCAGCCAGCTTGACAGAGGCTCTCGGCCGGTTCGCCACCAGCGCCGACGCCCGCGTCTGGTTCGGAGATGTGCTATTCGACCTCTATCTGCAACTCAAGCATGCCGAAGTTCGCGCGCTCGAGGGCCTGGACGAGACGGAGATTTGCCGCCGATATGCCGATGTGTATTGATGCGCCCCTACTGCAGGCGGATGAGCCCCATCCCGTCATGCTGCCTAGGCCTGATGGAGCATCGGACTTTGTCATCGTCGTCGACCACGCTGGGCGACGCATCCCCAGGAGCCTCGGTGATCTGGGCGTGCCGGCCAGAGAGCTAGAGCGGCACATCGCTTGGGATATCGGCGCCTGGGCTGTGGCGCAGACCTTGGCGGAAACCCTCGACGCGGCTCTCATCGGACAGGCCTACTCGCGCCTGGTGATCGACTGCAACCGCGACCCGGCTGTGGAGAGCGCTGTCGTGACGCTGAGCGAGACGACGCCGATCCCCGGCAATGTTGGTCTTTCTTCGGGAACCCTCGCACGTCGGCGCGCCGAGATATTTGATCCCTACCATGACCAGATCCGCGCCCTTCTGGACGATCGGAAGGCGAAGGGCCGGCGCACCGTTCTGATCGCCCTGCATAGCATGACCAATATCTACAAGGGTGAAAGCCGTCCCATGCAGTGCGCGGTGCTCTACAACCGCGACGCCCGTTTTGCTCAAATCCTCTTAAACGTGTTGCGCGAGGAGCCCGGCCTGGTCGTCGGCGATAACGCGCCCTACAGCGTCAGCGATGTCAGCGACTACACCATCCCGCGCCATGGCGAGGGGCGGGCGATAGCGCACGTTGAGATCGAGATGCGCCAGGATCTTATCATTGACCAGGCTGGCCAGACGGATTGGGCCAAGCGCTTGGCGACGGCCCTGACGGCTACGGACACCCTCTTCCAGGAGCGGTATCGATGACGCGCAAGACCTATCCGCAGAGCCGGAACATTGAGATCGAACCCCATGCGGCGGCGCTCTTGTTCGTCGATGTGCAGAACTACAATTGCCTGCGGGAGGGCGGCGAATACGCCCACCTCACCGCCGAGGCGCGGGACGCAACCTATGGGGGTTTCTTCGAGGCGCTGGAGGCCTGGGCCCTGCCTAACATGGCGCTTCTGCAGGCATCGTGCCGCGCGGGCGGGATAGAGGTGCTCTACACCGTCATCGAGAGCCTGACATTGGACGGGCGTGACCGCAGCCTTGACTACAAGATCACGGGCTTCAACGTACCGAAAGGCTCGTTCGACGCCCAGGTGGTGGCCAAGATCGCGCCTGAGGGCGACGAGATCGTGCTGGCGAAGACGTCCTCGTCGGTCTTCATCTCCACCAACATCGACTATGTCCTGCGCAACCTCGGCGTACGCTATCTGATGATCGCAGGATGCCTGACAGACCAGTGCGTCGATTCGTCGATCCGCGACGCCTGCGACCTCGGCTACCTTGTCACCTGTGTGACCGATGCGTGCGTCACCCTGACTGAGGAGCGGCATACCTCGTCCCTCCGCAACAACAGCGGCTATTGTCGCCAGATCACCACGCGTGAAGCCGTAAGCGAGATCGGCCGGCTGACCGGCATTGGTGCCGTGGCCGTGCCTTAGGGCCGTGAGGAGCATAAGGTCTGGGGAAAACGGGAGAAGGGCTGGACCCAGGGTCTGAGACTGCGATGCGGGTCCTCCTCCATTCAGGAGGGCGCCCCGCGAGTTCAATAATCGCCCATGGGACGCGCGCACCTCGACGGGCGCGCGAGCGACCGTGGGGCGTCCCCGCTGGCGCCCGCCGGACCATGCGTCCTTGGGGATCGACCTCCCGTGATCCGGCTCGACCAGAGTTGAGCAGATCTTGCCAAGGCGCTTCCCTGTCCAGGAAGGCGTGGAGCGGCTGGACATAATCGATCAGATTGGGATAGCCAGCGCCGTCTGGATGCGGGATGTGTCGTAAATCGCTCGCTTGCTCTTGAACCTCCAGCGCCCCCCCGCCTCGACCACGACATCGTGGTAACGACCCGTCTGGTAGACCGTCGACTGCCCAAGCTGGTTGGTGTTGATGACGAGATAGCTCGACCGCATCTCCAGGGCCCCCTCGTCCAAAGGCTGGAAGGACAGTCCCGAAAAGAAGTGTCGGTAGACGACCGGCTGGAAGATATTGGCGTTGCGCAGCGATACGACGCGATCGCGGAGCATGGCCTTGCTATCGCAATAGATCACAGGCGCAGGCAAGCCGAGGTCGAAATTTTCCTTGGGAATGATCTCGTAGTGGCAGTCCTCCACGAACATCTCCGGCCAAAGTTCCAGGGCGTCCGTGTCGAGGGTGGATATGTATTCATCCTGCAGCGCAAGGAGGGTCTGTCGGAGGGTCAGATCGATCATTGAAGCGCGGCCCCAAATGGGTCGGAGTCGTCGAAACCCATCAGCCTTTTATAGCCGGCCCAGAAGCTGCGGATGAGCTTCTCCGTGATAAGCGTGTCGCTCTGCTCTGGCGCATCCTTGGCCATGTCGATCACCGAAGTGGCCCGCCCGTCGCGCACAACCCCTTGCTGCACGAGTTCAGTGGCCTCCGTGTCCTCCATGGAGATGTAACCCGCTGGGCCCACGAGATTGGCCTGCTTGATACGAAGCTTTCGCATCTCCGGCGTATCGTCCTCGTAGCCGAAGAAGTGGAAGACCAGTTCGAAGGCGTTCGGCCCCTTGGGCAGAAGTTGACGCGCCACTAGGGTGTTGTGGATCTGCTGGACGACAAGCTGGGGAAAAATCGGCTGGATATGATTGGTGGCCATCACCTCGTATTCGGGGACGAGGGCCAGAATGCTCTCGTCCTCAAGGGTGAATCCGCTGTCGAAGGAGCGGATCTTCTGGTCCTTGTACGCGGCGGACGTCTCTGTCTGCGCTTCCTTGATCGCCATGATGATGCTGTGCATCCCATGACGGCCGTCAGTGACGCAATGCGCCTTCATGCCAACCCGGAAGATGTTGAAGGTGGTGTGGAAAAGGTGAAGCAAACTAGCGTGGTAGGGGTCCTTCACGTTCTCGAGATAGAGTTTCCAATTGGAGTTTGAGAACTGGCGCGTGCAGCCGAGATACTCCACTGGTTTGTGGAAGATCCGGTTGAGATAGCCGCCCATCACCGGGCCGATATAGTCGGCCAGGGGCTCTACGGTTTCGCTGAAGGTGGCGAAGACCAGGCCGGCGTAGCTCTCGACGCGAAGCTTGCGTAGACCGTTGCTGGCTCGGTCAAAATCCGCCGGCATCCCCGCCTGACCGTTCAAACCGCGGAGAAACGGAACCCCAAAGAGGTTGCCCTCAAGATCGTAGCGCCACTGGTGATAGACACAGGCGTGGGAAGAGGCGTTGCCTCGAAGTTGACGGCAAACCATCGCCCCCCGGTGGGCGCAGCGGTTAACCCAGGCCGCCAGGCGCCCGTCTTGCGTCCGTGTCATCACCACCGGCGTGTCGCCGATAAAGGTGCTCTTGAAGTCGCCTGTCTGTTTTATCTCCGCCTCGAGGCCGAGGAAACTCCAGGCTTCGCCGCGGAAAATACGCTCCTGCTCGCGGTCGTAGATGGCTTGGGAATGGAAAACGGCATAAGGCACCCTAGATCCGTCTGCGATGGGCGCTTCAGGCACGGGCGGCGAGGCAAGCTCGCCCGTTGCGACAGTCATTATCTGCTCCTCCACGTCATGGGGTAAGCGCCGGGTGAGGCGCTCCCGTTTCCCGCCACGCCCCAATGGGGACCGGGGCGTCGGCCGTGAGCGCTGTCCACACCCTGGTCGTCAGGCGTCTGCAGCGCTTTCACAGCAGCTTGCGCACATCGAGGAGCTCGGGGAAGAAGACCTGATTGAGGACGCTCGCCAGATAGGGCGCGCCGCTGCTGCCGCCGGTCCCCCGCTTGAAGCCTATGACCCGTTCAATCGTCTTGAGATGGCCGAAACGCCAGATCTGGAAGCGGTACTCCAGGTCGACCAACTTCTCAGCTAGGTCATAGAGATCCCAGTAGGCGTCTGGATCTCGATACACGCCGGCCCAGGCGGCGGCGACGCCGGAACTAGCGACGTACGGCAAGGTGAAGTCACGATTGAGCGCTTCGGCGGGAACAGAAAGTCCGCGGCGCACCAAAAGCGCGAGGCTTTCATCGTATAGGCTCGGCGCCTCCAGCGCCGCCTGCAACAGGGCCAAGAGGTCTGGCGCGCCCTTTTGGACCTTCACCATGGCGGCGTTCTTATTGCCCATCATGAACTCCATCAGGCGGTACTGATGGGACTGAAACCCCGAGCTGCCGCCGAGACCGTCTCGCATCAAGGAGTAGTCGGCCGGCGTAATCGTGGCGAGGATTTCCCATGACTGGATGAGCTGTTGCTGGATGCGTCCGACACGAGACAGCATCTTCAGGGCCGGCGAGACCTGATCCGCCTTGAGCGCTTCACGAGCGGCGTCCATTTCATGCATACACAGCTTCATCCAAAGCTCAGACGCCTGGTGGATGACGATGAACAACATCTCATCATGAGCCGTCGAGAGCGGCCTCTGAGCGTCGAGCAGCTGCGGCAAGCACAGATAGCTTCCGTAGGTCAGCCCGGCGGCCGACGGCGGGTTGGTCGGAAGTTCAGCTTGATCCACGCCGGAGGTTACCGCGACCGCGGCGGAACATTGTCCTCTCATTACCGCACAGAACATACTATCGTAGAACGAACGTTCTTCGAACAACTGGAGGAGCACGCAATGGACGCTTTGGATCTGGCCATATTGGGGTCCCTTGAGCGCGACGGCCGGCAATCGTTCTCCGCCCTCGCCGAAAGCGTCGGCCTTTCGAAGACCCCCTGCTGGATGCGCGTTCAGGAGCTGGAGAAAACGGCCATCCGGGGTTATCACGCCGATATCGACCCGCGGGTGCTCGGCCTTGGCGTGCAGGCCTTCGTTCAGGTGATGATCGATTTCACGCGCCGGGCGCAGTTTGAGGCCGCTGTTCTAGAGAATCCTTCAATATTAGAATGTTATACGACCGCAGGCGAAGCCGACTACGTTCTCAAGATCATCTGCCGAGACGTGGACGATCTGGACGATTTGCTCCGCTTCAATCTCTCGCTCTTACCTGGCCTCCAGCGCTCGACGACGATCATTTGCCTTAAGGCCGTCAAGCACGCGCGCGGCGTGGCCGGCGCGGCTAAACCAAGGCCCAGGTCCGCACGATAGCTCCCGAGGGGACGTGAGGGGCGCGGCGGAGCGTCAGGCGAGTTAAAAAACCGATGGTCGCGGACAGAGCCGCGATAGACTGCACCGCATGTCGAATTTCAACCTCGAGCCGCCCCGGGGACGCCTTAGCGGACGGCCCTGCCCGCAATTCCCGCGCCGGTCGTGAAACCCGGGATGAGACGGGTTAGGGAAGGCCTTGGCTGCGCGAAAGCCTGGCGTTATGCGATCACGGCGTCGGCTTTAGCGGTCCTTGAGGCCTGCGCGTCCGGCGCGCCGGTTCCCTTGGCGAGGCGGGTCGACGTCGACCAGATGTACGGCGCCTGGCATATCATCGCCACTATCCCTAACCCGGTGGAACGCGGCATGGTTGCGCCTGTGGACGTCTACTCTAAGCGGCCCGACGGCGACATCCGCGAGGATTTCTATGTCCGGTTCGGCGGCTTCAACGCGCCTGAGAAACACTTCGTCGTGCACGATTGGGTCCGCCCGAGGTCGGACGGCGCGCACTGGAGGGTCCAGCTCCTCTGGCCGTTCAATTTCCCTTTCCTCATCCTCTACGTAGATCCGCAGTATAGATACGTTGTGTTTGGCGAGCAAAACCGCTCCATGGGGTGGATCTACGCTCGCAGCGCACGGCTTTCGGATCAGGACTATGAGGCGGCGCTAGGGCATCTTGCGGCGGCGGGCTATGACCCGGTCCGGTTTAGGAAAATCGTCCAGGCGCCCGACGAAATCGGAAAACCGGGTTACTGGAGCGACGGCGTTCGCTAGCCCGCTCCTCGTCGGTTGAACTTCAACGCCGGCCACGCATAAAAAATGGAGGGCGCTGGTTTGTAAGCCCAGAACGATGGCGGCGGGCTTCGCCCCAACCGGTCACCAGGCTTGGCCGCATAAATGTTCGCGCGAACTACGCGGGCAACAGCCATCTCGGCAATTGCGAGGTGCTGACCAACGCCGCTATTGAACGACAAATGAAGACCAACGTCTGCGACGTGGTCAACGTCCTGCGGGCGGCGGCGCCGCTCGCGCGCCAGCAGCGGGCCGGGCACATCATCAACGTTGGTTCGACGGCAGGAACCGTCGGGTTCACACAGTGCAAACGCCTAAAGCGCCAGCAAGGTCGCTGTCGAAGGCTTGACGTTGTGCCTGGGGCCTGAGGTGGAGACGTTCGGCATCACGGGCAGCGATCATGGCGGCGCGCGCCGTTATGAGTCGGCGGCGCTCGGCGCCCCGGCGGCAGCCCGGGGGCCTCTCCAGACAGTTGCGGCCGACATGGAGGGATGGGTAAGGTCCGATATGGCTGTGCTTCCCGTCGCTTTCGCCCTCGCCGCCGCCGCCATCGGCGGACCTTCACCGCCCCATGCCGTCGGCGTCGTCGACACCCCGGAGGTGGCGCTCGGCTACGAGAGCTTCGGGACGCCGTCCACGCGCCTGCCGGTGATCGCCATCAACGGCGGCCCAGGTCTCTCCCACGCCTACATGCTGATGAACGACCTCTGGCTCCGCGTAGCGGCGAAACGGCTCGTCGTGTTTTACGATCCCCGCGGCACGGGCGCCTCCAAGCGCCTGCGCCCGGGCGCGCCGCAAACGATGGACGCGCAAGTCGCCGATCTTGAGGCCCTGCGCGCAATGCTTGGCCTCGCCCGTGTCGCCCTTGTCGGGGACTCCTACGGCGGCCGCGTCGCCATGGCCTACGCAGCCGCGCATCCGGACCATGTCGCCAAGCTGGTTTTGTCCGATTCGGCGGCGCCGGCCGCGGGCGGAGAGGTTCACCTTCTGCCCCAGACGTTTCCCGACATCGAGGAGGAGGACCGCGCCGCACAGCAGCGGCTGGCCGCGACCCCGGACGCCGCCGCTCGCGTCAGCCTGCGGAACCATTTTCGCATGATCTTCTACTCGCCCGCCAAGCGCGACGCCTACATGGCGCGGATGGGCGATCTTGGGTTTGAACCCCAGGTGGCGCAGGCCGTGTCCGCCGCCGCCGCCGCCCTCGACCTGACCCCCAAACTCTCCGGGTTCGCGTTTCCTACCCTCGTGCTTACCGGCCGATACGACATGAACGTCGCGCCCCTGACGGCTTGGCGCATCGCCCACATGATCCCGGGGGCGAAACTGGTCGTGTTTGAGATGAGCGGGCATCTACCGTCGTACGAGGAGCCGCGGCGCTATCAGGCGGTCCTGGAGCGTTTCCTTGACGGCGCAGACGCGCCGCGACCGGCGAAGACCGCCGCGCAAAATCTCCCCGGCCGCTGATCGGTCCGCCGAGCCCGCCCGCCGCGTTGCATCCCGAAATAGTTGCGTTGGCCGATGTCGGCGATGAGGCCGACCCCGGTGGGCGTCCACCCCAGCTGTTCCTGCGTCAGGCCGCTGGAGCCGGGCCTGTCGAGACCGGCGAATATGGCATGGGGACGGCAACGGCTTGGATTGACGTAAGACACTTAACTTCGCAATCCTGCTCAGCAGCCGATGGGGCGGAGAAAAACACGCTGTCCCATCGGCTCCCATCAAAGCATCATGCCGCCCGAGACTTCGATCCGCTGGCCGTTGACCCAACGGTTGTCGTCCGACAGCAAGGACGCGATCATCGGTCCGATGTCGTCGGGCTGGCCCGTGCGGCCCAAGGCGGTGACCGAGGCGACGTGCTTCTGCACTTCGGGATTGCTCCGCAAGGCGCCGCCGCGGAAATCCGTTTCGATCGCCCCGGGCGCCACCACATTGACCGCGATGCCGCGCGGGCCCAGCTCCTTGGCCATGTACCGGCTCATCACTTCGACCGCGCCCTTCATCGAGGCATAGGCGCTGGAGCCGGGAAAGGCGAAGCGCGTCAGTCCGGAGGATATGTTGACGATCCGGCCGCCGTCCGCGATCAGCGGCAGCAGCTTCTGGGTCAGGAAGAACACGCCTTTGACATGGACGTTATAGAGGTGGTCGAAGTCGGCTTCCTTGACCTCCGCAAACGGGGCGGCATGGCCCGTGCCGCCGTTGTTGACCAGATAGTCGAAGCGCTCGACGCCCCAATTCTCCTTCAGCGCCTCGCTGACCTCGAGGGCGAAGCCGTCGAAGCTGGCCACCTCGCCGCTGTCGAGGTGCAGGGCCGCCGCCTTGCGGCCCAATTCCTGGATGGCGGCGACGGCCGTGGCCGCTTGTGCACGATCCGAGTGATAGGTGAGAATGATGTCCACGCCTCGCTTTGCGAGGTTCATGGCCGTGTTGCGCCCGAGGCCCCGGCTTCCACCGGTGACGATGGCCACCTTGGCCTCTGATTTTAGGATATTTTCGTCGGACATCTGGCAACTCCTGCGCTTGTCTGGGCGCTTCAATTTAGCGCGACGAGCAACTCATTCGAATGCCGGAACGTGCAGAGTTCTTGCCTGATCCTGCGAATTCCGGAAGTGTGATCTTGCCGCGACCTGGACAGCTCGAGCGCAGTCAAAGCCTCACCGAAATCCCGTCATGCCCACGCCCTTGCAAAACGCCGTCACAGCCTTCATCGCCGCCCACGGCGACACGGACGGCGTGCACCCCACTCGGATCGACAATCTGACGGTGATGTGCAGTCGCCGCGAGAGCCTGCCCCACCATGTGCTCTACCGGCCCACCCTCTGCGTGGTGGTGCAGGGCGCCAAACAGGTCATGCTCGGGGACGACGTCCATCACTACAGCGAGAACCAAGCCCTGGTGGTCAATGTCGAGCTGCCCCTGCTCGGCGGCGTCACCCGCGCCAGCGCCGAAAAACCCTTTTTGGGGATCGTGTTGGAGTTCGATGTCGGCCTGATGCGCGAGATTATCGATCAGCTTGACATGCCGATCCGGCCGAACACCGCGACCGGCCCCTGCCTCTTCGTCCAGGATGTCGACGCGGCGCTGGCCGATTGCATGCTGCGGCTGATGCGGGTGCTGGAGACGCCCCAGGGGATCCCGATCCTGGCGCCCTCGATCATGCGTGAGCTCTACTATTGGCTGCTCACCGGCCCCCACGGCGGTGAAATCTGCAAGCTCGCTCTGTCCGGCGGCCACATCCAGCGCATCGCCGACGTCATTCACCGCATGCGCGCCGACTTCGCCCGCCCGATCCGGGTAGAGGAACTGGCCGCCCTCGCCCATATGAGCTCGACGTCCTTCCACCAGCACTTTAAGGCGCTGACGGCGATGACGCCGCTGCAGTTCCAGAAGCACCTGCGGCTGCTGGAGGCGCGCCGACTGATGCTGTCCGACGCCGCCAACGCCACGGCCGCGGCCTACCAGGTCGGTTATGAGAGCGCCTCCCAGTTCAGCCGCGAGTACGCTCGTATGTTCGGCTCCCCGCCAAAGCGGGACGTGGCTCAGCTGCGGGCGCTAGCGGCCTAAAGGTCCAGCTCCCGCGCCATCCCAGGCCAATCAAAGCGAGGGATGTTAAGACCTGCTACTCAGCGTCGTAGACCCGAGATGTAACACTCAAAGCCAGCTGGATGGCTGGATGAAGCTAGACCGCTTCGCGAAGCAGTAGGCGCGATCCCACGTCAACAATGGTGCGGATCGCTGGCAGCAACTCTTGTCCATGCGGGTTCAGTTCGTATTCCACCGTTGGCGGAGAGGTCGGCATCGCCGTGCGTGTCAGAACATTCCGGCGTTCAAGCTCACGCAACTTGTTCGTCATGACCTTGGCCGAAATGTAAGGGCAGTTCCGGCGTAATTCCGAGAAACGGCGCGGCCCGTCGCTTAGGGCCCATAACAGCTCGGGGGTCCACAGGCCGCCGAGCAGGCCCATGCATTGCCGCTAACATCGCTGACGGCCTGGGAGGCGCTGTTCGACCGCCTCGCCGTGACCAAGCCTGTTCCTGGAGCCGCGGCCGCCATCCTAATCATCGGCGGCGCGGGCGGCGTCGGGTCGATCGCGATCCAGATCGCCCGTCAGCGTACCAACCTGACCGTGATCGCGACCGCCTCACGGCCTGAGACTCAGGACTGGGTTCGCGCGCTCGGCGCGCACCACGTTCTCGATCATTCCAAGCCTCTGGCGGCTCAGGTCGCGGCGCTCGGCCTGGGCGCGCCGGCCTTTGTTTTCTCGTCGACCCCTCCGGGTTCGACGGCATGAGCTTCAAGCGCAAGGCCGTGTCGATCCACCACGAATTGATATTCACCCGCTGCTCTATGGCACACCGGACATCGTCGAGCAGGGCGTGATCCAGAACACGATTTCGGACCTGGTCGGTGCGGGCAAGATCCGCACGACGTTGACCGAACGGATGACGCCGATCAATGCCGCCAATCTGAAGAAGGTCCATGCGCTGATCGAAAGCAGCGCCGCAAGGGGCAAGATCGTCCTCAAAGGTTTCTGATCGCCGCCGCCATCTGCCTCCTCCTCTGGCGCTAACCGCCAGCAGAATCGGCATGCCGCAGCGGCCCGATGCATCGATTAAGTCTTCGACGCCGAAACCATCAACAGGAGCACGTCGCTCCAAGGGAGTTAGATAGATGGACCGCCGCCAGTTCACCGCCACGCTCGCCGCCGGCGCCGCAGCGGCTCTCGCACCGGGGCTTGCTCGAAGTCAAGGCGCTCCGCGCGCGCGCAACGTCGTTATGGTCCACGGCCTGTTCGCCGACGGCTCCAGCTGGTCGGGCGTGATCCCGCACCTGCAGGCGGCTGGGCTGAACGTGACCTCCGTGCAAAACCCCTTGACCACCCTGGAAGAAGCCGTCGCCGCCACCGAGCGGGTGATCGCGCGCCAGAACGGCCCCACGGTGCTGGCGGGGCATTCCTTCTCCGGCATGATCGTGACCCAGGCCGGCGCCGATCCCAATGTCTCCGCCCTGGTCTACATCGCCGCGCGCGCGCCTGACGCCGGCGAGGACTATTCCGCGCTCGCCAAGCGCTTTCCTGCGCCTCCGGCCTCCGCCGGGGTGGTCTTCGACGGCGACGAAGGGCGGCTGACCGAGGAGGCCTTCCTGCGCGACTTTGCCGGCGACCTGCCCAGGGACCAGGCCAGGGCCCTCTACGCCGTCCAATGGCCCTTCAAAAAGTCGCTTATGGCCGGCAAGCCGACCGTGGCAGCTTGGCGCTCCAAGCCCAGCTACTACGCCGTCTCCACCGAGGATCGCACCATCAACCCTGACCTGCAGCGCTTCATGGCCAAGCGCATGAAGGCGAAGACGGTCGAGCTGAAGTCCAGCCACGTCTCCCTGATCTCCCACCCGCGCGAGGTAGCCTCCCTGATCCTCCAGGCCGCCGGCGCTGGGGCCGGGTAGGGAGGCGAAGGCCGGGCGCGACCACGCGGCCTTCCAACCGTTGTCAGCTTGGCTTTGACCGAAACGAGAAGCTTCTCTTTTTACAAGCCTGCGCCACTACTGACTACGAAGGATATCTAACTCGTCACCGACCGCGAGGCCCTCAGGTTGAAGCAACGCGGTAAGTTGTCCCGTTAAGAGCGCTTGTTCCAGGCCTGTCTCTCGGCGCAGGACGGTAAACACGCCATCCTTCGGCAAAACGTCGATATTCTGTCCATTTCGGATGATGCTTGCATGGTGAAAGGTTAGAGTGTCACTCCACGGCGACCACTGAAACGGTACTGCGCTTAAGGCTTGGAGACCGCCATCACCTTGCACTTTCATTTTGATGTCTTGGTACTGGGTCCACCCCGCCTCGTCGAAGCTGAACTGCGTGTCGTTCGACAAGAAGTAGAGCGGCAGCCCCTTGAGCTCGTCCTTCTCGACCGGCGCTGCAGGAGCGGTGTGGGCCCAAGCCGGCGGCGGTCCCACTTGAGGCGCGTTAGTTGCCGACGCGGGCCCCGTTGTAATGACACAGCAGAACGACGCCACAGCGCCGAAACCGATTACCCCGAACTTCAACGCCAACCCCAAGCTGATCTT
>Ga0116231_10009314_pt1 | contig 16648 bp, 10 predicted proteins | sample S1TSphgellanicum_2_FD_89695 | JGI IMG/M metagenome (GOLD analysis project Ga0116231, IMG submission 89695) | Host-associated microbial communities from peat moss isolated from Minnesota, USA - S1T2_Fd - Sphagnum magellanicum MG | ecosystem: Host-associated > Plants > Peat moss > Unclassified...
AATACAGTGATGCATTGAGCATTGAATGATTACCATATATCATTACATGGTTTTTTCCCTTGTATATTTCCTCATCTTTCCATAAATTCAGTTTTTCACTCATCTTTTCCCACATCTCAACTAAAATTGTTGTTTTTCCCTCATTGCAGAAAACTTGAGATGGTAAATAGTTCAATTTTCCCCTTGTGGCCATGTGGGACCTCCTCACAGGCCCCTTTAAGCTGATCTCGGCCAGCTTTCTTATGGGTCTTTATACAACTTACAGATTCAGTGAGAAAGTCATCTTGGCATGGAAGTTTTGTGCCAAACCAAGATCATCACAAATGTTGATTAAAACAGTCAATTTACAATTGGTGAGAATCAGATTTTATTGGGCTTAAGATCCAGATGCACAGAATGTTCCAGTCCAGAGCTGTGTTACAAAATTATATAGGAAGTTGCAGTGATCATTGATAGTTTCATCTACTACAGCTTCTTTTTCTTCACCACCTTTTTTTGTACAGAAGACTTTCAAGGAGATGCAGAGCTCTTCTGTGGCTCCTTACAGTTGATCTGAATGAAACTGTGAAGCTTGGGTCCCTGCAACTAGAGAGACATACCTCCATGAACCTACTTCTGGAAGCTACTGCAGCAGCTGCAAGTGACTGTACATGGTTGACTCCTAGAGTGATGGTGATCAAGAGATCTTGAGAACAGGAAAGTTGAGAGAATTTTATTTCAAAAAGAAGAATTGCTGCTTCAACACAATTACAAGTGTGCAGAGATATATTTGTAGTTACTACACGAAGAATGGCCAAGCACTGAATGGAACGAGCTGCCGAGTTCCTACTACCTTGATCACATTTCCACTCAAAAATACACACACACGCACACAAACACGCTACAATTTCATAAGTTTGTGATCAGGTTTTGAAGAAAATTTCCGCCGATGAGTGCAGTTAGAAAAGATCTGAAACGAGCTGCAAATCACACCTGCGGTAAATCTCCATGAGTTGATCGAGGATGATGCATGGAGAGCTCGGGAGCCTGATCCTTAGTCGCATTTTCCGGGAGCCGGCTTGCTGTGATCTGGGGACGGGGAGCTGTAGACTGGAGACTCAGGAGAGCTGTACATTGGTGAAGGAGAGCTGTAGACTGGGGATTCCGGAGAGGATGGTGATGGAGAGCTGTAGACTGGGGATTCAGGAGAAGATGGTGATGGAGGGCTGTAGATTGGGGACTCAGGAGAGGATGGTGATGCAGAGCTGTAGTCTGGAGATTCTGGAGAGGATGGTGGTGGAGAGCTGTAGACTGGGGACTCAGGAGAGTATGACGGAGAACTGTAGTCTGGGGACTCGGGAGAGTAACTTGGAGAGCTGTAGACTGGAGATTCAGGCGAGGCTGGCGATCCCCAGCTGCTGCCGTCGTGTTCTTTGGGCTGTTTGTCATCATCACCACATCCCTTATCATCAGAATCGCCATGATGATCATCATCATGATGCTTCTTGCCATGGTCGAAGAGTCCATGACCGTCACCAGAGTCATGATCATCATGCTTGTCATGGTCGTCAAAGAATTCTGTACTAGCACTCAAGTCCTTTTGGGAACCCTTCAAGAAGCTAGCCTCGCGTGACCCCTCCGCCTGCTGCAGAACCCCACTACTGGTACCCACGATGGTGACCACCATCAGCAACAGTACCACGAATTGTACTCCTGTAATCTTCATTTTCATCTCTCACAGATACGATCCCTGCAGCTCAAGAATCAAACTAATCAAAACAGCAGCAGCAGCAGCAGGAGGAGGAGGTAGCTAGCTAGCTGTTGACAAATTTGACAAAATGAGATCACACAAAGCTTGCTAATTACAACAGGGCCAGTTGCGTCGACAATACCAACTACAGTCTAAAATCATCAGCAGACCGGGTGACACCCGGGACTAGAGAACAACTTTCACTAGATAAAGCTCGAGTTGAGGATAGACTTGCTACTGCACGCATCTGATGGAGCAACAAAGTAAGGCCGATCTGGGTAGTTATACTAGAACCCAACCACGCACCCAGCCGGGAAGTTCAGCTACTCCGGTGCTGTGCCACATCATGAGCAGGTAGCTAGCTACCGATGTTCAATGAGTGATGAGGAGTAGCACGCGGCAACACATTTACTTAAAATAAAATCCATCATCAACACCCAATCAACAATATTATGGCAAGGAGTTAGTGCAGGGACAAGAGTAATGAGGAAGGAGATGGCGGAGCAGCTGGCACGGAAACAAATTCGGGGGAAAGGCGATCCAAAAACCCCACTGCTACAAATGTGCGACGCAAATCTGCTCCGACGTTCCGACGTCGCAGGCGGTGAGACGTTAAAGCTGCCCATGATCTCCACTATAACTGCGCTCTGCAGTAAAGCTCAGCCCCCGCCCCTCCCACCCTTTTGCATGCATTCATTTAACAGCCTACCAATGGAGCCTATCAAGGGAGTGTTGTGCGGTCATTTGAATTTTTAAAGAATCACGGGTTCCGGTTATTTGAAAAGCTTTTAAAATTAAGATCCCAGACTGGTCAAGAACCGCCGGGTTTTTGGGTCGATTATTTGATTTTTCCAAATTTTAAAACCATGCTAGTAGAAATTAGATGAACCAGTTATTTGATTTTTCCAAATTTTACAAACTCTACTAGTAGTAATACAAGAACCAGTTATTTGCATTTTTTTTTATAATTCTAGAATCCGTGCTAGTAAATACCAAAAGCAGTAATTTGATTTCTTATTCTGAATGCTGCTAAGAACCGCCTTGATGACCGCCGGGGGTGTGTTCTTGTACATACCTACTACCTACCTACCTACCTACCTACCTACCCAATGCCTAGTGTACCTACCCTTCTTTGTCGGCTCTGGCTGCCTGCCTGTAAGGGACAGAGTGTACAAGAGACAACTGTACGGAAGGATATAGGTGTCATTCGGTGCCCCCCCCCCTCACTGATTTTGAGGAATGTTCAGCAGATGAATGTTTAGCTGACGAATGAACTCTGTGAGTCATCTTTTTTTTGCTGAACTTCATCCAATTTTACCTGTTTACTTTTATGACGAACCTGTGGTTAGCCCCCAGTTCTAGTCTTCTTTTTCTTTTTACCAAAAATATCGATTCCAGTTCCAGTTCCAGTTAGGAACCTGGTTCTTTTAAAAGTTCTGGTTCCAGTTCAAAAAATCATATCCAACTCTGGTTCAATTTTATTAACTAGAGCTCGAACCAGTGGTTCTGGAATTGCCCAATTATACACTGGATCAACATTGGCTTGGAACAATGTTAGACTAGCACAATAAACCAACCCCCTTTATAATCATGCCCCTGGTAACCATTTGTTTTGGTGACACTAATAAATTGTGATTCAAATGTGTATAGTCACATTCCATACAAACCCTTACAAGATTGTGAGTATTAAAAAAAAAAAACCTTGCAAAATAGCCCTTTTTGCACCAAAATAAAAGTCCCAATTGTTTAAAAAATTTATATGGGTTATTTAAAACTTTACTGTGAATTATCAGATTTGAAGAGAGATGTGATTTTTGCATGTTTTAAGTTGTTTAAGTTTATTAGGTGAAGGATAGTCATCTTGTTCATAATGCACTGAATCGTTAATTCATCTTTTGGTGTTGTGCTAGGTTGTTATGCTATGCAGGTTGCTAGTGCATTGGCATGCTGCTTTGCCTTTTGAAGAGTGACTTGTTGGGGGTGTTGATTCCTGGACTATTTCCTCATCAATATCAATAGATGATGGATCATCATCCTCAACAATGCTAACTACCTCTCCTGCAAGTTGTACTAACTCTTCATTTGTGACATTCTTTTCAATATGTATGCCACACAGTATGAGTTTCAATTTCAAGCAAAAGATTTAAAGATAATCAGATCAAAATGCCATTTGGCAATGATTTCATGGTAGCTATTAGTGAGATAAACACATGTTCTCTTGGCATGTTGATTAAGTCTTCAATTGATAGTGAATCCTCTCCAAGATTCATGGTAGCTATCACCATGTTCAGCTCTTCAATTTCAAGCACCTTTTGCCTTTTTCCCGTTCATCTTGACTTGTAATGTCTACCGTCCAAACTAGGGGTAGGATTTGTACTTTCCTCCAACAACTCTTGATGGTTTGTGGTGACATGTCTTTCTAAACCATTGTGGTCTAAAGAATGGCCTACACCATAATTTTGGTGCAAATCAATATGCAATCCCATCCATGAAACATAATTTGCACACACATTTGTAGATTGTCATCTTTGAATATAAATTTAGCGTTTGGATAGCCCACCTATTTGACATCAACTTCGACTTTTTGAGACTTGTTGCCATCATTTGTGGTATTTTTTTGTTTTTGTCATACCTAATAGATATTAATATTGCTTGAACTTTTTTTTCAAACCAATCTGTTATTGATATTAGGTTTAAAGTTGATTTATGCCTATTATCAATATTATAAATATGTGTTTTTAAGTTAGTCTTTTTTACTAAGTATTATATTTTTAGTCACATCAAACAATGGACAAAATTAAAGGTACTGAAAAAAAAACTAACAATTTTTAACACAAATGCAATTAAAATTATATGACTAACATGATTGAAGACAAATGTTTAAAATGACTAAGATGCTTGTTCAAAAAGATTAAGATAACTAAGGTAATTAGTTAACATGACATTACTAATTTGATTTTTAAATTAAAAATTAAATTATTTTTATGAATATATAATGACATTATGAAACTTTAATTTCTTTTGAACTATAGGTGAATTTAAAACAATGCCACCCTTGAACTAGGATTCAAGGTTGGAACTTTTTGTAATTAATTAATTTTCTAGGCTAACATTACTAATAGATTGTTAGTTGATGTTGTACAAGTTATTGAATCCCCAAACTCAAGATTTTTTTTATAATGATGAATGTTCAATGTAAGATTTGAACCCACAACCTTCTCAACCACATTCCAAGGCCTTATCCACCAAGCCATCATTTTATGTGATGACAAATAATGATTTTTTGAAAAAACAAAACCACATATTTTGAACAAAAATTGCATATGTTTTTATATCAATATTCGATCTAATTGATTTGGTAGGTTCATTATTACATTGAATTTCATAAATTTTTTAATTAAAAAAAGAGTAAAAATAATTATTTTAAATATTAAAAAATTAAAAAATTCAAATGTATTTTTTGAAAATTTTAATTGAGTTAAATCTTCAAATATTATTTAAATACATCTAATTTATTTATTGTCATGATTATATGGAACTTTTGTGGTGTTTTTCCAATTCAAAATGTACAACAATTAAGATAGTTTTAAATATTTATTTCAAAAATTCATATGTAATGTCTGAAATATAATTATTTAGATAAAAAATTACTTTCACAATTACGTTGAATTTTTTAATTATTTTAGTTTCAAAATGTGAACACATAACCAAATCACTTAATTTTAAAATGCACATATAAGGTTTTAAATCTTTGATTGGATTATAATCTATAATTATTTAGGTAAAACTAATTTACTATCATAATTACATTGAACTTTGTGATGCCTTTCAATTTCAAAACATGAAAAAAAAATTCAATATTTTTTTCAAAAATTCAAGTAATTTTGTTTCGCTTGGGTTACAAATTTTGCATATAATTATTTAGGTACATTTGGTTTCCTTACTTTCATCATTGACTTCAATTTTATAATAATTTAAACATTACATTAATTTACGAAGTATGCCACATATTTATCAAAAATTAATATTTTAGAAAAATATCTTTAAAATATTATAACCAAAAAAATTCAGTTATGAAATTAGGTTATTATTAAAACTTGTTATGCCTTCAATCATATAACAATTTTTGTAATAAAAATAAAAGAATTGAATTCCATGTTATAATGTTTTTGTAGTAATAATGGATTTTATTTTAATTTTTAAATTTAGTTCTTTTTACTATGAAATGTAGATTAGTTTATTTCACATTTTAAATAAATGAAAATAACTTATTTTATTTTATTATTCCATCTTACTCATGTCATTTAATTATGCATAAATAAATGGTTTAGTTTGGGGCTATTTTAATTTGGACATATATGTGCATTCAATTGATTCATCATAAATACTATTTGAATCATGGAATTTGAATAATTCAAAATCAGCATGTACATTTAATTAATTATTATGATTTTTTTCTATAACTTTCATAGAAGTAGAAAAAATTAAATTAATGCCCCATTTTTTCATTACTTTTTTTCAAAATTTCCCCCTTGTAAATTATTTATTTATTTGAATAATTATGAATAATAATTGGAATCATGATAATTATATCTTTTGTCAGTTTTTTCATCATGAAATTTTTTAAATGAAAAGTTAGAACATGATTTTTTTTTCCCATTTTACTATTACCACGTCATTAAAAAATAACATTATAATTATGTGGCATACTTTATGACTAATTTTAATCAAGTTAGTTGTATTAATCAGCATAAACAAATCCATGTGGGCACTCACATTTACCATGTGTGCAACATATTGTCTAATTTGATTATAATGCTAGATTTTTTAATCATAATGGACATTGCTACTTTTGATGTTAGTCATGATGAACACATTTAGTCACTTCAGACTACTAATTGTATTCTAGATATTGACTATATAGTCATTTCAAACATGATGCTAGTAGTGTAAAAACCATGTTTTTGTAGTAGTGTATTTAATAGTTATAAACTTAGTATTGATATTGGTAGAAAACATGTATATACCTAATATTACTTTAGGTTTCATATGAGACTAGTATCGATATAAGGTTAGTATTGCTTCATGTATATTTGTTATTCAATACCAATAATCATTACACCAAAAAGATGGATATATGACTACATCCATGATTGGGTTTGTACTCATATATGCCAATAGTGATTACATAGTCCATTGAGACTTGTCAATTTTACCACTAGTCATATATGTTATTTACATCTTACATGATTACAAAATATTATATATATAATATATATACAATATAGATTCTTGTATATAATAAAATATAATAATGTATATTGTTATATATTATATTATATATTTATAATTTCATATTAATATTTAAATGTACTTTTGCATGTGCACTTTATAAAATAATTATTCATTTAATCTAATTTTGAATCATTTGTATACCATATATGTATGGTTTGTAAACAAATAATATAAAAACATATTATACAATATCAATGTCATACATTCATTGTACATATGACCTATCAACATACCCCCATGTTGACCATAGTCATCATGGTCAAAATTGGTCAACTTGATAGGATCAAGCATTGGTCCTTAGACCTATTCAAAGTGATGCAAGGCCTTTGCCATTCAACTACATGTGCAACAATGTACTCATACACATGATTTATCATCTTTCAATGTTTGAATGTAAAAAACACAAAGTTTAAAATATAATTTCTTTTTCAACACTTAAATGAAAATTTGAATATAGATTATTAAACTTTGAACCATAATCTACTAACTCAAAATTCAAAAAAACAATAAATTTGAATATAGAAAATCACTTTTGAATTAAAAAAATTTCAACATATTCGTTATGTTTGAATACATTCTAAACTTTAATAAATATATATATAATTAAATGTAAAAACTAGAATATTTTTTATTTATTTTAAATTCTGAAATATGAATACAATACAATATTATTAATATAAATATATTTTTACATATTATATACCATACTATATACACATAACATTATTTTATGCATAATTTATTAATCTACACATACATGTATGTCTATATTAATATGCATAAAATATATTAATATTAACATATTATTAGATACATATTATATATAACAATATATATAATTGTAGTCTTATTTTCATTCATTAAATTTTTTATAATTTTATATTTACTAAAATCCACATGTTTAATATCATATACATATATACATATTATGGAAAACATTTGTAATAAAATTATAATTTCAAAAGGTCATTTTATAAATTCAATATGTTGTAAATTCATGAAGCCTAAACCCATGGATAAATTTGGTAAAACTTTGCTAAATTTGGCTATTTATAACATAAATTTGTTAAACTACGTTATTTTGGTTCAATAAAGTTTTTCTTTATTAAATTAGTATATTTTGATTAAACTTGGCCTGACTAAAGCTAAAGTTGGTTAATTTTGGTTAAACCAAGATAAATTTTCTTATATTTTGATATACTTGGGTGAAGTTTTTAAAAGCTAAGTTAAATGAGTATTAATTTAGCTAAAGTAAATGATTTTGGCTAAATTCAGAGAAAAGTTTTAATTAAATTTGGTTAATTATTTTTGAAATTGAATAAATTTGGCTAAATTTGGTGAAACTTAAAGGTTGTTAAAGTTGGTACACTTGGCTAAATCAAACGAAATTTTAAGTTACATATGTCAAAATATGGTACATTAAGCTAAACAAGATTAATTAGAATAAATAAAGTTCTTTAAATTAAACTAAGCTACTTGGAGCAAATTAACCTTAAGTAGGTTAAATTAAGTTAAACTAGGATTCAATTAAATTAAATTAAACTAAACTAGGATTAAATATTAATTATTAATTAATTCATATTAAAATACATACCTAGGCTTATATAAAGGCTACTTATTAGGAAGAATTTAAATCCACCTAAGCCTATATTTAGGGGTTAGTTAGGACCTAATATATCTATTTAGGCCCACTTAAGGTCTACCTAGATTTTTTAACCTTTTTACTTAGCATATTTATTTAGCCTAAGTAGCTAAACATACCCATGTACCTACTTAACCTAGCTATCTTTCATGATTATTAATCATGTAGTTGTAATATCATAGTCATATGAGTCCTATAATCATGACTAAAGTCACATGTGATTGGGTCATATCACTCCATGGTTAGGTTTGAACATTAGTCACAATATGTCCTAGTCATGGATGGCTATATTTTGGTGCAGTGAATATTCATACCAATACCATATACCCTAAATTTGCCCTACATATTTATACAACACATGTTTGAACTAATGTTGTCTAAAGGTATCCAAAATGCCAACAAACCCCCTTCTAGTTTGAGCCTAGGCTTTGTTGATCTCATAGAATTATTGTTATCATAACATTAAAGAATTGTTTCTCATATATAATCATCATCTTCATAAAAATGAAAATAATAATGAAAGAAGTGAATTGCCCAAAACCCATGTTCTTTGTTGATTCTATCATGAAAACCACAAATCCTATGAATTTTTTTAATAATTAGGATGGGAAGTTCTTTAGTTCTAAATTTTTTTTAAAAATGGAACAAGATGTTATTTTCATTTCAAGAATTCAAAAATAGAAACCAAAGATTATTGACAAAATTTACCCACACAACATTGGTTTGAACACTTCATTAATGATAGTCATTTTGCAATGAGCTATGCATATGATGTGGAATGGTGACTTGGAATTTTTTACAAGTGTGAAAAGAAAATGAAAACAACATCAATTACTTTACAGAAAATGATAACCATTAATTGGAATGGCTAAAACCTTATCACCTTTTGGAGCATGTTGATGGCAATAGAATGAAGGTTTTATGGATTGTGCTTAAATAGAAATTGTGTGTGTGTGGGTTTTGTGTGGATTTGTAGATAACTAATAATGATGCAAATGGTGGAGATGATGTGGCAATGTTGGTTTTTGTTTTGCGTTTCTAATCGATGTTGTGTTGGAGTAATGGCAAGGAAGATCCTCATGTAGATGTTCAAGAGAATAAAAGGGAGACATGCAAATGATGAGGATTGACAAAGCTAAGTCTCGTTTGGTTTTTAAAACATTTCATACTTGAATGTGTATGAGACTGCAAATTTTGAATAAATTTGGTTAACGAGATTAATGCTTGCTTGGTTGATGTGGACAACTTTGTAGTGTGGATTTTTCTAGGTCTCTTGATGATTTTACTTGTAGAATCAATCAATAGGAGAAATAAGTTTTAGAATGGTTATCAAAGTGATGAAACTCCATAGGGGAATTGGAACATGGTTAGGAAATTGTTGTCTTGTGATGTGTGGGTGGAAAACAAAATGTTGTGGGTAGGATATTGTGTTGTTGCCTATGTCTTCTAGGATAATGATTTCATGTTTTTGTGAAATAATTTCATCATTTGTAATTGTTTGTCACCTAAGAAAAGTGAATAAGATCTTTGTGTTAATTTTATGCGATGCAGAACTATAGATGTTTGTTGATCAAATAAATGAAAACCTTTAAACATTTGGGGGTAAGTGGTACCATTAGGAACATCACACCTTGATTTTCTTGCAACCATTGAGGTTTGAAAAAGCATAGGAAACACTTAAATAAATATTTTCATAAACTTTTTTTAATGAATACATTTATTAGGTTCCATATATTTTGAAATTTCAATAATATTAAAAAATTGTGTATTTTTATTTTTTAATCATTGCATTTAAGGAAAATTTTAGGAATGTAATGTTTGTTTCTTTCCTTGAACTTTTTGTTCAAGAACACAAATTTGAAACATGATTTGGGAATTTTCTTGGGAATGTTTTTCCTAAGGTAATTTGGAAATCACTATATTTTTAAATTTCTATTAGGAAATTAATTGAATAAGTATAATTTAGTTATGAATTTTCAAAGTTAAGGTTATCAATTTCTAAAAGGGCCAGTTTAATTTAAAATACAAATTTTAACAATTTCCATTTTTTAAAATTCAAAAATAAACTTCAAACCATATACTAGTGCATGCAATTGATAAACATGATATAAAAAAAAATTAGTTGTGAAAACATTTAAAGTAAAGGGCCTAGGAAAATGATTTGGTTGTTTTTTGTTCTTTTTCCATTCCTTGAAGTAATTCCTAGTGGTACCACCCAAGGATACTTTCACCCATTTCATTAGTTATAGATTAATGGTCATGTGGAAAGATTTGCATAATGTGTAAAGAATGTTGAAAAAAATTCCAATGTAAATTGTTTATACAATTGTTCATCATTTTGAGTTATGGTGATAAATTCATGAAGAGTGGTTCTCTACAATGTGAGACTTTTTGAAAGGTTTTCAACTCAATTAGACAAAATGAATTCAAGTATGTTTTTTTAAATGATGAAAACCATGAATGGAAAAAATTGTTCATGTGTGGATGGTTTATTTAAATTTATATTAAGATAGAAAGATAATTTAAGTTGGACTAATTATAGCATATGGTTTTACAACAGGGTGCAATAACAATCCAATAAATAAAAAAGAACATAACATTGCAAAGAAAAACAGTCAAAATTGGATAAATATTTATGTTTTTCCATTTAAAGTCGTGGCAATCATGGCAAGTCAATGTTGTTTTTTCATTCATATGAATGTCAAAAAATTCAAATAAAAAATCCATTTGATAAATTTTTAATTTAAGTTTTGATTTAGTACCTCTAAAAATGAACACCAAGGCATCAAATATGGGTCAATTCTATCAAATGGATTCTTATAAAAAAACACATTTGATGGGAAAAAATTAAGAGGATAAAAACCTATTAACCAAATTGAAAAATCATTCATACCCTAAAACATGTGGAATTCTAAAACTTCAAAAATTCAAAGAATTTTCCAAATTTGATCTAGAATTTTAGAACTTTGAAAATCATTTACCACATAAAAATGAGGTATACACTACATGGTATATGTTAAGAAAAGTTACAGCTTATTATTAAAATAAAAAAATGTTAAAAACGAATTTTTGGTTATGATTTGAAATTGTTATCATTTTTATGAACAAAACACTAAATTTACAAGGAGTCATGACACTTTCAGAAAATCATATTTATTCAATATATATATATATATATAAACATGTCATGTACTAGGACAAATATAACCATTTATTATAACAAATTCCAAAAACAATTGTTCCAAAATTCATTCATATGAAAAAGATTCTTTGGGGAAAAAGGACATGTAGTCCTTTTCTAAAGTCGTCATGTTGGCTTATTGTATTTCATTTGCACCCATCAACAATTTTTGATTTAGCTTATTTTTGGATTATAAGATAGTTTAATCATTTATGTGTAAATGGTGAAACACATTTGTATATATGTACCACTTCCTTTTGGTGGCACCAGGATTCTAAAGTATTAGGATGAGTTGCTTGTTTTCTAAAGGTATTTGGGTTCAAGGAATTCAAAGTGCCAAATTGGGTGCAATTATTTTTTGTTAATTTTGTGATGTAGTCAAAGTGGTAATAATTCAACAAAGAACTTTAAACAAATGTGGCTACATGCTAAATATGTAAGTAAAAATAATAAGGATCTTTCTTTATTCTTGGCTACCTGCTAAATTTATCATAAAGACATGCATCAAATTTCATAAGGTAGTTGGAAGGCACATCAAAGGTTGAAATCTTTCCTCCCCAAAGGGCATGCATTTTGAGAAAGTAATTTATACTTATGAAGGTGTTTTGTTTTATGAAACACCTAGGTCAAACCATGCTAATAGGAACCACCTCAAGTATAACCAATTTTTTTTTACATTTTTAAAAGATTCACAAGTTAAGATAATTTTGAAATTGTTTGTTATATTTGTATGCCCACCTCTTTAATATATCATTATAACATTAAAAGGCAAACCCCATCAAAGAAGGGTTAACAAAGCCCATAACTAGTGTTTTTTGTGCTAAAAAAACATAGTGAGTGCAATCACAATCAAATGAACCAACAATGACAAAAGACTCAAAGATTGCAATCCTTTTTGTGGTCATTTTCACTTTCTCATATAAAGGAACTTTTGGATAAAATATTTTGCAATATTTTATTAAAAATAAATAATGTACATAATATTTTTTGTATTTAACTTTTAATAAATAACTAAAAAACTTCTAAAAGTGTATATATTCTACCAAATTTTTCATTTTGTTTCAAAAAATAATCTTAATTTTGAATTGTATGAGAATATGCTAACTATTTTATACTTTATTTTCTTGTATCACAAACTACAACTTTGTTTTAGATGTCATGTACGTTACACCCATTTACGTGTGGTAAAAGATTCTTGAAATTTTAAAAATTTGTTCAATAGATTTAATTTTTTTCTAAATTTCAAATTTTACAACTTTCAAATTGTGAGTGTTTTTTGAATGTGGGTAATAAATCAACATCATCTCAATTTTTTCCCCATCAAAATTCCTTTACTAAAAGAGTCTTTAACTTTAGAATTTACAAAATTGACTACTTGTGATGCAATTGTTGTTCACCTTCAAAAGTCCTTTATTAAAACCAAAATCTAAACATTTTTTTTGAATTTTTTTTTGAATTCACTAACACTTATATTAATCATTTAGCACAATGTCCCATGATTAACATGGCATTAAAGTGGCACCACACAAATATATCTAAAAAGTTACAATTTTGAATTTTTTTTTGATAATTGTCCAACATGGTTTTTGGTTTATTTGATTGTTATTGCACCCTAGTGAAACAATATAAATTTTTTTTAAGCACTATTTAAATATAGTGAAATAATGTGAAAAACATTGTCATAATATGATTTACAAGTCACTAATGGCTCCTATTAGCATTTGACCCACCCATTTTCAGTTTTCTTTTAAAAGCTAATGAGTATCTACTAGTTGTCATGAGAGAAAAATACAAATAAAATTCAACAAAAGTAAAGCCCAAGGCCTTGGGCAAGTTACATTACACATAAAAATCTGATAACTTGCAAATTTCTTTTTATGAAATCTAGTAAATCAGGTTATTCTTTCCATGAAATTTTATTTGTGGAGCCTAAAATCATATTTTTGGTTAGGTTGTTATCACAAATTTTGCTCATCATAAAAGTGACTAGAACTAGGTTCAAACCCACAGTTGAAAACCTTTAAAAGAATTTCCAAGAGTGAAAATTGAAATTGGAGGTTTTTTAAAAAACTAGGAAAAACCACACAACACTAGTTTAACCAATGTTGGGTAGTTTGTTGGCTTTCATGAAAAACCTATTGTTCCTATTTTATAAAACATTAGAACAAGTTTGGTTCCACAAAAAAGTGGAAATGGAACTAGAAATTTGAAATTAGGTCTAGTTTTTTAAAAAACATTTAATCTTTCAATTCCAAATCTAGTTTTGAAAATTAAACCCAATTCGAATCTAGTTCATGCTAACCTAGATTAACCTACCAATTAACTACTAGTTAATCTTTGTTTAAGATTCAAATCTAATGAATTCTTGTTTTCAAAAACATATATTTTAATTTTGGTTTTAGTTCCACAAAAAACATATATTTTGATTTTGGTTTTAGTTCGACAAGGTGAAAGGATAATTAAGTGGGTTAGGTGGACTATTTAGATTATCATAATTGTATTTTTTCCAGATTGTAAGTGAATTTAAAATGTAAAGTCATATTTCACATCAACATTGTCAATATTTAATTGTCCATGTTGCAATAGATTTTAATGGGAATCATATTAAAGATTATGGATGAATTCTTTTAAAAGAAGAGATTTGTGGTGGACTTTTGAGCCCCTTTAATCACAAAATAAAGAATTGACGTGCGGACTCAAAATGTGTGTCATAGAAGGGACAAATGTATTTGAAAGAAAAAGATAACATCAAATGAAAAGTTTAAGAGTAAGATGCATTAACACTTTAGAAAAAAAAATTAATTTAAAAATCTAATATTACCAAGTCTTATTAATCAATTTCTCATTTAGAACTTCATGCTTTTACATGGAATTTTTTGAGCATGTACACACTTAAGATTACCCATAGTTTTTAATAAAAGTATGGGGAAACATACATTGGATGCATAAGTTGTTAGTTATCAAAATGCAAGTATTTTAATTAATATTAAAAATGAATTCTCCAAGGGTCAAAAGTGAGTCACCTAACCATGCATTTACTCCAAACAAGTTAGAACTAAAAACCTAGTTTAAGGTTTGGATGTTAAAAATAATTGGTTTTGGTTCTAATTCTAATTTTGAATATTAAGAATGGTTTCAATTCAATTCTTACTAACTAGTATTGATGGTTATAACCCACAAAATTGGGTATTGGCACAACACCAATTTAAACCTAGAATTTGCAATGTAGTGACATACAAAATACGCGTATTTTTCGAAGGTGCTCAAAAAGAAGTATTTTCAAGTATTTTAAAATACGCTGAGCAAGCTGAGCTGAAGTTGTGCCCAAATCTGTGACCATTTTGAGCAAACATTAGCTCAGTAACATACGATGAGCAAGCTGAGCTAAAGTTGTGCCCAAATCTGTGACCATTTTGAGCAGACATCAGCTCAGTAACATACGATGAGTAAAACGCTGAGCAAGCTGAGCTTAAGTTGTGCCCAAACCCTTCTTAACCAACTTGAGCATAGGCATACCTTGAATAAAACTACACACTAGTTTTAGGGTCTGGTCCTTGTCGAGCTTGCAATTGGTTTCAAAGATGATCGAAAACATTTGACACAATTTTACACCTACTTTCGAAACAGTGAACAAAGACAACGATGATCATGTAAGCTCACCTTTTACAGAAGTGCATCACGTCCCCTTCTTGTTCCCGCTCTAATCGTCGTTTGGCTCTTCTTCTTCCATCCAACTAACCATATCTTCCTCAAACTCAATGCTGTTCACTTTATGTGCTAAGCGCAGGTCTGAAAAGACATGCACTAGATCCTGAGCTCTTTGCGGGGTCAACCTGTTTCGCTTTTTCGAATGGATGAAATTGTAAGTGCTCCAGTTGCGTTTGCACGCTGAGGCTACAGAACATTGGCTGAGGACTGTCATGCCTACTGTTTGAAGCTCTAGAACTTGCTGACCCCACTGCTGCCAAAATTTCCACCTGGGCATCGCTCTCATGGCCGCTTGAATGCCGGGTCTACCAAACAAACCTTCCTGGTTTCTAAACTGCGCCAATTGCTGCAGGGCTTTTGCTTGATCGTCTACATCTGGGACGAGCTTCTCTAGGATGTTCAAAAACCCTTGCATCACTTCCGCATTCTGGTCCTGTCCATATTCTGCTGACTGGAATTCCGGCTCCAGAACAAACCCAGCCGAGTGCATATCGAAATGCAAGTATTCCCAACGCTTGCGCCAAAGCCAACTGATCTGTTCATACTTGATAGTAGAAAGCTTCACCCCCGGATGCTGCTCGTTCGTTCCCTCCTTGAGCGCCCCCAGCTCCTTGCCAATCAAGAACATGGCATAGTAAACCTTTCCCACAACTGGAACACCCTTGTCACACTGGCGCAAAAGGTAGACTATCAATTTTGAAACAGCCAACAACTCCTTCACACCCTTCCAGAACGCAGCGGAAGTTAGGATGTCGTGCACCTCCTCTCCCTCCATCTCATGCGACGACTTCTGGTTCCACTCCCCCCAAGCATCGCTGACCACAAGCTGCTGCAGTGATGCCTTCACCTCATGCATGTGTTGTAGCATGATGAAGTTGGTGGCAAATCTGGTTTCCCCTGGTTTCAAGAGCTTTAGCTTGGACAAGCTCCTAAAGAGAGTTAGACTTTTATGATGGTTTGTGATGAACTTCAGCGCTGTTCTTGCCTCGGCTATGACGGAGGAGACCCAATCCAGCTTGCCCATGTCCTCGAGCAACAGATCTAGGCAGTGCGGGGTGCAAGGAGTAAATGTGATATGGGGAAAGCGGGCTTC
>Ga0116231_10009315_pt1 | contig 16648 bp, 11 predicted proteins | sample S1TSphgellanicum_2_FD_89695 | JGI IMG/M metagenome (GOLD analysis project Ga0116231, IMG submission 89695) | Host-associated microbial communities from peat moss isolated from Minnesota, USA - S1T2_Fd - Sphagnum magellanicum MG | ecosystem: Host-associated > Plants > Peat moss > Unclassified...
CATGGCTAGTTTGGAGGACTTTTTCATTGCAACCGACCAAAATGGTGCTTGGTGCAAGTTTGTTAGTAGACCCAAATGTTGGAGTTTCGGCATCCTAGCAACATTACGCACAACACGTACATTATTCAGAACAATTACAAACCACTTTCACCAAGTTTCAGGAGTTGATGACGGTTGTGGTGCCAAATATCATCAACCATGCAAGATCAACCAAAGAAGTTGGAAAACTTTTCGGTCAACCATGTAAGTTGACACCAAAACAATGCCTTTTGAATTTCATACTATATTTCAAGCATGACAATGTGACCATGCAGGACACATTCATGTGAAATTGGTTCAAAACTTCTATTTGCGATGAGGCACTATTCATTTTGCCTTGCATTAATGAGGCTATTGTGGATGACATACAATGGTCGATTCTTGAGGAGAGGGTTACCTTAACAAGAACGGTCCGAAATCTCTTGGGTTGCATCTCATTGACATAACCTTGGTGGAGATCTTTAAGTTGTGGAATAATGTGACGCACTGAACTTGGTTGAATGTTAGAAAAAAGATTTATTCAGTAAACAAGACAGTCAATTGTTGACAACCAAGGTATTTTCATTTACATCAACACTGGATACCCCAAGTCATACCATGATGTAATTATGTTATGGCAATCTTTATGCCAATTGGCGTAACCATTTCACCCAGACAGATGAGTACTTGAATATTTGTATGGGGACCTGGGCTACATTGTTGAAATAATGTTTATCATGCGACGGATTGGTGGGCACAAATTGTTTCTAGATACACACCCCAGCACAATTAAAGCATACAATAAAATGCATGCGGGATATAACATTAAGCCATAATAGGACATTAGGGGGCTCAAGAGCAAGTGGCAAAGCCTCATGAAAAGGTTTGACTCTGCCAAACCCAAGTTTTATCCACTTGTTTCATAATGCCACCCTAATTACAATTTTTTCTCCAGAAGCAGAGAATGGAAAAATAAAAGGGAAAAACTTTAAACTTGTTTATGGAAAGTTTGATTTCATTTTGGAGTGTTGAATTTTATCATTAGCTTTCTTCAACTTTCCCTTTTAGAAAATCAAATTTGATTTTTGCAATCTGAAATATTTTAAGTGAAATTTTGAATTCACCTCTAGAATTTGAAATTTCACCCTCTGGATAAATCATTTTTATTTCTGCACTGTGAAATGTCAAGTTTGAAATTATTATTTTATCTTTGGAAAAATCATTTTTTACTGAAAGTATCAAGTCTAAAATTATTATTTTTCCTTTGGGAAAATCGTTTTCATTACTACAACATGAAATGTCAAGTCTGAAATTATTATTTTACTTCTAGAAAAATATTTATTTACTGCAACCTGAAATTTCAATTCTCAAATTATTACTTTACCTGTGGAAAAATCATTTTCATTACTGCAACCTGAAATTTCAATTCTGAAATTATTACTGGGAATTTTTATTAGTACAACCTGAAATTTCAATTTTGAAATTATTATTTTACATCTAGAAATTTTATTTTTATTACTGTAATTTGGAATTTCAAATCTAAAACAATTATTTAATTCTGAAATTTGTTTATTTCCCTCCTAGGAGAGAATATTAGTTCTGGAATTTCAAATTGCAAGTTTGAAACTTTTCTTTATTTCTAGAAATTCCAATTTATCTTGGAAATTTCCTGTTGTAATATTGAGAATTCAAATTTATAGACAAATAGGATTTTGGATTTATTTGAAATACAGTTCTAAAATCCCAATATAAACTTTACTTCCATTTTGAAGTCCTCTTCAAATATTACACCAATTCTTCAACCTGCTTCATATTTGCAATTTTTGCCTTCTTATTTCTTTGTTGGGTAATGCCAACCTAAGCCAGTAATAAAAAATCTTTAGTTTCACTATTCAACTGAAATTGTTTAGCCATGGATGCAATACTAATGGACTAAGTGTTCAATATTTCAACCTTTGACATAAACAACCTTCTCAATCACAGCAATAGAACTGAAAGTTGATACAGAACTTGGGGCACTAATCCCTACGTGATCTATTTCAATGTCTATTGAAATACTAATTGTATGTGTGAGTCCTACACCATTTATAAAGGATTGATGTTTCTTTAAAACATTCCTAAAGGTGTGACCATCAATGGTATTCAACTTTTCTAAAACATCATCACATTGAAACATGGCTTTGTTATAATCATCCTCATTAGATGTCATTGTTTTCAATTCTTTCAATGTTTCTCATGAGTGAAACAAGAAGGCAATCTACATTTGAAGGGACATAAAGTAGGTTTTACCACTCTCTTGGATGTTGCACAATTAAGGAAGATAGAACATTTGCACAATTTGATTTGTTTTTAGTTCAACATGTAGTCGATTTTATGATTTTTTCAGTCGACATTACAACACTCGCACCTTGTTGTTATTTTCATCATCAAACTACTCATCATCGTCATCATAACTCATGATTTCAACTTGTCCCCCATAGAAGAAGTTAGCTCACAATTTTGAAGTTTTTTCTTTCAAAGCTTCATATCATATAACACTAGACTTATTATACAATGTGAATCTTGCATTTTATTCTTCAAATCAAATCTTGTTCTTGCTACAATAAATCATGATCAACAATCTTACATATAATTGCTTTTGAACTTTATTTTTTCTTTCGTGAATAAATTTGATCACATACCCACAAGGCTAAATTTTAAGTTTGTCTTTTAGCTTTTCCTTCTGGTCTTAGTGTCCACCAGGTGATTTATAATTGAAAGTTTGATTAAATATAACATTGTCAAGTTATTATTTTGATTTTTGAACTTTTGTAAAATCTTAAATTAATTAAATATGTGTTAAGATAAGTTGAACCCCTAATTAGTCTAGAATCAACAAGTTATTGAAATTAACAAGTTTCTATATCATAGGTAGTCCACAAAAAAATCTTAGAATAGGAGGTTGTTGAAAAAATACTAAAATCAATATTTTATTGATAGCATTGAAGAAAAAAATCTTGTAGGTGAATGCAATTCAAAATACTCATGCACATAGTACTTCAACTCGGCAATCTTGAATCCATGTTTACAAAGATAATTTGCAACACAACATATCTGGATGCCAAGTTGGTAAACTTGTGCTATAGTTCATATGTGTTGTCCTTATCTTCTAAATTAGATTAATTATTGATTTGTTTGATGTTCCATGTCAAGGGGACAAATCTCACCACAAATGCAAACACCACCATCATTATTGTTACACCACAATCTTCATTTTCACTTTTAGTTGCAAAACACCGAAATCAAAGTCTAAATAAAATCTTGATTAATGTTCATTATGTTTGGATTTGTTGGAAGCACTTGGGAAGGGCAACTTCAAAATTCTTACAAATTCTATCGAAAAAAAATGCAAACTTGATCCCATTAACATTCCAATTATTGCCATTTTGAAGTTCCTACCATTTATGTGAAAATTAAACTTTCAATGCATATGATAGCAACAAAGCATTTTTAATTTGAAAAGTTTTGTGGACCATTCACCTTTCAAGGGTGCTCATGAATCATCTTTCACAAAGGTGATCCAAGGATGAAATCCCTCAAAATCTCCTTCATCACACCGTGGTTCTCTATTGTCATCACAAACCTTCATTGCAATCACCAGGAAAACTTGCCATCATTGGGCTTAGTGCATATGGCAACAATATTTCCAAATCTTCATCCAAGGAGCAATTTTGTTTGCATCCACAAGTGCTCATCTAGAGTTGACATCATTAACATCATCGTTCACCTCTAGAACTAGTAGACTTACCAAAAATTTAGAACTTAATTGACACTAGGTTTTAAATCTTTATTAAGGCTTGAAAGTTTTAAATGCTAAATTAGAACCTAGAATTTCAATTGCATGTGGAAAGGAAACTTTTGGAAGTGACAAGACTTTCTGAAAGTTTATCAAATTTGTCAAAAAGTAATTGAAAAATAACAAGTGCTAAATATTTTGAAATCTTTTAATTTCTACATACAATGTTGGATTGATGAGATTTCTTCAACATTAGGTTTAGATTTCCAAAAATTAACATAGTCTTTAAAGATAGATCATTAATTATAGGATGATTTTCCTTTGTTGAAAAGAATGTCTAATGAGAAAACATAAAGTTGTTACAGCTACAAGGTGTAATTCAATGCCCATGTTGATCGGCCAACAATTTGAATTTGTTATGTTTGTCTATTGGATTCAAGAATAAATGAATGCTTCTTGAAATGTGTATCCAAAATTTTCAAGTGTTTTTTTGCAATTGTAATTTGTGAAACCTATTTGTTGTTAATTTCAACCAAATTTGATCATTAGTTGGTCATATTGGTTGATGTATGACAATGAAGTCAAGTTGATGACCAACCAACCATTTATGTTGTTCCCGTAGGATGTTCAAACAATAAATCTTAAAATACATTTTTTGATGCAAATTGAACATACAAGTTGCTTTAAACCCCATTGGATTTAAAATTCCTAATAATACCCCAAGGTTAAAGATAGGGATTAAGGTTAAGTAGTTTCAAGGTTTAAATTTTAAGCATTAGAATTGAATACTAGCATTTAGGGTTTAGGGTTTTGAGTCTAAGGTTTAGGTTTTTGAATATAAGGTTTAGGGGTTTGAATCTAGGGTTTAAGGTTTTGAGTACAGGGTTTAGGTTTTTGAGTCTAGGGTTTAGGGTTTTGAGTTCAAGGTTTAAATTTTTAACATTGTAGTTTATTACTAACGTTTAAGGTTTAGGCTTTTGAGTTTAGGGTTTAGGCTTTTGAGTCCAAGGTTTAGGTTTTGAAGTTAAGGTTTGCATGTTTACAATTTAGAGTTTAAAGGTTTTGAGTCTAAGGTTTAGGGTTTAAAATTTGAAGTGAAAGGTTTAAAATTCAAAGTTCTCTGTTGGAATTTGGAGGTTTTGATTTTAGGGTTTCAAGTTTAATGTTTAAAGTTAAAGGTTTATGTTTTAGAATTGATTATTAACATTTATGATATTCCTTATTCATGACATTTAAAAAAAAAACCAACATTAAACAATGAATCAAATAGATGGGAATGTCATGGACCTTAATATGGTGATTTAGGCTTTAAATTATAGGGTTTAATGTTTTGATGTATATGATTTAGGGTTTTCATGCATAGGGTTTAGGCTTTAGGGTTTTCATGCATAGAGTTTAAGGTTTTGATTTAAGTGTAATGTTTTCATCTATAGGGTTCAGGGTTTTAATGCACAAGGTTTAAGGTTTTGATTTAAGGTTTACGGTATTGATTATTATGATTATGGTGATAGTAAGTTTTTTAGCCTCTAGGTGTGGTTTGGTCAATAATCAAAAGAAAAACAATAATCATAATTTACATGTAATTCAAATAAATGGATGAAAATCAATAAAAGAATCATGATGATAACTTCAACAAGCCATGAAATCACAACAAAATATGTTTTGAAACCTTATAAATTCATAGACCCACCAAATTATATGCAAATTTTATTGTTTAAGGTAATGGATTAAGTTTAGGGTAACTAGTTTAGGGCTTAGGGTTTTCAATTTAGAGTTTAGGGTTTTGAGTATAGGGTTTAGGTTTTTGAGTATAAGGTTTAAGGTTTTGAGTTCAAGGTTTAAAAATTAAGCATTGGAATTGATTACTAACATTTAGAATTTAAGGTTTCCAATTCAGGGTTTAAGGTTTAAGGTTTTGAGGGTTCAAGGTTTAGGGTTGAAGTTTTACTTTCAATTTTAGCACGTTGTGTTCATAATGAATGTAATCACACCAACATGTACCATTATTAATTATAATCAATATTTACTTTTGTGTTTTGAAATGGTAAATTAAATTTGCATTGAATTTTTGGGATATACTTAATTAAAATAAAATCCATGAATATAACATGAGAAAATATGAATTTAAAAAATTAAAATTAATGAATAAAATACCCTAAAATCTTTTTTAAACAATGTAAACTATGTTATTTGCAATGTAAAAAGAATTCACAAAGACTTGTTCCTCCATTTTATTAATACATTTTACTATCTATTTACCTATTTATTTTGAATTTATTTTGAATAAAAACCTTAACATAGTAGTATTTAAATTTTTTTCATGGCTTACAAGTGATATTATACCATGCATATGTATCTCATTTCAATCGAACTAATATTTTTGTTTAAGCATGATAATCCAAATGATGATTTGAAGTAAATTATATATTAATGCATATCAAACTTTTTTTTCTTCTTAAAATATGAAATAATATATGATTTTTTTTCAATTTCGTCCACGCTTATGACTAGTCAATTAAAATTAATACATGTGACATTTTTTCAGTTGAATTTTTCATAACATTTAATATGTACTTTTAATTGAACATAGAAAATTAAAATCATTTCAATCATTTGTGGATTTTTTTTGGTTTATTTAATATATTATGATTCACATTACAATTTTTAAAACCTAAGATAGGTACTTAACGGTATAGGGTTTAACATTTATTATTATTTAAAAAATATCCGTGTAATAATTTTTTTAATTTTATATTCTATTCTAGAATATTTGAAAGTTTAGATGAAAAGGATGAAACTGATGCCACAACATGGATGAAAATAATCATGAAATAGTTGGTACCATAAATTTTGTAGGGTTTAGGGTTTATGTTGATTCATATCTCTAGGTCTCATTACACCTTTGTCTATGTGCTTCTTCTTTCATTTCCAGCTTTTCCTTCTCGCATTTCTCCTTTGCATCGTAATTGTTTCCACTTTCAATTCAAGGAATCACATTTCAAGTTTTGTGCACTTCTTATCCCACTACATTCATTCAATTTTCAATTTAGTCCCTTTCTCATTCCACAAGTTCTTCAAACACTCCATTAAAGGTTTCCTTTTCATCATCGTGGTGCAAAGCTTTTTCATCCTAGCGCAAAGTTTCAGACAACTTCTACATCCTTTCATCCTAACGTGCAACTCCCAACGAGAGCCCTCCAAGTTGCAACTTTAGGTAATCAAATTATGATTATTTCTTCTTCCATTTATAAACTTATCACATAATTGTTTTCTATGCATTTTCAAATGTTTTGTGCATTTTATGTTCACTTATTCCTAGGTTTCACAGTCTATACTCCAATGCAATCTATTGTTAATCATTCATTGTTCTTCTTGTTATGCATTTTTCCTTGTTTCTACTTGTGCATTTGTTTTTTTCACTTTTCCACCCTCACTATATCTATGTGATTTTGTCTCTCTTCTTTTATTAGGGTCATGACTTGAATTTTTGTTAATTTGTGCTTGTGAATCTACTTGATTCAAATTTTGTACCTCCTTCTATCTATCTCTATGTTTTTCTCAATTACATCTTCATATTTTTTATATCTCCCTTCAAACACCTTATTTATTTTCATTTATTTATCTCCCCATTTCTCTCCTTGTCTTTGTGTACTTCACTTTCTTCAACTCTATCTCCATCAATATCTCTTTTTGACCCTATGTTTGTCTATCTCTTTTCAATCTCTCTATTTCTTTTTCCTCTTGTCTCTATCTCCTTCTGTGACTTTGTCTACCATAGTCTTTTTAACTCTTATTTATTATTTGTCTTTGTGTGTCTCATTGACTTTAATTGACTCTATATTTCCATCTTTTTTTGTCTATACAACCTTTTTGTCTCCATCTCATGTTCACATACCTTTAATGTTTATATTTTCCTTTAGGTTTTCCTTTTCCATTTCTATTTGTTTTTGGTTTTTTTTCCATGTCCTTGTTGTTATGGTCTATTGCTAGCTAGTAGTATGGTTGAGTCTTCCCTTTTCATCCAGAATTGAAGCATAAACTCAATTTGCAAGCTGGTGTTCATCACTAGCCTTGACCCATCATAAGGAGCTGATCACATCAGTGGGGAAGTTGTAGTAGTTAAATCACTATCATACATACTATTGTTGATGGTCCCTGAACAAGTGTGAGACTGACACTTTTGTTCATAATGAGGTGTGTTTTTTGTTTTGTTTTGTATTTTTTTGTTTGGATCTTTCCTTGGCTTTGTAAGGAGGTGTTAACCTTGCTATTTTTTCCTTCATTGTGAGAATGGAAATTTTTTTATTCTTACCAAATACACTATTTTTGTCTATACCTTTCTTTGTGTCTTTGTGTCAATCCTTAGCTTCTTTTGTTTTTTGTCCTTGTTTTGGTCTCTGTTTTCTTTTACATTGTTTTCCCTTCTTTGGATTTTTTTTGATTTGGTGAATAAAAATTAACCATGGATATTTTTTTAATCGTTAGAATGGAGATCTCTCAATTCTTATCAAAATTATATATGTAATTCCTTAAAAATCATTAAGGGCATATCGCTTAATGTAATCATTTTATTTTTCCATTCTATGTCTCTCTCTGTATATGTATTAACATCATTGTACATTGATTTGAGTGTGTGAGTGAACCTCAACCGATTTTTTGGATATGTGCTTCTTTGTGAACAAATTGAAATGGTATGTTTATCTTTTTTGTAACCTTATGTTTCTTTAGGTCTATCTAACAATATTTCTCAAACCAACTTCACATCTACATATATTTTCTTTTCCTTTAAAATCATTGACAATTTCCTCCAATTTTTTTCGTTTTTCTTCTCCTCTATTAACCATCCAACTACATTCAATTTATTGGAATTCTCTGTCAAATAGTTCAATTTGTCTTTTCAACCACACAATATTTTCCTTTTTAATATATATAGGAAAAAAGATAATTTTTGATACAAATGAAAAGGCTTGCACACGAAACTCTTCATTACCTCATTATCTTCACCAACAACAAATCCATAAATCATGAACTCATGGCTGTAAAAACTTTGTAAAGTATCAAACACCTCACCAAACATTATTTCTTTATTGTAAGTCCTTGTCCCTGTTTCAATTACCAAAGGGGATTTCCTTCTTGCATAAGCGAAGAAAGGAAATCGCCTGGCGGTCGTTAAGTGATTACCCTTTTCGTTTCATTAGAATGGGGAATCACTTGGTGGTCATTAGGGGATTTCCCTCTCAGTAGAATAGACATGGAATTGTTTAATGGCCGCTAGGTGATTAAAACTTCATCCCTATTTGGAATGGGAAATCGCCTCATGACTGTTAAAGGATTTTCCTTTCGTTGTAAAATAGACTTGGAATCACCTGGCGATCGCCAAACAATTTCCCATACCATAAGAGAGAAAAGGTAATCACATGGTGGATTCTAGGGGATGTTCCTCTATCTTAAAATAAGAAAAAAAATCTCTTGGTGGTTGTTAGGCGATTTTTTGCAAAAACAAAATAATGTGATATTGCCTAATGGCCATTAGGCAATTTTTCACAAAAGCAAAACAATGCAATATCTTCATGCACAAAAAAAAAATGCAATATCATTTGGTGGCCATTAGGCGATTTTTCAAAAAAACAAAACAACACAATATCGCCTAATGGCCACCAAACGATTTTTCATAAAAACAAAACAACATGATATCACTTGGCAACTGCTAGGCGATTTCATGTAAAAAAAAATCACGATATTGCTTGGTGTCCATTAGATGATTTCTCACAAAAACAAAACAACACGATATCGCTTAATGATTGTTAGGCGATTTCCTGCAAAAACAAAACAATGTGATATCACCTAGTAGCTGCTAGGCAATTTCAAGTAGAAAAAAAAAACGTGATATTGCTTAACGACTACTAGGCAATTTTTTGTGGTGGGAAAAAATCTTGGGTCTCACATCCACCATTCAGATGTAATAATCGACATTTGGGAGATGTTGAAAAAAAATTCAATGTGGGCAATTAGGTTGGTGGAACATTAACTTCCACATGTCAAGTTCTATTTTGTAAAAAATGGAACAAAAAACACGTTACGATGAATGCCAATCCATGATATGGCATGGTGGGCACCATCACCAAACAATGTGATTTTGTTTCTTGAGGATCCATGCAAAAAATGATTAGTTGGACTTGTGTGCTTAATTAAAAAAACTGGATGACACATTTGCTTCAACCAACGTAAAGAAAAGGTTCAAGGTGAAAGACATTTAAGGCCTTGACATATGGCTATCCTTGAAAAGTGGATCAAATTCAAAGAGTTCATTGAATTGGAGAGGGAGAACACCACAAGAGATTCCCAAGGAGGTTTTTAGCTCACTACAACAATGGTTGAGAGCTCCATTGCAAAGTGTCCATGGAAGGAGGAAACAAAAACATATATATATATATATGGGAAAATTATAATGGGCAAAGAGGCTAAAGATTTCAACCCTGTCGAGTGTCGCGCAAAGGATCCAACAATTGGCAAGGAGTATGCAAACTCATTTCCCCTTGGTTTCTCCTTGGTCAAGGGTGTGAATTTGCCCATCAATTGTTTTAAAAGGTCACCCCCATAAATTGTTTACCGTCCACTCTCTAGAAAACATGTAAATGAAATCAAAATGTGAATTATTGTCTACAACAAATTTGACACTAAAGTCCCAATATTCATCATTTCAGAAGACTCCGATAGGCCAAATTGCATTCTTCCATGTTGTCCTAGGAAGTGGGAGGACATTCAAAACTTTCAATTTTTGATCATCACTGGCTAACACATGATTGTCGCTGCAAAGGTTAATCATCTTTGTGTTATATTATAACAATTTTTTTTTTGCAATATTCGTTCCATTGTTGACAGTGTTTTTTTCAAAATTTAGGAGCTAGTGGAAGATCCCAACACTATACAAGATGTTTTGGACAAGTTCAATACATTCAAAATTGTCGTTGTGTGGGAGTTGGATTTTGTAAAGATTGTTACGATGTCAAAAATTTTGAACAATAAGGATTGCAAGTTGTCGACAAAACCGTTGTACTGCGAGAGCCTGTCACATGTGTGTCAAATTTGGATTTCATATGATAGACCTATCCCAAATTTGGATGGCTCCATGCATCATAGTGAAAAATATAAAGTAAGTTATCTTTCTCCATTCCAAGAAGTAATTTCAGTGTTGGAGATTTATCTATGATCATTGTTAATGGTTCTTTTTTTGTTATTATATAACAATTTGAGGAGATGTTGAAGCTTGTGTTCAACGTTGAATCTACTAAGGAATCCATGAGTATTCTCCTTCTTTTGGACCTGATTTTCCACATGTGGGAGATGGTTCTTGTTGAATGGGAAAATTGCAACATTTCGAACAAGACTAGAGATGTGCCAACTCATCTTCCAATACCAATTGAAAAATCAATGTTTGGTTGCTTTTCGAATTTGAGAAAAATAATTGGAGAAGTTGGTTCGAGGTTTTCTCACAAAGATAATCACTATCCGTGATCAACCATTGAAAGGCAAAGGACGACCTAACTTGAAGTAAATGTACAAGTGTACTAAACAATTGAAGAGAAAGTAGTAATCCGAAATGAAATTATGATCCATTTTGGTTTTCCAAAACCAACTACCAATATTCAAAAACCATATTTTGATGATGTGTGGACTAAGAAGAAGCTAAAGCACAAGTTTGACAAAATGTTCTTCTCAATTTTGGACTATGAATTCAATGACGAGTTTTACACACAAAAAATGAAATTGAACCCCTTCAACGAAACATTGCCTATAGGTTTCAAAAATGCATTGAAAAGATGGATAGAAAGCATTGCTCCATAAGGAATTACAACAAAGTCCATTCTTTTGGACACCCATTATATGTATGACAAGGTCAATGACATGGCAAATTTTTAGTTGTTATTGACAAAACAGACTCAACTTCCTTTTTGTAAGATGACGATACAAGCACTTTCATTATTGTCTCCATGACACACATAATAAAAGAGGTTCATGTAGTGTGGAAAGGCTTGGACTGGGAGTCATTTTTTAACACTCTACTCAATGTAAAGGTCATTCTAAAGGTGGTCATTTGCTTATGTGACAGGGAGTTTTTGGGTTTCTTTTCACCATCTCCATGAAGTCAACATTTATTTTGAAGATGAGGTTCAAGTTTAGATAGTACATGGTAAGAGTAGGAGAGCTTCTAGTCTCTCTCCCAAGATTTATGAAGGAACATGTGCTTTATTATGTCTACTTTTTTTTTTGGAAAGGTCAGGAAGTCAGTGCAAACTGATATATTGGGGAGCAAGAAACTCCCATTGCTCATTGAAAACATAGTGTTCACTTTTGTTGAAGATCGGTGACTTTAGAGAAGTGAAATCTACCTGAATGCCCTTGTAAAAATTTTGGAGCCCATTTTATGTAGCGGCATGGTTTGCCTTAACATCTTCGGGGAGGCATCGTGACATATGTTCACCTGGTATGTCTATTTATCTATTTGAATTTTTGTTCATTTTGAATTCTATTTATTTTCAAATTGGTAAAATCATCTTTTGTTCAAAACACAAGAAAACAAATGTAAACTTTTGGAGATTATCCCTTGTGATCTTGACAAAAATCATTGTGAGATCATTGCTTTTATGTTTTTGGATGTTTTTTGGTGTGGCTAGGAGAAATGTTGCAACTAGTGGGGATAAGCAAGTCCTTTGCATCACAAAAGGTATGCAAACTGTTGACGTCAATGTTAGTGATAAGGAAGGCTCTAGAGGGAGCAAAGGGGAAGACAATTCATAGGCCTTGAATGTGAGTGAAATTCATGCTCTTGCACCACTAGTTGATAATGGTAGGCCATGTTATGTCCAAAGGGAAAAAAGATCTATAAGGCCATCCATCGCTAGGAGCAAGGCTCCCAAAAAAAAGGCAGAAAAAACCAATTCCCTATCAAAGACTCAAGACATTGAAACTGAGTTGAACGATGTGAATTTGCAAGTTGATGAAGACTTGTTGGCATCTTTGAACTTTTCATGTGCTTGGACTTTAATTACATCATCCATCGATGTTGTTTTAAAGGCCAAAGGTGATGGGTAAAAAAAAGAACATATTGGTGAGGCATTGCGAGATATCAAACCTTTGGATACCTTGAGCCCAATGTAAAATCAATGATAATTATTGTAAGTTTTACATATAAGGAAATACAGGTTGGTTGTGTTATGTCGTTACATTATTTAAGGTACATATCGTATTGTGAAAATTCAAAATGATGTTGATGTGTTCATGTACTCTTTTCTTGATCCCAACATGTAATAATGATCATAATTCTTTTTCTTTCATGGAGAATGGTGAATTTTAAAAATAAATTTGTTTTTCTTTATGCTTGTGAATGATAGTTTTGATAACGAATTTCTAGAATTTCAAGTCCTAGAGTTTGTTTTATTTTAGGCTCCCAACCCCCATTTAAGTTGTTAGCACCCTAGGAGTTTTTATGCTATTATAGCCCAACGATTGCCAAGCACTCATTTTGCCTATTGTACGCTTGGTGGCCGCCAAGCTTTTGTTGTTCTTTCACACTCTATGTGGATTTCTACTTTCGTTCGCCTGACAATCGAAAGGATTTCAATTCTTTTCTTGTACACCTAGCGGCTACTAGGTGTCAATGATTGTTTTCCTCCCTTCTCATAACCAACATTTAGTTTTCTAATTGTCATTTAAGGTTTTGTAAAAATCTCCCAATTGGATCTACATTTTATTTATTATTTTTGAATTTTGTATTTACGATTAATTGTCCTTTTTTTTGCATTTAGATGATCAAATTGATGCCTATCAAATCATTGAATGCGAAATGAACAAACAAGTTCATAATGAGTCGTTTGCTATTGAAGTACGTTGCTCTAAAGGGTGTTTGCGATATTTGTATTGGGTTTTCGGTTGGTGTTGATTCTATTTGTGGAAGCCAAAATGATTATTGGCAACTTATGAGCCCAAATTCTAGCTCATTCAGTTTGTTGTTGTTCACTGAAAAAGCTGATGACTAGGTGAATAATTATTTCATAATTGTTGATATCATTTTTGTGTTTCAATTTTGAATTTGTTTGTGATAATTACATTTTATGTTTTAAGTGGGTTATTTCAAATTTGTTGATGGCTTCAGATTAGTCCTGCTCTTTGCAGGGATGCAATGGTGATTTTTTCGCCTCCAAAAACAGGTTTAGATAATGTCCCTTCTACTTTGGGTCTTCACAATCAGTCTTAATTGTGGAGATCTCCTGCTGAAGTGAGTCGTTTGCATGTCATTTTTGACCTCAATGGGTTTTGGTGGCGAAGCAAGCTTTGGGTTTTTGTATGTGAATGTGGACCAATTTTACATTTACATTCAAGCTCGGATTGAAAGATTTCCTAACAAGTTGTTTATCTCAATTCAAAGTTTATATTTGGCCCGTTGCATGATGTTATAACATCAACAAATATTTGGAAGAAATTAAATAAAAAATAGATATTTCTTTAGATCCATCAGGAGTTCTTGGACAAAAGTTGTGCCAAAAAAATGATCATTTCCCCCCCCATCATCCTAAGAAAAGAACCTTGTTTTCTTTTCAAAATTTCCCAACACCCATGTTGGGAACACTTTGCTTGTTGATGATACCCCATATAAATCTATATTTAACGATTCATGTAGTGGTATACTTTTGGAATTGTTTGAAGGTGCATGTAATGATGGGGATTATTTGTTCTCCACCGTTCTTCTTTACTTGGTCTCATTTCACTCGTCTGGGTTTAATGTATAAACTTACATGAAACATAATCCTTTTGGGATTATTAGAAGCATAAGTCAGAGTGATCCTTATTACATGTTATTTGAATAATGTAGTGATAGTTGTGACCCAATATATTGTACAAAAGCAAAACTTTTTTTTTTTTTTGTAATACATTTATTATTATTTTTAACATATCAATTTAAAACTGATTTCGATTCTTTTGTTAATTAAAATAATATGTTTAAATTGAAATTGAAGCTAGGAAATGTTTTTGGGGCATGTTATTTTCTAATGAATTTTCCCAATTAATTGTAGTTTTTTCTTCTTTTATTTGCTTACCTTTTGACAATGTTTCTACTCTCTTTCATTATGTAGCTTAAGATTTTGATCGATTGATTGCCTTCTTTCATTTTATTTTTAATAATCACCTAGTGGCCACAAGGCATTTGTTTTGTTAATCTCACTTGAATTCTTTAATTTATCAATATTTTTATATTTAGATGGATCATGTAGGTTTTTGTGTTGACACATCTTATTATTGTTGTTATCATTGTATCTCAAGGTTTTGAAACGTATTTTAGTAATGAGTTCATTCCTACATTTACAAATTGCTAAACCCAAAAAATTGTTGAATCTCAATGTCAACGGTCTATTGTGATATTTCCCACATTTTGTTGTTTGACATGGGAATGCACGAATGTTTGAAAGAAATATTGATAGGAGCAAAGTGGAAGTGAAAATAGGAGTGGAGCATTTCCTCTCTTAGGCATTCAAGTACTTTTGCATTGCAATTTGGTCTTGTATGAAATTGGATGATGTGCTAGAAGGTTTTCCCATGTTCATCCCTAGAACTTTTTTGGAATGTTTGTTTTCATTAGGGGACATGAATAATGCCCCAAGATGTCTAGTCAAATTTCTCTTAGGTCCTATTACTATTTAAAAGATTTGAAAATAGTGTATTATAATTGTCATGGACTACCTTATGGCAAGGAGGATCAAACATTACTAATTGATGATGGACCTAGCAAGGCGCTTCGAAATCCGAAGTGGAATGGTTTTTAAAAAAAAATCATTTAGCGGACAAATGTTGTCAAAGAACAAGGTGTAATGGTTGGACTCACACCACATTTGTCCATGTCATTGCTTGAATTGTTATTGGTAGAGACAGTTCGTATTCATTATGATTGTATGGTCAAATATTTGAAGCTTTGTTCGAATCCCTCTTCAAAGAATTATTATTGGTTAATCTAGTATATTGATAATGATAATGGCGACGTTCGCAATAACCACCCCCTTTAGGTATGGAGTCTTAATCATTTCATTTTACAAGTTATTTTTTGGTTATAACTTTCATAAGTTGGTATTTGTTTCCATTTGTCATGTTTGTTAATATTGACTTTTGTTTGCAATTGGTTTGGACCTTTGTTCGTAGACTACATGATGATGCTTGTAACTTTGAAAGGGAGAGAACAACGTTGGCAATTTAGGTTTTTATTTTGAGATGTTGTCGATGTGGTGACATTTTTTACCATGGACAAGAATAAGACTTCTTTTAATATTACAAGGATTTGACATTATCTTTCAATTTATTTTTCAAATTTAGATTGTTTAAACTATTTAGGTTTTTTACGAATGTTTTTATTATTAATAGTGGATTGTTTCTTTTCAAAATTCTTCAAGAAATCAATGTTTTTTTTCCACAACCTAGTGGCCACCAAATTGAAATTGTATCTGCAATTTTTTATAATAAAATTTGTTTTATTAGTTAAAACTTTTGTGTGTTCTATGTAAACTTTTTCTTAACATGAACCTACCATGGTGTTGCTAAAGTTTAATTTGTAAACATATTTGTAAATGTTTTTTTTTTGAGCTTTTTCTTCCAATCTCGGTGTCCACTAGGTGACTTATGATGAAAGTTTGAATAAATATAATATTGTCAAGTTATTATTTGGATTTTCGGACTTTTGTAAAGTCTTAAATTAATTAAATATGTGTTCCCTCCAACATAGGCATATAGACATGCACATAATCATGGATGCCATGTTTTGATGGTAGCCTCCCCTACTAAATTTCAAAGATTTTCCTTCCTACATCCAAA
>Ga0116231_10009317_pt1 | contig 16646 bp, 11 predicted proteins | sample S1TSphgellanicum_2_FD_89695 | JGI IMG/M metagenome (GOLD analysis project Ga0116231, IMG submission 89695) | Host-associated microbial communities from peat moss isolated from Minnesota, USA - S1T2_Fd - Sphagnum magellanicum MG | ecosystem: Host-associated > Plants > Peat moss > Unclassified...
AAAAAAAAAAAAAAAAAAACCACAAAAAAAAAAAAAGAAAAAAAAAAAAAAAAAAAATGAAAAATTAAAAAAAAAAAAAAAAAAAAAAAAACCCAAATTGTGCACTTTACCATGTCCAAGAAGCATATGAAAAACACACCAAGTTGACATGATTGAAAACCATCTCCTATTAATGTTGAGAGTGACAAAATGAGAAATTCTTTGAGTATTCAAAAAAATCATGAGCAATGAATTGTTAACCATTCTATTTTTGTCTAATGCTTTGTGGGTTGCTAGATCCTAATTTGGTTTCTATTGTTTATTTTACAATACACACAATTGAAGCTTTCTTCTTAATGAACCATTTCTTTCTTTGGTCTCATTTCGGAACCAAACTAAAAAAATTTGTACTTAGAAAACAACAAAGAAACACAACAAATGGGATTTCCTAGGAACCCATGTAACCCATGTTTGTGGCAATCTTCATGACTATTTTTAAGAATGAAATTGATGGAATACACAATTTAAGGGAAATGTTTTTTTCAAACCCAATTTTCTTTGGTATCTCTTGGTCTTTTTAATTAAGGTAGACCACAAATCTTCCATAAGAGTTATCACAATTTGATATTGAACTTTGACAAACAACAAGCCTAGACATGGCATTACCACACAACTTTGTAATATTTTCACAAATTGAAATATTAATTGCAGAGTCCACACAAGTGGCAATATTATCGTTTGCCACTCTTAGCAATGCATGCAAAGTGGTCAAAAACCGCATAATATAGGCCTCTTCCCCAACCTTGGTAACACCACATTTAATGCAAGCCATATGTCTATGTCCAAATGAAGGCAAATGGACATACTTTTACAATTTGCTTGGGAGGAAGTATGCTTTTTCTAAACAATCACAATTGCTTGAACAAGAATGTATCACAACTAAATTTTGCAAACAACAATATGCACTGTGATATGTCAACAAAATCCTACTTTATTTATTATGAAAATTACTCAATGCATTTAGAAATCGAGGATTATCCATCCTATTCTAGAAATTTCCATTCAAATAACAATTCAAAAATTCCAATAAGACTAATATATTTCAAAATTTAAATTTTGTTTCAACATTCATGAATTAACAAAATCCCAAAGTTGATATGATTTAGTAGGAACCTCAAACTAATTAAACCATACACCTCCTCCCCCCCCCAATAATTAAACAAAAAACTCACAACATGCCATGTACCATATAATCCATTATGGCATGTCAGGGGTTCTGGCATGCCATATCCATATGGTGTGACATATACATGTGACATGCCATATTGTTAAGGCATGACCATATAATAGCCACCTACATTTATTGAAATTTAGGGCAATTTGAAATCAAGGCAGATGGGCATGAAACAAAGCCCGTTATGTTATGTCATGTTAGGGCCCATGGAACCTTCATGTTGTGACAAACCTATTGCAAAGGAAGCTTATTGCATCATTATGGGGTAGAAATAGGATTTAGGGTTTGGGGGGGTTTGGACTTCTTCATGTTGTGACGGAAGTTTTGAAGCATTTGCTGTTTCATTCTTCATTAATTTGTTATTTTTAATTTATTAACTGAGTCACATCTTACAAAATTTCAAAAAAAAAATCTTAATTCTTTTTGCCTTTTAAATATTCATTTAAAAAAAATTTGGTTTTAATTCTTCTTGCTTAGAAAAAACTTCCCCCAAAATGATGTGGCTTTTTCTCCCCTTTTCGTTTTTTATTTTCTTTTCATTTTTCTTTTGATTTTTTTGGGTATTGGCTCTTGTTGATTTCTTTCTCCAAAGTTCCAAAAATTGAGTGATGTAAAAACTGATTTTTTTGTTCGTTGACAAAGCTTGATGTGTTTTTGATAATACAAATGTGAGAAATTTTAGAAGTTTATAAAATTAATGACATTTCTCATTGATTAGTTCAAATTTGACTCAAATGACCTTTTTATTGTTGAAAATTTAAGTGAATATGACAAAAAATGAACATTGAGATAATAAAAAAACATAGGGGTATAATGAATGAGACATGAAATCAAATAAAACATGTAGTCAATTAGGACAAACACTTTTAGTAAAAAGAGACAAAAGTGTAATGAAATGAAACATGTGGTAATATATGACATGTAATTTCATGAAATTTGAAAATAAATATTCTACATGTACTTGTAGGTTGTAGGCATGTTCTATTTTCGTAGGGAAGTTGGAAGTTATGTTGGGGTAGGTTGTAAGAATTTTTTGGGGATAAATTGTTGCCACTTGGCAACCTATAAAATTAGAAAAAATTACCAAAAAATAGAAAAAATAGTGACAAATAGGAAAGTAAATACATATATAATTACCAATAATTAATTAACTACTAGGCTAGTTAAGTATGTAGGAGGCTAGGATATAGGTAGCTTAATAAGGGAGTTTAACCAACAAAATATGGATTTGTAGGTAAGTAAATTAATAAACTATTATTATTATGGGCATTGAATTTATCTAAGATAGATAGTTTATAGGTAAGTTAAGGTATGATAGTGTAATTAGCAAGCTAAATAAGGTAGGTAGGATATATAGGTTGATGGTAAAATGTAATTGATTGATTTTTTGGCATAACATTTTCAAAAATTAATCCTAAATTAAAATTATAAAATCCCATGTGTGGCTAGCTAGTTTCAGTAGCATAAGTAACCTAAGTTAATATAATTATGTTAACTAGACATATATATCTAAATATACCTAAATTAGTATACATTGGCTTGTTATGATTGTTTATGTAATATATTTATATTATTTTCTGCCCAAAGGTTACTAATATAATACCTAACCTAAGTTAGTTTAACACATATAACTACTAAATACATTGGTATGCTAGCTTAAGTAACATAGCTTATGTAGCTTAGAATAGGCCAAGCCAATTGGTATAGTGCATATAGGTGGCTTAATAATATAACCTAGTCTAGTTATATAGCTGAAGTAGGTTAGGTTAGTATATTAAATAATTTAAGGTAACATAGGTAGGTACTTACCTAGGTTAAACTACCTTACATATTTATCCATGTAAATAATGTTAAAAAATGAACTTGTTCATTAGCATAGAGTTTTCCTTATAGCCACCTTGGCTTGGTGCCTTATTTTCATTTTTGTTTTGGATCATCCCTCAAACAAATTAAGGATGTCCTATTGCTAAAATGTTACTGCAAGTAGTTTGATTGCATATCCATAATTGAGAAAAAAACTAGAGATGTGTTTGCTTATATTCTTATAATGTTTATTTCATTATAAATGCACAAATGTTTTTGAAAAATTAAACAAAACTTTTTTATTGTGAAATTTGACCTATTATTAACACAAGATTATTTGTAAGTTGTGTGAGTAAAGTGATCATGATTTTGGAAAAAAAAAAAGGTAATACCCAAGATGAAATACATAAAAACTATGTAGCATTTAATGACTATTAAAACTCAACAATAGGATAACAAGGTGCATCAATTAAAAAATAAATAAAATCTTAGTATGATATTGAGTTTAACACCTAATTTGGTGTTAAATTGAGTTCCATACCTTGTTGTAAATTGACACAATAATTATGTACTTTCTGCATCAATTTTTGTATTCATCTTGTGTTTCCAACAAACACATGGTAATAACCTTGTGTTTTTTTAACTTTACGGAAAACTTGAATAAGCTAAAAAGAAAATCATATTATGATGTTGATGGTGTAATGGTAGCCTCGTCAATGCGAAAAAAAATCATTAGCAATCACATAAGGTTTCCATTGATAATATGTAAAGGATGCATGATTTAATGAATAAACAAATGAAAAACAATGGTTGGTTGTGGTGAATTGCTAAGATGATTTCCAAATACTTTCTATCCAAACAATGATATTGATTTTACATGTTTAAGTTAATAGTTTGAAAACTTCCATTTGAAATTTGAAAATATCAATATTTTGCACCAAACTTGATGTTAATGACTCCAATGTTGAGTTCCCTAACATTTAGTCATTTAGGATTTAACGCTACTTACAATGAAAATTTTATATTAGGCTAACATTCACTTAACATTAAGCTATCATCTATTTAACATTGTGTGCCACTTAGGATGCCACCTAGATTTTCATTTAACATTGACTTAACATCAAGTGTGAATGCACCATTATTGTTATAAGCATATATTATAAACAATGTAATCATAACTTCACTTCCAATGTTGTGCGAATACATATCGTCATGCAACATATATCGCTGACATACCATACTCGCATACACACAAACACATAACATGGACGAGAGCATACACAAATATATGTGTACCACAACTATAACATCATCTATAAAATGTATAAGAACTTATCTAGTGCTTAATGAACAAAAAGATTACTAGATGAGGAAATAAAATGAGGTCACTAACAAATTAATTAGATAGATTATTGAAATAAGTGAAGTATCCAGCCATTTGCTTACCCTTCCCCTACATCTACAGCTTTGGGTACTAACTTTTAAAGTTTGATTCTAAAATACGAAGTATGTGTTGTAGGTGTGCCTTAAAAACACCTATTTCTCACCATTAAAGGTCCAAGCTACTTCTAGTATCAAGGTCTTTTATAGAACCAAAGAGAATGCATAGTCCTTGCATGAAGGCACGGTGCCAATAAATGACCAAGTATGTCCAGGCCTGTAAATTTCATTGGACAAAAAATGAATAAGCGTAATAGAGATATCCGTACAGTTACCCTGTCTTTGGGCCTCCTTTCACCCCTTAACCCCTCGTTTAGTGGTATCCGTAAAGTAAGGAAATTTTATTAAATCTCAGTATGAAATGCTGAAACTCTCAGTACGAAATGCTGAATCTCAGCATTTAATGCACAAAGTTCGAGAGGAATTATAGTAGCGGGACAGGTCGGAGCAGTGAAAATTTAATGTAGCAGCAGTGGAGCCGCTGAGGAAAATGGAAATGCACGGTGAAACTCAGGAACCATCAGAGAAATCAGAAGCCATGAAGAGATGGTATGTCTCTTTGGGGCCTCAAGAACTTATGACTGTGAGGACAAGGATGATTCATTCATGAATCAAACCTTTTGTGTGTGAAGATAAAGTGTGTTTCAATCCATGGTTCTGGTCTTCTGATCATTGAATCCTCATTTTGCTACACACATTTTCAAAAAGATAGCCTAAAATTGGTGGATTACAGCACTGGTTTTTAATAAGTTTGGTCTCTACCTGGTATATGGGGTTTAGGGTTCAAATTTCTATCTTGCATTTCGTGAGACAAACATCTCAACTTGACAACCTATCATCAGGCATACCAAACCTTGTTGTACAGAATGACAGAATCAGCAACTACAGGCTCTCCATCCTGGTTGCGATGCCATGTCCATATTGCATGTGTACGGTTTTTTATGTCAAACAGTCCGTGGCCAAAGCTTGCTTCTCGGTATGCTGAATAATTTGGTTGAGGTTCTGTAAACCTGTAAAAAAGAACACACCAAGATTTTTGTTTTGTATATGAGTTTAGTGTACCCTCCTCACAGTTACATAGCAGCTCTGCTGTGTATCTCAAAATGACATGACACAAATGGTTGCAATTTGGAGGCTTATTCCCAGACAGTGATGCTTCATTTAGACAAATGAGAAAACAATTAGCATTAAAGAAGAAAGTTGCTTACGTTGATGATGGACCTTCATTATTTCCACCATCACCTATCACAATGTAGGTAGGTGCTGCTGGGTTCAGTTCAGGTATACACAATCCATTTGTGATATTGTAAAGAATATTTGAGACAGGAAACTGCACCAACCCACATTATAAGAATTGGAAAGATGTAATAATCAAGGATGCTTAAAGGGAGCTGCTACTTGATCAGCACAGCATATGAACAAATATGCAAAGACCACAGGGAATAGAGAGGACTCACAGTGCGTTCATATGCATGCACATGGCCAGCAAAAACAACATCAACCTGACTTGTTACAACCATTTGCTCAAAAACAACACGCATGGATTCACCCGCCATGTAGGAAGCAGCATTTGAGTTGTACCGTGGGCAGTGCAATAGCACAATCAGCCAGGGTGTGACATTTCTATCCACTGTTGACAACTCAGTTTGCAGCCATGTCCATTGTGGGGAATAGATTCCTGTCACACACAACAACTCTCAGAGAATTATGTATATATCATCAACTAAAATCAGAATGCACTGGCAAAACTTTATCATTTGGCTACTTATGGATGATTGATTTCTGCTCACCATATGAGGAATAAGATGCAAGGACAATGATGTGAGCAGATCCACGCTTGATGGAGTACCAGAGTGGTGATGTGCTGTTTGATGCCTTGTATGGAGTTGGAAAGCGAGCTTTGAATGACTTGAAAATCTTTGTCTCACCCTGCACACTCCAGTTCTGACTACTTCAGCACTTGCTTCACACTTTTTCTGGGTTTTTCTCAAACAATTAACAATTCAATAACAAATAAGCCTGTTTTCCAAATTTGTTGAATCGTGACATACCACTTCAGGTAAAAATTCAATTTCATGATTGCCACTTGTCCAGATCCAGGGCTGATAAGCAGCACTGCTCTCAATCAAGCGTGACCATGTATCCCATCGTACTTGGTAGTAAAATGGATAGTTGTCAGCATATGAAAGATCGCCCACATATAATAAACATTTGCCAGAGCTTTGTGCGTAGTGTTCCAAGGTGGTTACAGAGTCATAGCTTTGGCCCAAATCCCCTGTTGCAAAGCATTGCAATTTAGCACACCAGCATCACAATTTTGTTTTTCTTGACCCTCTGCAAATGAACTATCTGAAGTGTGCAGGCAGATAATAGACCGTATTCCTATCACTTGCCTTCAGAAAGTGTCATGTCTATGTTGACAACTCTTGGAGGTAGATCCTTTATGATCAACCCTAATAATAAGATCCTTGAAAGCTTACCAATGAGACCAAAAGTATAGGCAATGTCTGGTCCAATTCCTGGTGGAGTTGTAAACCAAAATTCACGCACAGTCACCTCTCCAATCTTGTAGTAGTACTTGGTATTGTACTGCAGCAGATATAGAATCATGCAGTATAATTTTTCCAAAACCAAAGCATAAATCACAAGTACAGATGTCAACACTGTGCACAAGGATGGATAAGGAACAGAATTTCTGACACAGGTGAGACATCAAAGATGCTAGGCAATCAAAATTGTTGCAAAAGAAACACTCATACCTGCAAGGAGTCCAATGTGACACGATGGATAAATCCAGATGTGTAGTTGTAGAACGAGTATTGGGAGGTTTTGCCCTCCTTCACCCAATGATAATCGCCCTGCTTGATGCCATACCAGACCTTCGGTGCAGACGGCTGGTCTGTAATCCATGACACAATCACAGCCTTCCCGACAATATCTCCTTGAGTGATATGCACCTGTTGGAAATTTCACATAAAATTATTTGGTGCTGCACAAGCTTCTCTGATTTCACCTCTAATTTGTCCGGTCAAGCTGGTCTGCCAAGACCCGCGGCATTTTTTAACACAATCTTATTAAAAGCCATGAGGAAGTCCAAATGACGATCTGTACTACTACGTTCGCACCACGACAAGTGATGAAGAGTGTGTTGTAATTAAGTAGTCTATCCGCAAACCTGCTGGGGAGCATTCTCGCCTGGTGGCGCTTCCACCAAAGGATCGGTGTAAGGAAGGTCTATACCCGCAGACAATCTCCGCATGTAGTGGCTCGTCCTTCCACTCCCCTCGTCCAACAATGCCAAGCTGCTGCTGCCGCTCAGCGTCATGAGGAGCAGCAACAGAGCTAACTGCCCTAAGCCTACATTGTCGCTGCTCGCCATCAACTTCATTCTCCAAACACACACACACACAGAATTCGGATCAAATCCATCAGTCTAAAAGCGGCGTTTAAATATATCTACAAAATAAATCCTTCATATGCAAAAAAAAGTCCTTCCTATGTGCAAAACTATAATCCTTCATACACAAAAAAACATTTCCTTCATGTACAAAAACAATCCTTCATATGCAAAAACATCAATACTTCGTATACCAAAAATAAATCCTTCATATGCAAAAACATCAATACTTCGTATACAAAAAAACGATCCTTCATATGCAAAAAAATAGCAATCCTTCACATACAAAACCAATCCTTAGTATGCAAAAAAGAAATTCTTTGAAACTGTATTTATCAAACTCACAAAAGCCAAATTGACTTGGAAAGGCACTTGTAACAACTGTGACAAAGCGGTCGAGATCTTCTTCTGGAAATGAGAAGAAGAAGAAGAAGAAGAAGAAAAGCAGTAGCAATTTACCGAGTTGCAAAACTAGATCATCACCTTAAAACGTAATGTACCAACCCTCAAATCTAGAGTGGTTGGAAATTATAATGTACATATGTATATATATTCTGTCATCATACAGGGATTGAGTACTTACTTGTAGGCACTTGTGAATTTTTGCAACAGGCACTTGTAAAGTCGTGAGGAGAGGAGCCCCCTATTTTACGCATCTCCGGAAATTGATGCTCAGCCGCAATCCTGGATGCCGAGCTGAGGAGGACTCACGTGGTGGCAGAGAAGTCTAGTGGACGCTTGCTTCTTCCATTGCCAAGCTCCTCGGCATCTAGCCATGGTATATTTCTCTCTGACCTCAATCAAAATCCTACAACTTGCTCCAAATTATTAGTCAAAGAGCAAGGAGAAAACCACAGAGCTCCGACAAGAGTATTGGAGCCCAGCGCATCTGCTGCAGCATGTCCCCACGCATGTGACTCTTCTGTTTGGTTTCCGGGGTGGGTAGTGCGTGCGCACCGGCCGAATTCTTTTTGGCGAGGTTTCGCCAAATTTCGACTTAAACAACAGCTATGATATCGACCTATACAAAACAGAGAGAGTGTGTGTGTTTGTTTTATGGTGCAAAATTTCGCCCAAATGCGGAATCTGTTTTGGGCTGTGACCAGCGTTTATTTTTGGTGCGAAATTTAGCCAAAATGCAAAATCAGTTTTGGGGCTGTGACCAGTGTTGGTTGGGTATCATAAATTACCTCGGGCATCACCCAAGCATCATCCTGGGCATCCCAGTCTGATCCCTGACTGAAAATCGAACGACCAGTTCTCACACAAACTTGTGTGAGAATTGGCTTTTAATTTTTATTTAATTTTTGAGAATTGGGTAATGTCTGACCCCTTACCTGGGTCAGGGTCTCAGTGTTTAGTCGTCATTCAAATTTAGTATAAGGAAGCAATGAGAAAGAACTTATGAGCATCAAATTTAATTATGTTTCTATGCAAAATGGAACAACGTTTTTTTTTTACTGGATCTTGTCGATCATTCATGGACAATGGGTTTGAACTTTGGAAGAACGATGTTAAATCAACCTAATTTAATTAGGGCTAAAAAAAGGACACTTTCATCCCTAAATCCACATCAAAATTTGTCTGGTCTAATTTGTTTTGAGAGATGGGAGATCCAAGGGAGGGCTAGTATTTGGTGGTAGGTACTTATTAATAGTAAGCCAGGTAAGATGGTAATGATGTTTGAAGAGTTTATTTTAGAAGATAATTTATTTTAAATTTTTATCAAAAACCTTGAACTAGAGGTTCTTTGATTTTAATTTTTTTTCAAAAAGCCAGAGCTGTTGTTAAATAAATAAATAATCATTTAATCTTAATTTTAATTTAATTTTTAATTTTTAAAATAAAAATACAAAATAATACCCAATTTGTGAGAACCGACAAAGGATAACTTGCTGTTTTCAAATTTTTGAAAACCAGCATTGTGAGAACTGATTTAAAATTTTAAAAAGAAATGTTGATACCCTTGCCCAGCATAAAATTTTAGAAATTTTTTTTGGGGGAGAACCGGACCCTTTTGTAAATTACTTTGTGAAAACTGGATTGGACGAGTATCGTAAAATTGTGATACCCTCCCAACACTAGCTGTGACTAGGTTTTTTGTTTTTGGCTCCAAGTTTCGCCAAAATGCGAAATCAGTTTTGGGGTTGTGACTAGGTTTTTGTTTTTGGATCCAAGTTTCGCCAAAGTGTCAAATCAGTTTTGGGGCTGTGACCAGGTTGTGTTTTTGGGTCCAAGTTTCGCCAAAATGCAGAATCAGTTTTGGGGCTGTGACCGAGTTTTTGTTTTTGGCTCCAAGTTTCGCCAAAATGCGAAATCAGTTTTGGGCTGTAACCAGCGTGTTTTTTGGATGTGAAATTTCGCCAAATGCAAAATCGGTTTTGGGGGCTGGGACCAGCGTTTGTTTTTGGTGCAAAATTTCGCCAAAATGCGAAAAAAGTTTTTGCGGACTGCGACCAGCTTTTTTTTTTTTTTGGGGTGAGAAATTTCGCCAAAATTTGAAATCAGCTTTGGGACTGTGACCTGTACAATGGATATTTCTGGAAATTTCTGGAGAAACTCGCCAAAAAAAGTAAGGGTTTGGGACTGGATTCGCCAGATTTAGAAGACCAGCTCCTATAGGTCGCCAAAAAAGAGCAGGATTAACAAAAAAAAATAAATTCTGCTGTCCTGCCTGTCCTGTTGCCATTTTATGCTAAATTGATCTTGGGGATTATAGCCAATGATGCTACCTCAAACAAGGGGGTGTGTCACATTGTGGCCATGCCATTTACATTAAAAAAAGTATCTTAAGGCAAAAGAAGAATTATGAAAATTCTAAAAAGAAACCAAAATCCTTCTAGATAAATATTGTAACTCTAGAACTAATCTCAAGTTTCAAGGCAAGCAAAAATATCGTCTTCCAAAAATCCTCATATAAAAATAGACCTAGGGGCCAAAATTCCTTAAGCTATTATACTCTATAATTAATCTAAACATAATATCCTTGGCTCGGTAGGCAAGGCCAAAAATTGAAAAAAAAAGTCACAGCTATACAAAGCATTTGTCATGGAAAAAAACACATGGCCCAAATTCGCCAGAAAGGTAAGGGGGAAAAGGTTGAGTTCGCCATATTTAGTCTCTGTGGGTAGCTAAAAAGGAAATAGGATAATACAAAAACTTTTAGCTTCCTTTCCGTCTTGTAGCCAAATCTGGCGAAATCCTCCCATGGATAGTTGCCAGTGTGGCTACATCACAAAATGGAATTAAAATAATTTCTGCTTACAAGCAGTGATTTTTTTGGCAGCAAATTTCCCAACTTGGAGAATTTTCTATTTCCAGAAAAAGAAAAAAGAAAACACACACACACACACACACACACACACACACAAACACACAAATTTTTTATAATTAATTTCTTTTAATGATTTTTTGGCACCATTTTCCGAAAAATAAATATATAGAATTGTGGCCACAAGTACACAGACTTAGGCATTTCCTAAGTCGCCATTTTGTAGCAGCAGTTTCCGAAGGAAATGCCATAGACCGCCTCGCTAGGACAGTCGCCACTTAATCCTAATTAGTGCTGGAGATCCTCTCTAGTGGACCTACTTAAAGAATTTGCACCCCCAAGAACCAAAAAAAAGAAAAAGAAAAAAAAAAAAAGAGGCTCCCTGATAAGGGCCAGCGTCAAATTTTTAGTGGCGAAATATCGCCAAAAAGCGAAATTAAAATTTAAAAAAGTAATTTTGAGATATTTCAATCGCCAAAATTGAGGAAAAATTTCTGGTAAAAATTGCCATATTTCCACACTTGGTTTTCATTGTGTAGCCAATACATATGATTACAAAGTTACACTTGATATTTGATTTATAGCCATATTTGGCTAAATCCTCCTATGGGCCGGTTTTTCTCCACTTTCTTCTGGATAATAGCCACTTGGGCTACAAACAAAAATGCCTGAAAAAAAAAGACACTGGCCGGGGTGAACCGGCACCCACATAGGTGCCTAGACCTTTTTGAGTGAGACCTGTTATTAATAGCCATAATTAACCCCCCAAAAATGTTACAATTTGAAGTCAGAGAGACCCTGAATTAGTAGTAGTGTGACAGGGGGTTAACTTATTTGTTTGAATTTTGGGGCTTTTAAACCATGGTTGGTACCAACTTTGGTGCTGGTTCACGCAAGGGGGGGTATGTTATGTAGGTATATGAGTAAAGATGCTCACAATAGTTGGCTATGTCACTATCTTCACCAAACTTTCTCTATAGGAAAAGGGCCTGAACTCAGGACCTTTTCCTCCGTCAAGCAGAGCTGGGATTTTTTCACTTTTTAGAAATAGTGACAGGCTGGCTGGTACCTTCTGCTGGCCAGAAGATCCAGTACAACCTGGCTGGTACCTTCCACCGTAGAAGATCCTGCTTGTTGAAAACAGGTTTCTTCAGGCAGGCAAGGGAACTGAAACTACAAAGGAAAAATCCAGGCGGTGCTTTACGTCTCAAAAAAAAAGTACAAGATTTGATTGGTAAAAAAGTGGCAATTGTTTTTGGATATTTACAAATGGATTGATGTACACCAACTTAATAAGCACACATGTGAAATGTGGCCTTTTCAAATCTATTGGATAGTCTAGATCAAAATGCTTGTGGAAATATTAATTGACATGATGGCACAACAATTTAAACATTCATTTGAAAAGTCTAGACTTAAACCTAAGCAAACATGTCCTTGATCCAATAATTTGTTCCATGTTATTTGAAAGCAATTTGCATGGACTGAAGGTTACATAATTGAGTAATGTTTGAGTAACAACCTTTAAATTTAGATAAAACAATTGAATGGTAATTTTTTGGATTTCTAAATAATTTTCTTTAACTTTCTAATATTCATCCCTTACTAGGATTTTAGGTCTTGTGCTTTCAAAAATCTTGATTTTTGAAAGGATGCAATTGAAGTAGTAGAAATGAAACATTATCCTATTGTAATTTTTTTTAAAATTGATAATCTATTTGAGAAAAAAATCAATTTTGTTTAGTTTTTTAACCATTATTTTTCTTTTTGCCATTAAGATCTCTAAACTATCTTTCTTCCAAATAAAAATTCATTTACCATTCAATTATTGAAAACAAATAGACGGTTCAAATATGATCATCAAATTTTCTTGAACAACATCAAATTTTTAATTAAATAACAAACTACAATGTTTGAATTCACAATTCTTTTGTAGTAGTATCATAGTTCAACCTTTTGACTACCTGCACAATATTGTACAAGCTTAATGAACTTTGTACCTTCCTTTTGAAAAGGTGAGAAAGGACTTTACAAAAAGTGTGACTTTCTCAATAATAATGTCTCAAGTGTTGTACATATTTTCTACAAACATGCATGTTTATATCTTTTCTACTAATGTACTTTTCACATAACAATTAACAACTCATTGCTTTTCAACACAAGATTTTCAAACCCAAACAAGGAGTTTGCTCTTTGTGCATTCTTTCAAATAATGGGTTTTGGCTAGATTAAAGTGGACAATTGATCCACTACTTCATCCTTGATGACAAAGAAATTAACCTATTAGGCTAGAAAATATAGTATGTCGTGACCAATTGAACTCCTTATGTTGCAATTGTTGTTGGATTGATATACCAATGTATTTTAGGTATATATATATATATATATGGGTAGCAATATCAATATATATTGATATTTTGTTCTTATTAGGTTGGTTATTGCGCCAAGCTTTCAATTACAATGAAAAAATGTTTCCTGTCCACATGCCATCCATCCTACATGGTGCATTGGTGGGTGCTGGTTTAGGGTTTAGGGTACTTTGGCCCATATGAGGTGTGCTTATAGAAGTGTTGCAGCAATAGACCCCCGGCGGTTATAAAGCGTGTTATTTAAGCATTTTACCCCCAAAAATTTGAGAATTGTGGTGATATATAACAACTTGGTTCTTAGGGTTCATAACTGCAGTTCTCAAAAGAATCAAGATCACCTTCTGAAATGTATACCCACACTTCTCAATTCCTTGAAAACAAAATCAAATAATTGCCTTTATATCTGCCGGTTCTTTGCCAGTTCTTTCATTGAAACCTTAGAAGGATATTGTGTTTAGATTCATTATAGAGTATAGTAGCTTAAGGGATTTTTATAGGCCCCTACTAGGTAATAATAAATAATATGTCTATTTTTATTCTATGAGGATTTTTGAAAGGTGATATTTTTGCTCGTGTTGAACCTTGAGATTAGTTGTAGAGTTATGTTATCTTGAAGGATTTTGGTTCCTTTTGGAGGATTTTTTTTGAAGATTATATTTTTGCATGGTGAAATATTTGAATTTTCATAAATCCTTCTTTTGCCTTAAGATAGTTTTTAATGTAAATGGCAAGGTCACATGTGACACACCCCTTGTTACTAGTTGATCACACATGTGGTTAACTAAGTAGAGAATTCTTCAAATCTCTGACTATGATAATTGTAATATATTATAATATGTTTTCTTCTATTTTTGAACAAGAAAGAATATATGGAGATAAAATTAGTGAGAATTTGTTTCTTTTGGGGTTTGAAAGAAAGAAAGAAAGAAAGAAGAAAGGGGGGGTGGGGGGGGGGGGTGTGGTTTGGGGGCTGAATGAAAAAAAATAGATATTCAACCATTGGCAAACTTCCCATTTTCAAATTAAATCAAATCTTTCTAGGAGGAATAAAATGAAATAGTGCCTTGCATAGGACAATTTCACAAGCTTTTATTAGTTATCAATTTAGGGGCCCACTTATTGATAATTGTTATAAGTTTAGTTTTTTAGTTGTTTTAAGCTTGGGTTCAACTTTCGAGTTAGTGAAAGACACAAAATTTGAGGGGTGCAAGTTCCATTTCAATCCAAGAATATAATATTTTGAGCTGTTTAGGCCATTCCAAGCACATTCATTGTCCACATTGCAAAAATATGTGCATGATATGAGAGCTTTGGGAAGTATAGAATGGAGTAGGCGTAAGAACCCTCACCCTCCCCATCCTATCCTTGGGGCTCTATGTATGTTTAGGGTTCATGATAACTTTCACTTTGTGCTTCTCAATGGCAATTGTAAAGCATATGGAGAAATTTTCTTAAGTGCTTTTAAAGGACACTTTATATTCATGAATATCCCTCTTTTCGAAAGTGTCCTAAAACCCTAAATCCTACACATTGTTGCTTCTCCTATGTATGTATGCAATTTTGAATTGGAGTTATGATTTTACACAATGTAAATCATTTTATCTTCCCAAATTTCCTTTAACACAAGAATATATAGGAGATAGAGCATTTATGAAAAATAATTGCTTTTTAATCAAATGTGTACATGTGAAGGAATTGTATATTCCTTTTTTTTTTAAAACTAGAAGGGCTTTAGATAGGTTCCTTCCGGCTTTCAAAATGCCAATGAGGACCTATTTGGAGCCCTTCTCCTATGAAAAAAAAAAGAACAAAACCATTGAGAGATTAAACAGACCTTGCATGATGATGGGAACCATAGAAAGGGCAAATAATTAATCTCCGGCCACTACTAAGGCAAAATTGACATGTGAGGGGTCCATGTGCCATTGCCCCCAATAGTATCTTAAAGGCCACCCATCCCAATACTATTCCGGTCAAAGTAGGCTTAATCTTCAAAGTTCTTATGAAACCTTGTTAAATAAATTTTAAATTTTAAAATTTAGAGATGAAAGTCACTCTAAATTCAATAACTTTTACTCCACTGATCCAAAAATTGTGAAACTACAAACTTAATTTTAAAAATAAAAATAAATTATAAATAAAATCTAGAGATGAAAAAATCACTCTAAATTCAATAAAATTGGCTTTTTTTTGCTGGCTCTGTATAGCCAAAAAGACATATTAAAAAGTAAAATTGCTTAAAACACAAGTGCGCTTTTAAAGATTTTCAAAAGCCAGAATTTGACCAAAATTTAAGAAAATTTGCCAGATTCCTCCTATACATGTTTCAACTATGTAGCCAAAAATACAGAAGGATGTTTTTAAAATTTTACTTTCATATGTAGCTTCCAGGAAAATTTTGCTGCATCTTCCTATTATGGATCATCGCCATTTTGGCTATATCACAAATTTGACCCAACAGAGAAAAAACTGCGGGGAATCACCAATTAACCCAGTGTGAAAACCACCTCACTCAGAAGTAGGCTATAAAATGACAAGCTCCCAATGCAGGTGTGAACACACACGCACCAATCCGCACCAGTTCCGCGCTACTCGTCGCTTTTACTGTCTCTCTCTCTCACGAGACGATCGTTCCTTCGTCTTGGCAAAGCTTGCGCATTCAAGAGAAGAATTGGTCAGAGATTTTGTACGAATATTCACAGCTGATTGATGATCATGAAGGAATTAGCAAATCTGCAACTGTTAGTGCATCTTATTTTATTCAACGAGTGAATTCGCGGATTTTTTTCAGTTTTCAATTGTGTAGTCGAGTGCATGGGGAGGAACTTGCACAAATTAGACTTCTACTTTGTTGTTGAATGAACATTGCTCTGCAGCAGCTACATATGTTTACGGGTAGGCCTACGCTGCTGCCTCTTCTTCTCCTTCTTCTTTGTGTTCGTGTCATTCCAGTGCGTCGATCCAGTGCATTCGTGGCAATAAATGATCTATTTGCTTTAAAGATTTGGAATTTTCTGGAAGTATTTGGAGTCTCGAAGAGTAGATTAACAGTTGGAGTAACCGATTGTCTTTGACGACATGCGAACTTGATTGAGTATTTTAAAATTTTCTTTTCTTCCCGTTCTCGCGGAGACGTACATCAATAAAAACTGT
>Ga0116231_10009318_pt1 | contig 16642 bp, 12 predicted proteins | sample S1TSphgellanicum_2_FD_89695 | JGI IMG/M metagenome (GOLD analysis project Ga0116231, IMG submission 89695) | Host-associated microbial communities from peat moss isolated from Minnesota, USA - S1T2_Fd - Sphagnum magellanicum MG | ecosystem: Host-associated > Plants > Peat moss > Unclassified...
AAAAAAAAAAAAAAAAAAAACTCAACACAATACAAATGAAGGAATTATCCTCTTACACATGATGGTACCTAAGAAGAAGAAAAAAAGTTAAAACCTAAAACACATAACAAACCAACCCCAAAGTATTGAAAAACAACCTTTAATACTTTTGGAATGACCTCTTCGAACTTGTAGTTAACATGTTAGACAATAGAGAAACCTCATCGACCATTGAAAATATAAATAACAAACAACTTGTTTTTACAAATGTCAAATTTTGCATATTGTGAAAACCTTGGGTTGGTGAACTTTTTATGAATCATAAATACAATGATAATGAATATGAGAAAATCAAATTGACAATTAATAAGGAACATAATCACGTGTGTTTACATAGGTATTATATTCTAGTTTGGGACATTGGTTGTAATCATCAATTTTAAGGAACAATTTTTTTTTTTTAATGTTCAATTTACATTGTGAATGGTGACTTCAAGTTATTATCAAGTACAGTGATGTGTGAATGTTATTGTTTACCATTTCATTATACCATGAAATTTATCACACTATTGAATTTTGTTTTGGTTAATTTTATTTTCTTTGTGCAAAGCTAGTTAATTTCTTTGCCTCAAAATACATTTTTTGTGATTTGATTATTGCATTCATGATATCATATATGAATCCTCTTTTCATATGTGTAGAAATATAGATGGGGAATCAAACAATGCAATATAACATTTGAAACAATGGAGACATTTTTTGAATATGTGCCTTCAAATTTGGGTAGATGGATTTTGATGAAAGGGATGGTGATTTTGATGAAGGAATCAACGATGTTAAAAAAGATCATAAGATGTGCATGAATCAAATTATTGAGGATTTCAAAATTCAATTAATAAGCAAGACCAAATTAGGCATTCCTTTGCGTTGCATGATTTCCATGCTTATTGTAAGGCCCACATTGCTTGTTGATGTGAAAAAAATGGAGCATAGTTTCCAAATGGGCTATAAAAAAGGGGAAAATCTTTTATGTCTCTACCACAACAAAACAAAGGAATATAAGAAATGGTCACTTTAAAGTTGTTCAATTCATGGGACATTCATTGGCAAGTAAAAAATGGCAAGTTTGAGGAATACTTCCACTATGAAAAAAATGGGTGTTTTGCAACTGGCCTTGCAACTCAATTTTTGAATTACAGAAGACATTTGCAACTCATTGTATTTATATGTCATGAATGGTAATGGACAAGTTGCATGAGTTGCAAATCATTGTATATACGATGCAATTCATTGCAATCCAATTACAACTCTATCAAAACAATTCATTTTCAACTACTATGCATCTCCATTATAATTGCACCCATAATGTCAAGTTGATGTCATTGATTGTCATCCATTTATTAAAATCTAACATGTGGCACTATGAAAACTTTTGGACAAAACAAATTTTTTTTTTTCAAAATATTGATCTCCATTGTTCATTTTGATTGTTAATGATGGTTCAATATTGTGACATGATATAAGAAAAAATTGTCACATGGCATATTAATTATATTTTGGAAAAAATAAATAAACATAAATATTTATTTTAGTAGTTAGATAGGTCATACATAACCATAGGTAGGTAGGTTAGTAGGTTTAAGACCTACATACCTATGTATTTACCCATGACCTACCTATCTACATAGGTAGGTAGAAAAATAAAACCTACTTACCTACATAGGTAAGTAAGTAGGTAGGAAAACACAAAACTAAATGAACTAAGGAATAGCCATGAAATTTTATTTTTTTATTTTATGTTTTGCCTTTAGATTGAGCCTTTTTTAGTTCATCCCAAAATGGTAGTTGTATTTTAATGTGAGAATATAAGAAAAAAAACCTTTTTTATGTAGTTTGTAACATGGGATTTGAAGACAAAACATATGGGTTAAAACTTTTAGCAAAAATGTTCAATAAATGGATAAGATTTTTGCTAATATAATAATATTACCTATGTTAAATTATTTTCAACTACTTTAAGGCTATTTTTCATTGTACTAAATTATTTCACCCTACATTATTTTTTGTTATTTATGGTTATTCTCACTTATTTTTGCCTATTTTTAATTATTTCACCCTAGGTTACTTTTTATTATTTTAAGTTATTTTTTGTTATTTTATTATTTTAAGTTATTTCACCTTAGGTTATTTTCGATTATTATAATTTTTTTTGGCTATTATAGGTTATTTTATTTTGGGTTATTTGCAACTATTATAAGTTATTTTTTATTATTCTAAGCTCTTTCATTTTACGTTATTTTCAACTATGTGAAGTTATTGTTGGTTACTTTTGATTATTGAAGACTATTTCACCTTATGTTATTATTGGTTATTTTAGGCTATATTACCATAGGCTATTTGTGGCTATTCTATTAATGGCTATTGGTAGTTATTATATTTATGGCTATAATGACTGTTATATTAATGATTATTGGTGGCTATTAGTGGTTATTCTATTGATGGCTATAATGACTATTATATTAATGATTATTGGTGGCTATTAGTGGTTATTCTATTAATGGCTATTGGTGGAGTTATTTTATTAATGACTATTGTTGGTTATTTTAGGTTAAATTATCGCATGTTATTGATGGTTATTAATCATTATTGGTGGCTATTTTATTAACGGCTATTAGTGGCTATTGGTGGTTATTCTATTAGTGATCATTGTTGGTTATTCTATTGTAGGCTATCCTATTGTAGGCCATTGGTGGTTATCTTATCATGACATGTAAGAGACGTATCATAGACAAAAGTGGCCATTGGTTCTAGATGAGATGAAAACTTTCATTGAAGAGGTGTGTGATTAATTCAACCTAATCATTTAATTCACCTACATCACAAACTTCTCTAATGATGGATTATTAATAGTTTTGGAAGGATTTTGTTCGTTCATATGTATGTGTTGAATCCATTGCCCTTGGAGTGGCATCCATGCACATATGCATTATCCATCATGTTGACATTAACCTCACATTTTTTTCATGTTTGACACTAACATGTTGAATTCACATGAAGAGTGTGTGTGATGAATTTTGTGCATATTCCATGGGTGAATGATGTATGACAATATGGACATGAAATTTGTGCTTGATTCACATCCAAAGATTCAATGTTGCCTTCACCTTATAGCTTGGGCATACACAATATCTACGTGATTTATTTATAATTTTTGTTCACGAGGTAATTCGCATGAAATCAGTGTCATAATTATTTTTTATGAATGTCGTGTACATGTGGTGCTAATGCAATTTTGTTCCATGTTATGGCTCCAAATTGCATGCAATACATACTCATTCTTTTTTAATTACTTGTTATTTTTCCAATTTCCATTTTGCTTTATTAATTGTTATGCATAACTATGTGTGTGCATGTTTCTTATTTTGTGTTTAACTTTCCTTTTATTATTTATTTATTTATTTTCAATTTTCACCTTTTTGACCTTTTTGATAGATAAATTACCAATTCTTGAACATTTGAAGCTCATAATTTGAATGACAAAGTAATTTTGGATTTTCTATTGACATATTATTTTGAAAGAATGAAGAAATTCCAATTGTCTATTGAACCGCCTTTGCATCCAAAGGAATTTGCATTTGTATAATGCAAGCTAAGGAAAAGAACTTGAACTTGGGCAGCTACATTGGAAAATTTATGCTTATGCATAAGGTAATTCCATCAACTACCACTACACATGACATTGACATGCCAAACTTGGATGTAATGCCATTTGGTGACAATAGTACAAAAGTAATAAACCAAGAAGCTAAAAAAAAGAAACACATGATTTGATCATGTTTTTAAACCTTCAACACTTTGAATGAGTGGCTTGTTTATGGTAAAGTTATTAAAGTTGTTTTCCATAAAATAATCCCAAATACCCAAAATCCTTAATTTTTTCAAATTTTGTGATTCCAAATTCCAAATATCCAATTATGGTTGCACATCTCCATTTGATTATATTGTTTACTTAGATACTACATTATGCACATCCAAAGTTTGTTGCATTTGGTAACATCTAAAAAAAACCTTTGATAGTTTAAAGATGTCAATAGTTTCCTTATTTGCCATGAGGAGAGCATAGCAAAAGTTGAAGCTACTTTGAACAAACTAGAAGTTGAAGTTGCTTGCAGTTGCTATTTGAAAAATCCCCAAAACTGGCAATATTTGAACTTTAGCAATTGGGCCTCAAACACAAGAGGTTAATTGGCATGTGATATGAGGCTTCTCCTTATTTTAAATTGCACAATAGCACCGCACTTTGTAAAAGTTTGCATAATTATCCATTGTTTCAAAAGATACAATGTTAAAATCTAATTGATGCAAGGTCTTGTTCCTTTTAGTCAATCAACAAGTTAAAACTCAAATACATTGTAGCATCAACAAATGTATGTACCTTCTTAGGTTGGGATCTAAGAAATAAATCAATATAGCCCACATTTGGTGGAACTAAAGTTTTTGTATTTCCTACTTCCTAGAAAAACAAACATAAATACACCTTAATTCAATATTGGTCATGTTAAACATTGTAGATAGCATAAGCTTGGTTCAAAATCATGCATGCATGTAGAGGACTAAGGAGTGAATTTGTTGAACCTAGTTTGGGACAACTATAGCCACACTCTCACCATACACACAAACTTTTGATTATGTTTTGTTTGACAAACTTCCATGTTTCATACCCACAATGACCTCTTCAAGCCCAATTATGATATGTCCAAGCCAACTCAACAAGTCATAGATGTCAAACAATGGTCAAATTTGTTACATTGTATCCAATGATAACTAAGCAATTAATGGGGAACATAATCTAAACTTTGATTTTGTTCAACTTTGGTCATGAATGCTTTGTAAATGAGAGAAAATCTCACCCAAACATTGTGCTTATGAATTATTTTCTTGCGCGAAAGAAACAAAAGAGTAAGAAGGTTTGTACCATGCGTTCACTAAGTGGAAGTACAACATGTCGGCTTTCATTGCCAAATTAATCCATCGTGTTATAGTTCTTAAGAAACACACTTCTTCATTAGTCACCATGGAATTCCCACAAATATTATCACTATTTAAGAGATATTGTAAAAATGGAGATGAAATAATCTTGCAAAAGGATATGGTAGAATAATTCCAAAAAACTATATTTTAAAATAAAGTAACCATTGGAATGTTGACAAACATAATTGAATTCAACAAGGTCTCCATTGTTTGCCTCAAGCCCAAAGCCTTCAACCACTTCTAAAAAAACACTAAAATTGCCAAGTTCAATTCTATCCATTTAACACTTACAAGCATCCATCCATAGTGTAAAACACGTCACTTTAAAGAAGACATGATTGGTAAACAACCTCATTGTAGAAGACATCACAATAAAGAGAAAAAAAGATCATGTCAAATTCCCCCCAAGTATGACATCACTAGAATTGATATTGTAGTACCTTGAATTTTCACTCCACTTAGAGTCTTTAAAAATCTACAAAAGAATAATATAAACTATAGTTATATAAAATCACAAAGCAAATCAAAATAAGAGGTGCATGCGTGATTTTGGTTGAGGGAAAGAAACATGCTTTGGTGAAGATTTGAAAAGAGGTTGGCAAAAGGTTTTGAAATAAAGTTTCACACCTTAGAAGATTTGGTTCCACCATCATTGGCATGGATGCAACTGTTATAAAGGATGCCGCAATTGTCATAAATGCCATAATTCCCATAAGTGAAACTAAATTGCGCTTAATGAGGATCACCCCATGGAAACCATCCTGCTAATGTTGCATTCCATAGGAAACAACATCTTGCTTTTTTTTTGTTGTCAAGTGTCTTGTATATGTCTGCATTATTTAATATCCCATGTAAAAAACAACCACATTTGAAAATGCATGAGCAACAGAAAGGTGATACTAGAAATATATTTTTGGTTGCTATAAAAACACCATCATTTTCATCACAAAAACATTAACATCAACATGATACTCATAATTTTCTTCCAAGATAAGAGACTAACTAACTTAACAAAAAATGTTCTTCTTCATCTTTTGTTCCTTCTTTGGTGAGCTAGTGGACAAAAAACCACTTCCTTCATGCACAAAAAGGAGACAAACATTGAGCTCAAAGTACTTATTAAATAACAAGCTAGAGACTTGACATTGTTACTATAGCAAAACATATAAATTGCCATGGCAACAATGATTAATGATGAAGCTAAGCTTTTTCTTCCCTACTCCTCTAAACTTTGCATACTGAATTTGGAAGTTCATACTCACTTAACACAATAGTGGATGGGTAAAATCATGGTAAAGTATACAAAAAAACTGAGTATCTTTAAATTTACCTTGTATCATGCATATAAAACCAAACAAGTAACATAAAAATGGGTGGAAATATAATTATAAATCATCCCACACCTCTATTATTACTATAAAAATTCATTACTAAAAAAATGAAGGATTAATTTTTTAAAAAAATTAACCCAAAAGCATCCCCATTTGCCAAGTGATGAATTTGGAAATGGGGATACCTTTAGTCTACTTTTAAAACTTAGTTGTTTTATTACTTTTAGGGATATAGATATTGATCATTATAGTTTTGAAAGGTGGCCATAATAAAAAATATAAAATCTATCTATTAAAACCTATTCACCACATACTTTACAAAAGTCCACACTGTAAAAAATAGATGAAGATTGCAAAATCTATTTGTATTTTTAGAAATCTACTTTCAACCTACTTTTATAATGTGGAATTTGAAAGTTAATGGACAATAGTGAAGAGCTATCTTGTCTTTGATCATTCAAGTAAAAATATTCCCCATATGTAAATGGTTTATGATGAATTTTGTTGTTATTTTTTTCTACTTGTCAAGTAGACTGCCAAAGGGATTTAGTTGTCCACTTTACCATGTTTATTCCTGGATGTCATGATATGTCTACTAGACAAGTAGGTATTGGTAGTGTTTTTGAAAAGATTAATGTTCAAAATCTAAGCCCAAAGATAGGCAATAGATGCATAATTTCATTGACAACTTGAAAATACTATCTCTTACATTCTGAAAAGATAATTTCACTGCACCTTAAGGCACCCAACAATTGTTGGTTAAATATAACTATGTATTCCAATTGGAACCACAATAATGGAAAGGGTACAACTTCTTTAAAGAGTAGTTATTGACATGTAAAGACATGTGTTCTATCTCCTTATTGAACTAGATTTTCAAAGGATTGAAATTCATAAAGGGTGCGGAAAGTTCTACATAATAAGGTGTTTTATTGCACTTCGTTTTAAATTATATCTTCCACACATGAATTCATTTCTATTTGCAGCTACCTAATTACAAATTTGTAATTTTCTTACATTAATCACCTGCAATCGGTATCATTTTTTTTTCCAATTCAAAAAGAATTCAAAGTTGGAAATGAGCCAAAGCATACATACATCACATGCAGCTTTGAACTCCTCCATGTGTGCATGAATTCCCTCAACCGCCTCTAAATTACCATGTTCCCATCACCCAAAGCTTGTGCAAGATTCTTGCCATTGATGATTGTCTCTACACTGCCATTCCCATTAGCAACTTGTGCAAGATTTTCAACAATTATCTTTACACTATTAGCCTATCATACCCATTCCCATGACTAGGATTCAAAACCTTTTTGGAGATTACTTCCTTGAAGAAAATAAACCACAAGAGGAATGTTGAAAGATGGATTTCTTTTTCCCTCTCATGTCTCTTTCACAACTGATGCAATCCCTACTATGCAACATAATCCTACTTAGAGTGGTTCCATCTCTTAATATCTAAAGAATTTACACTAGAGATGGAAGTGGAAAGTACTCCTTTGGAGCATGAGCAGATTAAGGAGGAATGTGATCCTTTGGAGTTGGGGCGTAATTGTATGGAGCCAAGGGAGGGGAGCCTTAGGGATTAAAAAAATCCAAAGATGGCAAACAAATCCTTGTGTAAGCCCTTCAACAACATAAGATATTTTGTTCCTAATGTCATGTAGTCCATGACCAAAGCTATAGATAGTAGCAATGCTAGAATGCATTCCTTCATCTTGCTTAACTTATAACAGTACTATTTGCAAAACTAAACAAACCATGTTAAAAAAAAGTAACAATCCTCACAACATCATCTTTCACCACAAATGGGTATCAAATACGACTAAAACTATTTGACAAAATTGAATTGATCATCAAAACAAGATGTTGTTAAACATGAGAAGAAAGACACAAACCTGTTCAAGGCTATTTACCATTAGTTACAAGTGCAACCTTTTCAAAACTCCAAATGTAATTCAAGTAACACAAAATATTGAAGACCTTGAATGCATATTGATTTGCAAGGGATCAACTACCCGTAGGAAATCACAAGTTATAGCTACAACATTCATATACATATTGACATACAAAAAACTAAAAAGTTATTTAATTCAATTGGGTGTAATCTATCTATCTATATTGGTAAAACATTCATGAATATTGTACCAAATCTAATCAATGACAGGAACAAAGTAAGGATCTTTTGCCTCAGCATGTACCTACAAGAAAAGAAAGTAGCAAATGCAGTTATTCCAAAAGCTATACCTATGAGATCTATTATGTTGGTCCATTGGACTCGAAGGTTTTGGCGCCAAATTTCCCATAATTTTCAACATTAATTGCTTCATGCAAGGATTAGTGCCTAATGATGACCAATTGACTGAGTTTGTGTTGAATCATTGCCTTTTTTTTTATAGCAAATATGCTTTGTAATGGAGTATGAGGTTTGCTCATCTTCTTTGCCTTCCTTGACTTTTCCCCACTCTAGCTTTTGCCTTTTTCATTCCATGTATTAACATAAAGGACTATAGTTACATATGTTGTTCCTTTCCTTATTGACAACAAGGCTGATGATGGAAGTAGAACATTGCCTGAGACTGCAAAAGTAGGTATTAGGGCAAGGAAAACAGCTACTGTTGGATTCTTTTCATGATTAAAAGTTCTTGTTCCTCCATTAGAATATGCTTCTATTTGCTCCTCCCACAATCTATCCTAATGGGAGCTTGAAAATGAAAGGTTGTTGAGGATGTAAATTGATGGACCCAAACAATACTCCTCAAAACTTGGTCGTGGAGACATTAGAACCATCTCCCTAATATTGTGTGGCTTATCATTGGTATAAGTTAAGGATATTCACTTTTCCCTCAAATGTTGATTTTGCCATCAAGGGAGCTATTTGTTCACATGATTATTGTTAATTGCTTGCACCATTCCAAACCTTGGGTTGATGAAGTCAATTTTATTTTGTTGTTGGCATTTTGCATGTGAACATTTGCAGGAAGGCTTAACACATAACAATGAAACAATATACCATTCACAAACTTTCCTTCTAGAATGATCAAGGATCACATTGCAAAGTTAAATTGTTTTGCTATGATTGTGCAGATTAGATTACCAGCAATTTTTTAGCTTATAAACATCCAATCTCTACCAAGTGTAGGTCCAAAAATATACTTGCATTCATCAACTTGTTGTAGATTCCATGGTCCCATTTTGTAGTTGTTCGCCATTGGTTATGGAAATCATGGGATTGAAACAACCTACCACATGATCTACATTCATCTTATGAAGTTGGATTCTACTTGTGGTCTCTCATTGGCCAAGGCAGACTCTATTACAACAATAGCTTTTAGAAAAACATTAAAACTTTCCAACAAAGTTGTGGTTTGGATTTTTTCAATCTTCCCAAATTTTGACATGTAGCCATATTAATAGTACTTGCATATTTCAAGTGCCCAAGTTGGTCACTATTAATTTCCCCACAATCTACAAATTACAAAACCCTTGTTTGAAACTAGTAAGATTTCAAGTATAGCTTGCAGAAATCTTTGTGCAAGTTATGTGTAGTTGTAGGAGTTTTAGGTATTCATACTAGATTGAACTATCAAGGCTAAATTGACTTATTTTGAAATTGATTTTTGCGATTTGATTTTGAAAAAAATAACATAAGGAAAAAATGTAATTCAATAACCCACCTTTGATGTTCTCTTCTTACATAAACACATCTTGTAAAGAACTATCTTCCTAATTGTTGATTCTAGGAATGAAGTTTTAATTAGGAATCAAAGTTGTGCATATTTTGTGACTTCCTCTGACCATGTATCTTCCATTTGAAATGACACATTGTCATAATGCAATCCTCTATACAAGTCATGTGATGTTCTTGCATATAATAGCCAATCTCCAAAATGATCTCAAAGGCTCGTAGGCACTGCTAGCAAACTAAAAACTTGCAAAACTTCACCTCTTTACAATCCATTTCCTTGCATGTATATCTTTAAGCAATTTGGCAATTCAAAAAGGTCAAGTTGGGCTGAAATAAATGGTTGGATTTCAAGTGGTAGCTTCATGTTTAAAATTGGTTCTAGATAGGCATAGGATAACCAAGAAACTTATAGGTTCAAATTTGTACAAGTTAGAAACTAATTTATTTCGAAATTATGATTCATGATAGAAATTATTTTAACACAAATACCTTATCCAAGCCAATATATTTTTCTGTTGTAGCCACAAAAGTTTATAATTCTCCCATTCTTTGCCTACAAGCTTGCAACCTTGAATTATGCTTCAAGATTTGCCCAATATAATCTTGTTGGTTGTTTTTCCTATATGCAACTTTCATCAAACTAATGTGCAATTGCTCGTACATATTGTTGTTGTATTCAAAAGGTGATCCTAAACACCTTATAGAGTTGTTGAAATGCTTCATTGCATGGACTTTGACAAGATTGAAAGAAGACTTTTGTGTTGAAATGTTCATCTTGAAATGTTGGATGGCCCTTAAACATGTAAGAGTGATTCATAAGTATTCCCCAAGTTTTGACTCCAAGTACATATTGTTTTACAATAATAGCTAAAAATTTCAAAATATTTTGGTCAATTAAGAAAATCATTAATATTAATCCACATTCATATAATTTCAAAATACTTCATGTGCAAGCAATATTTGGCTAAAGGTCGTAGACATTTCATTCTTGCATAAGTGAGTCCATTTTTTATAGATAAGATCATTCAACGTATTTATGTTTGGGGTAGTTGCAAGCTATGATAGCTCATTTTTTGTGTCTTTATGGACTTTGTGCAAAGTGTACTCTATTTAAATGCCACAAACGCATTGTAAAATCATTAATTTGACACAAATATTTATGAATTATGATTTCCAACTTGAATAAAAATATTTATTGAGGGGTGAAATTCAATAAACATACACCAATCATATAGTGATGGACTTTTAAAGTGGACATATGGATTATAGTCTGGGTTTTGCATTAGCATTCAAATGGGTTTTTTATTATGATTTCATTTTAGTATTTTTTATAGGGATTGAATATATGATACATGATTGAAAAAAAATGGATTGCAAAAAATTACAACAAAAAATTTAATCAACAAATAACTATGGACTTTTGAATGACCAAATTTGGATCTTATTTTCAAAAGTCCTTGTCTTGGTCATTTTTTGTTGAATTGATATTTTTTCCCCCATAACATGTATGTCAAATAATTGTCTAGATGGGCAGCCTTTCCTATCCATATTTTATTAGTTGATTGATCACCACATAAGGCCCATTCAACATTGGTTTAACAAATTTTTCCACTATAGTGTTAAAATATAGACTTTCGAGATTGCAACTCTTGCCACTTTTGAACTACCTTAACTTGCATCTACCCTATGTGGCATGCTAGTTTATACCACTCAAGAAATTTCACAAAAGCAATGATATACTTGTTTGGAAATAGTCCATTCATGCATGTGATAATAACTTGCAAACAAATATGTGAGTATCAATATATGCAATGTAAAATTTTAAGAGACATTTAGAATTTTACTAGGAAATCAAAATTATAGACGACTATAAATTAATTTTTACTTTTAAAATTTTTAGTCACCAATTTGGCTAAATCACCAAGTAGGGATGATCACCACCAAGTAGCTACATGATGAAATTGAAAAAAAACACCAATACAAAATTGTTGTGATAAAATCCTATTGGGGATTTATGTTATAAAACAAAAACCTACATCATAGCTTTATGTTCAAAAGTTGCAAAATTTGCATTTGAACAAAAAGAACCACCTTTTTCAGTGCCTAGTATGTGAAATGACTAGTAGCGAGAGGTCTTCATAATAAAAATAAGACATTCATCAAGTTTTTAAAGACTATTCTTCATTTGACACTTGCAAAATGTCTACCAACATCTTGAAAACACCAAGATCTTATTAGTGCATGATATCAATATGAATGTATTTGTACGGAGATCCCAAATTAATATCATTATCATTGAAGCCCCATAATGCGCATGACATATCAAACCCTTTTTATTTATGTGTTAATTTAACCTTTTTACGTGGTCAGAGTATATTCATAAAAATAAATTAAAATATTAGTACAAGACATTACTCAAAAAAAAATGTTGAAAATCCATTGACAAAAAACCATAAAAATAATTCTACATTCTTCAATTGCATCTATAGAATATTGTTTGGATATTTCAACAACCTCAAATCATGATTCAACCTCAACCATTGATTTGGCAATTGCTTTCATTTCCAATTTAGTTCGATAAACCAATGGTTGGGTTGTATCATTTAAGTGTTCTTTACCACATAGGCACAAAGTGCAAGGGCATTGACATACATTTGTGTCATATGTCCCTATAACCTTTTTCACAATCATACATCACTACATTATTAGATTGAAATATGCAAATGGGTCCATTTATGATTGGGGTACCAAAAAGGAATGTATAGCTTTTTAAGGACTACAAAGGACAACTTTGGATTTTTTTTTGGTCTTACATTATTATAAATATAGTGGATTGTTGTATGCCAATAGATAAAATGATGTCTTCTTAAATTAATAAAAATATTTTAAAATAATTTTGATATTATGTAAATGCCATTTTGAGTCTTGTAAACTAAGTATATCAAGTTTTTTAACTACACTTCTTTTGTAAGGAATCGTAAGGAATGCATAAAGTCATACAATTGATTTTTCAAACTTTTTTTACAACAAAAGCATGCCCCCTTTTATGAAAGTACATGTTCATTGGATGAACTTGATGAAAATCCAAATCATACAAAAATTTCAAAGTCTTGAAATTTTGAAGGAAAGGGCTACAAGGTAAAGGACTCATTTAAAAAACCATTTGATAAGAAAAATATGTTCAATGGGTTCAAAATATTTAGCTTTAGATGCAAATCACATGAGTAGGAAATAATCTTGCCAAAAAACATGTTTGGCTATCCATTGAAACCCATTTTGGAATTTTATGGGTTTCGATACGGTTTTGGCATTAAACCAAAATATTCATACACAATTATGTATGAATGCAAAAAATTACAACTAAAATATGAATTACCTTACATGGACTATTCAAATTTTCTCACTTAAATTTGTTTCATGTAAATGTTATTTGTAAAAAATAGTTCTAAAAAGTCCTTAAGTTTTTTTTTCCTTTTTTTGTACCCCAACTGTGAATGGACCCAAATATCTCTAACTCATAAATATGTAGACGATTAAAATAATTATATATTAATTCATGTTTACTTGAAGATGTAGATGTGAAAAATTGAATCAAGGTAAGGTTATAGTTTACAACCTTTTGCATGGTCACATAGAAAAACAAATAGTAATGGAAACACAAATTATTCAATCCCAAAAGGATCCATGATAGTTGTCCTTCTACACATATAATTTGAAAAATTAGCTACAATATCCAATGTCATATAAACATTACGAAGGCCTTGAACCCACGTAAATTAAACTACATGGTCATGAAACATAATACTTGAAACTCAATCACTTCAATGGTTCCAAGATTGTCTTTAAACACTCATGGAATATTTCAAGTCTTTGATGGTGAAAAGGAATATTTGATATTAAAACGACATGTAATACAACTAAGAGTACACATGTCCCTCTTTTTGTGATCTCAATTCGCAAGAAATATTACCTAGCGACAAGACTAGAGGATAGTCAAACATTTTTCCATTGTTTGACAAAGAGGTTTGATCATTGTACAATAATCAAAGGGGCAATAACACTTCCGACATAACCAACATCATCACAAATTTATATGTTTCATGGGTTCATTCCAAATTTGTGTGAAATATGCTTTTCATATGTTCGTATTGTTTAAACATGAATGTCATGCATTATTTGAACATGGAAGTCATGTGCACAAGTTTCGTGTGTAAACAACATGAATATACATACAACATTCGTGTCTAAACAATACGAACACATGTATATGACATTCATGTCTAAACAATGCGCATGACATTGATGTTCAAACAATACAAGTAGATGAAGGACATATGTGTCTATTCCATACAAACCTATGAAAAAATAATTTTGCACGACTATTATTGCCATTTATCATGGCCCATGAAGTTTGTGATGATGACCTTGCATTGATTGCCACCACCTGTCGCTACTTAGGGATTGAATATGGTTGTTGGCTACCACTTACAGTTGTCAAATCAAAATCAAAAACCATCACCATTTGTAGGGGATGAAAAAACATGGACAAAGTTACTACGAAATCTTTGTAGTAAAGAACAACTTGAATTGGGAAGGGGTCTTCTGTCTTTGCACATACCACATATTCTAACCATCTGTCTTTTTTAGAATACATGGCAACATCGAATTTTCACAATCTGTTGTAGATTTGATTCTAACTTCATCCAATCTAAAGGACTTACGGAAAAGAACTTTGAAGGTCAAATTGTTAATAACACACTTTAACAACCTCTTCCCATTTTTGCAAGATATAATAATGTAAAAGAACAAAAGTTGAATCAAATGGTTCTTTACCCTTACAATTTGGATTGATTTCCATTGAATAATTATTATTAGCAAGTGGTTCAATGAATTCCAAAGGCTCCAAAACATGAGCATTTTCAAAGATAATGTGTTTGGTGGCCTTACTATCCTTTCACAAGATGCTTTGCAATATGTGCCCTTTTGATGCATTTTAAGGTTAGCTTGACTCTTAAAATCAATAAATCCACACTTATCATAATTGAATGACTCCATTTTGCTTGAACTACCCTCCATAATTGTTACAACTGATAATCTACAAAAACATTACAACATTGGATGATATAAACTTGCATGAAATATATTAATTTTCTTGGTTTACATACAATGTAGTGACAAAAAGTTTTAGGGAGCTAGTTTAAAAAGGTGAGATGGGTAGGTTGTTTTAATAGGTTCATTACCATTGTTGGGCTTGCATATATTGGACATGAACGAGAAGGAATTTTTAGTTAAATCATTGAAGCATAACTCACATTTTATAGTTCACAAGTTAATACTTACATCCTTGACTGATAAAAAGTAAAAAAGGATTATCACTTGGTAGTATGTTGACTTGGTTGATACTATCCAATGTATTAAAACAAAGAAGAAGTATTGTCAAATTACAACATATCTTCCAAACAAATTATAGTAGATCTTCAACTCATTATTGGTGGCAATGTTGATTTTTACATCTAATGACTAAACATAACCATTAGTAATAACACCATTTGCAATATGAGCCACATCCTCTACAAATTCTTCTCACATGCATCAAAACTTTGAACAAAACCTTTGCCAACAATAATATTTCAACTTGATTAACATTTTGGTAAATTTCAAACATTCATTGATTAGTCCAAGTCTTGAGATTCCTCTGACTGTTTTAGTGTGCTTGTTGTAATCACATTTGTGTTTATTTAAAAGAAGTGTTGTCTATTAAATAAAAAGGTTTCAATAATCGATTAATAGTCAAGGATTTATGTGAATTAGAGAGATTTGGAAATTGGAACCTACAAAGGCAAAAACTCCTAGTATGTAAGTAATTCTCTACATGTAAAGGACATGAACACTAATAGAAAAGTTTAGGAAGTATATTCTACAAGGGTATGGGAAAATACTACTCCTTGGTGTTTTTTATAAATATGGTTGGGCAAACTTTTGCTTGGGGTGTGAGGAGGTATACATTTTCTAATGATGTTCTTTTGAACCTTCAAAAAGTACACAACTATTCATGATTTCAAATCTACAAGACATTGTTGAAATATAACACTTGCATAAAACATCCCATTGTTCCATGCCCAAATTGACACTAGATTATTGCAAACACTATGAGAATGAGGGATGTTTTGCAATTAGCCTTGCAAGGTCTCAATTTTTGAGTTGAAAAAGACACTTGCAACTCATTGTATTTATACATTGTGAGTGCCAATGGATAAGTTGTATGAGTTGCAATTCACCATATATATGGTGCAATTCATTGTAATTCAATTATAATTTTGTCGAAACAACTCATTTTCAACTACTATGCAACTCCATTATAATTGCACCCATGATGTCATATTATGAATTGTCATTCATCTTTTAGAATATGACATGTGGCATTATGAAGATTTTTGGACATAAATTATATATTTTTTCGAAATATTAATCTCCATCATCCATTATGATTGTTAATGAGTTTGATATTGTGACATGTGGCACAATAAAAAAATTTCCATGTGGCATATTAACTATATTTTGGATATATATATATATATATATATATATATATATATATATATATATATAT
>Ga0116231_10009320_pt1 | contig 16641 bp, 15 predicted proteins | sample S1TSphgellanicum_2_FD_89695 | JGI IMG/M metagenome (GOLD analysis project Ga0116231, IMG submission 89695) | Host-associated microbial communities from peat moss isolated from Minnesota, USA - S1T2_Fd - Sphagnum magellanicum MG | ecosystem: Host-associated > Plants > Peat moss > Unclassified...
CGCGGTCAGCGGTGTTCAAGCAGCAGGTCGCCGAGGCGCGCAAACTGCACGGGGCGGATTTTTCGGTGTGCGATGTGGACGTGACAACGCGGGAAAGGAAGTAAGACAGGCCTTCTTTTTTGAAAAAAAGAAGCAAAAAACTTTTGTCGTTTGTAGCCCGCATCGCGCTGGGCGTTGCGGGCTACGCGTTTGTCTAAAACCTTGCCGACACCGTAAAGGTTACCGCCGCCGGCTCATTCGGCGAGCCGTCGTTGAACGCCGGCGTGCAGCCGCCATAGGCGCTTTTCGGCAGGCCCTTGAAGGGACCGGAGGTGAAGTTGCCACAGGGCGTCGGCTGGTACTGGCTGAAGAAATACTGGAAATAGTGGGTGTTGAAAATGTTCAGGCCGTTGAGGTCGAAGGTGATGCGCTTGACAGGGCCAAGGCCACTCACCGGCAGCACATAATTCAGGTCGAGGTTGAACAGCACGTAAGGGTTGATGCCGCCATTCGGATCGTAGGTGGTGGCCCCCGCGGTGCCCTCATAGTAGTTGTAGGTGCCGGGCGCTTCCAGCCCGGGGATCACACCCACATTCTGCGAGCCGTTCAGGTCGTAGCTGGTGGATTGATGGCCGGTGTACTGGCCTTCGAGGCGCACATTCATATGGTCGCCATCCCGCAGCAGGCTGCCGCGCGACCAGTCGGCACCAAATGTGGAGAGCCAATCCGGCACGCCGGTGATCGGGTCGCCTTTCACCACAACGCCGAACTGGTCTTCCTGGATGGTGGCGTAGGCGAAGGTGGTGACGAGGTAATGCGCCAGCGTGTGGGATGCGTTGCCGAAGAACTGCCATTCCGGCGTGGCCTGCCAGATGACGGAGGCTTCAAAACCCTTGAACTCACGCTGGCCGTCATTGGTGTAGAACGCCTGACCAATATCGGGGCCAAACTCATAGGAGAAATACCCAAAATCGCGATCGACCTTCTGGTAGAAATAATCGGCGGAGATGATGAGGTTGGAGCTGTTGTATTTGATGCCGCCCTCATAGAGATGCACGATCGAGGCGTTCGGCGGCCGGCCCACGAGGTTCGGCCCGAAATCGGTCACCGGCGCGAACAGCGCGGAATTGCCCGTACTGGCGTAGAGGGAAAGCCCTTTCGCGCCAGGCAGAACCTTGTCGAGATCGTAGGCGACGTTGAGGAAGGGCAGGAACTCCCGATCCCATTTATGCGCCTTGAAGCTGCCGAAATCGCACGGGTTGCCGGCTTTGCAGTAGGCGGTGTTGAGCAGGGCGGCCGATGGTGTTCCGCCAAAAATCTCGCTGCCGAGATAGCTGGAATCGGTGCCCTCCAGCGTGGCACCAGGTGTTATATGCAGCGTGTTGTCCAGAAGATCGATCTTGTCCTGCGCATAGGCCTGATAGATGGAACGCTGATAGCCGCCGTCGAAACCGTTGGCGGAATTGATCACCGTATTCCAGGCGGCATTTTGCGGGATCGCCGGCACGTTGGGGCCGATGCCGAGATAGGCAGGGGATGCGGGCTGGGTTTCCTTTGCCACCAGGCCGCCGATCTTGATGGTGTTTTCGATGCCGAAGAGCGAGGGCGGCGTGATCGTCATGCGCGGCTGGATGCCGTAGGTGTCGTTATGCGTGCGTTCGAACTGCGCGTTGAAGCCGCAGGGAGAGGGCTGGCCGGCGGCGGCCCATTGCGCCACCGTGCTGGCGGGGCAGCCCGCGGAAACGCCATTGGCCGGGTAGGCGAGCGGATTGTAGAACGGGCCGCCATAGCCGTAATACGCCTCTTCGCCGTAGCCGGCCGGGTTGGAAACGAAGGGCCCGGCGCCGCCCACGGTAACGGCGCCCGGCTCGCCGTTCGGGGCGAGGACGTTGGGGTTCGCGTAATCGGTGAGGGCGGAGTTGGAGAACAGGTAGAAGGCGGTAACGCCGACGCTGAGAAGGTCGTTGATATAGGTGTCGTTCTTCAGGATCAGCGTCAGATAGTCGTTCGATTCCTTCTGGAACACCTCGCTCGTGGGGTAGTTGCTGTAGAGGCCGTTCTGCTGCAGGTAGGGCAGCGGCACAGGCTCGGGCAAGGTGAAGCCGCTGCCGGTATTGTACAGCACCGTCGCCTGGAATTTCGACAGCCCGTCATCATAGGGCTTGTCGATGGCGAAATCAGTGTTGTTGTAGCGGGTTGAGGTGTAGTCGATATAGCCCTGGGTTTGCAGGTTGGAGTATTTGATCAGCATCTTCGGCGCATTGTCGCCGCTGCCGAAGGGCCCATCGAGCGGCCCGGTATTGACCTCGATGCCTTCATTATAGGTGCCGAAAGACCCGGCCGAGCCGAATACATCGACATGCTCGTCGTTGGTTGGCCGGATGGTGGCGTAGGCGATGGTGCCGCCGATGGTGCCGAACGTGCTCTTGTCGGGATAGGCCACGCCAGGATAGATCGAAACGCCGCTGATCTGGTCGAGATTGAAGTGGCCGCCGATGATGTTTTCAAGATAGGTGGCCGCGCCACCGTTCAGCAGATCCTGCATCGGCACGCCATCGAGCGTTTGCGCGGTTTCAAGGCCGCGCGTGCCGCGCACCGAGAGAACCGGCTCGGCATCGCCGATACCCTGCTGATAGACGTAGATCGAAGGGGCCGCGCGCAGCAGGCTCGCCACACTGCCGCTGACACCGGTTTGCGCGATCTGCTCGGCACCGAGCTCGGTGACGGCGCTCGGCGAGTTCTTTTCCTTGAGCAGACGCTTGGCCGCTTTGACGGTAATGCTTTCAGTGTGAGCGCCCGTTCCCTCTGCGGCTAGCTGCGCATGTACACTAGTATGCCAAAGCAACGACGTGGCGATTGCAGCCAGGATAAGGCGCCGGTTGAACCTGGCGCCCTGACAATACGGCATCGTAACCCTTCACGAGCCTGCCGGCCCGCGCCCCCGCGTAAAACGTTGACCGCGCGTCTGCGATCACCCCGTTCCCATCCACCACACGCCCGGGACGCTGTAAATATGAAATTTTAGCTTCATCGACATTAATTGGTTAGTATATTGACCAAATTCGTTAACGCCACCCGTTTATCGTTGGCGAGTAGCAATAAAAAACGACGCAGACGAGATAAAGAAGAAAGCGTCTTCTTTTCTGAAGAAAAGAAGCAAAAGACTTTTATTATTGCGCCACAGGAAAGAGGCGGGCATGGGCCGTTTCGGTCTGTTCAAGCTGCTCGGCACATCTTCCGTCGGGCTTCCTCAAGATCGTGGGCCATTTGCAGGTTCAACCAAAACTCCGCCGACGTGCCGAAGCGTTCAGCGAGCATGATGGCTGTCTCTGCGGAAATCGCCCGTTCGCCCGCGACTATTTCAGTTATGCGGTTGGAAGGGACGCCCAACGCGCGTGCCAGCGTGCGGCCGGACAGGCCGTTGGGAATAAGAAATTCCTCGCGTAATACCTCGCCGGGAGTGACCGGGCCGATGGGGTTGGTGGTTGCCGCGTCGGAGATGTCCAACGAAGCAAGGTCTTCAGTGCGGATCGCCATGACAATGCCCTCAATGATAATCAACTATCTCTACGTCGTAGGCATCCCCGTTCCGCCATACAAAGCACAGGCGCCATTGGTCGTGGCCCGCCGTCGCATAGCCAAATCCCAGTTATGAGCCTAATGAATCTCCGCCATCCCTGATGCCTGCACCTCGAACAGCTTGCGGTAAATGCCGCCTGTGGCCAGCAGGGCAGCATGCGCGCCTTCCTCGACGATGCGGCCTGAGTCAAACACGAGGATGCGGTCAAGCGCGCGAACGGTGCTGAGGCGGTGGGCGATGACGATCGCGGTGCGGCCGGCCATGAGGCGCAACATCGCTTCCTGAATGAGCGCTTCGGATTCGGAATCGAGGCTCGAAGTGGCTTCGTCCAGGATCAGGATCGGTGCATCGGCCAGGAAGGCGCGGGCGAGGGCGACGCGCTGGCGTTCGCCGCCGGAGAGTTTGATGCCGCGTTCGCCGACAAGTGTAGAGTAGCCTTTGGGGAGGCGGGCGATGAAGCGATGCGCGTTGGCGAGGCGGGCGGCGTGTTCGATCGCGTCCTGCGAGGCGCCGGGGCGTCCATAGCCGATGTTTTCCGCAAGCGAGCGGTGGAACAGCACCGGGTCCTGCTGCACGATGGCGATCTGGCTGCGCAGTGAGGCTTGCGTCACGCGGGCAATGACGGCGCCGTCGATGCGGATTTCGCCTGAATTCACATCGTACAGCCGGTTGACCAATTTGACGAAGGTGGTCTTGCCGGAGCCGGAATGGCCGACCAGGCCGACGCGTTCGCCGGCGCGGATCTTTACTGAAAAATCCTCATAGAGTTTGCGTCCCTGGCCGTAGCTGAAACCGACGCGATCAAACACGATCTCGCCGGACGTGATGCTGATGGGCGGGGCGCCTGGGGCGTCGGCCACGCTGGGTTGTTCGGCGTGGAGCAGCACCATTTCGTGCATGTCGTTCACCGAGCGCTGCAATACGGAGATGTGCCAGCCAATGTCGCGCAGATAGCCGTGGATGACGAAATAAGTGGTGAGCACCCAGGTGACGTCGCCGGGGGTGGCGCGGCCCTGCCACCAGAGCCAGACGGCGAGGCCGACAACCGCTGTGCGCAGCGCCAGAAGGCTCGCATTCTGCCAGGTTCCGCTGGCGGTGCCGCGCATCCAGGCGCGATTGGTGCGGCGTTGCCACTTGGCGAGAACGCCGGCCAGGCGCGCATCCTCGCGCGCCTCGGCGCCAAAGGACTTCACGACGGCGTTGCAAGTTATGGCGTCGGCTAAAGCGCCGCCGAGGCGGGTATCCCATTGGTTGGAGAGACGTGAGGCCGGGGCGACGTAGAGCAGGGAGGAGGCGACGGCCAGCGCCACGAAGCCGATCGATCCCGCCGCGACGAGCGCGCCCATGAGCGGCCAGCGCAAGCCCAGCAACACGGTGGAGCCGGCCAGCACATAGGCTGAGGGGAGAAGGGCCAGCAGCACCGTGTCGTTCAGCGTATCGAAGGCCCACATACCGCGGCTGACTTTTCGCACTGTGGAGCCGGCAAAGCTGTTGGCCTGCCATTCGGTGGATAGTCTTTGCACGCGCGCGAAAGTGCTGCGCGCCACATCGTTCATATTCGCGAGCGTGAGGCGCACGATGCCCCAGTAGGTGACCCAGCGCATGCCGACCAGCACGAGGCCGAGAGCGACCATGGCGGCGAGCGCTGCAAGTGCGGCGCTGCGAGCGGCCAGGCGGTGCGTGTTGGCGCCGGCCACGGCATCAATCAGATGGCCGGCATAGAGGGGCATCAGGATGTCGGAGGCGGTCCAGGCCACGGACGAGGCGATGATTGCGGCAACGCTGGGGCCCTGCCGGCGCCATTGGAGCAGCGTAAAGGCGATGACTTGCCGGAACGGCAGGATCCCGCGATGCATGGTATTGAATGGCACGATGGCTTTCGGCGATCATCGCCGAACCTTCTGATCTTGTGATGGGAACGGGCCGGCGACTATTTTCGCCGGCGGTGGCTTACTTCAGGCGAATTCGCGTGAAGCCGGAGGGTGCGGTTGTGTTCGACGACATGCAGACCTCCCTGGCCAGTGTTGTTCCTGGATTTTTAATACGACGATTGGTTGGGAATTGCAACCGTGAAGTGCCCGACTCAGCCAAGCGTTCAAGAAAGCACTTCTTTTTTGAAAAAAAGAAGCAAAAAACTTTTAGTTCTTTGGGAGCACTCGTTGATACAGATGATCTCAGTGAACACAAGTTTTTTTCACAAAAGAACATGCTTTCTTGTGCTGTTCCATATGGCCTATCGCGGGCAAGCCGGTTACTTGACTTAGTCAAGTAACCGGCCGAATGGTGGCGTATGGATCAGTATGTTCAGGCGGTTCGGCGGTTCAACCGGTTCTTCACCAAGATGGTGGGGGCGCTGGATGCCAATTTCCTGGACACGGGAATGACACTGGCGGAGGCGCGGGTGCTGTTCGAGATCGCCCATCATACGCCTTGTTTCGCCGATTCGATGCAAGGCGCGCTTGATCTGGATGCGGGTTTCTTGAGCAGGATGCTAAGCCGGTTCGAATCCAGGGGGTGGGTGCGGCGCGACCGGCTTGAGGAGGACGCGCGGCGGCGAAGCATCGAGCTTTTGCCGGCGGGCCGGGATGTGTTCGAGCGGCTCGACGAACGGCAGAGGCGTGAGGTTGAAAAGATGCTTGGCCGATTGAGCGAGGCAGACCAACGGCGGCTGGTTTCGGCGCTGGATACGGCGCGGAGTTTGATGAGTGGCGGGCAAACGGCTTCGTTCCGGCTACGTATTTTTGGGCCCGGTGATATGGGGCTGATCGTTTCGCGCCAGGCCGTGCTGTATCGCGAATTGTATGGTTGGGGTTACGGCATCGAGGTGAACGAAGGCGAGGTTGTGACAGCGTTTTTGAAAAACTTCAAACCGGGGCGTGAACAATGTTGGGTCGCCGAATTGGATGGCCGGATGGCCGGCTCAATTTTCCTGACCGACGAAGGCGATGAGCTTTGCCGGTTGCGATTGCTGTATGTGGAACCGGTGTTTCAGGGCAGGGGAATTGGCGACGCCCTTGTTTCCACCTGCATTTCATTCGCGCGCGAGGTGGGATATGCGCGCATGACACTATGGACGCACACGATCTTGGAGACAGCGCGACGGATCTATGCGCGCAATGGATTCCGGCTTGTGGACCGGCGTGAGCACACATGTTTCGGGCCGCCAGTCATGGGAGAGACCTGGGAGCTGGACCTGCGAGCGGCGGAGCCGAGGATTGATACCGTCAAACCCGTGCCGAAAATTGCGGCCGACCAAGGTTATGAACCGCGCGCAAAGGCGACATGACCATCGAAACGGTAGTCAAGAAAATCTCTGTTTATAACAGGCTGCGATGACATCGCCTGTTCGCTGGCCGAGATCCCTTTCGCTTATCCCACAACTTTATTTTTTCGGTTCGGCTGCCGGCGGTGCCGCTTGAGGCTGGTCGGCGCCCGGCGCGGGCTGCTGCACCTCGGGCGGCGGAATATAGGGCGCCATGAGCGGGGCCAATGTCAAAGGTGGGCCGCCCAGCTCGGTCTTGAACGTGGTCAACATGCTCACGCCGAAAAGCGGCTTGTAGATCCCCTGGTGGCAGGTCGCGCAATACACTTTCGGGCTGTCGCCCAGCGCACCCTTGCGGGCGGCCGGGAAAACATTCTTCAGCGGATCCAGATAGTTGTTGTTGAGATCACGCACCATGCGGATGCCGTACCAGGCCTGCACACGCGCGGGCGTGCTCTGTGCCCAATTGCCCAATGCGCGCGTATTGTGGCAATAGTCGCAGTTCACACCAAGCGACTTGGCCATTGTGATCATCAGCGCGTAAGTCCATTCGGTCTGCTTGATGCTGGACATGTTGTTCACCGGCAGCGCCGTCGTGCTCTGCACGCGAATATTGTTGGACTGCTCCAGGAAAGGCGTCAGCGGATCCCAGGCGAGTGCGCTCATGCCGGCCATCGGGTTGGGATGACCAAGCCCCTGGCGCGTTTCCGCGATCCCGCCCGCTTCCTTCGGCCCCGGATTGTTATACCAGATGTATTTCGGCACCGGATTGCCGCCATGGCAGGTATAGCAGGTCACGCCCGTGTTCTTCACATGGGCCTTCCAGTTGGCGTTGATATTCTGCGTCATCTGCAGCATGCGGCGGGCAACGACCTTGTTGTAGTTCGAGTCGTCCGCCATGTTGTCGACATTGTGGCAGTAGGCGCAGCCCACGTCGGGCGCCACCCACGTCGCCATGCTGGCCATCAGCCGCGTGAACTGGCCAACGCTCAGGTTTTTCAGGACGCGGACATTCTCGTATTCCTCGCTTGCCTTGTCGCCGTCGGCGCTGGCGGGCGGCAAGATATAGGGAACCTTGGCCTGAACAGCCAAATCGGCCAATGCGCGCGGATTGTAGATCTGATCGAGTCCGGTACCGCGAAAACCTCGCTGTACGCCGACGATGGGCGGGTGTTGCATCCTATTCAGGTTGATAACCCCGGCCATGATCACAGCGGGCACAGCAACGAATACGATGCCGTAGAATAGGCCCGACTTGATGGGCCCGCTCATTTCGGTGCACTCAGACTCGTAGCCGGAGCCAGGATCGGGCCCGAGATTGCGTCGCTCTTGGGGACCGGAAAGCGATCCCACCCATTCCATCTCGACGCGTCCATCATTCCATCCCTTCTGCGCCAATTGTTAGTTTGGCTTGACTTCAAAAGTGTCAACCTTTGTTGACGGCGCTGTCAAGGCAGGAAAGATGTGTCAAGCAGGGAAACAGTCGATGCAGAGCCCGGCCACTTGGCGACAAGCGTTGCGGCGGCGGCAAATGCGCGGCGAACACGCTCGTTAACGATTGGGTTGGAGAGCAACCCGACGTTACGGAGCACCACAGATTTTTTGGTAACCGCCCAGATGGGTCGATTCGGAAGAAGCCATCAACCGCGAAACCACCAAGGCTCATAGAAACCCGAGCAGTTTCCTTCGTGATAACCTACAGGCCGGTGCCCTCGTGGTTAGTTCTTTTGGGTATCGCCCCGGCCTGGACATTTACCCTTTTTGGCTCTTGTCAGGATAAGACGAACCCGGTCGTCTTCCTCCACAAACTAAAGCACCAGGCCACCGCTCCATTGCTGCCGATCGGCAAACTTCCCCTCGCCCTTGGGCCAAGGGCGCGGGGAAGCACAAACGCCTAGGCCTTCGGAGCGTAGGCCACGCACCAGCCGTTGGGTAGGATGGTGCCGGATACGACCTTGCAGGCATTCGGCGCCACGAAGTTGACGCACGTGCTACATTGCTGCCCGTTATTCGGCGTCGTCTGGTATTGGACCGAACTCGGGTCCACCTTGTCATCGTCCGCCCGGGCTGCGGTGCTGGCCAGAACGGTGCCGGCCAAAATGGTCAACCCACCGCGCAACAGGGCGCGCCGTGAAGCCTTTGTCTCTTCGCTCATAAAAATCCTCCTCCTTCGTCAACCTGAAATGGGGCCAAAGCGCAACTTTGGCTCCAGCCCCGCCCCGAACGCCAAACAATTCGGCTGAGCCATGGTTTTGGCAAGGTCACTTTAGAGGCGGAGTTTGTCGAAAGTAAGGAGGGTCATCTTTTCTGCGCGTGCAACACCTTCAACGTGGCGGGTAGGCTGCTCGCAGCCGACCACCCCACGCCCCGCAAAAACGAGCGGCCCGAGGGCGTTAAGCCGCCCGCGCCAGGCTCAGTTCGCCCCAAATGGTCGAAAGTGCCGCCACCAGGTGGTCGATATCCGCCTCGTTGTGCATCGGCGAGGGCGTAATCCGCAGCCGCTCCGTGCCCTTGGGCACGGTGGGGTAGTTGATCGGCTGCACATACACGCCGAAGCGTTCCAGCAGGGCATCGCTGATCTGCTTGCACAAGGCCGCCTCACCCACCATCACCGGCACGATGTGGCTCGGGTTGGCCTGGTGCGGCACGCCCGCCTGATCCAGCCGGGCGCGCAGTTGTGCTACACGAACCTTCTGCATGTCCCGCTCCGTGCTGCTGGCCTTCAGATGGCGCACGCTGGCCAAGGCGCCGGCGGCGACGGCCGGCGGCAGGGCGGTGGTGAAAATGAAGCCGCTGGCGAAGCTGCGCACGTAATCCACCAGCGAAGCGCTGCCGGTGATGTAGCCGCCGATCACGCCAAACCCCTTGGCCAGCGTGCCCTCGATGATGTCCACCTGACCCATCAGGCCCTCACGCTCGGCGATGCCGCCGCCGCGGGGCCCGTACATGCCCACCGCATGAACTTCGTCCAGATAGGTGAGCGCGTTGTGGCGCTGCGCCACGTCGATGATCTCGGCGATCGGGGCAATGTCACCATCCATCGAATAGATCGATTCGAACATCACCAGTTTCGGCAAGTCAGGATCGAGCGCGGTCAGCCGCTGGTCCAGATCTTCCGGGTCGTTGTGCTTGAAAATATCGACCTGGGCGCGGCTATGGCGCGCCCCCTCGATCATCGAGGCATGGTTCTTGGCGTCCGACAGGATCACGCAGCCCTTGAGGCGCGAGGCCAGCGTGCCGATGGTCGCCCAGTTGGACATGTAGCCGGAATTGAACAGCAAGGCGGAGTCCTTGCCGTGGAGGTCGGCCAGCTCCTCCTCCAGCATCACATGGTAATGGTTGGTGCCGGCGATGTTGCGCGTGCCGCCGGCGCCGGCGCCGCAACGGTCCAGCGCCTCATGCATGGCGCCGAGCACGGACGGGTGCTGGCCCATGCCGAGATAGTCGTTGGAACACCACACCACCACTTCATCGCGCGCGCCATTGGGCGCGCTGGTGCGGCGATGCGTGGCGCGGCCCGGCCGCCCCACCTCGCGCTCCAGATTGGCGAACACCCGGTAATTGCCCGCCGTGCGAAGGCTATCCAGTTCCGTGCGAAAGAAATTTTCGTAGTTCATGGCTCGCCCCGTTATACCGCCGATTCAGCCGGCGAAAGGTTGAAGGTGTGGTCGTTCGGCCAGGCAGGCGCCGCGAGCGCCAGGCGCCTAGCCTCAATCTGCTCCGCTTCCGCCGCCTGGCATACCGCCGCCATGCTCGGCTGGGCAGCCAGTTGCGAGCGCCGCAGCCAGAAACGCCATAGCGCGGTGAAAGGCAGCGGCAGCACCAGCAGCGCGTGTTCCAGCACCGCCAGCGCCAGCATGGTGATCAGGCACGCATAGCCGGCCGCCTGGAACGGCGTGGTGCCAGGCTGACCCGCCCAGCGCATCAGCAGCGCCACCAGGAACAGGCCGCCCAGGATGGAGAACGGCATCAGCCAGTTCATCCGCCGGCGCTTCATGAAGCTGATCAGATAGGCCAGATGCGGGGGCAGAAACGCCTCGCCCAAATTCAGCACGCCCAGAAACACGTTCAGCTTGGAGCTTTGCCGCATGCCCCAGAGCGCCATGAATGTCCAGCACCCCACCTGATTGGGTGCCCCCCAGGTGGCCCACAGCACGGCCACCGCGGTGCCCAGGATCGCCAGTTCATGGTCGATGCAGGCCGAAACGCCATAGCCGAAATGCCGCCACCCCCGGCTACCCGGCGGGCAGGCGGTTTTACGGGGTCCGGTGAGGAAGCCCATGAAAAACGCCATTTCGTGCCAGCCCCATACCAGCACGCCATAGGTGAAGGCAGCATAGGCGCCGGCCACACTCGTGTCGTGGCTGCCGGCCGCGAGGCGATACAGCGAAAGGCCGGCGATCAGCGTGCCGAAGCCCATGCTCCACTTGAATGTTTTCTGCGGCAGATTGTTCAGAAATACGATCGCGCCGGTGGAAAACCACCAGACGAAGAGGCAGTAGAGCGCCGGATAAGCGTAAGGGTGCATGGCCCGGCGCGCCCGCTTACCAGGAAGCTGCCACGCGCACCTGCGCCGGCAGCGCAGCGTGCTTTGCCGGCAGCAGATACATGCGCAGGAAGGTGATGCCCGCTTCCACAGTACGAAGGCCGATACCCAGCTTGGCCAGCAGCCCACCTTTCGCCCGCGCGGCCGCGTTGGCGACCGTGATACGCCGCATCCGCTCCAGACCCTGGGCGAATTTCGGATTGTCGAGATCAAGTGTCACCGGAAACACCTGCTTGCTGATGTCCGTGGTGATCCTGAAAACCTGGAAATCGTATTGAGTGGGATCGATACCCATGGCGGCATGGAATTCCGGCCGGGCATGATCGCGCACATACATGGTGGCGAATACCGCAAGCTGGAAGAAGCGGATCCAAAGCTTATTGATTCCGCTGGTCAGTTTCGGGTCAGCCCGCATCAGCAGAGCGAATGCCTCGCCATGGCGGAACTCGTCATTGCACCAGTTTTCGAACCAGCTGAAAATCGGGTGAAGCTGCTTTTCCGGATGCCGCTGCAGGTGGCGGAAAATGGTGATGTAGCGCGCGTAGCCGATCTTTTCAGAGAGATAGGTGGCGTAGAAAATGAACTTTGGCTGGAAGTAGGTGTATTTTTTCGCTTTCGTCAGAAAGCTGAGGTCTACGCCGACGCCGAAATCCTTGAGGGTATCGTTGATGAAGGCGGCGTGCCTGGCTTCGTCACGCGCCATGAAGGCAAACAGATCGTGGATGTCGCCTTCGGGGATGCGCTTCTTGATTTCCGCGTAGAGCACGCAGCCGGAGAATTCCGCGGTGACGGAGCTTACGAGGAATTCCAGGAATTCCTTGCGCAGCGGGGGCGACATCTTGCCCAGGTAATCGCCGTTGAACACATCGGTGCGGGTGAAATGATTCTTGTTGGTATCGGCGCGCAACTCGGCAATGAGACCATCCCATTCGGCGCGCACGCTATCCACGCTCAGCCGCTCCATCGCGGCGAAATCGGTGGTGTAGAAACGCGGCGTCAGAACCGTATCCTCCCGCGCCAGGGCGGTGGTTTCGTTCACGCCTGATGGGCGGGTGATGGCGTTCATGCTGTCTCCCTCGGACGCAGGCTGAGTTCCTCGGCCGGCAGAAAGCCGACCTCATACAAACCCGTCAATTCAAACACGGATGAAAATTCTGTCCAGAGGCGGCGCAGCAGGCCAGCGCGATAAACCGTGGCGCGGGCGCGAAAACTGCGGCACTCGCCGAATTCCAGCCGGCTCGGCATGTCGTGCACGATCACTGTGTCGCCTGGGCCGATCTGCACCCCATCCGGCACCGCATAGGCATGGAAACTGTCGAGTGAGCGCTCGAGATCCACATCGCACTCGATCTCGAAGCGGCCGCCAAAAAGCGCCATCAGCTGCCGCCGCCTTGCGGCCCGGCGGCGGCCGTTTCGGATTGGGGCGCCATGGTGAGCAGCTGCGCGAACACCCCCTCATTCGTGGCACCGAAAGCCTCCAGATCAACCTGCCGGCCGGTGGAGGGATCGAACAGGATCAGCCTTCCATCCTCGTAGCCGGTCAGCCGCATCGGCGGCATCTGTCCGATCCCGTTCTCCTTCCGCTGCCGCGCGAAGCCACGCAGGGTGCCGCGCAAAAAACCGTTCTGGCCCTGCGCCACCTCCAGCACCTGGCCGGTATCCGACAGCGTGACAACCACGGCGCCATCGGCGCGATCGGCGAAGCGAAGATTGCGGGAGGCCATCGCCATCCGGTCCGGAATCGGTTTGGCCATGCCGGTGACCCGGCCATAAATCGCCAAACCCAGCGAACACGTCACCATCAGAAAGGCACCTACCAGCGGGGCGCGGGGGAAGAAGGAATGTGCTGACATAACGGCCTATCCCATAACCAGGAAAAAAAGAATCTTCTTTTCTGAAGAAAAGAAGCAAAAGACTTTTATTTCTCCGCAGCTTCCCGTTGGGTGGCCATTGCCCGATCTCGGCGCGAGCGAGGGAACAAAAGTTTTTTGGTTCTTTTTTTCAAAAAAGAACATACCTCCTTTCCTGCTTTCTTCAAGCGTGCACCACCTGCCCTGTCAGCACCGGAGCTTTACGCGCCGGCATGGCCGGCACCGGCATTTCCGCATGAGCGGCCAGCGCGCGTGCCAGAATACCGGCCGCTTCCTCAACCCGCGGAATGCCACGCAGCATCGGCTCCACCTTTGCCATGCGCCACGGGCGGGCATGCGGCCACACCATGAACAGGGCCATTGTCTCGCCGGCCAGCAGCCGCATCGGAATGTCGCCTGAGCCATCGGCATTGCAGTGCAGCCCGGCCGCCTCGATGCGGCTGAACGGCACATTCACCGACATCGGCAAAGCGAGCCCGAAGCTCATCACCACGCGGCGGTTGGTGATCGTATAGATCGTGCTGCGCTGCACGCCCCAGCAATACAGCGCCGAGAGCACGATCGGCACCAGGGCGACCGCGAGCAGCTTGGCGGCCGTTATCGCCACCCCTTCCGCCGGCGCACCCTCGGAGAGCGAAGTGATTGCTTTCCATGCGATGATCACCGCGAAATAGGCCGCGACGAAGCGCACATGGAACATCCTGCGCCACAGGGTTTGCCAGCCTGGCGCGCCCTGCCACAGAACGCGTTCACCGGCCGGCAGCTTTTCCGGCAGCCCGCGGCCACCGGAATTCTCCATCAGACCTTCCGGGTTCATAGCACCGGCTCCAACCGGCCGGCCTTGCCGTAGAGTTGTCCACCGGCGAAGTAGCCCATGAGCTTATCCTCCTCGAGCAGGGTGATGACATCGGGATTTCTCAGTTGCGGTATCGTCGCGAACTGGTCGGAGCTCAGGAAACCGCACAGGATTTCGTGGCGCTTGTTTTTGATTTTTATGAAGGTGGATGGCAGGATAACAACGCCGCCGCCGAGCGATTCCACCCGGGTCATTTCCAGATAACGGATGATATATTCCGCCCGGTCAATCCACACATCACTGATATGGCCGACAACTTTGTCGTTATTGGCGATCACCTCGAAGCCGCGCGGATCAGTATCCTGCCCGGCCAGGAAGAAACCTTCAGCCGTGCGCAACGGCACGATTTTCGGCAGCCCGTCATCGAAGGCGTGGTCGGGCACATCGGCCCGGTTGGCGTAGGCGGCCGGCCCCACGCCATCCACCAGCGGGTTGCCGGTGGGCACATAGGGTGCACCTGCCCAGGGCATTGTCTGCACCGCCTTCACGGTTTCCACCGGCTCGGGCCGTGGCGCCAGAACCTCATGCCCATCAGCCAGGGTAAAGGTTTTTGCCGGCGGTATCGGCGGGATGCTGTAAACATCGCTCCCCTGATAGTCGGGCACCAGCGGATAGCCTTCGCGATGGTCCTCCCGGCGGAGCCACCAGATCAGGGCGAAGAAGGAGCCCCAGAACACATAGATGGCAATCTGGGCTACATCGAAGCGGGCAAGTATGGCGCCGTAGGTCATGTCTGGTTCCCTTGAGACTGGGTAAGGAAGAATTCTCTTTTCTTTTCTGAAGAACGGCGGAAGCCCGCCCCGCGTAAAGAACACACTTTCATTTCTCAACCACCCCCCATGTAGGAGGCCATTTCCTGGATATCGCCGCGAGCGCCGAAATTAAAAGTCTTCTGGTTCTTTTCTTCAGAAAAGAACATCTTCCTGACAAAAAACATTTTCATCCTGCGTAGCCATGCGCCGGCACCGCGCGTCTCAAGGCGTAGTCGCTCACCAGCGGTCCGGTCGCGATCAGAGTTAAGAAAAGCAAGCAGATTTCGATCGTATAGACCACGCCATAGCCAGTGGCGGTATTGACCAGGCTTGGCCCGAAATCCCCGCGCGAGGCCAGCACGTCCACACCGTCGCGTATCAGGCCACCGGCAGCGACGGCCAGACCCGCGGCCGAGGCCTGCACAGCGCCCCAAACGCCAAGCGCGAACCCGATCTGGTTGCGCCCCGCCATCGCCATGGCCGCTGTCAGCGTGCAATGGCCGAACAGCCCCGCACCCAGCCCAATCAGAAACACGCCCGAGCCGAACAGGAAAGTTGACTGCATCGGTGCCGCGAACAGAAGTGCCGCGAAGGCATAGAGCCCGATAGCCGCGCCGTAGCCCGCAAGCCGGTAAGGATCCATGCCGCGCCCCAAAAGCTTCGCCGCAATCCCGAAGCCGATCAGGCCGCCGAGCGCCAGCAGCGCGGAAAATGCCGTGGTCGCACCCACCGGAAGGTGCAGTACCTGCCCGCCATAGGGTTCCAGCAGAATATCCTGCATGCTGAACGCGGCAGTTCCGAAACCCAGTGCCACCAGTCTCCGGACCGCACGGCCACCGCGATTGAATTCCGCCCACGACTCGGCAAAGCTCGGCCGTTCAACATCCTTCGCGGTCGCTGCGGGATTCCGTGCCTCCTGTTTCCACAAGGCCACAGCGTTCAGCACGACGGTCAGCACCGCCGACCCCTGGATCACCTGGATCAGCCGTATTTCCGAGAAATGCGCCAGCACCGCGCCGAACAGCAGCGCGCTGGCCACCATGCCGACCAGCAGCATCATGCAGAGCAGGGCGACCACTTTCGGGTGTTTTTCGGTGGGCGTAAGATCGGTGGCCAAAGCGAGCCCCACCGTCTGGGTGGTGTGCAACCCTGCGCCCACCAGAAGAAAGGCGAGTGCGGCGGCAATCTTGCCGATCACAAGGGGCCCGTTGCTATCGCCGGAGAGAATGATCAGCGCGAAGGGCATGATGGCCAGCCCGCCGAACTGCGTCATTGTTCCGAGCCATAGATACGGCACGCGCTTCCAGCCCAACACAGATTTATGCTGGTCAGAGCGGAAGCCGATCACCGCGCGGAACGGTGCCGCCACCAGCGGCAGTGCGACCATCAGGGCGACCAGCCAGGCCGGCACGCCAAGTTCCACGATCATAACGCGGTTCAGCGTGCCGATCAGCAGCACCGCCGCCATGCCCACCGTTACCTGGAACAACGAGAGCCGCAGCAGGCGCGAGAGCGGCATATCGTCCGTGGCCGCATCGGCGAAGGGCAGGAAGGCCATGCCGACCTTGCTCCATGTCGCGGCCGCGCGTGCATTCAGGCGCCGCACCCGCGAGGGAACTGGGATGGTCGCACTCACCCGCGGACGAGCTCCAGCGCATGAGAGGTATAAAACCCGGTTGCCACGCGCTCGCTCCGGCCAATCCGCCAGCCCGCAAGCGCGGGTTCCGCCAGCAACCGGCGCACTATGGCGCCATGACCGACAGGCTCGATTGCCGGCGCGCGGTCCCCACGCGGA
>Ga0116231_10009321_pt1 | contig 16640 bp, 14 predicted proteins | sample S1TSphgellanicum_2_FD_89695 | JGI IMG/M metagenome (GOLD analysis project Ga0116231, IMG submission 89695) | Host-associated microbial communities from peat moss isolated from Minnesota, USA - S1T2_Fd - Sphagnum magellanicum MG | ecosystem: Host-associated > Plants > Peat moss > Unclassified...
ATCTTTTTTGCCTTTTGCCATTAGGTGTGGTTTAGGGGGGCCAAGGTTGTTAATTAAAGTTTTTTGTTGTGTTTCAAAAAAAAAAAAAAAAAAAAATGCATTTTGGATGGAAAGTAAGATAATTGCTTTCACTAAGCCCACGATAATGAATAATAACTATAATTAAATAGACTATAGATCTTGAAACTAGTTGTTAAAGGGCCTCAAGTTGTGGGGGTGGAATTGCATATTGCCTAGTGCCTTGTATGTAGTGTTTTTTTTAGTGGTGAAATATTGCCAAATTTGGACTTGGAAAGGTGGCCTTTTAATTCTATGCTTAAACAATAGGGCCGAAAAGGGGGCAAAATTGTCAAAAGGCTTCATACTGGAATAAGTACTTCATTTGCAATTTCTCTTAAACCTTAATCCTCCCTTGCCATGCATGGCAACCCCACAACAATCCTAGTTACCCGATGGCTCCATCAAGCCATCCAATATCGCCATCTATTGCTAGTCATTTTCTTCTTTTGCCAAGATTACGACAATTGTCATCTTTTTCTTGTCGCTTGTTGTCAAGTGTGAAGGTGGGATCGCCATCACTAGCTATGACCCTTTGCTTGAGCTCACCAAATTTTATAATTACGAAGGTTTTAATTAGGATTTGGTTTCATGATGTGCAATGGGGCATGGGCCATGGTTTTAATGATTTGATGATTTAATCAATTGTTCAAGAATCACTACAATTCAAGAATCAAAGCATGTTGGTGAATTGTGATTGTAGTTTGTAACTTGCAACTTTGCAAATTGTAAGTAGCCAACTAAGGCATCAACTTGGATTAGACCACTAAATCAATTGTTCAAAGCATTGCGTCAAGCTTGGGAGGATTCAAGAATTGCGAATTGCAATATGTAAGGCACCATTGCGCATTGAAGGGCTGTGATGTGTCATTGAGTCATGTAACTTGCAAGTTGAAGTCGTCATTGGTTGACAATTACTAATTGCTCATTGCCAAAGCCCAATCAGACTCCAAAAAGATACAATTTCAATTCCCAAATCCCAATTCGTTGTGGTGTTGCCTTAAATTTTTATTTGCAAGTTGTTATAATTTGGGACTTTGGATTTTGGAATCTGTAATGTGTGCATTGGGTTTAAGGGTCTAAGGTTTTCGTTGAACTTTAATCAAGTAATAGGTTTGATCAAACTTATTATTTCACATTTTATTTATTTCAAGGTTTGATGTATTCTAAATTTTTTGTTTTTAAACTTTAGATTTCAAACTTGTCATTGTTAGTGTGTCACTCTAAATTCTTGTCATATGCATAAAAACAACTAAGAAAACAAGATTTTTCAAGGACATGAACAAGGGTAGGCCTAATTTCAAATCCCAAATTATGAAACAAGAACACAATATGTGTAAGGAAAAAATCCAACAAGATTTTATTGCAAGAATGAAACAAAAACAAACCAAGGTTATGATAAGAAAATGTACCCAAAACTAATGTTGAATATATTAAAGGTAATGGGGAATTCTACCTCTACTTATACCCATTAGGCACCTAACTCAAAGAAGTTTCAACCTACATGTGGCCCATGTTCATCCATGTGAACTATGCGTGAACTAAGATTCAATTAAAAGTGAATTAAGAATTAATTGGAAGTGAACTACAAATTAATTGGAAATGAACTAAGAATTAACTGGTAATAAACTAGAAGTAAACTAAAACTTAACTAAAAATTAATTGAGAGTGAATTGAAACTGAATTAAGAGTTAGGTACAAGTTCATTGCAAGTTGTGGATGAACATTCATATGAATGAACTCCATGACATTAGCATCAATGACAATTCTAAAGATTTTGAGGGGTTATTGGTTGCAAACTATAGAGTACAATGCATAGGTTTAGGGTTTAGTGGTTGGATCTACAAACTACAATGTAGAGCTTTAAGGTTTAGCGGTTGTGATTTACAAATTATAATGTAGAGCTTTATGGTTTATTAGTTATAATGTACATATTGCCAATATAAAGTTTTAAGGTTTATTAGTTGTAGTTTACAAACATCTTTCCAAAATAAAATCTTAACATCATGCCCTCTCGTTAATTTTCTTAAGAAAAAGCTAATGCACTTTTGGTCAGATGCTTGTGGAAAGAAAAGTTGACAAGGTGTTGAGACCACAATTTTTTTCCTTTTGCCAATTGAACTCTCTAAATTCTATTTAGACCAACGACCCAATAAATAGAGTAAGCTTTTTAGAAAAATAAGTAATGGGCCATGATGTTAAGCAAAGATGGCTTTAATAATCATGCAAGATATTGAATCAAAGAAAGTCATACATACATTATGTTTATGTACAACATTGCAATTATCAAGTTGGACCCACCATAATATAATATAATCCTTAAAAATGCTTTCTTCCAAATCATACTTACATTCCAAGCACATGACTCTTGTTTAGTATTTTAAACTAGCATAATGAAACAAGATGGATGGTATCACCAAATTCAACAAAAAAATAAAATTCTACATTGATGAAAACCAAGTTCATACCATGAGTGCATAATAGTTAAAAAAACTAAAGCTTTAGGGTTGATTGGTTGTGGTTTACATACTATACGTAGAGCTTTAAGGTTACTAGTTGTTGATTACAGGGTTGGGGTTTGTTGATTGTTGACCACAAAATTGGAGATTGTTGTTGTAGGTCTTGCAAACTATTTTATGATATTGTGATTATTTCTTGAACATGGCACCTTTGTAGCCTCTCCAAAACTTCTAATTACATCATTTTTTTTCTCAAATTGATCTATTAGGTGTAACATCCTTTAGCAACCAACCTTTAAACATTATCCCTTCTAATCTTGAACATTTTTCTAATGTTGATACGTGGATTTTTGTTGAAGAGACTAAGAGGAAACAAAAGGAGTATGAGCTAAATAAGTGTTTTATGGTGTTTGAATGTTAAGTTGCCATGGGTTGAATCTATGGTGGATGCACATGGCAAGGTGTATCAAATTAGATGCAAGGTCTATATTAAGATATAAGGCAAGGAAACGTTGTTGGCTCTTAAGTTGGACGGCCTTTGGAAACATAGTGGGAGAAGGAAGGCTTTAATTGTAATCCCAAGAGTTTGTAAAACCAATGAATATTAGATGAACAAATATTTTGTTTATGCTAAGAATGAATGTTTGTATTGTTCAATTAGGAAGGACACCATTGCTAACCAAATTTGCCATGTTGTTGTTGGTAAAAGTAAAAAAAAAATTTGTGTAATTTTTTGTTTATTTCCACATGTTGGTTAAAAACAGACTCATGATTAATTATGAAAGCATGAGCAATTGTTGCATTTCCTTGATGTGAAGAGTTTTCCAAAACCCACTGGTAAAACACAATTGCTTAGGAGATGGCAACTTGCATGCATGATTTGGTTATCAAGAAAACCAAATATTTGGTTAAAGGTGTTAGATTCATTTTTCTTTCTTGTGACGAAGTCACAACTTTTGATCAACAATCTTAGATTTCCATTCACGCTTATGTGGTGGAAGATTGGTAGTGGACACTTTCGTTATTATCCTTGTAGTGCGTGGTTAATAAGGCCATTCTGATAACTTGAAATGTGTATTAGTGGATGCCATGGTGTTGTTTGGTGATTTGTGTTAGGAAACAATTGTATCTAAATTAATTACATTTGGAGCTCATGGGGTTAATGTGTTTTAGGGCATTAAAATAGGTGTGACAATTCAGTTGAAAAAGTAAAATGATCAATGTGCATTGAATGAACCATTGCATTAATCTTGTAATCTAATTTTTAAAAAAAATGAACATTGTGAAAAAGATTGAAGTTGTGCTACAAAGTTTTTCTGCATATTTTTTCATAGTCCAAAGAAAGCCCAAGAGTTTGTTGATTCAGTTGATATTATTGAAATAAAGGGTAAACGAATTTTGAAGAACATCAAAATTCATTAGATTTCTATGCTACTCCTAGTTAAAAAGGTTATGTTTGAGTATCATGCCTTGGTTTTAGAGATGCATCCAAATGATGGTAATAATACTCAAGCTACCCATAATTTAGAGTTGCTTTGTGATTTGGAGGTAATGATGGGGCTTTCTTGTATTATGCCCATGCTAAAAAGGCTCAATGACTTGATTAAATTCTCCCAATCCTAGTAATGTTTTGTTTATGATTTTGTTGCTATAGTCAAATTGTGCCAAGTAGATTTTTAGTATTGGTACAATGATTAGGCCTAGACTGCCTAGACATGCATGATGTGTTCAATGGGTATTGCAACTTGTTGAATGGCACATCAAACATGGTGGTGCATGAATGGGAACATGACTTGAATATTGGTGTTGAAAATTTGAGTTTTCAGATTGATGGCATTTTTATCATGATGCATTACTGGTGTCTAGAGACATCACTCTATGTGCTTATTACTTGTGTTATTTTCCAACAATCCATCAATTAAGTGCAAAGATAATATATTGAAGCTATAACTAAGTTCAATGATGAGTTTAAGAAGTGATTTCTTGAAAAGATGTCATTGATGCTTTGGGTGTTGTTTATCCAAAGTACTAGCTAAAATCTTCATGTGAGGTGACCTTTCTTGTTCATATGGCTATCTTGAAAGGGTTTTATTGTCAACTTAAAAAATTTGGATCCACCTAAACTTGGATCCCAATAGTACTTGATGTGAGTAGTCTAGACTTATAATTTCTTTGTTCAATATTACAATGATGTTTAATGCTCAATGGGCTATGGACCAGCCAATGGATTTGTTCAATGTTTAGACTTTGGAAAAAACTTTCTAGTAATGTTTTATTATGTGCTCGACTTTTTGAGTTCATGAAAGTCGCAAAATTGGTTGTGGTTCAAATTATGGATTCTATGAAAGATGAAAGAACTTTCTCAACCTTGACCTTCATGGTTATGGAACCACTTGTGTGAACATTTGGATTTGGTGGTTCAAATGTTTGCACAACTTTTTTATATTGTTGATACCTTTCAATGCCATCACAACTTGGACAAAGGAGAAAGCCAAGAGGGGTCTTTTGGCTTGATGTGTTCTAGCTTAATGCCTTTGGATAAATTTCTCCTTCCGGGCTCCCATTTGATTTTTTTTTTGTATGATTGAACTAATGTGTGACTTGTAGGTTAAGATCATGTACTGCCACTGGGTGCAGTATCTTCCAAAACAAGGGTTCAATTCCCTCACATGATTTGTCAATTTAATTTTTAATTAAATTTGCCACTCCCTAAACACTTGCCAAATGGCTCCAAGTTTTTTTCTACTATAACCTAAATTTAGACTCTGTCAAAACTGAATCAGCCACTATTCACATACACAATACATCCTACAAAATTCAAATACACCACACTTCCAAAGAGAAAGTAACCATTTGTTTTATCTATATTTTTTTTGTATAGCCAGTCAAAAGATGGCCATGCTTGTGATTGTAGCCACCTAGGTTGCTAGATCTAGCAAACAGTAGCCACTTAGGCCACTTCTAAAATTCCTTAAAAAGAACACTACTTGTATGTAACCCATAAGCAGTCAAGTCTTTAACACACCAGCATTGACACCCATAACAAATATCTGTGTTTAATTAATGTCCCCTCATTCTTTGAATCTGGACTCAAGGGAGTGGGGAGGTAACTTGAAGAGTTAGGATATACCTATTCTACTGGAATAAATGGTCTTGGAAATGACAGTTGATTTTGTTGTAGGGGAGGTTCCTGTACAAGTGCATTCTCCTGAGGGAGGGACACCTGAGGGCCTCAGCTCAAGGGTGTTCCTGAACCTCAGGACCTCAGGAGAAAGCATGAGTACAGAAACCTCCCCTTAAGTAAACAACTCTCTTTTTGTTTCGTTGCTTCTTTTCTGGTTCGTAGGAAAGAAATATTTCCATGGGATCGTGGGAACGTATAAAATTTGTTACCTCCCCCAGCATAACACCCTAGGGTTCTTCCCCAGGGGAGATCTTTCAAAATAAACATAGAAACGAAAGGGAAGTTGTTTATGTGACCCTCAAAACCCTGGCAGCTGGCACATTTTTCTTAGTCTACCTGAAGTCTACAATACCCCACGTAAAACTACCTGCGCCAATGATGGTGGCGGGCTTCATGCTTCCTTGGTGGACTTCATGGTTTTCATAAAGCCCTCTATTTCCAGTTTCCCCTGCCCACAGTTCCTTCGAGATTCCCACATGTCAAGGAATTCAAAATCTTCCTAGGTTTCGACATACAGATAGATAGCCCTCAACTGCAGGCTCTACTGGAATCAGGCCTGCATTGGGCCCTCCCTGGCATTCGCTTGTCTTCCAGTAAAGGCCACAGCCTCAGGCTTTACCTACCCCAAATTGTCTCCAAAATTAATGAACTATAATTTTTCAAAGCGCTACCAGATGAGAAAACCTGTGTTCAGCTTCAAAAAGCCTTTCAAGAAGCCACCCCTACTAACAACACAAAAAACATTTTGTTGATTAGTCATAATCTGACTTAAATCCATTTATCCATTCACAGAGAGAGGCCCATGGGTTTCAAAACTCAGAGGTAGCAATGTACCATGAGTTGCATTTGTAGGAAACATCAAAGTCACCAGACAAATATGTCCTCCCTGAGGTACCAACTACCAAACACCAACACCTGTATTGTGAACTTCAAACCTATAAAACTAAGGAGTTCCTGAAGTTTATTCAAGACCAAAATTGTCACAAAACTTGCTCCACGTAATTCTGTACTTATCTCAATGCACAAAATCAAATTTGGGCTTAAGAGGATAATAACACTTAGGGGAGTGAGTGTGTGGGTGTTGCAAAATGGTCTGGGATCATAGATGGCTGCTGAGGCCTGTTAAGAACTTAAACCCCCCTCAGCTCTAGAAGTTACGAACTTAGACCTAAAGTCATTTACAATGTTTTTGCATATTGCAGTAGCATGGTGAAATTTCAACATTTCTGTATTGAAGAATGATTTCATTTATGAAGTTTCCATGTCGAAAGTATAATATTCTATCAATGAATGTGTGGAGGGGGACATTGGGCAGTGCTGCTGACATGGGGATTCCAAACATAAATGTGTGAATTAGAAATAATATCTCTCAAGAAAACATAAAAAATCTAATCGCCAAGTGAAATGCAGTTTCTCAGCACTCACGTTTTTCGGGACACAAAGTCACACAGATTTCTGCTGCTGCTGTGCGTGGGTCTCGTTTTGGACCGTTTCCATTGTTAGATGACGTACTAACTGCGCTTTGTGTGTGGGCATGGAACTTGAAGATAATCTTCGTGATTGAAGAGTTTGTCAGAAAGTTTTTAAAAAAACTGACATCTTTTTCTCTCGAGATCTGTATGATTTCAACAGGAAGACGTGGTCCCTCAACTAGTATTCAATCTGGGACGCGTTGTTGGCACTTGGCACCCCTCAACAGGTATTCTCTCCGAGACGCGTTGTTGGCAACGACTAGTATTCTATCTGAGACGCGTTGTTGGCACCGGTATTTCTGTTTTTGGCGAGTTTTCATATCCTCAGGACAAAAATGGAAAAAGCCAGTACGATACGTACAAAGGTCTTTTTTGGGAAAAAAACGCTCAATATGTCAAATCGCTCACATTGTGAGGACTTTTTTGAAATCGCCGTATTTAGACATTATGTTGTAGTAGATCGTCAAAATATGACACGATTCCTAAACCTTTGTACTTTCCTTTCTGACCTGTGGCTAAAATTGGCTATGTCCTCTTGTAGATTATCACCAACCCATCTACCTAATAAATTTTGAGGAAAAAACACTATGGTTGTTGCTGGGTGGGTAGATCTTCTTGAGTACCTAGTTACAGTATATAGCAGCTCCACTGGATTGTTTGGATTATCGATCAAATTCGCGGATCAATCTCTGTGACGTGATTGCAAATTCGTGGTTTTGCGAGAAGTGCAGAAGAGTTTTCAGGTTGGGTTCACTGTTAGCTTTCAGAAAAACAAATGGCAGTTTTGATTGTCTGTTCTGATTTTGTGGTTTCCATGTATATGCCTTAATCTTTGTGGCCCTTCAAACCCCTTTCTCTCTTTGTGTAGGAGAAATTTTTGGAGCATCATTTTATTTTGCAGCGTGACTTGTTTGAATGTATGGGCAGTTTTGATGAGCAAAGACAAGAGATTTTTGTTCGAATTCTGATGTTAAGAGATGTTGTTTTTGTTCGACGAGAGAAAAAGTTTTCCAGCATTTTGGCTTTTTCTACTACAGAAATTTTTCTGTCTTGAGGATTCGTGTTGTGTATTGCATCTCTTGTGTTCTCAATGGCAATGGCGGGTTTTTTGCAGGATTTCAAGTAGCCATGTCTGGATACGGAGAGCACGAGGGTGGTCATGAGCACCACCACCACAAGCATCATCACGAGAGCGAACGTGAGGAGCGTCGTGAAGAAGAAGAGCAACGCCACAACATCAATGAAGGTCGCCGTTCTCATGACAACCAAGGTTATGGTGATGAGGATCATCATGGTTACAGCAAAAGCGCCTTGAGGAAAGAAGATGTGAGTTTTTTTTCCATGTATTGACAAGAGCTTACTCGCAGCTCTGCCTTGTCGAATCAGACTACTTGTATGAACATTGTTGATAGGTGATGTAGCATAGTACTTGTTGAAGTGTGCGCCTGGAGCAACCTGTAGGAAAAAAAACTTCGTATCTTTCCCAGTAATATCAAAGAAATTTTGTATGGTATGATTATTGAATTGCAGTGTGGAGAATCTTAAACATGCTGTGAAATAGAAAATGTGTGCAAATGTGGTCTAGACTCTTATTTCACCGTCACATTAGTCTCCATGTAAGTAACCCGGTATATGTGGATGGTGTGTTGCATATAGGTTGAGAATTTGAAACACCGCACTGACATCAGTGATGAGGAGAAAGCCAGACGGCGCCGTGTGCTTGAGGGGGAAATAGCTGCGGGTGTTATTGGCGCAGGCATCTTGGGCTTTGCTGGCTATGAAGGGTATGGCCTATGGACTCTGTTACATGCTGTTGCTTCACAGTTTCTGTTGTTACTGTCTTTGATTTAGTTTCTAATTACTGAAATCTTTTGCAATAGTATTTGTTGGCTACCAATTCAATGTAGTTTCATTTGGTCCCACATGACTGCCAGATGCTCATCAGGTAGGTTCATAATTTTTTTTGGGACTTCATGAAATGTTTCATATCTTAAATGATGCTAGTTTGATGAACTTGCCATAAAGAGCAGAGTTGTCCATATTTGATGAACAGCTTGATTTTCGAGTCAAATACAGAAGGAAAGCCTGTATTAATGCCTTTGATTATCCTGGCCTCCAACAAGGAGTTGAATGTTAAACATTTGTGCTTGGTGAATACTTGCAGGTATGTGCATTACAACAAGGGCCATCAGGCGGGTGCTCAAAATGCAGAGGGAGAAAAGAAACACCATGGCTTCTCTTGAGTGAAGAATGCTCATGGCTTCTTTCGAGAGAAGAAATCTCATGGATTCTTCAGACCAGCACAGGCTTATTTGTGAAAAGTCTTCCAAGTTAATCTGAAATAAGTAGTTGTGTGAGTTTTGTTTTGACAACTAATATACTCAAAGAGTGCGACCCCTCTTGAAGAGTCTTTTATGCTCAAAATTTTGCAAGCTTTTTGCATCATGGCAGAATTGACTTTTTTTCCTGGCTGTTTCCCACATGTCTCTTTTATGGTTTGGAGTGAACTTAATATCTTGTGCGTGAAGTGAATTACATTACTCAATGTGGTGTGAATGTATAGACTTGTTTCACAAATAGGTATTCTTGGAGAAGTCAACATTGAACTTCTTTTTACATTTAGTTTCCATCATTGTTTTGATGTCCTTCTAAAAGATGAGACATGATTTAGCCCTGTGCCCTTCCAAAGATAAATTTTGCAAAACACAAAGATTACTGTGTCAACTAATAATGACCATAAGGAAATAAGAAGAGTATATATCAATGTGTCCCCAAGAATGAAGTAAACTATAATTCTTAAATCCAAGTAGTTTGTTCTCCATTGTTAAAAAAACAATTATAGTCCTTAAATTATCTGAATTTGTACTCACAGACAGATATAACTCCGATGGGAATTATATCCTGATTTAGACTGATTTTCTATTGTGGCACACCCATTATTTTTTGCTCAACTAAATATTTGATGTCAAGAGGATTGAAGGCTAGGCAGTTACCATCCAGAGAGAGCATTCACCAAGTAGAACCTCTCACCCTTTCTTTCCTGTGCATGCATCATCTGGACATGATGCTGGATACGAATTTTTTTGTTGATTGAGGAAAAGGTTACATGACTTCTCGTCATTGACAAGAAAGTTATGCTGCTGCTCTTGAACCACTGAATGATATGAATGGTAGATTAAGTTTGATGATTAGCTTGAGGATATTGATTACAGAAAAAATGAAAATCCCTTCAGTACTTAATTTCTGCTAACTGGTGACTTCTGGTAGTTCAAGATTGTGATGTGGAGACATATAAAAGTGAGAAAATAATTTCAATTAGCAAAGTAGTTAATATTTGTAAAGTTGTTTTTGCTAATGATTTAATTCTGCACAACAGCTTGTGCTTAAGGAAACAAATACACACTAAAATATCAGGTTCTGTCTAAATCTATATTTATGTTTATATATAAGTTTATTGAATAAATTGTAAATATCAAGACCAATGCTTAGTCTTAACATGCTAGCTTGGAACTAATCATAAACATTTAACCTCTTTAAAATTCAATTCAAGATTTTGACAAGAATGGATAAGGAAAAAAATGTTCACACACACATATAGAACTAAAGCTTGCAAAAGTTATTTTGCTCATTTAAAAAAAAATTGGCACAAGATTTGTTGTATAAGGGAGATGGATTTGAAAAGTTCGGTTGTTATTCATGTAAACAATCGATCATTTTAACTTAAATGAGATTTATGCAAATAAAGGACCACATCTAAAGGATGAAAAGTAATAAATGTTGTCTTCAAACATTACATACTAGTTTTGAATTCAATATATCGTTGAAATATTTTTTAAATGATTTATTGATCTTCTAATTCAGAGAATTTGACACTTTGATTATCAACATTCTATCGAGTTATTTTTACCAAATCATTTTAGGGCCATGCTTTTAGGCAAGGATTATGCATTCCCTTGGGTTTACGATACGTTATTGAGTTATAGATAACTTGCCCCTTATGAACATAAATAGATAATGTTTCATGATTATGATACATTTATGGAAAAGAAATAGTTCAAAAGAATCAAAACTATGTAACTTTGTTACATAGATATGAGAATCTATGTTCTTTGTTTCATAAACATTTTTTCACATATTTATTTTCTATCTTTTATGCATGTCTAATATGTCATAGTCATCTTTCTTGTCATAAAATTTTCTATATATTCACAAAACCATACCTAAAAGATGAAACATTTTTCCACCAATCATTTAATTTTTAACTTCAAATTTATTTTATGAAAGTTTTAATATTATACAACAAACTAATGAGTCATACACAAACCTAATGAACATTATTAATTTATTACACCTTATTACTTAACCCAATAAGTTACATATTTTAACCCACAAAATAATTACATTATTAATTCCATCAAGTTACATGTCCATATAAGGTTGTAATGTGAACATGTCAAACTTGTTTTTGAAACCTTAAAAGTAGCTTACACCTTATGGATTGAAAAATGATTTTCTTGAACACATTTACAAATCTCTAAACAACAATTTTAATGATTTAAATCATATCTATTTATTTTAACAACGTAAAATTAGTTTTAAAATTTAAAATTTTTATTTCATCCATTTAAGATGGATTCTCTAATGACTATGAATCGATTTAAAAAAAGGTTTTTGGTTCATCCATGATGACAATTTTTTGTGTTTTTAATTTTCAGTTTTTTGTTCAATTGTTTATTGATGTGGAAATTACATGAATTTGGAGCATTGGATCTAGAGTTTAAAAAGATCATAACACCTTTGAGAAAGGCAATTAAGGGTTTTGAAACATTTAGGAAAGGTTGTTTGTTGAATTGTGTTTCTTCTAAATGTGTTTATGTTTTGTTGTTGATAGTTGTTACATATGCAATGTATTCAATTTACAAGTAATATGGATTTGAATAAGCATATGACATTGTATAAGTTTTGTAAGTTATTATAAAAATAATTTTAAACAGTTTGTTTTAACAAATTAATTAACTAGTTGAACTACCCATCATGTTAATAAGATCAACAATGAAGCAAATGGAATAAGATCACAAACTTAACATCTCATGACTTAGTAATGAAAAGTGTGTAAAATTTGTTCATTTATAATTCATACATTGATATCATTAGAAAAAATTCTTAAATTTATAACTCCATATATGATTGATTTTGTAGTCATACTAACATTATATGACTAAAGGCCTTTAGTTGTACCAAACAAGTAGCAAAAGACAAGTAGTCATTAAATGTTTGATGTGACATTTTTTTATCCTATAGTCATTAAGGACAAGTCATAAAGGACAAGCCATGTATAATGCTAAAGTTTCATATAATGAATGATTAGACACTACCACATATATGTGTTTTTAAGCTAGATTTTTTTTACCGAGTTTAGGCATATTCTTAGTCAAATCAAACAATGGACAAAATTGGTTGTAGTTGTAATAGATTAATCATTTTTTACACAAATGTGACTAAAATTATATGATTAATATGACAAATATGCTTGTTTGAAACAACTAAAGTGACTAAGGCTATTAGTTGACATGGCATTATTAATTTGACTTTAAATTAAAAATTATATTATTTATATGAATATATAATGACATTATGGAACTTTAATATTTTTGAATTATAGGTGAATCCAAAATGCTACCACCTTTGATTTGTGATTTAATGTTGGAATTTTTTAATTTTTTTTCAGGCTAATAATATTAACAAATTACATTAGCTGATGTCGAACAAGCCATTGAATCCCCAAACTCGGGATTTTTTTTATTGATGGATGTTCCAAATAAAGTTTGAACCTATAACTTTCTCGGCCACATTCCAAGTTTTTAACCATTAAGCTATCACCTCATGTGATAACAAAAAATGACATTGCAAAATATATAAACACAAATTTTGAACAAAAAAGTGAATTTTTTTATCTCACTATTTGATTTAAATGATTTGGTAGGTTTATTATTACATTGAACTTTGTAATTTTTTAATTCAAAAATATGTGTAAATTATAATTATTCTAAATACTCATTAGTTAACAAAATCTAATGCATCGTTTGAAACTTTGAATTGAATTATATATTCAAATACTATTCAATTACATGAAATTTATTAACTTTCATGAAATTTTGTGATTTTTTTCCATTTCAAAATGTACAAAAACTAAGATGGTTTTAAATATTTATTTTAAAAATTCATATGTAATGTCTGAAATATAATTATTTAAATAGAAAATTTACTTTCACAATTAAATTGAATTTTTAGGTTTCTTTCGTTTCAAAATGTAAACAAAAAATTCAATATTTGTTTAAAAAGTTGAAGCAATGGTTTTTTTTTTTTCTTAGGTTAGAAATTATGCATATAATTATTTGGGTACATTTGGTTTCCTTACTTTCATTATTGACTTCAATTTTTTAATTTTTTAATCCAAAATTTTAGACATTCCATTAATTTACATATCTTGATTTATGCCACATATTTATCAAATTTGAATGGTAGACACTATACCATTCGATTACTTGAATTCATACCTAGATTAAAATTGTTTTTATGGATTATTATTATAAAATATTTTTTAATAGGTAGGTAGATAGCTAATAATTTTAAGTAAGTCGAAATAGTCAGGCATGTAGGTAATAACTTAAACTACCTAACCTATCTTACATAACATATGTAACCTACTTATGTAACTACCTTACACTATGTCGTGATGTGTAGTGTTGTGATGTTTAATGTTGTTAGGGTGTAAATCCATAGCAAACTCTATTGAACAAAAAGACTAAAACTAATCAAAGGTAAAAACTAATCAACCAAAAAAAGATGCACACACACATATATATACAATGCACAAGAGGAGACTAAGATGAAATTCTCATGTATATTAAATTGAAAAGAAGGAAAGAAAATGTAGTGTATGTAACAATAGCCATGCAATAGCCGCCGTGAACATCTAAAAATCCAATTTGACTATGGAGGAAACTTTCCCTAACAAAGGAATTCTAGAAAAACCAACAAGAGAAAGGAAGAACTTAGCCTTTTATATAGCTGTTAACAAAGCTGAAACCCTAAACAAGCCATAATTCTAAAACACTTAATAACTTATAGTAACCTAAGAACATACATTACCCTTAAAAGCATGATTGGCATGCCCGTAATCGTCCGTCATGTATGAGGCCATGCATATGGGCATGACAACTGTTGTGGTGTGTCAAAGGTAGAAATTAATCAACCGAAAAGATATGCACGCACACATATATCTACAATGCAAAAGAAGAGGTTGAGATGAAATTCTCATGTATCCCCCCCCAAACCTAAGCCGGGAAAAACGTGGCATGGTCTAAGTAGAAATCAAAGTGTTGTAGGAGAACATGATGAACAGTATCAAATGCTAATGGGAACTTCAGTGAGTTCCAGCTTGAAACAAAATAGATGGTATCCACCATTACAATTATCGCAAAGCAACATACGATCAACATTGTCTATGCTCTAACATACCTGACATGGATAGTCACGTGGAGGGATCCAAGTCAACGTCATGATGGTAGGATCCAAGTTCGGTAGGTGGTAGGGTGCACAATTTTTAAAATGGTCCCAAATTGTGCGTCCGTTAATTCCTTACAACTCTGACACACTTGAAGGCTTGATCGTTTTAATCCTCAAGATAGTATGACCAGAAAAAATGCCTAGAATATCATTAGGTTGCTGCTGAAGATACACATAGTCACCAACATCAAATTGTCTCAACTTAAGTTTGTAACTACCACCTCATGTATGTGCATACTGTAAGGTGCTTCGATGTTGTACAATGGACAAGTTTTCCATGGCCATGGGCATAACCCTCTTGAATAGAGTAACCTTCTTTGTGATGACCCTAGCCTAAGTGGCTGGGGAGAACAAGTTCACAACCTAGTCCATTTGAGCAACAATGGAAGAGGGTGGAATGGGATGTCTCCCAAAAAGTAAAAAATAAAAAATGAAATGAAACAAAGAGGCATGCTTGGCTCCATCATTTTTTATGCCGCCACTTGCTTTGCAATAGGATGAATGTTTACACAGAAATACCTCCGAACCACCATCCCTGATTGTAATAGGGCTTCAAGACCTGTACCAATACCACCAAAGAGCTTTAGTAATGTAATCCCCTTTTTAGGCGGTGTCCAGGTGATTAACGGATGAAGTACTAGCTTAATCGATTCACCATGGTTCTCCATGTTCTCAAAATTAATCATAGCTTTGACCAAGGGCTTGTGGGCTACTTTGAACCTCTGTAAAACCTTTGGTCCATGTTGAATGTCAGTAGGAACCACCCTCAAGCTTTTAGTAGCTTGGGCATAAGTCATCTTTTTTTCATTTCCCTCTATCCATTCGTGGCTAGCTTGTTAAAAATGGTGTGTGCTTCTTTGAGCATACAATGGTGAGCCATAGGACTATGGTTCTCATGTAAATGAAGGGGTATGTATCCCAGGTGGTGGCCATGAATCTTTGAATTTAGTTGTTAGTACGCATGCTTGAACCAGTTGTCAATTGTGAAACCTGGTGGAAACATGGCCTCTTACCTAATAAACACATTGTAACTAGTGGCATTGGTGGCTAAACATCTGACATGTAGGTAAAAATCATGATCTGTACCTTCATTGAAATTAAATGTAATCAAATTTGAACTTTCTCCAAGTACCTCCTCTACACTCCCATTAATGGTCTGAATTTGCCATAGAAATTTTTGTAGTTTAGAATCAAACATGCTCATCTTTTTGGCGAATTGAACTCCAAGAATCACTAGTTGAGCACCTATATCAAGAAGTACCACTTTGGGTGTATGTCCTCCCACCTGGATTATTGATTTAATATTGTTGACAATGGCAACTTTGGTGGCGATGGAAGTTCTTTCACTAGGTGCCACCTTCGGAAATGAGTGAGAAACTTTGTGGAGATAATGGCTATTCACAATGCCTTTGTTAAGTAACAAATCCACAAGTGAGGTGTTTTTAATTCTCTTCTAATATGTGAATGTAGAATAAAAGGTAGGAAAGCCCACTAGTTTAACCATGCTAGAACTAGTGACCAGATTATGAACGCCATCTTCAACATGTGAACTAATTGAGTGTCTTTCTAAGGTGTTGGATGAGACCCCTATAGCATGTGGATCAAAGATTGGTAGAGGACCTAATGTAATGTTTAGGGTATCCTGTAGTACTACAACTATGTCCTTGGTGCTTAGTTTAAAAACTAAACAACAGTGTATTCACAAGATTTTGCACCACTTGATGCATTTGAAGTTAGCATTCCATAAGTTGATTAGTGGGAAAAAATTGTGTGTTTTCCTGATGTACATGTATTCCTAGGACACGAGAATTTGATGCCTTAATAACTTGTGGTGTAGTAGTCTCCTCCTCCCTCGCCAACAAAGGTGCGTTCTTTTTCTATGTTGAGAGGACGAAAAGA
>Ga0116231_10009323_pt1 | contig 16639 bp, 15 predicted proteins | sample S1TSphgellanicum_2_FD_89695 | JGI IMG/M metagenome (GOLD analysis project Ga0116231, IMG submission 89695) | Host-associated microbial communities from peat moss isolated from Minnesota, USA - S1T2_Fd - Sphagnum magellanicum MG | ecosystem: Host-associated > Plants > Peat moss > Unclassified...
AAATAAAAGTTTTTTTTGTGGTACCAGCTTAGTTTGGTATTTTAATGTTATAAAAAAAAGCCAGTTGCAAAGGGGTAATTTTAAGTAAAGGGAGGGAAATTTAGAAAAGAAAGAAGGGGGGGGGGGGGGGGGGGGGGGGGTATTAGATAATTGTCCAACCTTTTTTTTATCGCCCTATTATTATTATTATAATATATTAAATCCACCATATATTAATTATAATCCAATATTTCAAATTATTACATACCTTATATTATAATCAAATTGATTATTTGAATAAAATGTACCTTATTTTTAACTAATTAACTTCTTTTTTTTACCCAACAACCAATATATTGCACCTTATATTTTTATTCACATATTTTTTACTTTTTTTAATTAATGTCCTCCTTGGATACACATGTGTACTATCTTAATTGTTTAAGATAACTTTGTTTTAATATGCATTTAAAAAAATTAAATTGCCCACTATGGATTGATAGTAGGCTTGATTGAATAGTTCTACACCCATATCAAACCTTAATTGTTGACCTTCCATTAAGGTTGTCACATAGTGGTAATTCTCCATCCCAAATCTAGCCAAGATCTTGTGTGGGTATCTTTGTTGTGAGAATAAAATGCAAATTTGTGAGTAGATGAATTTTACTCTTATTTCGATGTTGTTTCCCATTGCTAACAAGTCATCAATATACAAGATGCCTATAATGTATTTACCTTCCTTGATTAACAAGTAGAAATTATGGTCCAACTCACTTCTAACCATTCTTTATTCACTTGGGAAAGCATCAATCTTGAAATACCAAGCACATGACACTTGTTTCAAGATCCATATAATGCCTTATATAGTTTGCATACTTAATGTTCACAAATTTTCACAATGAATCCATCTAGCTAAATCATGAAAAAAATTTCGTCCAAGTTTCCATTCAGAATTGTTGTTTTGACATTTAGATGTTGCAATCTCCATTTTTGTTTAACTACCAATGCAACAATCATGCATATGGTTGTACAAGACCATTTAGAAATGTTTAAGTAGAATCTTTGTAAATAAAACTGGGAAATAAATTCTTTCTACCAAAGGGATTTTAAAAACCCAACGAATAAAATGAGGAAATCACAATAGAAGGTCATAATGGCCAAGGAAGGTTTTTAAAACATAAATTTTGCAACTTAGTAAGTTCAACAAGCTTTTCTTCCAAATCTATTTTGATAGGCTATGAAAAACAATCATGAACTTTTAATGAAAAGAAACTTGAAAGTTTATTTTGCCTATGTTATCAAAATTCCTTGGTAGGTGCAAATTCTACCTTAAATTGTTCTTTGGCTACTAACAAAACAATGCAAATTGTACTTTCAAAAGTATTTACACAACATACACAATTTGTGGTTTTACTTATTTTATTTCCTCTATAGACTATATTCACCCATTTTTCTTATTATAGTTACAGTTTTCTTACTTCCCATATTTTCTATGATCTTTAATAATAAAAATATGTGACCATAATTTAATTAGAAAAACACAATAGTTTCAAAGTAGTCTCATTATTTCCTCATCAATATTCTATTGCTTTCTTTACTCAAAATTGAATATATCAAACATATGTAATATAAAGTGTAGAAATCCAAAATGAAAGACAAAAAAATGTGTGGTTGAAAACCCAACAAAACTTTAAACTATTTACTATCTCTATTCTATTCTCCAACAACTTTCTAAGTTTTTTCTATGTCCAAAGAAACAATCTCCTAATCCTCATCAACTTCCAGAACTACATCCCAAGTCTTTTCCCTCCAAAAGTAATTTGAACATCAAGTTAATGAAATGTTTTCATCCTATCCAACTAACTAGCTATCTTCATCCTACCTTGTTGGATCTCTACCATTATCCTAGTAACATTCTGCCTTGTTTAATCTTTGCCATTCACCAAGTAGCATTTTGCCTTGTTTAATCTCTTCCATTCACTAGGTAACATTCCTCCTTTATTATTGTTAGTTTTTCAAATTTGCAATGATAGATCTACTTATTTCATGAAAATCAAAAGAATTCTAAAAAACAACCACAAACAAACATTTCACACAAAAAAATAATTATTCTTTTAAACAACTATCATTGGCAATTGATTTTCAATCACAAGCCACACATGTAATTGAAAATTGCCATAGTTACTTAAAACAAGTTGCACGTGACTTTCAATTGCATATGACATTTCATACTTGACATGTATATATGATATAATTATACACTTTCATCCTTCATATTTGAGGAGAGCTACTTGCATACATGAGATGCAACTACATGCAACAAAATGAATGCCTATTGTATTGTGACATAAATTCATGATTTTAACCACTTATTTTGTGACATATGGCAACTTTAAGCTTATTTTGATATTTTACATTTTAATATTTTAATTTAGATCGTCCAACTTAAGGCAAATAAGATGTTGACATGTGGCACTTAGGTAGGTAAATGTCGGTAGGTTTTATTGCCTACCTATCTATTTAAGATAATTACTTACTTACCTAGTTTAAGCTAGGTAGGTAAGTAATTAAGCTAACTAAATAAGTAGGTAAGCTTAGGTTAATTATGTATGTAATTTGGAATATAATTTATCTTTATTTTTAATTTAGCTTTTAAAGCCGAACCTTTCAACTACCTTTCAAATGCTTCATTTCATGTTGTTGGTAACTTTACAAGTGTTTCATATTGTGTTGCTATTGCGTTTGATTTTTTCATTCCTTGTGGAATGGCGGTGTCCGTGCAATCTTTTGATTCCATTACATGCAACCAATTTAATCCCATGGGTTGTTCATTAAACACCATGTCCTTGGATATTATTATCTTGTGTATCTCCCACATTTAAGCAACAATAGGCCTTTGAAGTGCCATCATAGACCATGAACATTATGGTTATTGACTTTCGTTCCAAGTTATGTCCCTTGATTTGTGGGATATGCATGTATGTTAAACATCCAAAGGCTCTCAAATGATTGAATTTTAGAGGCACTTTAGTGTGCAACTACTTAGGTGACAATCCTCCATTCACTCTTGATGGACATAGATTAATCAAATAGATGGTAGTATTACTTATCATTCCATAAGTAAGTGGGATAATTTTTCTCAATAGCCATATTCCTAACTTTTTTTAGGATTGTCCTATTTTTCTTTTTTACTACCTCATTATTATGGGCAATGTAAGGAATAATCATTTGTTTTGAATTTTTTTCTTATTTGTAGAATGTTTTGAAAGGTACCCACCACCTCTATCAATATGAAGGACTTTGATATTTTCATTTACATTCATTTCAACCAACTTTTTAAACATTTTGAACTCTCCCAAAACCTCACTTTTGGACTTAAAAAAAAAAGTCCAAGTTTTTTTGCTATAATTGTGAATAAAATGATGAAGTATCTTGATTTCAATTGTAATGGATGTGATAGTGGTTTCTAAACATTAGAACAAACAATTTCGTTCACCTTTTTTGCTTTTGTTGCACAAACCCAAGGAGTTGACACCAAAACAACATGCATTTAATCACTCAATTGGATTGTGGGTCATCCATTACCATGATAACAATTTCAAATAGTTGATGAATTGGTACTTCATCTTCTACTTATTTCTTTTAATTTCTTTTAATCACATTCACCATTGGTTTTTCAAAATTCACGTGGTTCTCTTAGATTGAATGTGCACATTCTTGTGCCTGATGTTCCAATTCATTATAATTATTGCGTGTTTCCTTGCGTGACACCTTCTCATACCGTGAGCCTTTCCAATTATTGTAAGAGATGTTGGTGCACCTTTGGGTGTGTTCACGATGGCTACATCTCTTGGTCCCCCTTGATACGTGCCATTGTATTGATTCTTTTGCCCAAAACACACTCCTTAATTACTTGTAGCAATGCCAAACTAGCCACTTGATGGTGGAACCTTGAAGTAAATAACTTAATCATCACTTGTATTTTCATATTTTAATTCCCTGCTTGACTCTTCCACAAATAATTTACTTATAAGTTTGTCAAATGAAGGTTAGACATCTTGTACCATAATTGATTATATAAAGCTTTCATAGATTACTAGTAGTGCATTCAAAACGATTTGCATTATTTTGGTATTAGCAACATGTTTGCCAATTGCAACAAATTCCTTGACAATGTTTTGACATCCTTTAAAAAATTTGCAATTTGGTTTCCATTTGCCATCTTGGTAGTGGGAAGTTTGTTGAAAATTTAGGAACCTTATCATGCACCATTTTGATTTTCATATAATGCTTAAAAAATCTTCCAACATTTTTCTAAAGTCTCAACATCAACCATTGGCAGAATGAGTTCATCCATCAATGACATTATTAGAATCACAAGTTCTTTTGTTTCATTTTGTTCTCAAGTCATTAAGGATTTCAATCCTATCAGCTGTAGCCTCTTTGACAACCAAAGGGGTTCCTTCACTTCCTTCATCTAACATGTTCATCTTTGTTACTACTTCATTAATTATTGCTACAAGAAGCTCTTGCCTAATGATAAAGTTCCATAAAATTATTTTTCTAAGAGTCATTCAAATCTTGACTTTCTAAACACTAAAATTGACTACACCTACCAATTTGTTGGCTTCAAACATGGTGAAGGTTGCTTCCCCACTCATCTTTTTAGATTTGGTGGAACAAACCTACTTGCCACTACTTAACACAATCTCCTAATGTTGTTCCTAAGTTGCATTCATCACAATGTATTTTGTATTTGCTACCACACTTTAAAATATTAGTCTCTTCGATACCATATAAACAAAACAAAAACTTGTTTCTACATTTAGAGAAGCACAACTCAATCAGAGTGCGCATCCACACACAAAATACTCATGACCAGTGATCAATATATATACAATTAAAATCTACTTACTACCTCCCATTCTTCCATTTGCTTAAACTAACTTGCCCAAGTTTCCTTTAATTATGGAAATGCTATTTATTTTCATTTGGAGCCTTTCTATTCTATTAATTTGCATGCGGTGCTGCTATACTTCTACGTGACAAGTGGGAGCAAGTGCAAAAATACAACACCATGAGATCAAGAGTGTAAATCTAGCTTCTAAATCACCAACAATCACAAGAAATTTGGAGGAAGATGGTGAAATCAAACTCACAAGAAAATGAGCAAAGACATTTCTCTTTACTAACACTGGAATTCAGAGGAAGGCGAAGGAAACAAGTTAGTGTAAGTGCTGGTTTAGTCTGGCCCTAGGTTAGCTCGGGATAGTCATGTTGTTCAAGGCGTTTGGATAACTTATCTTGTACATTTTCACATATCTTAATTTTGTGCCTTCCTACATTGAATGAATAGATGGAAAAAATTAAGTTAATGTCTTTTTTTACATTCTTCCATTGAAAGAATGGATGGGGAAAAAATCATATTTTTTGCATTCTTACATTGAATGGATGGGTGGAAAAAATTGATCTTTTGTGTGCATTTCCTTCATTGAATGAATGGGTGGAAAAAATCAATCTTTTGTGTGCATTTCCTTCATTGAATGAATGAATGAGAAAAAAATAGTTCAAGTTATAATTGGATGTTTTCTTCGTGAAAATGATAGTTACTATATGAATGGATGTAATAAGATTTCATCTGATGGTGCTGTGACAGGGGACTTTCTCCATGTGTTGTTTTCTTGCGGGCTTTGGAGTTTTCGGAGTGGGTTTCTCAGGGTTGCAGCTTCTCTTGCGTTGTGTTGTTTCCTACTCCGTGTCCTTCCTTGCTCTGCTTTTCCTCTCTTGCGGTCGACAATTGAAGGCACGCTATTGATAGATCTCGCAGTTCCTTCAAAATTTTTTTGCTGCGTACCAAAAGGAATTGAGTCAAAGATTTGTGTTTTGTCGTCGTGGTCGTAGTTGTGGTTGTGGTCGTGGTTTCCTTCGCAATACTTTTGTTTGTTTGGAAAGGGAAAATCTTCGTGGGTTTTGAGCGTGTGGGAGTGATGGCTGGTAGTGGAGGAAGGGGATTGCTATCCCTTGCACAGGGATTGATGATGGGTCGCAGCAACAACGGTGGTAATCTACTGGGGCTTGCCGGAAGGAGGACGTGTTTTAGGGCTTCTTCGTCTTCGTCGGTTTGGTGGGAAGAGAGCTCGGATGTGGCAGATGACGGAGGCAGTAGCAGTGGTAGCAGAGTAGTTGAACAAGTACTGCATGAGTTCAGGATCCAGAAAGCTGCACCTGACTGGTTGCCGTTTCTGCCTGGGGGATCCTTCTGGGTTCCGCCTGCAGAAGAAGAAGAAGAAGACCGAAAGTCCTACATCCCCAGTTTTGACAACGCAACGGAAGGAGAAGTTTTGGCTTTGATGATGCCCATGGGTTGGCCTGGTCCTGATACCGTTCCTGAAGGTAAAAACTTACTTGCTGCAGTTTTACAATCACTCCTCGTTTGCATTTCCACTACCTTTGTTCACAATCTGAAAGGATCTCAGCATGATTGTTCAAGGCATGACATCACGATGTTAGGATTTCTTCAGAGTTCTTAAGATTTGGAGTCGTCCAGAGGTATCTTCAATTCCACATAGTAAACGCCTGTGATGACATGGCGATGCTATTCTTTTCTATCCTCTGAAGTAAATCTTTTTTTTTGGCTACAACTGGAATGAGTGTGGACAACAGAAAGGTGCAATTGATTGCAATCCAGAAAGTCTACTAGGTTTTGTGTTTCAAGAGCAAGGAAACTGATGTTTGAGCTTTAGATCTGTACACTGGCTTGTCACATTTTCTTAGTAGTAGTTACTCTTGTGTGTGGCATCAGATTATGTAGGGTTGCGGCTTGTTACAGAGTCCCAGTTCTGCATATAAGAAAATACCGCCAGCCTGAATCCTTTGTTCTTTTTTGAAACCCTAGATTGTGTGGACAGAATCCAGTGTGATTACCTGAATTTGGCAGATGAGTGTATACTCTCCTTGGTCTTTGTATATTTTAGGAAATTGCTGTCAAGAGAGAATTCGTATCTGTAATGTCCAACTTGCACACTTGAATGAGTGAGGTTCCTCAATAACATGGTGAGGTTTTTTCACCAACTAAAGGGAGGCGTTTGTCAGTGTTTGTTATAAGATATCAGTTCATCATGAACTCTCTATTCTTTGTGGGTTTTTTCTTCCATTCTGATGATGTGGATGATGGTTTCTAGACTTAGCTTTTGCTCATGATAACTGTTTGAGCTGTTTGGACTGATTTACAAAGTGATTGATTTGTTTGTTGTTGGCAGCATTATGTGCAGTGGCTGAGACTGCGAATTCATGAGATCATCACAAGGCATATTGCAGCATCGAATTTCCCATTTGATGAAGGATGAAATCTACAGTTCTCCTAGCATAGTCTTTTCCTTCATGTCAAATAGCTTGAAATCTGCTCCAGTCATTTATTTGCTTTTGTGTACATTGTCCAGCCATGTTCCATAAAACCACAGTAGAGTTCAAACTCTGCAATAGTGAGGACAGGTTGGAGTGATTGTGGCACTTTCATCTGGAACCTCAAATGGTAGCCACAGACATCAACATAGGATATACTTCATTTACCTTTTTGCCCTCATAGGGTTCTTTTGCGTGTGGTGGCCAGCATGAACTAACCAGCAGTTCCAATAAAATGCAAAGTGTCATCAAGCTTTTCATTGTCAGTGTCTGTGCAAAAGTATATGAAGCTGAAGTGCATGAATTGCAGATGGTTGTGCTGCTCTGATGAGGGTGAGAGAGCTGCGTTCTTTTGGGACACTTGTACACATGATTGAGTAAGAGACAATTGATAACTTGGCATGTGATCCATCAGCAGTGAGTCTTTCACAATGTAAAGTCTTGCTTGTTCTTCTGTAGCTCATCATCAACTTCTCTCTCTCAATTATCCAATCTCATGACCATCTGGCACATTTGGAGCGAAGGGCTATTAGAAATATGTTCAACTGCTACAACCTGCCCCCTTTAGATGAGAAATAACAGTGCTCCTTTCATCTGTTTTTTTTGTGTTGGTGTTCTTTTCTTGTGTTTTCATCTATGTGCGAAGTTCAAGTGTGCTGTGCAGGGAGGAGGAACAGCCCTCCTCTGCAGCAGCAGCACAACGACAATACCATATGCAGAGGGAGGGTGCCTGGGATGAGCCTGATACTCTTCTGTGCCTCTCCTGTGTACCTCACCGACACAACTTTTGTACCCCTTGGCTACTTGTCCCATGCAATAGATAGAATTGAAGGTTGTGCACAGAGACCATGGTGGTTGTAATCTTTTCTTGCACTCCCCTCTCATACAAAGCTGCTGTGATTCTGATTTCTTTGTGTACAATAACCTAAGCTTGTTCATTGAAATGTATACAGATTTTGGGAACATGGAGGATGCTTGGAGCGTATTCAACATCATGCCCAATGGTTTGCAGCATGTGATATGTTAGGAAAGGCAGGAAGGCATTGTATCTATGGCTATAGAAGTGCATTGGGAAGGGGTATAACAAAACTATGTAACTTTTGCAGGAGCCATGCAGGCCAAGGATGGAGACCTGTGCTGCTTTGACTCCTTGTGTCCAAGTTTACAGTATTTCTGCAACAGTGGACACACTTTGCCTGCCTGGTTGAATCTTCTTCATTGCACTAGCTACCTGTCAAAAGGCAATATCCTTTGAATACTTGTGTGTGGAGGGCATTGCTTTGTGCTTGCAGAGTTCATGGTGACATGGAGGTGGGAGGACACAACTGCAAAACAACTTCTTAAAGCAGACCCTGGAAATGCTGCAGGCTATATTCTGGTACCAAAAACATCCATGCTTCTTCTAGCAAGTCTAATCATATTGCAAATCTCCAACTCCAATTTGTGTCCCGATGTTTTGTATAAATCCCAACAGCTTGAAAGAATGAAAACACGTTGCAGATGCTGTACTACGCTTGCTTTTGTCAAGTTCATCTTTGCAACTGCAATTTGTGTGCCTTTGGATGGTTATTGCAGAATGAAAAGATTGCAGAAGTAGTTTCTGATGCAAAGATGAATTTATCCAACATATTGTTGTTGGGATTTGAACCAGTGTAGAAAATATCATAAGCCCAAATTGATTATGAGCCTGGAGTAGGAGTCAATTGGACTATTCAGAATTCAGCACATTTTTTATACACATGCATCAAGACCATAACTTGACAGCTTCATCAGTCTCCAAATGCAAGCTATTTGGGAGCAAAATACGGCATTGAAATGAAGGAGAAATGATTGTGTCTCACCAAAATCTAAGACCATCATGAATGAATGATGAAGCACTTAGAGATTGGTGCATGTGAGGTTTTTGAAGAACAAGAAGGGCTGGTGCAAAGATAGTAGACATCAATGCTATGCTGGAAGCAAAAAAGTTTCGACCACAACCTAATCCAAATTGACCAAATCAACTTCCAATTCTTGACCAAAAGTTTGAACCACAACCTAGTTCAAATCAAGCAAATCGACTTCCAATTCTTGACCAACCTTCTTTTGATGGTTGGACCTTTAGAGTAGTAATGAGTTTAAGGGCACATCAATGTGAATACAATAATCACTGTACAAAAGATCCTCAACTTGAAGCATAACCTTGCATTATTTACACAACCTTTAGTCCTCAACTACTTGTTTGAAGGTTAATTCAATAAATATGGACCCAAAAACTAAGCACAATCTTGAACAATGAACACTCAACATGTATGACAGCGCAATGAAGTTCATGATGAACTTAATATCTCCATAGGTCAATAGCACTTCTCCATCCTTATAACCTAATGGAACTTGAATAGAATTGAGAGATGACCATATTATTTACAAGAGAGTTTTCAAATCCAACAACACATTACTGAATAATAGGAAAGAGAGGATATCCAACCTTGAAAAGTAGATGCAAAACAATTGAGGAGAGTTTAGAACAACAATGACAATAATGAAGAATTAAAGAGTGATTTAAACAAGAATAAAAATGAAACGCATTTTCAATGACTTTGGACAACATGTATAGTAGGGACTAGTTGCTGAAACATCCCCATTTGCTTCATCAACATAGGCAATAGGTGAAGGTCAATGTACATTAACCCACTTAGGAAGTTTTTACACGACTATGAGTAGCCAAAAAGTGTCACTGCCTCATTACCGCAGAAAGACCTAAAATGAGAAGGAGACAACCAAAGAAATGAAGAAGAAAAAGAAACACACAAAAGAAAAGAGCTAAGCAAGCTAAAAGGAAGAAAAAAGAAAAGATGGAGCACCATCTTTTGAGGACTAAATACTAAACATGGCTTTTGTAATAGTCCCCACTCTTGATTAAGAAGCCTTGTAATAATGATTTTTGAAGTGTGCAATAAGTAGCAAAAACACCAATATGTCTTCTTAAGCAAGCCTTTGGTTTTGTTTAATAGGACGTTTGGAAAACGCAATTTTGACTTAGACATAGCTGAAGCCATTTCATTTCAAATACCTGAATTGACCATACATGAGAATACATAGCAAACATGCCTGGAATTTGAAGGGTTGGGTTGCCCTTTGTGAAGAACTATTGTCAACCCTAACTTTCAAAATGAAGGATTTGACCAAGGTTTTCCTTTTGATAAAAAACCACAAAGAAATTTTGCATACACCAATTTTCAAGCTTGATAATTGACATTTGTGCTGCATTGTACAATATGTTGAAACTATAAACATGTTATTCATTGAGTAGGTAGGCGTGATTAATTCAAGTACATAGAAAAGTAGGATGCCAAGTCTCTTATGTCATTCATCTTGAATCTTGGCACAAGTCTATCCATGATTATCAAAACCTACAGTCTAGATTGGACACCTCTTGCACCCAAGATGTCAGAAGGAAATAAAAATGACTCTATTCACACTAAATCTATATTATATATATATATATTGTGGTGTGTGAAAGAAAATGAAAAATGCCCTCGGATTCAAGGAGTGATTTGATTTTTGCCTGATGTGTTTGAAGGATGAGTAAAAATTTTCAATGAAAGAGAAGGATTAGACCCGCTGTGAAGGACGATACCTAAGGTTCCAATTTTAGAAGACTGATTGTGAATATTTTCAATGCTAAACTTTGGACTCCATGAATACAAAAGTAAGCATTTGGGGGGAGTGGGGAGGAGGGACATTTACACAAGTTGTAAGTCAACAACAAATGGTTCAACATCTAATGGAAAATGAAGGCCTTTTCTCTTCACCTTTTTGAGAATGTGTAGGGAAATATATATGTGCATAATGAATGTTCACCAAAGTCCATGTGATTTTATTATGTTTTAGACTACCCATGGCTGTGATGAATGTTGGTCGTGTGTCAAATTCCATGTATCAGCCAAATAAGGGTAACAAGAAATTTCAAAAATATATGTATGCGGTGGTAAGTGACAAACACCTATCCAACCATTGGTACGGGTCCCTACATATCTACAATACATACTTTACATTTACCCTATAGATTTGAATAGGTAAATGTTAAGGTAAATCTAACAATAAATGTTTTCAAGTGAGGTTTTTTAAAATATTTTTTATTTAGTTCTATTTTACTTAATTTCAAATAGCATCACAAGCACAAGCATGTGATGTCAAACACATCCTAGAGGAAATTTTAACAAAGATACAATAAACCTTTGTCAACTTTTGCAATACAATCAAAGCATCCATTTGTGTAATGGCAAATGGTAGGATTATCCAAAAAGGTTCCAGAACTATAATGCTATAATCATGCTTATAAAGAACTGTCGATTCTGTTTTTTTCAATTGAGACAACCGCACAACACTGGTTTGCACTTATTCTTGTCTACCGAACCTAAGCTACCTTCAATTGTAATACTGAAATGACCCATTAATTTCTTGACTTTCTTAAACAATTTACTAGGACTTGAGACCCAATCACTTACACAACATGTGTTGTTTGTAAATAATGCTTAATCTTTTCAAGTAGGTGTTAATGAGAATTTCTTTTTCCCACTTGATGCCCCCAAAAAAAAATTCTTAGATTTTAAACGTGTATAAACTATTCAATATAAAATTATATTCAGAAATCAAAGTTCTAAATTTGTAAATTAGAAATTCAAAAAAAAATATGAAAAATAAAAATCTGATGTCTTTCATGTTCTATTATCACCTTTCTGTATGTTTTAAATTTAAACTTACAATGCCTTCGACAAATCCAAAAAAAGAAAAACTAGCTAATAAAACATCTTGTTCTAATCAATTAATAGTAACTAGTAAATAAAACCATCATAAACAACCATAATTTCAGTTTTTTTTGTTTTTTTTTTTGCTAATTACATGTTCTGTCAAATACCTATTCTCTCAACTACGAATTACTTATCCAACAAAATACCCATTCACAGATAATTCTGGGAGGTCCTCACTTTTTGGAAACTGGAACTGATGGGTAAATGCTGGGTATATTTATGCCCTGCACTTATATGTGTATCAAGGGTATATGTATACCCTTGATCGATGGTTCTCAAAATCAAAGAACAGTTCTGACCCTTTACCAGAAGTTCAAAAAAATCATAGAACCGGGTTTGACCCTTAACCCAAGTTCTAAAAACATCAAAGAAGCGAGCCAAAGAACCTACCACTGTTCACATCGGTTCTTTTCTGGTTCTTTCACAAGACTCATCAGTTCTTCAAAAATTAAAAAAAAACCTAAAACCAAAGATTTTTTTGCTTCTGAAAAAATTAGAGAATCAGAGCCGAAGGTTCTGAGATTCTGACAATTTTCAAAAAACTAGAACTTCAAGGTTCTTTTATTTTTAAAACTCAGAACGAAGGCTCTTAACAAAATCAAAGAACCGGCCAACATTGATTATTCCTTGTTACCAAGGTTACATGGGTATCAAAAATGTTACCAAACCCCCACTGGTTATTGAGATGGTTTTTTAATTTCATCAACCCCCCCCATTCTCAGAAAATTAGAGAATTGGTTTGGATACTGTACGAACAACAGATGTTCAGCATAAAATAATTTGGAAAAGGTCTAGCAGAAAAAGAAAAAGGAAAAGAAAACGAGAGAAAGATTTATTGATATTTGTTGAAATACCCATTGGGGTACTATTACAAATACAAGATGTATTTTTGCATACTTATTCCTCACCTACTGAAATTCTGAAAAATCAAAATTGAAGCTGTTGAACCTCATTTTCTAAAAACCTAAGTATTTGACCGAAAAACAAAGGTTCCAATTGTGAGTTGTAGGTATGGTATAATATGACAATCATTCTCAAAAAAGGTCAAAAAGATGATAAAATAACCACCTAGAAACCGACTATTTTTTGTCGATTCTTTTCAATGTTGTGCAATTGTTGCTTGTCATCATGACATTTGATCCTGGTTTTGACATTGTAAAATTTATGTGAAAGTTTTTTAGGTGGGGGATTGAGCCTTGTTTTTAAAAAAATTATACTTTTCAATTTCAAATCTAACACATTTTTTTTTCAAATTCAAGAACCTTTTGGGCCCAATTTCATGTACACATTATACACCCCCCAATGCTTAGAGATTGTATGCATACAAAGTTTCACAACAAATGAAAGTGCAATGTTTAATGATTAATTAGATTCAATATTTAATAATAAAGTTCAGTTTACTTATTAAGTTTTCCTAAAAAAAAGCATTTTCATTATCTAAAAATCCTGACCTTATTTTCAAGATCATTTTATCACATTTTTATTTAGATTTTGAATTTTAAAAATACTAATTCCACAGTTTGATTCTTGAGTTGGTTCCAATCAAAGGGTGTCAACGCAAGTTTGAGTCTCAACAACCTGAAACCCCAACTTTTACCCCACAAATTGAATACCCTCCTAACACAGGTTCTTCATCAAAACTACACGTTCCTTTGAAATTTAGCAAGAGTAGACACTTGATGGTAGACCCCTGACAATAAGTGTATAGTAACCTGCTACATCAAGGTTGACTATAAGGAGTGATGAAGGAGTGATGGACCTAGTGACGCCAAAGGAAGTTGCCCCCAATAGGAAAACCGTTGAAAAGACTTAGATATTGAGGCATATGGAGTTGCCCCGAACATCAGATGAGTATGCATCAAAAGTATACAAATAATGTAACATGAATGGTAGAACGTGAAATGTAGGCAAATGATATGATGCTGGAAACACGGAAGAAAATGTCAAAAAATCAATCCAAGCTCCAATTTGCAAGTTCTGTGCGACAAGATGGTCAAGGGGTTGGTATCGAGTAAGTTTTAAGTAGCTTCCTTTTTAAATTGAAATTTCAGAGTTTTTACATTCCAAGAATTTGTACACAAACTTGTAGATTTAGTTTGGGCACGTTCCTTCCCTCCCAAAGCAACCAAAAGTTGGAAAGGCAACGCATAAATTTTGCGATCAAAATTCATCACAATAAAAAGAGGCTTTCTCCATTTTCAAAGTAGAAAAATAATGAAAAACCCTTGGTGCGGAAAAACTAGGAAGAATATGACACCGTGAAGCAAAACAAATTTAAAAATCTCAGACCTAGTATTTGTTGCAATTGTAATTCAAATTTTGACTTGAGAAATCCAACTGGGTGGCAGGTCTAATGTGGTCAAAATTTTGAACATCTCACTACACTACGGTATCATGAGGGTTTAGAGAAATTATTACTTTGCCAATTAAGATCGAGGGGTTTATGCAACAATACCCTCCACCAATAGTGCAAATTCTGGTTTAAGATTGATAAAACTTGCCAAATTTGTGGTGATTAACAAATGAGAAGATATAACTTTTACCCAAAAGATTTCATGAAAGATTCCTTGATAAATGTTGGATGCTATGTATTAAGAGGCTTGGCTGAAGATAGCAAATGCGATAAACAATCCATTGATGATGATGATGATTGCAACATCAATTTTGACCTGAAAGATGAGAGCCTTATGCTTTTGATGAATGTGGAAGGTGGTTCACAAATGGTTACATTAAAAAAGAAACAATTTGATACAATTAATTCAACTAATGCAAAATGGTATCAAAGGTCCATGATGTGAATTAAATAGACCACACCAAAAAAGTGTTGTGCTTGGATGAACATGTTCGATTACATTTGTGAAGGAATATATAATCTACATGGACAAGGATGAAACACACCTTAATCAACTTCCAAAATCAAAGCTCTTCAAGCATCAAGTTAACATTTCAAAAACAATTCTCATTCAACTATTTCAATGTCTTTAGCAACTTTTGAAAAAATATTTTTTCATCAACAAGACCATCTAAGTAAACTTTTCAAGTGGGACTGGCCACAACATACTTATTTTCATTGACTTAAAATAAATTTCAAACCACAAATACTAATTTTGTGATTACGATCAAAATGGAGGAAAATCAACTTTAAAAGCCATGTAGAATATGGACCCTTCTATTCATTGTGAAGGAATAAATCAATCAATAAATAACTGATTGTGTTGGTAACTAAGCCAAAAAGGATGAACATCAAATTTTCATTTCACAAGTCGCACAAATAGGAATACAATTGTTGTTGTCATGCGACAAGAGTGATAACATGAATATCGCATTTGACACCCATGTTTCGCAATCTCGTTATGTTGCCAAAATGATCAAACTTCGAAACCAAAAGGGGTTCAGAAACCCTAATCTGAACATCTGAAACCTACTTGGGGATAATAGCATTATCAGCATCTAGGAGGATGTTAAGTTCTAAGCGGACCTGGCTAATTATTGAACCAAAAAAGACATTGGGTCATGGGATCAAAATCAATGAAACAAGGCCAACAAAATGAATCAAACTTAGACAAAGGGCCATGTGCATACAGCTCAATCCAACAATGCATGCTCATATTATCCTCTAAACACTTAAAATGGGGTGCTAAAAATACACTGAAAAGGGGCCAAGGTGTTGCTAAAGGATAAAATAGACTGGGCTTAGTTGGCATCATTAAACATTGTGCAGAATTTTGATCCATAAGTTTTTGGCCCCTTCTTCTACTGCCACTCCTATCAACCTGCATTTCAAGCCTCTTATTTTTATTATTAATTTTCTTTGATAGTGTACTACACGAGCGGGTTTAGGATTGAAACTATGTATAATTACTACATAGTTATGAAGTCTATGTTTTTGGGTTGTAAAATTATCATCCCACCTTACTTTTGATTATGCAAACCTCACCATTATCCTTCCATGAACTACACACAAACTATACCCAAAACTATTCAAAAACCAAAAGTTTTTTCCAAAATCAAAACTTTAATTCTTACAAACTTGGTATTCATATCATAACTTTGTACAAAAATGAAGGTGTTTCTCAAGGTCACAACACCTCCTTATATACTAACCAAAAGGAAACAACTCAAGAAACTTCCTAAAACCAATCCACCACATGGTTCCCCAAATAATCAAAAGAAAACAAAATCACATGGTTCCCCATGTGATTCCACAATTAATCACAAGGAACAACATCACATGATTTCCCATGTGATTCCACAATTAATCACAAGCAAACAACATCACATGGTTTCCCAATGTGATTCCACAATTAATCACAAGCAAACAACATCACATGGTTTCCCCATGTGATTCCACAATTAATCACAAGCAAACAACATCACATGGTCCCCCATATGATTCCACAATTAATCACAAGGAACAACATCACATGGTTTCCCATGTGATTCCACAATTAATCACAAGGAACAAC
>Ga0116231_10009324_pt1 | contig 16638 bp, 11 predicted proteins | sample S1TSphgellanicum_2_FD_89695 | JGI IMG/M metagenome (GOLD analysis project Ga0116231, IMG submission 89695) | Host-associated microbial communities from peat moss isolated from Minnesota, USA - S1T2_Fd - Sphagnum magellanicum MG | ecosystem: Host-associated > Plants > Peat moss > Unclassified...
TCATTGAGATATTGGAATGAACATGAGGCATTCTAATCATTTCAATACCTGCATACTCTGGTTGAGAGCGTTTGTCAAAAATGTCACAGGATAAACCTTGAGGACTCTGTCTCACAGTTAGATTCAAGAAATGGTCATGGAGTAAGAGTGTATAACATCATGAGAGAGCATACCCACCCATTGGTCTTGAGGGCTCCATTGGTAGAAACAATTTTCTCCAAAGCAGCTTCAAAACCCTGCGACTCCCATTACAGTGTTTGTCAGATAGATAACCCTAAACCCTAAACAAAATCCACAAACAGATCAAATAAACACATTGTGACCTCCAAATGCAACCTTGATATCTGCATCAAGAGCCAGCTGATGTAGATCATAAAGAGAGGTCGGAGGTGCCTCCACCACAGGTGTGGATGAATTGGGCATCTCCATTGTTTCTCCAGTGCTCGCATTCCTAGCTTCCCCTGTTTCTGTATCAATCAGAATTGAGCCCCCTTCTTCTACTGCATCAGTTCTCTTTTGATGACTAGTATTGCCATTCGACAAAGCCTTTGGGGGGACAAGATGATTGGAAGTGCTTGCAGGTGGTTCTGCTTCCTCCTTTATTGCTGTGGTTTGGTTTGACTGCAGTAATGCATCTGCCCTCAAAATCTGCAAACAAATGTAAAAACATGAACAATAATTCTTCACACCCAATTGCTCATAAAGAAGAATAATAACCACAAATTTCAAGCAAATACAAGATTGGAAAAAAAAAAAAGTTTACCTGTTTATCAGGCTCCATCCTCCTTAGAACAATGCTTATCATTTGTGTCAAAGTTGCCTTGGCAGTTGCCTGATTGACAGGGCTTTTGCTGCAAGTTAATAAAAAAGGTTCAGTGATGGCATCTTTTCAATTCAGACTTCAAAATCAGACAAGCAGAAAATAGGAAGCAGGTTACGTACGTGGTTAAGAAAATGGTGTAGCATGTCCAAATGGCTGTGAACAGACACTCTCCATGAACTGCAGCTCCAGTGTAACAGACAGTAGAGAACACATTTAATAGAGTTAAACAAATTTTGCTCCAAAGAGAGAGACTTGCACATGTACATATTATTCAAAGCATCATGAATGTCAGCAGCATTGTACCTACAAGCATGATCAAGCTGTAGCCAGCATTGCAATAGGAAAAATTGGAGGCTGAAAAAAGGAATGCCAAGGTCCTGAAGGAGTCAGGCAAGTGAAAACACACAATTCTATAGGGACCCATTTACAAAGAATTGGTTGTAATAGCACTAGCAATTGTAACATCATAAAATGATTGCCACAATTCCAGCCATAATCAGCCAAAATGCATTGGGTTTGAAATTTTGCTTATGTCAGGAGGGTGAATCACCTCCAAAAAGGAAGCAAAAAAATGGTGGATCTAGGAGTTTTACCTTGGAAGGTAGGGGAAGCAACTGCTGAAAGAAGAACCTTAACAACTTGCAGTACAACGCTGCACAGGAAAAAAATAATTAGGATATGTGCTATTTTAGAGAGGGCCCATACATGAGCTGCTGTTAAAGAGTTTCTGTCACAAGTGGACTGGCAGGAACAGGGAAAACTCAGGCATGAGGCTGGCTACTCAACTAAACCTAAAAGCAGAAGTTTTGAGACAAGAAACTTTAGAGGAGGATAACCTGTCTGGCGAAGTACCATCAACACTCGCGCACACCAAATTGAGAATTTTGGTGACTCGTTCTGTATTCTTACCCCCTTCAAGGCCTGCTTCTCCTTCCAGATGCCCATAAGATATAAGTTTCTGCAGCAAATTTCCAATCAACCAAAAAAATTCAAAAAATTCCAGTTGTCAGGTAGTGGCAAAAGTTCTCTCCTTCTCAGTCCAAGCCCCTTTGAACAATCCATCCTCCATACTATAACACAAGTGTAACTCAAAAAAAATTGACAAAACTTACATGTAGGCAATCAAGTGCAGTTTCGATCAGCTTAGATTGCTTGCTCTCGAATGCAAGAAGCAAAGGAAGGATGACCAGATCAGCTTCGGAACCTTCTAAAGTATGTCCAGCCTCCGCTAGAGTTGCTGCAGCTGCCTGGCATGTGCTGGGTTTGGCAGGTGCCAAGACTGGACTTACAATGTCCACAGACTTGATTTCTGCTTCATTGTTTGGCGTGTAAGGTGGTGGATTGCCATCCAATGAATTTTCTTGTTGGGGGCCCAAATGACTGTCATGGATCAAAAGAAACACATTTGTAACTACATGAAACAGATTGAATTGCAGCTGGAATGGGGCTGATTGATGAACCCCAAACACATTTGTGGCTTGACAAGCTCAACAAAGGAATTCTTGCTTTCTTGCACAAATCTCTCATTTGCAATAAGAAATTAAGATGAGAAAAAACAGAAGAATAGTACTATGAAATCAATGTCCAAGAGAAAAGACACATACATTTCATCTGTGGCAGCAGCAGCAGGTTCTTCATGGTGACTTGCTGAAGTAGGCTCAGGTTTTCTCTCTGCAGGTTTTGATCAATACAAAGAAAGCATCAAACAAACCCTGTCTGTCTGTCTGTTTGCCTGTCTGCAGAATGAGAATGGGATCTACATTGTTCCTTGCTGCTGCCCATGATTGCAACCCATTTGCCTTATCATCATCTCACATTCTGATTGCAACCCATTTCTTTATCATCATCTCACATTTTGATCGCACCCACTTCCCTTCTCATAATCTCCCATTCTGATTGCACGCATTTCATTATCATCATCTCACATTCTGATTGCACCCATTTCATTATCATCATCTCATACTCTGATTGCACCCATTTCCCGTATCATCATCTCACATTCTCCCACATTCTCTCACATTCTCATCTGGTACTTAGAAGTCCAAAACATGCATCACAGCAGCAGCAGCAGCAGAATGAGACCCATTTTGCGACAGATCCAGTAGCAGAAGCTATGATCCAACCCTAATCCATCCTCCCAGGCTTTGGAGCAACACCCATTCTAGCGTTTTACAAAATGTTTTCTAACGGAGTGGAAAAGAAAAGAGAACGAAAACAAAAGACTAGAGAATGTGAAGAACCTAAGTAGGCTTTGAGAGCCGTTTGCAGAGCGTTGTACTTCCTTCCAGGTGCATCATTAAGCAAGCGCTTGAAAGAACGCGTCACGAAGGCTCCTCCTGCCTCCGCCATGAGCTGAGATTTGGCACTCCCAGGTTGCTGCTGCTGCTACTAGTACTGCTGCTACTCTGCTGCTGCAAGCTGCTTCATACAAAGACTACAAGTGGTCACGCCTGGATTCTACAATCCACCTCCACAGCTGAACTTTTTCAGATGGACAGATCCAGTGAACAGGTCCACGGATACCCAAAATGGAAACCAAGATCTATCAAGAAAAGTGGGTGGGAAACAAGAGGAACTCGAGATCCGCCATCGCCCCCTTCTGTCGTCGTCTTCTTGCTTGTCCTCCTCGGCTTCGCTTTCTTCCCTCCTCCAGCATCCAGATCCTCAAAAGCTTTCGGGACGACCACGATTTTGAGACCTCGATTAGGTCCTCGGCTCCGCCTTCTTCTCTCCTCCTTCACCATCCAGCTCCTCCAAAGATTTCGGGACCTCGATTTCGGGACCTCGGCTTCGCCTTCTTTCCATCCTCCTTCATCATCCAGCTCCTCAAAATATTTCGGGACCTCGATTAGGTCCTCGGCTTCGCCTTCTTTCCATCCTCCTTCACCATCCAGATCCTCAAAAGCTTTTGGGACGACCTCATTTCAGCACCTCTATTTCGAGACCTCAGTGAGGTCCTCGGCGTTGCCTTCTTCCGCCTTCACTATCGAGGTCCTCAAAAGCTTATGGGACGTCCTCAATTCCGGGACCTCTTTTTTGAGACCTCAGTGAGGTCCTAGGTTTCAACTTCTTCCTTCCTCCTACACCATCCAGATCCTCAAAAGCTTTCGGGACACCGATTTTGAGACCTCAGTTAGGTCCTCGGCTTCTACTTCTTCCCTCCTCCTTCACCATCCAGATCCTCAAAAGCTTTCGGGACATCCTCGATTTCGGGACATCGATTTTGAGACCTCAGTTAGGTCCTCGGCTTCTACTTCTTCCCTCCTCCTTCACCATCCAGATCCTCAAAAGCTTTCGGGACATCTTCGCTTTCGGGACATCGATTGTGAGACCTTGGTTAGGTACTAGGCTTCGACTTCTTCCCTCCTCCTTCACCATCCAGATCCTCAAAAAACTTCGGGACCTCACTTTAGGGATCTCAGTGAGGTCCCGGGACCTGGCTACAGACAAATAAACAATGGATACGAGGTCCCAAGAGAAAACGGAGCAATATTACTGGGCAGATGAAGTGCCATAAAAATAGTGAACCGCCAGATTTTGACCCTTTAGACTTCCTTTCTCAGCCCTTGTAGCATAATGTGGGGCCTATATGGGGCTATGTAGGGCTTACATAAAGCCCCTCAGGGTCCCAAATTAAGGGCTGCCAACAATGCTATTATTAGTCTCCTTCAGAGTCCCTTAAATCTTTTTTTTCTTAATTTTAAACTAAAAAATCTTGTAATTACATTTACATCCACACCTTCTTGTGGTGTCTTTTTTCTAATTTCTTTCTTTCTCTATATAATTAATTAATTAATTAATTACTTTAATTTTTTAATTTAATATTTTTTGTTAATGCTTAGGCTCATTACTATGGGGTTTGTAAATTAGGAATATTGTAATTAATTAGAGTTAAATAAGGATTATGTTTGATGAACTTTCAATTACATATCTCATCTTCCAATAACTCAATAATTTATGTAATGCTATGCATTTATAATCACTTAATATTTTTGAAAATTTTAATTTATCAATGAATAATTACCACACAAGCATTATATTTAATGCTTGTCAATATAACATATATTATATTCACTAAATAGGATTTTCAAAAAATTTATTGTCAAGTATTTGGTTTTTCAAATTTTCATCTTCAAATAATCTTGTTTCCAAATTTCAAGAAATTTCATAGACCGACAAATTCATAGGAAATCTTCATTTGAATTTTGAATAATTTTCATTAGCAAATTAAAATCCTCAAACAATTATTCATAGTTTAACAATAAACAATATTTTTTGAAAAAATAACTTTTTGAAAACAATTAATTATCTATTTTTTAATTTATTGAATCACCAAACAAAGTGTGAATATTTGGAAGGTCAAACCTTGAATGAAGGTTGGCCAATCATGTTACCCATTTTGTAACATTTGGAAAGTAATGAAAACTATTAAACAACATGATTATATTGAGAAAAAAACATTTTTTCAATCCTATTACTCAAGTATAGTTGGAATATTAAAGGCATTGATTTAAGAATATATAAAATAATAATTTTACAACCATCCAAAAGTATTGGAATTGAATATGAAGCATTAACATTTCATAGATTTTCAAAGAATCACACTTTGTGTAACATGTTGCATGAACCAATTGTTTACAGAAAAAATTAAAATACATTGTCAATCATTTGGCATTCAAACAACATAAAAATATTTAAAATTGCATAATAGGTAAACCATGAACAATTCATGAATTTTCAAATTATTTCATTTTATACAACAAAATGTGGATGTCCCCTATTTTTAAAAGATAAGTATTTATATCGGTTTTAGCATGGTACCTACTGAACAATATTGGTAATTTTCTTATGCTAAGGCCATTTGAAGGTTATTTTAACTTAAGGTGTTAAACTTCAAAACCTTAATGAAATCCATTATGTCCACTTTCATTATCATTGGTTCAAATAAGATAAATTCCAATTGATTCATCAAGAGTGTCTTCTATGATTTATTTTGACACAATTGTATTCCATCATTGGAGACCCATTACAACTCAATTGTGGATTCAAATTGTATTCCAATGGTATTGATGTTGGGTTTCATCAAATGATAACCTATATTGTAAAAGAAAATATTTTATATACATAATAGAAGATAGAAAATGGGTGGTTGATAGGTAAATATATGCATGTAGATGGTTAGTATCAATGTTGGTGGGCATTTACATTGAGTTTTGGTGGTGTACTATATTTCCCAATATTGATAATTGTGATTTTTGAAGCTTGATATGAGCCAATACCAGTATTGATTTGGATTTCATGATGATATTTTACCTTCATTGAAATGACAAATTGCATTTCAATACCTTTTTTGCAGTTTTGGAAAGGGAAAAAAAGAAAAGAAAAACATAAATAAAAGTTGAGGAAAAAATAATTTTTTTGTTATTTTAATTTTAGTTTTCAAATTTTACTTATCATTATTCAATATTGAAGTACATCAACACAAAATAATAGTCAACCTCCAACAAAATTCTTTTTTACAAATGAAGAATAATTCATCATGTTCCTTATAATGTTTGCCCATCATGTAGTTGGAAGGCATCAAGAAATATGGAACATTGGTAACTTCTAAAATTATAAGTTCTCTATTGATATTGGGTAGCACCATTGATGAGAAAGGGTAGTACTAGTTTTCACATGTATATAATTAAAAACTATGTACTAAACATGTTGGGTTTCAATAATGATATCTTTGAATCACCATATGGCTTGTAATAAATGATCATAGGAGTATCGTGCAACAAGGTTATATAAGTTTGGTGGGTTCCTTTATACTACAATTAATATAAATCAAGTTATACCAAGTTCCATCAATATGCTTGCTTGACATTGCTCATTTCCTAAGTAATTTGGCTAACGAATTGTTAGTAAACAAGTAGAAAAAATAGCAATTGATCTTCCTACTATGGATAGTTAAGGAATTAACAACCAATAACAAAATGTTTCTTATTCACCCCCATCCATCCTTCGTGATGCATGCGATCTTGCTTTAATTGCAACCTACTGTTTAAATTGAAAAAAAAAGATATAATCCAATGTGAGGCAAGTGGTGAATAATAACAAAGTTTGGTTTCTTTTGAAAAATACAATTTAAGAAATTATGTTGATTTAAGTTTTGAATTTTGTAAGTTAAAAAAGACATTTTAATTGTTTGAAACTAAAACATTTACATCACAATAGATTAAACACCCCTTCAAGTGACAACACAATTCAATGTTCAAATCCATCGAAGAACTTGCATCACAAAAAAGAATCAACCTTACTATTTGGATGAAAAAAAACAACAATGCCCCAAGTTTTTGAATGCCATTACTACAACTTCTAAACATTATTGTTTTATAAACCCCATCCCACCTATGCACTTGTTGATCCTTGCTTTATTACGAAGCTTCAAACCTTAAAAAATTTCACATTAATGAATCATAGTTATAAAGTCATGTGTTTTTACATTTTCAAGTTGCCTCACCTATGAATCACTAATGAATTACTATAATGATAATATTTTTTCCTATTCAATTTCATTTTTTTACAAGTTACCAATAAGTAGTTTTCTTGTGACCACATTATGGCTAATGTGGTCACAAGAAAAATACTTATTGGTAACTTGTAAAAAAAAGAAATTGGACAAGAAAAACCTATCCCTAATGTGATCACAATGCATCATTTGATTTAAGAAATTTTTTTTGGTGGTTTTCATTGGTCAAATTCCATAGGTTATTCCATTAAAAAAACAAAAATGATTTGTCTAACAATTTGTGCATTGGGAGTTTACAAGTGAATTTATAAGTAAGTAGTGCAAATGCTCATAATTAATTTTGTTTATTATCATATCATGATTGATGTCATTTATAAGAAGAATTATTCAAATTATCAATGAATAAAGAAATAAAATATTCCATTGTTATCACAACTTCCATCCACCCTTTCAATTGTCACTAAATATCAAATTGTTGGTTTCATTATTTATTTGTTCAAATTTCATTGCTATTGATAGATGTTGTTTGCAAGTAAGTTGCCAATCATCAATTTCAAGCATCAAAAAGTAAACTATTACATATCATGAACATAAAGTTACAAAACAATGAAAGATTTTTTTTTATCAATAGGAATTAAGTAAGTATGCCCATGAAAATATGACACTTGGTGTAACCAAAAAGGAGGCAAATGTTAACCTAACAATCTATAATGCATTTAATCTTATAATGCACAACACATTTCAAAAGATTTTATCACTTTCAACAAATTTGGTTGAATTTAAATCAAGGTCCAACATTTTGTGAAACAAATAAAAACCTTGGTTCATAACATAAATAGAATAACAAATAACATTATATTCTTACAATTTCAATGATAATTAAATCTAAAGATGTTTTAATGATTAAACCTTGTCATGTATTTCTTATGATTTAATGTTCTTTATTCAACTCTCAAGATGAATTGTGCCGCTAGGTACATTCAAATAAAATTTTGATAAGGAATCATGAAATTGTATTGACAAGTTGATGTGGCATATTGGGATTGGTTAAAAGGCAAACCCATCCTTGGGTGGTACCATTAGGAACCACCTCAAGGAATGGTTAAAGAACCAAAAATGACCAAATCATTTTCCTAGGCCCTTTCTTTTAAATGTTTTCATAATTATAATTTTTTTTCTTCTCATGTTTATCTATTGCATGCTTTAATATATGGCTTGAAATTTATTTTGGAATTTAAAAAATGGAGATTGTTAAAATTTTGTATTCTTAATTAAAATGGCCCCTTTAAAAATCAATAACGTTAATTTTGAAAATTCATAACTAAATTATACTTATTCAATTAACTACTTAATAAAAACATATATATAGAATGACCTCAAAGTTACATTTGGAAAAAAAATTTCAAGAAAAATTTCAAATCATGTTTCAAATTGTGTTATTGGTTAAAAAGTGCAAAAAAAAGAACCAATGTTACATTCTTGAAACTTTTTTTAAATGCAATGATTATGAACATCAAAATATACAATATTGTTGATATTATTGAAAATTTTCAAAAGTTTTGAAATCTAATAAATGTATTCATTAAAAACTTATGAAAATATTAATCTAAATGTTTCTTATGAATTTTCAATGTTTGATGGGTTTAAGAAAATTAAGGTGTGACATTCTTAATGGTACCACCCAAAGATGGGTTTGCCTTAAAATATTTAAATAATGTTTAATTAGCATAATATAACAAAAGGATCAATAATGTAATATATTACAAAGTGATTACATTGTTAATACATTGACCTTTATTTTTCTATTTTTTCCCCATATGTTAATATCATTTTCTCTTTTCATAGAATTATAAAAATATAAACCCTCTCATCTTTTTCCTATCATTTTATTAGACTTTGATTACATATAGGTATAAAATCAAAATCTTGATCAATTAATTCTCAAAATATGCATATCTATAATCCCACATTCTCCACTTTTGTAAATATGTTTTCACAATGCTATATGCTTTTGACCATAGACAAAAGTGTTAATATTTTTTTTACATGCCTCATTCTTACATTTTTTCATTTTACTCATGAATTGTCCTTTGGTTGTCATCATATCCTAGTCATAATTCTATTTTAATTGTCAAATACATTACAAAAACCTCAAAAAGTCTATGTAATGTAAAAACAATTTGCAATTTTTACAACATAAATATGATATTAATTTAAACACACAAAATACAAAATACTCATATTTTTAACCTAACAAATTTATCTAGAAACCTTTTGCATGCAAGTCATGAATTTTTCCCTTGATCATTTACAACATTTTTCAATCACACATCTCACACCACCAACAGATTTAGCTTCATTTTAAAAAAAAAGGTTCTTGTACACTTTTGTTTAAAAACAAATAAACACCATCACATGCACACAACAAAAAAACACAAAACACACACACATAACAATTGCATTGAATGTTGAAATCACCCTTATTTTAAAAAAGTTCCTATTGCCCAAAAAAAAAAAAAAAAAAACAACCATTAATGATTTCATGCCTTCTTGTAAAAATGGATTTGATCAACACAAATCTCTAATTAATTTCACATTTCTTTGTGAATTTGTTTTTCACATTGCTTTAGGTTACAAAGGTACCTTAAAATGACCATCAAATTTGAATTTTTGTTTAGCTCAACTCAAAGATTTCTAAACTTATGTAACACATGCTTTTCATGGAAAAACAAGTATTTATTTTTAGGGTGATTAAAAGTCATATATATATATATATTTGAATTTATTAAATTTATTGGGGCATCTTGTCCTTTAAAATTGAGCTAGTGAAACTCATTAAACTTGTTAGGGCTTGGCTTTTGTGAGTTCAATGAATGAAAATGTTAGATTATTAAACAATTGTTTTCATAAAATAAAAAATATATATCTTTTGTAAGAAAGTGGTGATTAATGTCTTCCATGACAATCCTATTCACACAAATATTAATATTTTTTACATGTAATGGTTTTCATGTGGCCTTTTTAGCCTCTTTTTAAAGCAAGGCAATGCTTCACTTCGAAAGCAATGCTTTGCTTCGAAGGCAATTTTTAAAATTTATTTTATATTTTATTCATTTATTATATGATACCTCTTTGATATCACAAGCTAGATAGTGTATGTTTTCAAATACATGAAAAAATAATCTTGTAGGTTTTTTTTTCATCCCCTTAGGAGGCACAACAAAGGATTTTACATTGTGTAATTTCACATGACTATCATGTAAATCCACATAATCCATGAAAAACCATTATGTTATCATGTAAATCCACATGATGCATGAAAAACCATTATGTTATCATGTAAATCCACATGATGCATGATAAACCATTATGTAATCGAGTATGCTAGTAGGTACATGCATTGTGCCTAGTGCAAAATTTGGGCAAGCCTAGGTTTTCGAACATGTGGCTAAAATGGGTAAAATGGCATTTACTTGGGAAACTTTTAAAAAAAAAAACAAAAAAACAATGTGATATTGAAAAGTTGGCAATTCTTTCCCAAAAAAAATTTCCCAAATTTAATTAAATTTTAAATGAGAAAAAAAAAGATTTCCCAATTTCTTGGTCTAAAAGTGACAAAATTTCCTCCCCCTCAAAAAATCTTTGTAGCTTAATCCTCACAAAAAAGCAGCATTTAGAGCCAATTTACCTTAAAAGGAAAAAAAAAACAAGGGGTTTTGTTTGTGCACGCATCGGGCAGAAAACGGACGTTGGGTGTTATGAACGGGCAGCGGAAAAAGAAAAAATCCTGATTTGGGTTTTCGCTCACGCAGGTGTGCAGGCAACGTGCCGTCAAAGGAGACTGATGACGCAAAGCACGGTTAGACGCACGGTGCGAAGCACCGTTTCCTTAGCGGGTTGGACTGGGAGGCACCGCGGCGCGTCCCGTGCGCTTTCGTTGCGCAGCGTTAGCAGCAACAGCAGCTGCTTTTCTAGGGTTTACTTGTGGACGCCGAGGGAGAAGAAATCCACAAATTTGTGGGAGGAGAAGGGAACTGGAGTTTCGAAGTCCGCCAGAATCGGAAGACAGACGTACGCACGCGAGAGTATTGCATTTGGTCGGGAGTCGCACAGTTGGTTGGTAGCAGAGGAGGAAGAGGAGGAGGAGGAGGAAGAACTGGGGAGAGGGTTTGTGCTAGGGTTTGAGGGAGTTGGGAAACCTGAGGAGGAGCTAGAATGGTCGGGGGAGGAAACAGGAAGGACGATGGATTGCCGGCAATAAGCAGCACGAATATCTTTGCCGCGCTAGAGAGCCGTCGCCGTAAGTCCAACAAGAAGAAATCATTGGAGAGGGAGAAGTCGTCCAACAACAAGAATAGCAACGAGATTCATCAGGACGTGAAAGCTAGTGAGAAGAAGGCAGCAGCAGAAGAAGAACCCGCAGCAGAGCCCGCTCAATTCTGGGCTGCCACGCAAGTCACTGTCAAGTCCTGGGCGGATTGCGATGACGACGATGACTACTACGCTACCACTGCGCCGCCGCCGCCTGTTGTTTCTGACGATCACTCCTCAGAGCTTGCGGACACAGCTGCTAAGGAGGGATTGAGTCAAGAAGAGGTGAAGAAGCTCTTCCACATGTGCTTTTTCCATTCTCTGCTTCTTTTTCTTTTCTTTGTGTCTCCAGAGAAGCTTGTATTCTAAAGGAAAACTCCACTTCGGATCTAGATACAAAGGAGATGACCTCTTTTGTCATCTCCACGAACAAGATTTGGCAGGTCAGATGTTAAGAGTCATCTTTGAATCTGCGTTCTTTCTTTCCAAATTCTTTGATTCTGTTTTCTTCTTTAGTATCATATCATGGGTATGATCCTTGCATGGTGTGTATACCTCTCATTGAATGCCAGATGGATTCTCCCCAACAGTAGTGCAAAAGAAGATTTGCAGGCACAATGAACCCTAGAGATGTTACTTTCTGATGAAATCTAGATGATTTGACACTTGTTCATGGCCTCATGATTTCAACAATCATGTCTCTGTTTGTAAGTGGGAGTTTGCTCCACCTTTCGGATTCAGGTGATATTGCCAGCTTCTTTATCAGGTGGAAGGAGTTTCTGCATTCTACAGGTCCATGAAGGCCTCTAGTGAAGCACACCAGAGGTCCTTTGACTGCAAGGGTTTTCACTTGCCGAGATTTGTCAGCCACATTGTTAACTATAGGTGTAGCAGTGCAGTGACCCATCTCAGATTTTTCCACTACTGTTGAATTAGCGGTCAGGGCTGGAATCTGGTTGTTCAGTGATAACTCTGGATTCTGTCTCTGTGGGTTGGTAGGAGACTGAAGGTGAAGAAGAGGGTGAAGGGGAAGAAGAAGCTGAAGATGATGTGGAGGACGCAGAGGTGGAAACTGATGCAGCACATGATGTGGATAATGCCCCGGCCAAATCCGAGACCTTGCTGCCTGTGGTATTCAGGGAGCCAGAGCGGCAACTCTCCAAGAAAGAGTTGAAGAAGAAGGAGCTTGCTGAGCTGGATGCAGTTCTTGCTGAGCTTGGTCTTGTTCAGAAAGAAGAAAATGGTAAGCAACATTGTCTTCTCTGTCTCTCTCAATCATCTCTCTCCACATTGTCCAGTCGAAGTTGAGTCAGGGTCTGTGCTCATAGTTTAGGTCAGCTGAATTTGTATCATGAATAAGACTCCATCTCTTGCTCACTGGCTCTCTAGCTATGTCATAGATGTTCACCCATCCTGTCTTCCTTTTTCTTCCCTTCTTCACAATCTGGTTGGATCTAAGTAGCCTCTTTAGCATGCCTAGGGTTTACAGAATTGTTCCAGTTTTGCTGAACCTATTCAGGGATTGATTGTTTGCTTAGAAAGCATCCTGTCTGTATTACAGTCGTGGTTGTTCAACTGCTCCTCAGTTTTTGGATTTTCCCCGTGTTGTTTAGGGTCAGGTTTCCTCTTCTCCATGCTTGGTTTTATATTGCCAGATCATCTCTATAACCTTATTATCAGGTCCCAATTATATTCAGGTTGCTTTAACTTGCAAGTATGGAGAAGTTCTCAGTGCTTACAAAGAGGTTTGATGGTTCATCTTCCTGAGATCAAGGTCATGCATCATTAGACACCATTTGATCTCCAAATTCACATTTTGTGGGGCATAGTGGGCTTGGAAATCACCAGGGGGTTTAAAAATTTGTACACTGGAGCAAGTAGTCTTGTGTGTGGAAGTTGATTGTGGACAGTTACTTTGGACTTAGGATTCTACATAATAATTGAGCATGTTCTATTTTGGATCAAGAAACTGTAGTTAACATGTGACTGTTTGTGTGTTGTATTTCCTCACATGCTTGTTGCAGTTTGAAGGAGCATTCTGTTGATTTTTTCTTTATTAGGAATGTCTCTCAAGTGCTAGCCAATATCATGATTGAATCTTTCAGTTGCTTCCAGAAGTGTGATGAAACTCAGGACACGGATTTTGTATGATATTTTCCTTAAACTTTGGCAGGTTGTTATATATTTATCCACACCCACAGTAAGAACTGATGGAAGTCAGTGGATACTCATGGCACCTAGTCACTGCTTTTCATGCTGGTGGTGGTAGTGTGATACTTTGTGACACTTTGTATCACCCCATTCATTCTTGTTGTATTTGGTTTTGCTAGAACTGACCCAGTGCTTACCTTCAAAGTGATGTTGTGGAGCTTTTCTGCAATCTCATAGTGCCGTCTTTGGGTGTTATGTTCAGGTTCTGTGCCTTCATCAGAGGAAAAGAAAACAGAGGAGGTCACTGAAGATGCAGTGGAAGAACCTGAAGGCAAAGGACCAGGAGGGATTCCTTCACTGAATGAAAGCAAAAGCTCAAAAAGGCGGAAAGCAAAGAAGGAGAAATCTTTCAAGGAAGGACGGGATGGGGACATCCCACCTATGCCTGATGGTGAGTCTGGAGCAAAAGAAGAGGATAGCAATGGTGAGGAGGGCGGTGAGGGGACCACCGTGGATCCCAAAGAAATTTTGAAGAGAATGACATCTCTAAAGAAGAAGAAGTCAATGAAAGAGGGAGATAGTGCAGCTAAAGCTGCAGCTGCTGAAGTTTCAGCAAGGGCAGCAAGGCTTGCTGCTGCAAAGAAGAAAGAGAAAAACCACTACAACCAGCAGCCCGTCAGGTGAATGGAACTGTAGATTAAAGAGTATTTTCAGAGTATGTTGATTCATCCCTTATCTGTTGACAAGGTCATTGGAGCTGGCATGGATTCTTTATTTCAGTGTCTCTGGGGTTGTCTGCATATTGTTTCAATTATAATCCTTATCTTAGAATTTTCATGGTTTGGCTCAATTCACTTGTGCGGTGTAACATCCGCAATGGTTTGTAGCATGCAGCCATGCCTTTCCATCTACCTTGAGAGTCCGTTAAAGTCTGATAGTATCCTCAATGGATCTAAGGAGTTTGCAATTGTACTGAGAGCTCCCATTTGCTATCTTGTTTGAAGTACTGTCTGTGCAACAAGAGATGTGGCCAAACATATCATTCTGAAATATTCAGGTACAGCCAAAATCAGAAATTTCTCTTATACAGCAGAGCAGTGTTTGCCAGTTTAGTTTCAATTCTTAAATTCGGAATGTTGATTAGATATCATCCCCGGTTTTGTTACTGCATTTCATAAGAGTGGTAACACTCGCTTCTCTTTTACATGTGAGTTTGATGGGACCAGTTTAAAATGTTTTGTCCATTGGGAGTAGTGTATGTGTAACTCATCCACTACAGTAGAGGGGCCATCTTGGCAGCTACAATGCAAAAGAAGAGGATTTTGTTATTATCTTTTTATCTCCAGCTTGCTGGGCTTGTCTTGGGAAGCTGTAGAAACAGATGAATTGTCGGGATCTTGAAGACTTTCTCAATCAATGCTTTTATGGATTGTGAAGTTTTTGGGTGAGGGTGCAATTATATAGACATGGGAAGCAACTTGAGATCTGGAGAAAAGGAAGGCCATGTGCTTAGGTCTTCTTCATGTCTTTGAAGTTTGGTGATGAACAAAAATGAGGTAAATGCACTTCATCATTGTGCGAAATTCATCTGAGTGTTTTTTAAAAAAAAGCTTAAAATTAGTTTTTTAAGAAAATGAATTAAAAACTGTGGTGAACTTTTGCATTTTTTCGACATAAAAAAAATTTAAAAAGGAATCTTCTGTTGCAAATTCCTTTTTCTAAAAGAAAAAAGGCCAAAATGTAATTTTTTTTTCCTTTTCGACAAAATTTGGTCACAGTTTTTTAGTTTTGGGGCAGTTTTGTCACCAATTTTCTGAAGTTTGGAGAGTTTTGTTTCACAAAGGTGTTGCCAATTATTGCAATATCTTATTTGGAAATAAATCGTTAGTAATATTACATAAGAAAATTGAAAAAAAAAGAAAAGAAAAATCACTACTGATGTAGAGGATATTTTTATTAGTATATGCCCTAGTAATAACAGAAGGAAGCATCTTCCACACTAATTATAATTACTTGTAAATATGTTGAAAATTTCAAAAATAAAAATAATGCCTTTTAATTAATTAAAATAATACCTTTTCTCAAAGGAAAAAAAATTTGTGAATAAATTGAAAAATGTTGTGGAACATTCAGGAATATTCCCCTCCCCCACCCCACCCCTTCTTTTTTTGACATGAAATCTCCAAAATTAAATTAGTTTTTTTCAATAGAGATGTGGTTGAAGCTGCCCAGACTTTACTATGGTATATTACCTACCATAGTTACTAGGGACCATGGTCAGTTGAGACAATTTCAGGTGTTTGAAAAATTCTTCCATTTGGAAGATCCCATTCCAAAAATAGAAGAGTCCTGATAACGTTTCCACAAGATTCTCTTATTATATATCCTTTCACAAAAATTATTTTCTTTGAAAATAATAATAATAATAATAATAATAATAAATCAACATTTCTGAAAATAATATAATCTGTTTGGAAACAGTGGGGTTTTTTTTGGTTTTTTGGTTTTTTTTTTTTCCAATTTTGTGATGTTGTTCATCACTGGCGATCATCCATAATGAGATTTAGCCACATTTGGCTATAGACTAGCTTTGAAAATATAAATGTCTTAAAATCCTTTTATATACTGGCTACTTACTTTGAACAATGTGTAGAAACACTGCAATTTTTTAAATAAAAAGAAAGAGAATATTCGAGAAATTATACTTTTTGAAAAAAAAAAACGCCAAATGACGAAAATTCGCCAAAAAAAAAAAAAAAAAAAAAAAACAGGGGGGGGGGGGGGGGGCCCCGACCGAACAAAGAGCCCCCCCCCAACACACCACACAACACCCCCCCCA
>Ga0116231_10009325_pt1 | contig 16637 bp, 11 predicted proteins | sample S1TSphgellanicum_2_FD_89695 | JGI IMG/M metagenome (GOLD analysis project Ga0116231, IMG submission 89695) | Host-associated microbial communities from peat moss isolated from Minnesota, USA - S1T2_Fd - Sphagnum magellanicum MG | ecosystem: Host-associated > Plants > Peat moss > Unclassified...
ACCCATCTGTTGTCAAGAGCCGAGGTGCCCCCCAAAGTGGGGTTGTTTTTCTTTCTTGGCAAATTTTTGAAATGCCGGACAACCCCCCCCCCCCCGCCCCCCCCCCCCCCCCCCCCCTCCCTTTACTAACTAGTACCTACCCTCCTCTGTAACTCCCCAGTCATATATTCTCTCCATGATCTTCTGGTGTCCCTTTGTGTCCCAACTCCCAATACAAGAAGGCTACTAAGTATGTAAATAGATAGTCTGGTCAAACATAAGGGACAAGCTCCTCTATCTATAACTTTACTTTTGATTGTCCTCCTCCTCCTCCCCCCTTTCTCCCTTTTCAACCCTAATCCCTTCTACTAATCAAATCATTTGGGTGGAGAGAGTTGTCCCTAATCCCCTTGATAACCATGCCCTTCTCCCATCTTGAAGACTTAAAACTACTCTAGAGTACCACTTCAGGAGTGGGGTGGAATCCCCAAGTAAGTGCCCTAACCCCTAACTAGAGTCAAGGGTCGCTTACTTTGGGAATGTCCCACTCCCTAACTAGAGTCGAGGGTTTGCTTACTTTTGGAATGTCCCACTCACTAGTTAGAGTTTAGGGTTGGCTTGCTTTCGGAATGCTCCACTCTGAGGGCATTACACGACGTAAAGTAATGGTGGAATTTCCAAAACAAGAATTTCAAAACAATGAAAAGAAAACCATTATCGGCATGCATGTCTCAAGACATGGGCTCCTAGTGGGTTGTTGAAGGAACCTTAGGCCTGGCTGTTGTAAGGAAACACACAATCTTGTTTAGATGCCTGCCAGAACAAGCAGGAAGATTGTGCTGTATGAGGTTCCAAGCCAAAAAACAAAAGTAAAAAATTAGGTTAAGTTTAGGGTTTAGGGTTTAGAGGAATGGAATGTCCAATTTTCTCATCCCCCTTTTCCCTCACATCCAATGACTAGCTTAATAATAAGCCACATCCCCCTATACACTATTGACTATGGATGAATCATTCCACTTATGGAATTTTATTTATTTTCTTTTTGTAATTAAGTTTTCTTAATTGTTGGCTCCCTTACCCACTTTGATAGGAATATTTTGTTATGAGGCATCAAGTAGTCTAGTGAGGTTTGAGAATATTCCTCATGAAACCCACTTAGTTCTTAGGGTTCATAATCGTGGTTCTCAACAAAATCAAATACCCATTTCTGATGCACAATCATGGTTCTCAAATTTTTATTTTTTTGAGAAGGTCAAATAACTGCCAAGAATATTGCCAATTCCCTCATGCAACCTGACATGTCTTTGAGAGTTTTTAAAGAACCAAAATCGGCAATTCTATTTTTTAAAAAAATACTTGTAGCCAGTGGTTCTTTGATTTTAAAATATTTCAAATACCCATCTAACATTGGATATGACCCTTGGTTAAATCTATACCATAGGGTGGTAAGGTCATCTCCCGTGGGATATCATAAATAGTTTGCCAATAGCATTTTATCGTAAATGGTAATTATAAATGGTAATAAAAGTGTCGTTGAGCTCATGCCATTGTCATCACTAAATTATAGAAGACTAATAGGCCCATCTAATTTCTCCCTTCTACACATAATAGAACAACAACATAAAGGAACCTTGTGCAAGACATTACATCAAATTTCATGATGTCAAAAGGGGAAAATATTTGACATTGCATATGAAAAGCACAACATCTTTCTTGGTTTCAAAGATTGTTGCACAAGTGTTGCAATCCAAAAAAGGGAATTTTTTTGTCATTGATGAAGAGCTCAATTGTGTGCATGTGTTCTTTTTACACATGTGTGATACCTTATCGCTAGAAATGGGTAGAAGTTCCATATGTTTTGGAAGCGACTTCAAGAGCACCACAACAATCACAAACCACCTACAAGTGAAAAAAGATCAACTAGATAAATAAAATTAAAATGGGGAATTGTAAAACATTATATTTTAAAATTTGTGGGTTGTTTTAGGTTAGTTGCAACTCTAAATGAGTTGAGATCCTCACCTAAAAATGTGTTAATAAAATAGTTTGGAATTGTACAAGTAGTGATGCCCAAAACATTCAACCTTCACCTCCATTCATTGTTTGTTGTTATTGAAGGATATCTCTTGGTGGAATGAGATGTAAGAGGAGTTGAGACATGCACCACTTCCAAAGTACAAAACTTTTAAAGCAACCAAGAAATTTCAACGAGTGTAATCAAAGTAGTCAACTTCAAATTCACATACCAATTCTACACACACCTATGGAAAGACCACAACGATCAACAACCAAAAAAACATTTGACTTAATGACGGTGAAAAAAAACATGCTACAAACTTCTGCCAAACAACTATCAACATGGTTGTTACAAATTTGACGAAAGCATTGATCTTAAAAGAGGTGATGATTGTGACCTTATTTTCAATGTTTGAAACACCTACAATGTCTAAACACACAAAAAAAATTCAAACTATGACAAGTTGAAAAACTACAAAAGCTCAAGGACCACTTTCAATGAAAAGCTTGTGATGAAGTTTGTGATTTTTTTGTGAATGTCATGACTTTAGCAATTGCTTCAACTTTTATCACAAACTTGGACCTTTCAAATCCAAATCCCACCTCTCAATTTATTAATGCATTTGTTGAAACACAATAAAACAACAATGCATATGTAATTGAACTTTTGGAATAAAATGTAATCACACCACAAAATTGAAAATAATGTGTGTTGTTTTCAATTGTTGCTTCAATAAGGTCATTACATAGTTTAAAATGAATGTTAGGATTATGTATGGTTTTAATGTCTCATTTAAATGTTGCAAAAAATAATCCTTGTTGAAATTGAATGCCAACATTCCATGATGCACAAGAAAAAGCGATAGTTCATTTTATAATGACATAGAAAGAACTTCATGTTGTAGATGAGACCATTTACAAAGTAGTTTTAATGAATGTGTTCTTCACCCAACAAACAATGAATTTTCTACACATTGACTCCACAACCAATTTTGACCTTCCACGACTATGTTTGTCATTGTCAAGTTTGTTCCCAAGCACATGTAAAATTTGCATTGCAAACCATTATTCATCATCATTTTCATCAACCTCAATGTCTATGTGTGTAAGAAGAACTTCACGCAAAACAACTTAACAAAGGCAAATTGAAACAAACAATTTGAATTGAACTATGACAATGGACAAGTCAAATTGTGTTGAAAGACTACAAGAAGATCAAGAGATGACACTATTACAAAATGTGGATGCAGTTCATTAGTCCCCATTTATTAAACTAGTGAATTTATTGCATCCTTGCCAGGTCCCATTCATTGCGACTAGTGAATTCACTCAAAATCTAATGAAATCACTTGACGTATAGGGACACCTGTTGTCATAATGTGATGACTATAGAGAGGTGAGAGATGACATAGCAAACCTGAAAATTAGCAAAGAATGTTGTGACACTTGATGAATTTTTATCATTCACCACCTCCAAAATTGCCTCCAAATGTAATGTAGAGGGGTAGATCCAAGTTCATGGCTCAGATGCTTTAATGGCCTTTTGGTCCACACCCACTCCCTCTACTTGTTGGAATTGGAATTGGGAAGAGAAGAGGAAGTTCAAGATTACTAGTTCAAGTATTGCATGAATCTGATAGCCATTACAAGCAATAACGAGTCCTTAACTAGAACTTATGATATTCTTAACCCTGAAAGAGCAGCTAGGCAATATTTTGCCATATTAGAACCTCATTACAAGGTTGAATAGGTTAGGATACATTCCCCTTGCAGAATTGGTAGACCTGGCAGATTCCGTGTGCAGAATTCACCCACTAATGTTCCTTATGTAATATTGGGAGGTTCTTTCTTCTTGGAACCTGGAACTGGTGGGTAACAATAGGTAGGGTACATGTATACCCTTCCTTCATAGGCAGTTGTCCAAAATCAAAGAACCGATTCTGACCTTCACTAGCAACTCTCAAAAGTGATCAAACCAGTTCGACCCTCAACTGGGGTTGTAAAACAAATCAAAGAACCGGCGGGTCAAATACACTACCCTAATCTGATGGGCTCTTTTGCCAGTTCTATCCTGAAACCCATCAGTTCTTTTGAACTTTTTCAGATACCCGTAACCAGAGCTTGTCTGATTCAGAAGCTTCTCAGATACCCTGAACTGAAGGTTCTTTGGTTTTTGAAATTTTTCGATTACCCGAAAGTCAAGGTTATTAACTATATCAAAGAACCACACAAGAATCCTTTTCATGTTAAAAAGCGGGCTGCCCGTGTTAGATTTATTTATTTATTTATTTATTTATTTCAAATTGTCAAATTTTTATGATAAATTCCAGCAGGTAGCCAAGAATAAAGGAGGATTCTGTTTTTTCCTTTTTTTTTCCCGCCTACTTTCATGTCTAGTATGTAGCCAAATTTGGCTAAATTATTTTTTGGATGATTGCCACTTTGGTTACATCACAAAATCCTTAAAAAGAAACCCTGCAAGGGGTTGCTCAAAATGAGCTACTTAATTCTTAAGCCCCTTAATTACTATGGGAGGACCCTAATCCCCATTCAAATTTTGATAAATTTTTATTTTTAATACAAATTTTGTCATTTTCTGGACAAAATAATTGAAATTTTTTGGGAGAAATGTGGTTTTCTAGTGTAACTTTGAGAAAAAAATTCTTATTTTTTAAAGAAATTCTTCAATTTCTTAATATAAAAAAATTAGGAAAAATAAAATCCCACCCTTAGGCAAAGAAACCCATTTTGTTTTTAAAAACCTCAACTTATAAATAGGAAATAGGAGCTACAGGCAGATTCTGCATGCCAAATGTGACCAGTAATGCTCCTAACATTATTGGGCAAGGCTGCCCGTGGCAGATTATGTCAGTTGCGCCCTCCCAAAGGTTGGCACCCATTCTCTAATGCATTACGGGCAGGCTGAAAAGTGTTTTAACAACCCCCCAACACCCTGCCCAACAATGGGCCATGGCCCATTCTGGGATTAGGGCAGAGCAGGGGTAATTAGTAAATTTATTTTTCAGATAATCAGGAATTTAGAGGAGACTAGTTTTGCTATAATGTAAGGTCACTTGAGAAGCATGACCGGAAATTGGAACACATGGATGAAAACGGACTACACAATCTGGATGAAATTTCAGTACATGGATGAAATAATTTTAATTGATGAATTTGATCACTTAAAATTTTAACATTTGGCCATGTCAATCAAATTAAAATATAGGGATGTTGGTCAATTTCATCCATGAATGTCATTCCATCCATATGTCCAAATACATCCATGTTACCAATTTCATCCATAATATCTTTTTCATTCATGAGGTTCATTCTTATCAATGTGCAATTTCATCGCATATTTTCATTTTTCATGCATACCAAATATAATTGCATCCATGAGTGAATTCTGTTTACAAGCACCATTTTATTTGTTATTAAGTTTTATTTTTTCCATCTAGTTCATTTTATCCATATAATTAAAATTTGATGTCCATGAGCATACTATATGCAAGCTACAATTTATTTATGGTTAAAATTTCATCCATATGTCTACCAAAGCATTTTATGAAAAATTTCATCTGTGAATTATAATGTTTTGTCTATGGGGTACACTTCATTGTCAAAATTGGCTTCTCTTTCATCCTTCAAATCAAATCACATTTATTTGACAAGATTTCTTATTATCCTTTGTTTTTCCCATCCTTATTTTCTCTTTCTCCCTTTCAATCTTTAGCATGGACCCTTTAGGTGCAAACAAGATAACATGAGCCACACCCACTTGCTTTTTGATTGGTTTTGTGATTACTTTTTAAGAAATATTTGTAGAGTACTCTTGGAATATAATTTTGAAATTTTTAAAAAAATTATTAAAAAATTCATATTATTTTATTAAGGTTTATGTGAAAAATTTGGAAAAAAATGTCATTTTCAAAAAAATTCAAATCCATTTACAAGTCCTTTAATTGCTTAAAAGAAAGTGTAATAGTGTTTAATGAATGATTTTGTTAAATTTTTACTCATTGAATTAATTTCAAATTAATTCGCATGTTCCCATGATATATTAAAAATAAAACTATATAAACAAATCTTACAATTTCAACATCAAATTATTTATGATCTTAAAACATGAAAAAACCAAACAAACCTTACACTTGCTATGTTACATGATATTGTGACTACACCCCTTCACTAATACTTAAAATACAACAAATCACAAAATTAAAGGTAATTAAATGTAAGGCATCATAATTTTACATGACAACATTGAATTGTTTAAAATGATGAATGTTTTTAGGTGCAAACAATATAATATGAACCAACCTTCTAGACAAGACTTTATTGTGCCATAATATTTTTGACTATTAATAAAAAGTAGTGAGAATGATTGTCAAGATGATCATATGACAAACTACAATCAGTTATAAAATGTGATCATGGATTAAAAATTATCCATTATTTTTATGATGGTAAATATTTTATATTTTTTTCACAATTAATTACACTATTATGTAGATATTTCAATAATTGTTGCATATTTCAAGTCCTTTAAAAATGAAAAAACATAAAAATTTTACATTGTTTTATGTGTGTTTTTGAATATTCTATATTCATTAGATTCAATCCAAATTATTCCACATGTTTTCACATTTTATATTTTTTAAAAATCATGTAAATTTTTTAAAAACTTGAAACATTAATACAAATGTCTACATCAAAAACACAAAAACCCAAGAATGAGTTATAATTGTTGTGATATGTGTTTTCACAAATGCACCCTTTTTGGTGATAGATTAATTATGATTTCAATTTTGCATGTTTGCTAGTGAGGTTTGAGGTACATTTTCACCCATCACATAAATTGTCTACATTTGATTTTCATGCAAAAGGTTGACAAATTCATAAATTACCCTCGATTGAGGTAGATATCTTGTAATAAATAAATTAGAGGTTGAGATAGTTTATTGCCAATAGTAATCATGCTAAGAATTATCTTATTTGATTATGTCCACAAAATAATCAAATATTTTATTTTTAAGATTCTTGAAGTATGAACTCCAACAATTAACATCGTTGCCACATATTAACAACATAGATAAGCCCTTCCGTCACAACTATGTTGCACCTTGGTAACTATGACTGAAGATGTTGGATCAAACTTTCATGTTTCACCTTCTTGTCCATTGATAGGTATCATCCCTTGATGCAGCAACATAAACCCACAACTTCATAATGTTTCTCCTTTGATATTGGAAGTATTTCCCCAAACCCAAAACATTCAAATTTCATGTTCCTTATGATCAACCTAAGAAACAAGACTGGGACTTATCGGATTTCCAAGATTGTGAATTCTAAACAGTGTCATCATTTCCAACATTTTCCAATACCAGGTCAAGGAAAACATCTCCTCAAAAGACATAACTACTACATTCCACTCTATAACTTGCATAACACTATGCAATAGAAAATGAATAATTTGGATATAGTGTTGCTTTTGTAGAAAATTTAATCACTTCACATTCTACTTAAACACAATGTGCTTAGCTTTGCATTTTCCCCCCTAGCTTCTTCATAGAACTTATGTGCTTATATTTTTGTTAACACTCATTATCACAAAAAATTCCATCACACACCCACCATACAAATCACCATCCAAACCTCCACACAAATCTCCACACAAATCTTATTAGCCAACACACTAGATTTCAACTACAAACTCAGTGTAGAATGTCTAGCAAATTAACAACACTTTTCTTGCCAATTGCCATCATCACCAATTTTCGAGGACAAACCACCAAAAGGTGATGGTCACATCTCCATGTAGAAAGTCATTAAAAAAGAAAAACCTTGAAGATGTCATGTCATTTACAAAACATGATATAGGTCATAATCCCACCAAATTCAAAATAACTGACCAGCTCAACCTTTGAATTGATTTTATAAATGAAAAGAAACATGAACTTGTATTTCAATTGCATTAGCTTTTTACACCTAAAACCATTATGTGTTGGCTTTTGTTTAGTGTGACACACCTTAGGTTTGTCCCAAGGTATTGGTGGTAAGTTTTCTTTAAAGTGGCAATAGTGGAAATAGTGAAGAATTAGGGGCATGTTCTGTACCTCCATGCATTAGAACAAGAGGGATGTGTTAAAAATCTGGCATAAACTACAATGAACTGACATTCATGAACACTTCTCAATGAATTCACATACACAAGCCTTGAACTTACCGTATATTCAAATTGCTTGGACTTTGGTGGAGCTATCACTCTTCCATATAATATAGGTTGGAGTTGTTAATAAGGATTACATTGAAATGGCTAAAATTTTCAAAGGCCAAAAGAAGATTCTTAAAATTGGGACACATTGTGTTTTGCATCTTTGGGACACCTTAACTCCCTCAAAATAGGTTAACTTCGAACATGCAATCTCACTATCTTATAGCACTTTTTGAGATCTTAAGCATCTAATGTAGATTAGAATTTAGAAATAGACAAGGTTAAATTAGTTTGAATATGAGCAAATTGTTTTTTGATTTGGAGGTAATTTGATCCCAAACTACTATTGAAAATGAACCCATAGGTGTTGATTAACAACCATAATTGATCATAGTAATTATTATTATACATGTTATATTTATTGCAATATAGACTTAAACACATTTCTTCCACAAATTATGGATTTTTATGACAACTAATATTACTTGATTAATTAATTATGACCACCAATCAATATGATGATTTGAAATCAATAATAATTAATTTGTTAATCTAAATTGATTTACAAATACATCCTAGTTGTTTGGATAGTTTGTTTTCATGCATGAATTTTGATACTCCTATATATAAGTTGTAATTGATTTCAATAAGTACAACTCATTTTGAATTTGACAAGATGTGCAATTTTAAAAGAAATTTACTTGTAACAAATATGTGCATTAATGTGGTTTGTGTTAATGAGCACATATTGTAATATTGAATGAATTTTGAAAGTGAAAATTAGAGGTCCTTTAGCCAAATAAAGTTGGAATATAATTTCATTAAAATTTTAATATTGAACTTTTAAGAAGTTTCCAAAAAGATAATCTACTCAAATTTTAATATTTCACATATCTTAGGTCTAAAAACATTGATGAAATGGCCTTCATAAAATCCTTGGTATTGAGGGCTTTCCAACAATATGAAGAACACACCTTCAAATTTCCTTCAATTTTTTTTGATTTTACTGAATTTTAAATTACAAGATTACTCAATAATCAATAGCTCATACATTGTAAGTCTAAGCAATATGAAATCACTTTAGTGCACCCATACTCATCAAAGGTATTTTGAAACTACCAAGAATGTGGTGGAGGGATTATGGTTTTGAAAATGTCAATGTGATTGACAAATAAAACAAACAAAATTAGGCCTTTTCAATATAGGTTAAATAATGTGGCCTATGTTGTTGGCTCCATTGAATGAATTTTCAAAAGGAAAATTGTGTACATGGCTTTAGTGTAACAAGGTAAGGGAAGATTTGGATTACTTTGTTAATACTAATGTAAGTTGATATAAAGTAATAACAAAACACATCACAAAATTGTGGAGCATTAAATTTTTAATTGAATGATCAACTATAAGATATTTTTTATGAATGTGAATTAATTTTCAAAACACTATTTTTGCAGTAATTTTTTAAAAATATTATTTATTTGCAAGCTTTACTTTTTGTAATGAAACCTTTGTTTCATATAGGTGTCAAGTGTATTTTAATAAAGAGAAAGTAAGACTTTTAATGATTCCCTCAAATAATTTGTGATGATTTTCATACATTAATTTAATAAATATCTATAATATCATTAAATTTACTAATGTAAAAATACATTTGAACATATATTACTTAGTCAATGCCATTTAATGCTAAATCCTTTTTGGGATGTTAGCCAATGACACAACACCAAAAATTGAAAAGAAAATCATTATTTGGTGCTATTCATTTTGATGTGAATTGATTCAAATAGAATTTTATGATAATATAGGGAATATTGTATATAGTTGAATTTGAATGTTTAGATTTGTTTATGTTTTTATGCTCAAATGTGTTTTGAAATGCAACATGTACACATATGTGAGCAATAGAGCCATGTTATAAACCCTTGATTTGTTGCCAACTTTGAAATCCAACTTTTGATAGCAAACTTAAAGGTCAAATATTACGTGACACTAAAACATGTCTAGTTTTTGGCCTTTGTTGTACAAGATCCATGCTTAGTTTTGAGCTTTGGTTCAGATCTTTGCATTGTGGCTATTAACAACTAAGGTATTGTTGCATTTCAAGGGTGGCTTTTAATGTATACTTGGTGCTTATTATGGTATTTTGGTTTTTTTTTGGAAGTTTTTTTTTGATGTTATGATTTTTGGAGAGGAAGGAAAGAAAGTGGATTGTACTTAGTAAGTAGGAAATATATCTTTAGAAAAGAGTAGAGATAGAGAAGCATGGGCTAAGATGATTTAAGAAATTTGTGTCAAAATAGGACATTTTTTACAAGTAAAGAGGGTTCATAATTAGATCAATTGAAGTTTTGATTCCATTACATAATGGTCAATCCTTTCATGTGTGAAGGTTGGAATGTAAATTCTAATAAGTTCGAATGGAAGATTGTGAGTCAAAAACTTAGTATGAGCTTAGTGAAAAATGTGTGTGTTTGGCAAAAGCTTATATGCTTATCTTGAGCTTGGGGGGATACTTAGAATAAATTTTGAGATCTACGTGCATCAAATGATCATTTTTAGGGGGGATATTAAATAATTGTCCAACCTATTTTTTTATCACTCTATTATTATTTAATTTTAAATATATACATTAAAAAGTCACCTTATATTAATTATAATCCATTATTTCAGATTATTACATACCTTATATTATAATTAAATTGATTATTTGAATAAAATGTACCTTATTTTTTAATTAATTAACTTATAATTTTTACCTAACACCTTATGTTTTTACTAATGTATTTTCTACTTTTTATTTTTAGTGTCGTCCCTTAGGATCTTGAGTTAACAAACATTTAAATTTAAAAACATTGTGTGCAAACTTGTAGACTCTAATTCTTTTTCAAGATAGCCTTCCAAGAAGGTAGCGAGGAAACAAGTGAAAAACTAGTGTTTGCTTGGTGTGTGAATCGATTTTTGCAAGTTTTTGTTGTAACTAGTGGGTATTGAGTAATTGGCAAAATGTGAAGAAAAGTTTTGTGATTCAAAAATGTGTGTTATGTGTTCATTGTGTGGTGTTAAAAGTTTTGAGTCCTTGAGTTTGTCTTTATAGTTAGATGTCCATTTATGGAAAGAAAGGAATTAAAAGAACGCATCCCTCTTTCTTCTTTTGTTCTAAAAGAAGAAAGTGGGTTGTAAAAATGAGATTTCAATTTCTTTTTAAAATTTGTAGTAGAAGGAAGGTTTGTGGAAGGGAATCCAAACTTTCCCTTGGTCCTTTTGTGATTACAATAATCTACATGTCTAAACTTCAAAGTTTAGATGGTACAAATCCAAAGGGTCTTTGATGGCCATGGTGATTAATTGCTTTATAATGTTTGAATTGTAGATGTGTGGTGAAATATGTGTGTTGTGTAAATAAGAAACTTGTGGTTTAGAGGTTTGATCTACTTATATGACCATTCGAATTAATGTGTGATGAGTTGTGATGTTACACTTATTGGTGGACCTTAAAATTTCAAAGTTTGTTACATAAGATGTAGAATATTCTTAATTTCTAAAGTGATAAATTGTTCAAAAGTGTAGGATTAAGGTTTGTCACACCTTCAAAACTTTGGTGAAGGCTATGCAAGTCCCTTGCCATTTGAAGGTTCATGTGGTGATGAAAGGGGGTAGTTGAAGGAATAATTGGAGAATGCACTTTTTGGCTTTAATGGCTTTGTGGGTGGATGCATGCCAATGCTCATGTGCTTATGTTCATGAGGAAGGAGAGCCTTGGTTTGAAGAGGTTAAAAAATAGAATTTAATTTGTTAGACTAGACCTAGTTTGGGCGCATCCTATAATGGACCACATTTGTGGCATTTCAAAGGTTTACATTTGTTTTTAAAAGATGAAAGGATCATGCTCTTCACCATTGAAGAATGGAATTAGGGCCATATAGTGGAGCTTTATCCTATTCATAATATGGAATGGTGGACCCCATTGCGAAAAACTAATTTTGACAAAGACAATGTGTGGGGTAGAGCCCTAGTGTGAGAGCATTCTCAAAACAAAGGAAATTGACATGGCAACCAATTTTGACAAGGACAATGTGTTGGGTAAAGCCCTAAGGTGAGAGCATTCTCAAAACAAGGGGAATTGATATGGCAACCAATTTTAACAAGAACAATGTGTTGAGTAGAGCCCGAGGGTGAGAGCATTCTCAAAACAAGGGGAATTGACATGGTGGTAGCAAAGTCCAACCCTATATTTTAGGAATGTCCCATACATGTGGGCCTTCCCCAAAGTAAAGCACAAGGCAAACCTTAAGCCAATATGAATAGGAAGGATCTTACCCTTACCATTTAGGAGAGCGAGGGAAGTTGTGCATACTTAAAGAAGTAAGGTTCCCTTCCACTCCCCTCTGCTAAATAAAAGGCATAAATTCCTTTCTCATTTCTAAGAGTGATAGATACATATGGAAATATAATGTGCTAGAAATTCCTCTAGAGTGCTTTACAAACTCTCACATGGTCCGTAAAGTGGGGTGGGGGTTTAGGGGGAAAAATGAACCAAGAAAGTATTCCATCCAACAGAGGGAGGGTTAAGTTAAATTAAATTCATTGAGGAAAATTCAAATTCCATTAATTGCTGAAAAAATATTGAAAAATAATTACCTTACATAATAATAATAGTGGAAAAAGAAACTTGGTGGTGGGAGAAAAGCAAGCAAGCAAGCAAGCAAATCCGCACGAAAGATTTGGTGCATGAAGACGCATTCAAAAAGCACTGGGGAGTTTGTTGACCTTGCAAGAGAGTGTACCACCACACACACGCACACTCTCTCTCTCTCTCTCTCTCTCTCTCCACAGGCAAATTGATTTTGCAATCACATTCAAGTTAGTCAGGAGAGTAAAGTACTCCAAAAAACAACCCAAAACAAACTTTCACAGACTCTCTCAAGATGCTATGAAAAAAGCAACACCTTACTGCAGTGTAAAAAAAAAGACCCTGTCGTCAGAAGTTTTTTTTTCAGGGTATGTAGAGGTCCTGTTATAGACCACATTCTTTAGTATCTCTGCTAAGAGCACATCTCCACCCCCAAACTTGTAAACAACTCCTTTCTTTTAGAATAGAATATCGTTTAATGATCATTGTCCCCACCCACAAACGTCATACAAAGTCCCTTTTAAACACTCAAAAGACCAATTCCGTCTTTACATCTGGCCGAGTACCTAAAATACTACCCTAGTAGTACCTTGGCCAATTCGACACTAATTATACTATTTCCAAAAATGTTGAAATTTTCAAAAATTATTTCTTCCAAATCATAAAACATTGTGAAGGAAAATAGTGAATATTTAGGATTATTTCTTTTGTACCCTGTGATACCCGGCGGGTATCAAAAGTTTCTGGTCGCTTGTTTGACAGGTTTTTTTTTGAACACATCAAGCGGTGCTTGCTTACTTCGGGAACACCTCACCCCGAGGGTGTTAAGCCTACATGTAGTAACCCTTATGTGCAAGGTGCCTGCTCTCTTTCTCAAATTAATCACAACCCTTCCGAATTCTCCCAGATGCTTATTATGGCTGGCTAAGGATGGTGGAGAATGGGGCTATACCCACCTTTTGGACTAGGGTTGGCCGGTTATTTCCTCGTTTTAATAACCGGCTAGGTAGACTATTTTTTGAATGTTTTTGGATCACACAGGTTATCAACCTCAAATCCTTTGGGGTTGCCAAGTAACTTACAAAATAAGTGTAAGAACTGATGGTTATGCATAAGGGTAGGTTATCCAATAATTGATTGATAATCACCTGTTGTCCTGTCAGTTAGTAGCCGGTTATATATTTAAAAAAATAATTTATTCATTTTTTTCTAGCTTTTTTTTTGTGTTAGTGACTAAAGACTGATAACCTACCTGGATGATAGGCTATCAATAACCGACATGATACCCGGGGGGGTGGAAAACCTCAAACAACTGGCCAACAACCAACACTGTTGTGAACCAAGTTTGGTACCTACTAACTAACTAACTAACTAACTAACCCCTCACCAAAAAATTGTGCCCCTAGGCCCCTTTGACCAGAGTAATTGATTAATCAATCAGTTTGCCATTTAGGCCTTTGAATGAAGAAGAAGCCCTACCTGAATTGAATGAAGCCCACCTTGAGACCCAGTAAACCGGATCCAAAGGCCACCACTGGGTGGTGGTACCGGTTGTTTCTCTGACACCTAGACTGGACTGGACTGGACTGGACTGGACTGGCGTGCCTGCCTGGCTGCCACCGCCCGCCTGTCCGTGTTTTGTGGGTGGTTGCTAACCGCTCAGGGACCGTTATTAATTTTCCAACAGCCAGGGTCTTTTCCGTCAGAGAGAACTGGCGTCACAGGGAACCAGTACCCCACCAGTGCACCATAAAGGATGGATGATGATGGTGAGTGGTTCCAGAAAAAACAGTTTTCTGTTGGGTTTCATTTCCCTAGCTAATTAACCAGGGTGGTTAGCTCAATTGTTTTGGTTTTTACTATCTTACTACTAGTTAGTGGCTTAGAGTGAACCAGCAGCACCCACCCATCCACCAGTGCAGCACCACTCACTCACTGGATGCCTGTTTGACTCAGCTGTGGATGAATGTCTTGTCCTCACCTGAGTTAAACTCTGGTTTCACCTTGGTAACCCATTCTGTAAGAAGTAGGTCCTATATTGAGGTCGTAATGTAGGGAAATAGGTGACTACTAAGTAAGTAAATTGCTTATAGAATATACATAGGTAAAAGGGCTGTTTTTACTACCTACTTCTGAACAACCTGTTTGGCAAACCGGTTGTTAGTAAGTAAGTCGTAAGAAAAGTAACTGGGCTAAACCACCATGGTTAGCTACAGAACCAGAACTCAACAGAAAACTATTTACCGACCACTTATCATCCTGTCTAAATCATCTAGGTAATTTACAAATCCATCCCAAAATTTTATTATATCTTCATAATCAATAGTTTTGTCGATACAACAAATCAAATTATAACCCTCATTGGTTAGTAAGGCAATCCTTTGATCTCATGAACTGTTTGTTCACAAAAAATCAAAAGAACTGAGGTTTTGATATGGGTGAAAGGCATAGTTAAGAGGGATAATTTGGATTGGTGCAATCGTAGTTATTTATTTATTTATTTTAATAAATATTGTGGATGAACTTATAATGTAAAGTCATTTCCACATTAACATTGCTAATTTTTTAATTATTCATATTTTAATTAATTTAAATAATTTAAAAAAAAAATTGTGAATGAGTTTTAAGAGTAGAATGGACTCATATGAGCTTTTGAATTAATGACACTTTCTCAACCACAAAACAAAAATTAACATCTAGATTCAAAAAAAATGTCATAGTAGAATCAATTTTTTTTTTGAAAAAACAACAGGACAACAATAAATGAAATGTTTAAGAATAAGATGCATTGAAAATTTTCCTATACAAAATTTCTATTTAATTTTTAAAAATATTGCATTATTAAGTCTTATTAAATTATTTTTACTCAAAATTTTATGATTTTATATGGGATTTTTTACCAAATATATGTTTAGCCATGTACACACTTGGATTCAACGATATTTTTAAATGGAAACATTTTAAAAATATACATTGAATTCATAAGTTGTTAATTAACATTTTTTTTTTTTTTTTTTAATGAATTTTAAAAAAATTGGGCTCTAAAAGGCCAAAAATGAACCACCTAACCATGCTTTCACCCATATATAAACTACTACTCTCAAAAAACAAATCAGAGAAACAATTTTGATATATAACCTCCATTCTCAAAATAATGAAAAAGTGTTGAAAGAGCTTTGCCCATAAGCTTGTTGTTCTTTCTTGGTTCTTCCATGAAGATAGTAGGTTTTTTGAGTTTTTGAAATAACTAGAACCAAAAGGGTTCATTAATTCTGAATTATTAATTTTCAAAAAAATTAATTGTCGATTCTTTGCTTTAGATTTAAGAAAATCAGAAAAAAAAATCAAATTACTGATTTTCTAAAATCAAATGACTGTCAAACACTGGAGTAAACCAGCACCCACCAGCACACCGTACAGGATGGATGTTGTGTGGATAGAAAACATATTTTCGTTTTATTCCTGCCTTCGAGCTATCCAGTATAGTTAGCTATGTACTATCCAGTGTGGGGGCAGGGTATTTGATTTTTAATACCCGCCGGTTCCATGAGAATTGGAAAAAATACATAAAATCAAAGGACCACCAGTTTCAGGTATTTGAAAAAAAATTCAGCACCAAGGAACTGTCTGGTCTGGGCATTTGAGAGAAATTCAGATTCAAAGGAACCACTGGGTTTAATGAAAGAACCAGCAAAGACCCGACAAGGAACCGCTGGGTTTCATGAAAGAACCAGCAAAGACCCGACAAGGAACCGCTGGGTTTCATGAAAGAACCAGCAAAGACCCGACAAGGAACCGCTG
>Ga0116231_10009327_pt1 | contig 16636 bp, 19 predicted proteins | sample S1TSphgellanicum_2_FD_89695 | JGI IMG/M metagenome (GOLD analysis project Ga0116231, IMG submission 89695) | Host-associated microbial communities from peat moss isolated from Minnesota, USA - S1T2_Fd - Sphagnum magellanicum MG | ecosystem: Host-associated > Plants > Peat moss > Unclassified...
CCCCCACGATTTATATACGGAGATGAAAGTTGAACTGTGTCCAAACAATATGGGATAAAATTGAGGTGCTATTGGGAACAACTTGGGGAACTTGGGAACACACTGGGAATTTGGTGATAACATTTTGGGAACAAACAAAAAAACAAGAAACAACCTTAAACCCCCCAAACCCTAAAATGAATGTTGAACAGGTAAGTATTTTACCCTGATATACCCACTTGTAGATAATAGGATAAATACATACCCCACCAAATTGATAAATGTTTTTATTACCCTACCTAAACTGGTAAATATTTCAAACTTAGCCAGCAAAAAATGGGTTATGGGCCAATCAATGTGTTTATTCTACCCAGCAAATATATTTCTGAAGATTTCCCTTACCCAATGGAAGGTAATAGTTCTGGAGTAGGTAAGAAGAGGGTATATGCCAAAATCATAATTTATATTAATGGTTTTTTGGGTGAAATTTTACCTCTTGGTGACAAAAGAAAGGGGCTGCAAATTTATGAAGGTTTTTTTGGGGGGAAATGGCATAAATTTACCATATTTTGGGGAAAAAATAAAATAAAAAGCAAGCTAAATTCACCATATCAATACCATAGCTTTTGGATGTTGCTCGAATATACCAGGTCCAAAGAAATTCTACTTCATTCTTTGCCTTATAGGCAAACTTGGCTTGAGTCCTACTTGAGAAGATTGCCCATCCACTTACCTCACAATTTTGAAAAACAAATCCATGATATGCATTTTCATATTTTGCAATGCACAAAGTTACAATGGATTTGTTCAAACTATGGGGACTAAAAATTGAATAATTTTTTAATGTTCATTACATTAATGATTTTGAACAAAATTCTTACCATATTCTCTTGAAATCCCTTTGGATTTTTCCATCACAAGAATGTTTTGAATGCATTCTTAAAGCTATTGATTGGTTCCATTTAATTTTGTCAAACTCTTTTGATAGGATATCACATGTTTGTGTTTGCAATGCTAATTGCACAAGTAATTGTCTTTCTCCACTTTGAAACACCGAACTTTCATATTTGTGGCAACATTTTTATTTATTTTATGTTTATCCACTTATCAAATACATATTTAGAATGGTTAATGAAATGGTTGGAAGCTAGGGTAGTTCAAATATTTGATTCATGAAAATGTTTAATTCCCTTCAATCTTTTACATGAGACACTCATGAACAAACACATTTGTCAAATATTAGAAGGCATGTACCTTATCTTCCAAAGGAATCCCTTCCCTTCCATGTGACAAATGTTTAAAATTTTCATCCCCACTTGCCACATGGAAGGCAATGGCTATATTTGTTTCTTTTCCTTTTTTTTCTCTTTCCCTTTTACCTATCAACTTGGCACGTGGGCCATCAAGGTCTCTAATGTATGGAGAACCATAATAACTTTCTTTTGAAATACTTTAGCCATTTGAAGCATTCCAACATGCACAATTTCATGTGAGAATAAAAACACTCACTTCAAAATTGGCCTCAACTTTTATGTATGGGCTTCAATATAAGAATATTAAATTTTAATTAGCGCTAATGGGCCCCTTGAGTTGTTTGTCCAAGTATATGGGAGACATTAAATACTCCTTCAATGAACTTTGTCCAACACATTTTTGAACTTGTCCATTTGCACCTTACATACCTAGTTACTTAAATAGATTTTTATTTTTATTTTTCAAATTTCAATTAGTATGTCATATGACAATTTTCAATTGTGCCACATGTCATAATCTAAGACCATATAAAATAAACAATCATAATGAATTATGGAGATCAATATTTCAAAAAGAAAATAATTTTCACCAAAAAATCCTCATAGTGCCATGTGTTAGATTTTGATGGATCAATGAAAAGTAGCATTAGCTTGACATCATGATAATAGTTGCAAATTAGTTGCATAAAAATTGCACAATAGTTGTTTGTATATAATTATAACTAAATTGAATGAGTTACATATATATACAGTTTCACATACGATGAATTGCATATGTTGAAATTCATGTGATTTGTTCGATACCATTCACAATTGTAAAAATATGTTAAATTGTAATGAGTTGCAAATGATCATTGCAATTCAAAAATTTAGTTATAATGCTTGTTGCAACTCATTGCATTTTTCCATAGCGAAATGATCAAACCCTATTTACCTTTGAGTTGAAAGGGGGGGAGGGGGGGTGGGGTTTGACCAATACAGTTTTTTACCTTGAAAATATTGTGTAAGAAACATAATTAAAATATCAATCATAGTTTGGGTATACCATAGCCTAAGGTCACTTTCCACACTCACAAAATGAATAATTATTTTTTTTCAAAAAATGAATTCGTTTTTAAATTTTGAAATTATATATTTTGCATCATTTATATAATATTGTGATATGAGTAGTGAAATTATTCAGAATATAACCTATGATAATTATGATGATTTTCAACATGTCAATTTTGTATTTTCACAATATTTCATTTCACTATTTTGAAGATTATTTAATGACAAAATTGATTTTAAGGTAAAGTAATACCAAAAATTCAAAAAAATTTGTCCTTCCAAACATTATCTTACATCTATCTTGATCTTAATGTCACATTGAATATGTTGCACCTATTTAATGTTTGCCATGGTGCCTCCCCTTTGGGCTACCTATATAGGTGAAAAAGGGAATTTTTTGGACAAACCATATGGGATAAATTTGTGATGCTTGTGGAACAAACTTGTGAGGAACACATTGAGAACATCATTGGGAACATGTGAGAAGACAATAGGAATATGGTGGGAATACAAAAAATAAAAAAATCTATGCTTACAAACCCTTTCCCCCAAGGAAAAAAAGTAAGCACTCTCAAATGCATGTTTAATTATTTCATTGGTTGCACGCAAATTCTATTCCTAAAACTAGTTGTCATGACTTTTGGCTTAAACTAATATCCTTTCTTATGAGCATGGGTAACTATTGGAGCCTTTATGAATGTTTAATGGTGTTATTTTTAGGAATTTTTGTCAATATATCTTGGGACGATTTGGATAATTTGTCTAAGAGACCAATTTGGTTGTGCTTTGAATGTTATAACCAAGGTGGCCATCATCCATGGGGAGGTGTAGAAAAATTAGTAATTGTCCATAGGAAGGTTTAACCAAATATAGTAATAAATTAATTATGAAGTATAAAATTTTAATCATCCTTCTAAAGTTTACTAAAAATAATACATATAAAAATTTAGTGATTTTTTTTCCCATTTTTGAAGATTGAAAACCTCAAAATAACTTCATGTTTGAATTTTGAATTTGATTCTTTTTCTTTTTCCCTTAAAAACAAGGTTGGTGTTTACCACATATAGCTAGCATATTTCCCCATTCTCATTCATAAATAGGAAAAATTGGACAATACAAAACAAAGTTATTTAAATGCCATCTTTTGGCCCAATCATGATTGTATGTGATTCGCCTACATAGTCCAAAATGGAGAAGAAGATTTGGACTTTCAAATTCCTAAGTTTATGAAGAAGATTTAATGTTGGAATCAAGTTAAAAATTTTGTTATAATTTGTGAAGATGGGTTTTGTTCCAAATTCCAATATTCATACACATTTTATGATGGTGCTACAAATTTTCATAGAAAGGAATATAAGACTTCAGATATTTATTTTGGTGTCACTAACAAAAATATTGAAATATTTCTCCAAGGCAATCAATAATTTTGTAATTTATGAAATAGTCAAGTCTTTTAGCTTATTTGATTTAGGCATCAACAAGACACAATATGTATATTAGGGACAAGTTGATCCCTAACAATTTGAAACTTTCAAAAAATGAATGCAAGAGATGCAAGAGAGACACACCTTCTATTTTGTTGTTTGCAACATTTCCCAAGCACATGAAATCCCTTCTTAATTGCATATTTTGACATTGTTTCAATAACTATAGGCATTAAGATTCAACAATAAGATGTGGGAATGAATAGTAGTCCACCTTCATCATTCAACAAGAAAAAGAAAAGAAAAATAGAATACACCAAATGATTTGGACAACCAAAGCTTTGCAAAAAGATTAATTAGATGCAAATTCAAACAAAATATTTGAACAAGTATGCAATGCCTAGTTGACAATATTTTAGAATAAATGAAAGCTATACAATCGAATTGTTTACCAAAATCTTGAATTGTTAATAATCTATTTGTGAAGAAAATGTCCATATGATTTGATAATAGTTGTTATTGACTCCATTCAAGTAGTATCTAAACCCAAATACAATTAATAAGAATGCATGGGGGTTGTTTATCATGAATACTATTTAAGTTACATCATGTATGAGAGGACAATCTACCATTACTTGCTTACATTTTAAATTATAGATTGATCATAATAGATTATTATTCATTGTCCTTCCACCATTTGAGTAGTGTTTGCATGTGGCTAAAATGGTGGAACTACCTATGAGAGCTTCAACATCATTAATAATTTTTGGTTTCAACAACATTGATAAAAATTGATTTCCATTGTGAATCGGGCATGTTGTTTTTTCACATAATGACATGAAACCTTACAACTTTGGTGCTAATTACTAATGTGGGGCAATCTTTATCATTTATGAAAAACCTCCAAATATAATTCTTTAAAAAAATTTAAGATGGATTTGGTTTCAATTTTAGTTTTGGAAATGAAACTTGGTTTTACTCTAGTTTCAAATATCTTGGTTGAAACCAATGGTTAGATAATTGCCAATTCCAAACCATTTTTCCCTTAATTTTTTTTTCAAAAATTTAGGTTTTAGTTATAATTTAGGTTTTATAACCAAGTTCAAATTCTAGTTCAAGTTTCAAAACTAGTTTTGGTTATATACTTGGTTCCAATTCTAGTTCCAAAAATTAGATTCGATTTTGATTTGGTCCTAAATAATCCTCACAAATGCCAATGCCATGGAATTCATTCATTTGAATGTTCATTCATGTACTTAACTTTTAGTTTAAATTCAATTCACTCTTAGTTAACTTGCAGTTAAGTTTTAATTCACTTCCATTTAACTCGTAATTCACTTTTAATTAACTTTTAATTCACTTTAATTAACTTTTAGTTAAGTCTGAATTAAATCCTAATTAATTCTTAATCAACTTCAAATTAAGTCCCAATTAGCTTTTAATTAACTCAAATTTATTTTTGAATTAATTCCCATTTAAGTCCCAATTAACTTTTAGTTAAGTTTTAGTTAACTTTAATTAACTCCGAGTTGACTCATAATCAAGTCTTAATTAACTTTTAGTTAAGTTTCAATTAAGTTTTAATTAACTTATAGTTGACTCTTAATTAATAATGTTCTCAAAAAACTTATTTATTCAATGCACACATAGAAACTTCCTAAGCAAACCCATCCTTGGGTGGTACCACTGGGAATCACCTCAAAAAATGGTTAAACAATAAAAAACAACCAAATCATTTTTTTGGGCCCTTTTTGTTAAATGTTTTCATAACTATAAATTTTTTTTTTTTTTATGTTTATCAATTGCATGCTTTAATATATTACTTGAGGTATATTTGGGAATTTTAAAATTTGGAAATTTGGAAATTTTATATTCCTAATTAAAATTACCCTTTAAAAAATCGATAGCCTCAAGTTTGGAAATTCATAACTAAATCATATTTATTTAATTAATTAAAAATAAAAAATAAAATGACTTCCAAAAACTTAGGGAAAAAATTATAATTTTTTTTTAAAAATCATGTTCCAAATTTGTGTTCCTAACCAAAAAGTTCAAGGAAAAAAATAGGTGTTACATTTTTGAAATTTTTTCCAAATGTAATGATTAGGAACATCAAAATACACAATATTATTGATATTATTGAAATTTCAAAACCTATGGAACCTAATAAATGTATTCACAAAAAAATAAAATGAAAATGTTCATTTAAATGTTTCCTATGATTTTTCAAAGTTCAATGGGTCTAAGAAAATCAAGGTGTGATGTTCCTAATGATACCACCCAAGGGTGCATTTATCTTCCTTGAGCTAGGTCTCCAAAAAGGTATAAATAGAAGTAAGACCCCTCATTTCTTTTAATATATTCAACATTAATCTTAAACTCGATCTTGCACCATAACCTTCTCATGTTATTTTTATGTTCATGTCTGTATATGTTAACATAATAAAGATTCGTTTTCACGTTTGTTTTGCACATCTCGTGTTCTTGTTTTGTGTTTTTGTGTTTTTGTTTTTGAGTTGCATAATATTGTTTCATTCCTTGTTTGAAAATTAGACTTAAACTTTTCTTTTAACCTTTGTTTTTGTGAATCTTTGTGTCCTTGATAGTTTAAACAAATTCCATCAGGTTTACATCTATTTTTGTGTCTACAAGTCATTAGGAATTAGATTCTTTTTGGAGTTGAATGTGGATTACCTCTTTTCTTCAAAGGAAAAGCTTTCAAAGAGTCGTGGATTACCTTTTTGTTGACTAAGGGTGTGGATTACCCACCTATTGTTGATGTCATATTTCATGGTGTTCATAATCATGTCTACATCCATGGAAGAAATCCTTGTTGTCGTTAGGAATCTTGAACATGAAAATCAAACATTTCGTGAATTCATTGCTCATTTCCAAACCAATCAAGTTTCGACCTCTTTGGGATGTGTTTCACCAACATAACCCCAACCAAAGGAGCCATGGATTAGCCTACCTTACAAGTTTGATGACACACATTCAAAGTTTCAACGTTTTGTTAATCAAGTGCGTTTGGTCATCCGGTTTCATTGTCATTGGTATCCAATTGGCCCAGCTCAAGTTGGATTCATTAGCACCTTGTTGTCAAGCATGGCCCTTGTTTGGTTCGCACTTTTGTTGGAGCATCAAACACCCACCCTCAATAACTTTGAAGTGTTTCTTAAAAAGTTTGATGTCACGTTTGGAGATTCTGACAAAGAACGCACATATAGCATGAAGATACAATCTCTTTTTCAAAAATCACATTCAATTGTGGTATATGCATCAGAGTTCAAACAATCAACTTGCAATATTTCATGGGGTGAGGGAGTGCACATAAATTAATTTTAATTTGGGTTACAAGGTGATGTGAAGGACTTGCAACTCACCTTGCCAAACCCTTCAACATTAAGTCAGGCCATTGCACAAGTTGTTCGATGTGATAATAGGCTCTTTGAACATTAATAAAGGAAATGTTAGGAACCCACATTGACAACACAAAATAGTTTTACACCATTGGCAAAACAAAGGAGTTTTCCACTTACAATGCTAGCACAACCTTTGGCAACCTTGTTAAAGGACAACCCCATGCAAATTGATAATATAATATTCAAACCCCTCATGGAGCAAGAGAAGCAACGTTGACGTACAAACAATCTTTGAATGTATTGTGGGAAACTAAATCATGTTACTCGTGACTGTCCAAAAAAACATGGACCACATGTCACATGTGCCATCTTTGTTACCAACCCACAACCATAGGAGTTGGAAAACCAACATGTTTAGTCTCAATAGGGACTACGAGGCTAGACCTTGATGCATCATGTAGTGAGAATGGTCCCAACTTATCTTTAGACCCAACACCATGTTTCTTAGTACCAATTATTGTCAAATGTAGTAAGCTTGTAATAATGGAGGCCCAAGCACTTTTAGATTCTAACAGATCAACATGTTTTATGGACAAGGAACTAGTGCGATGATACAAGTTGGTTCTAGTGAAAAATAACACATCAATGTTAATTGGGGTCGTTAATGGTTGGAACCTTTCATCACGACCAAAATCACATGAAATTAAGCCATTGGATGTTACCATTAGTTCCCACATTAGCAAAGTTGTTTTCAATGTCATTTCATCTTTAAGAAATCTTATCATCATTAGATTGTCTTAACGTGTTCTACATAATCCGTGAATGGATTGACATACAAAGAATTTTTATTTTGAAACACCACAACACAAAGCCTTGGAGTGTGAAACCCTCATTAAAAACATGCAAAAGTTGGAATAGAAGGAAGATTTAGATGATACAAGAAGGCTTAGGTGACCCAAGCCTTTGTTTGTTGAAGCGAAAACCTTCATGAAGGCTGTCACAAGAGGAAATACATGTTTTATTTATTTATTTCTCTCACTAGATGTTGGGCCACAGCCACATGAAATTTTTTCCCAATACCAAAAATTCAAGGATGTGTTTAAAAAAATAAATGTGGACACCTTGCCCAAATATTAACCATATGATTACACCATTAATCTTGTGGAAATAGCACAACCTCCATTCGGAACCATCTATAATTTGTTGCAAAATGAACTTGTAATGCTTCATGAATATACATCAATGAAAACCTTGAAAAGGGGTCATTTGACATTCAAAGTTTCCAGCTAATGCTTTTATCTTCTTTGTTAAAAAAAAAATGGTTATTTGCGAATGTGTGTCAATTATCATGAATTGAATCAACTAACCATTAAGAATTGGTATTTTTTGCCCCTGATCTTAGGGTTGTTGGACTAGTTTAGTCATGCCAATGTGTACACTAAGATTCATCTATGCAGAATATACAACTTGGTGCACATTTCAAAAGGCAATGAATGGAAGATGACATTTAAAATCCATTACGACCATTTTGAATATGTTGTGATGTCATTTGGCCTTATTAACGTGCCTGCTATTTTCCAACATCTAATGAACGATGTATTTTGTGAATACTTGGATGATTTCGTGGTTTGTTACATCGATGTACATCCTCATTTTTTCACAGAGTATGGAGGACTATGAGCACCATGTACGTTTAGTTTTGGAGAAGTTTTGGGAGGTTGGATTTTACACCAAATTGGAGAAATGTGAATTCCATCAATCTGAAATGGAATTCTTGGGTTATGTCATCTCTAGATATGGCATTTACATGGATCTTCGTAAGGTTCACACCATTGTTGATTGGGTTATTCCAACTTCTGTTCAGGATGTTTAATGTTTTCTTGGATTTACTAATTTTTATCAACATTTCATTGCCCGCTATTCTTTGAAAATGACCCCTTTTATTCAATTGACTAGGAAGGATCAACCTTTCTCTTGGGGAATTTCAACTAAAAATGCCTTTCAATCTTTGAAGGTTTATTTCACAACTACCCCACTCCTAATTCATGTAGACCCTTCCAAACCTTTTGTTTTGGAAATAGACATTTCCGACTTTGCAATAGGCGCCATGCTCTCATAACTTAGAGAAGACAATCTTTTTCATCTTGTTAGCTTTTGTTCTCATAAGTTTTCTTTTACAAATATTAATTACAAAATTCATGATTAAAAAATTTCAACCATCGTGGATGCCTTTGAATAATGGCATCATTTGCTTAAAGAAATTCAACATGAAAATCATTATGTATTTAGACCACAAGAATTTATATTATTTCATGACAACTCGTGTTTTGAATTGACGCCAAACTTGGTGGGCATTGTCTTTGTTTCAATTTCAATTTGTCATCACATATCGCCCTAGGTGCCAGCAAGGGAAACTTGATGTGTTGTGCCGTTGCTCATACCTCATGCCTAAGGAGGGAGATATAGCCATTGAACAACAATGTGATGTCATTCTCAAACCTGAACATCTTCAACTTTAAATGTCATTAATAATTCTTGATGACATAACCCTTATTTCTTAATTCGTGAAGATTTTAAAAAGGACCTTCTTGCTATTGGCATCCAAGGCCAATTAAATAGTCATCATCAAGTCTAGGATTTTCCCAATGTTCATGTTAAGTTTGAGTTTCAAGATGGTTTATTTTATTGTGATGGTATTTTGTATGTTTTTAATGGCCTTGTGCGATTTCAAGTTTTCCAGGCTAGGCACAATGCTTTGGATGCAAGCCATTTTGGATTCAACAAAACCATGGAATTAGTGTTTCGAGATTATTGGTGGCCATAATTTTGGAAGTATGTGAAGGAATTGTTCAGATTTTGTGATGTTTATGCTTGAGCGAAAAATCTTCATCATCGCCCTCATGGTTTTCTTTAACCATTACCAATCCCTACATCCTTGTGGTTTTTAATTTTCATGGACTTCATTACCTTCCACCTTTTAGTTCTTATGACTTTATTTTGGTGGTGGTGGACCATTTAATGAAGATGGTTCATTTCATTCTGTGTATTGAAACAGTTACTAACAGAAAAACAACAAAATTATTCCTTGATCATGTTTTTCAGTATCATGGTTTTCCTGAACATATCATTTCTAATCATGGGCCTTAGTTTGCATCCAAGTTTTAGAAGAGTTTTTTGAACTTTTAAGTGTGAAAGTGAAGTTCGCATTAACTTTCCACCCCTAGATGAATGGGCAAACAAAATGGGTCAATCAAGTTTTGGAGCAATATCTACGGTGCACAACCAATTATCATCAAGATAATTGGTCAAAACTTTTGGCCATGGTAGAATTTGCTCACAACAACACAATGCATTCATTAACCCAGCAAACACATTTATTTGCAAATCCTGGTTTGCACCCCAAGTTTGACATTCAAGATGTGTACAAAGTCGTGAATCCAGTTGCTAAGGATTGAACCATGTGGTTAGCAAATGTTCAAACTCAATTTGTATTTAACCTTAAAAAAATGCAAAGGTGATATAAAGAAAATGTTGATGAACATCAAAAGGAACAACCTAGCTTCAAGGTTGGGGACTAAATTTGGTTTCAACGATAATATATCAAGATAACAAGGCCATCAAAGAAGTTGGATTATCAAAGGCTAGGTCCATTCCTCATTATGAAACCAATTAATGTTGTTGTTTTCCAACTCAAACTTTTATGTTTTATGAAAATCCATCATGTGTTTCATGTTTCCTTGTTGGAACCTTACCATGCATTTACCATTCCATGAAAAATCCATGATCCCCCTCCACCTATTGAAATCGATGGCGAATATGAATATGAAGTGGAAGACATTTTAGATTCAAGGATCTCTAATCATCAACTCCATTATTTTATTCATTGGCATGGGTATGATGCGAATGAACACACTTAGGAGCCAATCAAGAACCTATCAAATCCCATGGAAAAGGTGCATGAATTTCGTCAATGATATCCAAACAAACCCCAAGTCTACTCCTTGTGGAATTCATTATTATAAGGGGAAGTGATGTCACATACATCGATGTCATGGAATTTATTCATTTGAATGTTCATTCATGTACCTAACTTTTAATTTAGTTTCAATTTATTTTTAGTTAACTTCCAATTAAGTTTTAGTTCATTTTCACCTAACTCATAGTTCGCTTCCAATTGACTATTAATTCACTTTAGTTAAGTTTTAGTTAATATCTAGTTAAGTTCTAGTTAAGTATGAGTTAATTCTTTATCAACTTTGAGTTAAGTCTAAGTTAAGTCCTAATTAATTCTTAATTAGCTTTTAGGCAATTTCGAATTAAGTTTTAGTTAAATATGTAGTTAACTCTTAATTAAGTCTCAATTAATTTTCAATTAAGAAGGTTTTCAAAAAGTTTTTTTACTCAATGAACACATAAAAGCCTCTTTAGAAGCTTCTTTGAACTAAGTCCCCAAAGGGGTATAAATAAAAATGGGACCTTTCATTTCTTTTATTTTGTTCAACATTAATCTTAGGCACAATCTTGCACCATAGCCTTGTCATGTTTTTTTCATGTTCATGTTTACATATGTTAGCATAATAAAGATTCATTTTCACATTTGTTTTACACATCTCATGTTCTTGTTATTAGTTTTTGAGTTATTATTTTTGAATCACAATTCTTATGTTGTTATTTGTTCAAAAATTAGACTTAGACCTTTTCTTTAGGCTATGTTCTTGGGGATCTTTGTGTTTTTGACAATAATCATAGTTTTAAAACTAGTGGTCTTAACCAATGAAACTAGATAATCGCCCAACATTATTAATTACATTTCATTTTCATGAAAAATATGTGAAGATGATTTTTTTTTTTCATTTTAAAGATTAGATGGAGGTTTTATTTCTTGTAGTGAACATGTTTCAATAACTTTTTCCTACATTACAATTATGAAATTTTGTCTTTCAAAAGGCGTATTCAATCTATGAATAGTTCCAATACCCATTTGAATCCAAGTCAATTATTGCCATTAAGTTTTATTAGACACATTAACTAGGCAACAATGTGATGCCTTTGTAGTTTTGTGAAGGCTTTGATTGATGTTTTGTGAAAAAGAAAAAACACTACAACAATTGTTAAAAATTAGATTATTGGTGGGTAATGTTAGCAATACCCTTAAAAATTGGGTGGCAACATATAATAATAATAATAATAATAATAATAACTTTATGAAATAAGTTTTAATTTTAGGGGCAAAAAAACTATGCATAAAAAAATAGAACCATGTGATGCTCCAAAAATAGGCTCAAACAACATGCAGGACAAAGCTTGACAAGGGTGTTTAGTCCCCCCTTCATTTGGGCTTGCAAGGATTGATGATTTAAAACAATTGAGTGCAACATTGTCTTTTACTTTTCTTTTTTCCTTAACAAGATTCCAAAACATCTCCACCAATGTTACATAGAACCTTCAACCACCTTAAATGATTAGTGCACCCTAAATTGAGGTCTTTAATACTAGGAATTTATGTTTATAGCCAAATTGATATCATCCAAAGGACAATGTAAAAAACAAGGCATTATCCTTCAAAAAAATTAACTAAATTTGGTTATAAAATATAAACCATGAATAATCTTTCTATATTGTGGCTATACACTAAAAAATCAAAGATAAAAATCTATCTATCTTAAATTTTTTTTTTCTCACTTTTGGAATTGAAAACCTTGAAAATCCAATTTTTTCATATTTTAATATTTGAATTTCGCTTTTTGACTAAATTTTGCCAATAAATGTATGTAGTTAGTATAAAAAACAATTGAAGGAACCACCATGTTGGTACACAAGGATTGTTTTTCCAATTTTGTGATGTTGCTCAAGTTACGATCATCCATAAGTATATTTAGCCAAATTTGAGAATATTCAAAATATGAAAGTAGAAAATTTTAAGCACCTTGACATATGTTTGGCAATTGTAGTGATTTGTTTTGTAAAGAATTTTTTTGTGGGGTGGAAATTTTAATTAGAAAAACAGGGAAATTGTGTCAGAATGTTATCTTTTCAAAACAATTGGTTTGCAAAATTGCAAAAAATTCACCACCCAGAAAATCAGTGTCCCAGATGGTTGCCTAGAGAACAACTTGAACCCAACAGAAAACTGTTTATTGACCAGTTACCATCCATCCTTCATCACAAGGCAAGTTTGAGACTGGGCTTTGTGATGCAAATGAACTGGTGATCCATAATACAGTTTAGCCAAATTTGGCTATAAACAGGTCCATATGAAAGTTTCAAAACAAGTTTGATTTTCCTTCACATTTCTGGCTCAGCTTCTTTTTTTTTTTTGGTGGCGAAATTTCGCAGCTTTTATTTATTTATAAATAGTAAAATGAAAAAAACATGAATTTTTAAATTTAAAAGGTTATTTTCGCCATTTTCGAAATAGAAAAGTTAAATTAGCCACCGTTATAGCTAGGCAATTCCTGGGTCGCCACCTGTAACAAGACTTTTCTAAAAATGCTACAGCCGACCTAGGGCAATCGCCATTAGTGCCAATTAATCCTGGGGATCCTCGCAGTGGACTTGAGGAATTTGAGGAAAAAAAACCTTGTTCTGGCTACGTGCTTGAACCCAATATAGAAATATGGCGATATTTTTTTAATATATAAATTTGGCGACTTGAAAAGTAAAAAAACACATGAGTTTTAGCCATTTTAAATTTTTTAAAAAAAAGAGCCAATTTAAAGAAGAGATTGAGATTCGGTATAGGAGAAGGGCCTCTGGTCAGAAGATCCTAGTACAGCCTGGCTGGTACCTTGCTGAAAACAGGTTTCTTCAGGCAGGTTAGTGAGCTGAAAATACAAAGGAAAAATTCAAGCAGTGTTTTACGGTTTAGAGAAGTGAAAGAGAAGAGAAGAGAAGAGGTTTAGGGTTTAAAGAAGAGAACAGAAAGAGAAGAGAAGAGGTCTAGGGTTTAAAGAAGAGAAGAAGAAGAGAAGAGAAGAGCTTCGGAGAAGAGAAGAGATGAGGTTTAGGGTTCACGGAAGAGAAGAGAAGAGAAAGAGAAGAGAAGAGAAGAGGTTTAGGGTTTAGAAATCAGACGAGAAGAGAAAGAGAGAAGAGACCAGAAAGAGAGAAGAGATCATGGCCGCGATGGCGACTCTTCTGTCTTGCTGCTCCTCGTGTGCATGTGTAATGATGCCGGTGAGGCCTCCTCATCCTGCATCTTCTGCTTCTGCTTCTTCGTCTTCTGCAGCCTCTTCTTCTAGTTGTCGTCCGTCTGTCGCATGCTGGAGGCAGCAGCAATCGTGGAGATATGGTAGTGTGGGGAGTGGACAAGTACGAAGAGGAGAGAGAAGAATGGATGAGGAGGAGGATGATGGAGTGAGGCGGCTTGTTGTTCGTCGCGGGATGATATGGAGAAGGGACATGAACCGTATGGTGCATAGCGAGCGACGAGTAGGAGGAGTGGCTCGAGGGATGGCTCCTGATGAAGAGAAGATGACCAGGCGGTCGCCTCTTGATTTTCCTTTGGTAAGGATTTTTTTTCCCTCCGTTGCCCTAGATCTTTTTTCCTTTGGAAGCTCGTTGTTCGAGAAAAACAGGTTTTTGTTCGTCTCTTCGGTGGGAATTTGGCTTAAGAAAACAGGAGGATGATTAGGGCTGGGTTTGTGATTGCGGTTGCTGTTGCTACATGGTCCGTGTCTGAGGATGATTAGAGATTTAGTTTTGTGGAAGAGGAATCATGTTTTGAGATGTGCCAGCTGAAAGAAATTAGGGTTTTGGGAGTGTAATTAGGGTTGCAGAACCCTATCTTCAAGAGCATAATTGGATTTCTCTAGAGTTCCCTGCAAGCAAGGGAAGGGATAGGGAACTCAGTGTTTGATCCTTTTTTGCATTCCATTGGAAGAGTAAATGTCCCTTCTTGATGGAAAGATCTTTCCAACTGGATATACTGTAGACACCATTCTAAGCTCTGTGTGGCCTTGCAGCTTGGGACAGTACAACTCCCCCATTTGTGCTCCATTCGATGTTTGTCTGTGATATTCTGTTTATCTTTCTGCATTCAATGTGCAACAGTTTAGGTTGAGAAATTCACCCAGTAACTTAAGTGAGCTTTGTAGTTCATCATGTATTGGTCAAAGACCTTATTGAATGTCTTGTTTAATTAAGTGTTCCTCTGGCTGGTAAATCAATGTTGGGTTTTAATGGACTATATGTGTGTTTTGCTATGGGTGGCCAGGAATGGGATCGACCCCGACCTGGGCGGAGACCTGACATCTTTCCTCAGTTCAGCCCTATGAAGACACCACTGCCACAGCCATTACCAGCTGATCCTCCTGAAGAAGATGAGGAGGAGGATGACAAAAAGGAGGAGGAGGAAGAGCCTGAGAACGAGCCTGAGAAAGAAGAATAAATTCGAAATGCATGTTTGCTAATGAATTTTGACAGAAATTGTTCAACCAGTATTTGATGCTGACATCTTTTGCAGCTAGTTTTCCAGTATCTTGACATTACGTCATCTTGGCAGGAAGATGATTCAGTTAGGCTTTGAGATGAGTGAAAAGTGGGAGGAAAAATAGAGCCTGCTTTGGCCATAGTGTTGTGAATTTTCAAATCCGAAAGGAAGTCTGATCAAATGTAATTGATTGGGTACTATTAAGTTTTCTCTATGTATTGTTTTGCACCACAGCCACTGCTGTGTTAATATTGAGTTGTGCTGGTGAGCAAAACATCCCTGGTAACCACCACCCATTGGAGACATCTTAAAGCAGGGGCTCTTGACCATCATCACCCTCAAAAGTTCCCTGAGCGAAATTATTCCTGTTTGAGCAGCCAGAAAAGGCTGATGAGAGGCTTGGTCCAAAGCCTTGATCTTCTCTGATGGCTTTCTTGTAATCTGCACTCTGATGTGCATGTTGAATTTGATTGAGATGACATGCTTTATCATATGCTGCTTGCACAGCATGCTGGAAACTTGCATTTTATGGTTGAAATGTGGTTCCTTTGTTCCTCATGTATATGCCATCCTGGAAGTTTTCACCTGGTGTGATTCCAGATGCAGCAACAACAGCTGGAACTGCTTGAAGTGGAGCTACTTGTTGGACTTCAATTTGTGGCAAGAACCTCACTGCTGTTGCAAACGTAAATGGTGTCAAGCCAACAACACCAATAGTACCCTGAGGGTGAAACTGATGAGGTTCATGTTGGACTTCAGGCTGACTTACAAATCTCACACCTCCTGAAGCTCTGGCTCTGTATATCCATTCCTCCATCATCAACATTGCATGCAAATTCAAATTCATCAAGAGAAGCTGTCAGTACTTTTTCGCAACAAAGCCGTGATATTTGTTATCAGGTATCTGAATCCGATTAACCAGATCCAAGCAAAGTAGCTTGCAAAGCAGGAGACTGGCTGCACAAACCAATGCAAATCAAGCTGGAAAGTTTACCTTGTGATAGGTTGGAAAAGCCTCATCTATTCACTCACCTTTTGGGAGCTGGTGGATTGAACATATCCTCATCAATTGTGGCACTCAGAGGAAGAGACTTGACATCTAAAACCTGCATGATCTACCCAACCACAAAGCAACAG
>Ga0116231_10009328_pt1 | contig 16632 bp, 11 predicted proteins | sample S1TSphgellanicum_2_FD_89695 | JGI IMG/M metagenome (GOLD analysis project Ga0116231, IMG submission 89695) | Host-associated microbial communities from peat moss isolated from Minnesota, USA - S1T2_Fd - Sphagnum magellanicum MG | ecosystem: Host-associated > Plants > Peat moss > Unclassified...
GTATTTGTTGACTTTATACTCTTTGTCATTTGCGACTAGTTTTCACATGCGACTTGTCTTAGGCGACTAAAAGGATTTTAGTTGCAAAATGTCTCTTGCGACTAAAATTTAGTCGTAAAGAGGAGTCGAAAATACATGTTTTTCTTCTAGTGTAAGAACCCATCCATAAGACACTATTTAGATCATGATGTGAGCCTTCTCTACAAGTGCAAAATTATGGATAAAAAATAAAAACCATGTAAATAAAAATCAACAATGGGAACCCATCCATCAAAAGTATAAAACAATAAATAGACACAAACCAAGGGAAACAAAAAACAATCAATAAAAATCAAGCAAAGACCCTATGCAAAAAGGACTCATGGCTACAAAATGACAATCATTGATAACAAAGAAGACTTAAGACAAAATAACAGTCATCTGCCACAAATTACTTAATGACAAAAGTGCACTAGCTATTATGTGTGGAAGAGATGAGGAACCTTGACCAAGTGTAGTTCAGTCTACTAAAGAATTGTTATGGTTTGTGATGCTACAAGGCTATGGACATGTGCTATTAATAATAAGAAACAAGCATTGAAGGGACTAAAGAAGATCGATGATGATGCATAATAGTGGTATGTGCACAAGCAGTAAAAAATGAATCAAAAAAAAAAATAGAGACACCCATACGTCTCAATAACAAGGGGAATGAAGTCATCACCTAATGCTCATTCAACATATGATCGTGTCTTTTTTTGAACAACCATCATCGCTACATGTATTGTCATTGTCAATGTTTATCGCACCATATTTGTGTTAATTAGGTCAGCAATGATGATGTCCATCAAGGTTCGAAAATCATCTTTGGTGATAAGGATATCCATTTGTCGTTGAGCGTGGTGAAAGAAAAAGTGGGAAATCTCCTTCTAAACATGTGTTCCACTTTCTAAAACAATATTTACAATAGTATCTCGAAGTGTATCAAGGGCTACTATATGCTCACTTCCCCAAGGGTGTCGAAGTAAATACGTACTTAAATTGTCGATGGTATGACCACACTAACATTGTGAAAGATGGGAAACCATAGGATGTGGCAAGCCAAGATAGGTACATAATGTTGTAAGGAAATGGGTTAAAAGTAAATGAAATGCAAGTGTGGTAGGACAAATTAATAACCAAGCACCTACCCTTGGACCCACACATGGGCGGAAACATGTTCATATGATATGTGAAAGAGTGTCTGCTAGAAGTAAAGCAAACTTCTGGTTGTGTAGGTGATTTGCCAAAGAAGCCTGCAACTAAGGAAAAAACTTAACCACTAAGCTTTCAAAGGGTGTGACTTAAAAGTGGACAACCTAAGGTAATTGGGCTTGGGTATCTCGTAGTGCCATTTAAAATGAAAAAATGTTAATTTCAACATGTTACTACATCCAAAAGAATAAGGTCATGATCATCCTATTGGAAACGAATGACAAGTGCAGGAGTGACCGGTGCCCAACATCCCAAAAATGTGCGGGCAATAGTCGTAATTACAAAAGGGAGGCCAAACTTGTTCGAAGAAGCAAGAATAATGACTTCACGACGAGGTAGGTGACTGATGGAACCACCAAAAGATTTTGCACCAAGTAATTTCTCCAACATAATTATGGTATGAATATCAAACCCAATGTAATGTTGCAAAATACATGGAGATGGAAACATTGTATGAAACAAATAGTTAGGATGCTAGGCATAGCACAACGAGGGCATTGCAAAAACTACTTGAAGATTTACAAGCATAGGGAGACTAGATATCATCCCAAGATCCTCATGAAGAACCTTGGTCACGAAAGACTCAATGAATGATCTGGATCCAAATGGTGCGCCCAAAATATGAAAACCCAAGTCGAAAATAAAAAAGCAAGGAGGAAGTGATATAAAATGGTCCAACTTCTATTGAGACCAAGCTACACATTTTGCTAGTTACATTAAAAGCTTTAATGTTAAAAATTCATGTTGTAATCATAAAAAACAAGGAACCACATACAAGTGGGACCTACCATATGTGTATCATCCACCAACAAAGGGAAAACACAAGTAGGGTGGGTTGTTGGTGTAAGGTGAAGAGTGCAAAGGTGATAGAGCAAGCAATGCTCTTCCCAGTGGGTCCCTTTGTTGTGTACTTGATTCCAACGAAATCACTATGAGATCCTTGTGTTGAAAAGCCTAAGAAAATACAATGGGGATGGGCATGCATAGAATTGTCAAACAAATGGGAAAAGTTGATTTAGAGAATTGGGTGAAAACAATAACTCTTGAAAAATATACCTCCTAAGAACATCTCTAATAATGCTTAATATGTGACCTTGCAAAAATATTTTTCACATCCAAGTTTAGTTATGTACTATTTTGGATGCCCACCCATAAAACTGAAATTGGGACAACAAATAGGTGGGGGACTACTAATAGCAAACCATTTGGATGAATCATTATGATGGGTGAATCATAAACATTGAACAATGGTTAGATCACATTTATTACTCTTGTTTTTAGGTGCACAATGCTACTAATATGTCTTTTACCATCAATGTCAATGTGCACATTTATGCAAAGCCAAAACCATTTTCTTGAACCAAACCAACATAAGTTGGATTTTCTTCGTCCAAATTTATTGTGTAGAATCACATACTGAACACTATTGCAAATGTTATAAGAACTAGAACCACAACAACAACTACTATTACTACCCAATTCCCAAAGAAGGAAAATTTCTCTTTAATTTACCAATTATTCAATAAGGGAGAAGTTAGAAAATAAGGTGGTCTAGTTGGTCATATGGGAGTTTCCTAGAAGAAAATAATAAGTTACTTTATATTTGGCTGACAGAATATTTCTTTCGAGGAAAAAATTAATTAGGATTATAGGGAATTAAAAATGTTCAAAGTTGTTTAGGAACCAACTAGCAAAGTAGAGAAAATACTTAACAAGTTCATATGTGAATAACTTATGGACCAAATTTTATGAAATTGCTACCTAATAACATGGCCAATTATATATATATTTTTTACTAAGTATAGGGTTTAGGGTTTAGTTCAATTGTCAAAGTTTTTTTTTGTGGTAAGAAATTATGTTTCTAACTAAAGTGGCCATCATTTTTAGGAAGATTTAACCATATATGGTTATAAACTAGAACAAATGCCATTGAATGTCAAGGTGCTGATTTTGTTGTCTTCAATAAGGTGCATTAGCCAAAACAATAGTTGCGTGGAATTTAGAAGTTTAGTTTTATTGGTTGCACACTTAATGTTATTATTTTGTTAATGACATAGATCACAATCTTCATTGTCAAATATGGGTATGCTAATTTTACCATTAATAATGTTCTACAAAATATATTGGTTCTCGTTGTAGTTTATTTAATTAATAAATCCACAATTTTGTAAACTGGTTAATATAAGTATTTATCTATCTACATATATAGACATATATACATTAAAATTCAATAGAAATGGTGAAAATATTCCAACAAGTAATTTTTTTTGTAATTTAAAAATCTATAATATATAAAAAGGTCTTGGAAAAAAAAAATTTTAATACATTATGGCATTTTTTCAACAAAAAATTGGGAAAATTTTGGAAAATTTTCTAAATATTTCTAGATAACATCAAGTGTTTATTTTATTTTATTTTTTCAAATAAAATTGGTCATAGCTTGATGTTAAATTGATGTTAATTATATGCTTAAAAAATGAACAATTAAGTTGGTGTTAAAGCAATAATGGAACCATGGTGCCTTCTATCATTGCATGTCAACCCTTTTATTGTTCATCACCTCACAACACTTTGAAACATTGTATGCCCTTGCCATTCTACTTTCTAGTGTGTTGTTTTTATTTGAAATTTTTAAAAAATATTTTGCAACAATATTTTGTTGAATTCTTTGTATGCTCAACTTATAATGTTCCATCTTAAAACTACAAAACAATTCATTAGTAGTTTATATATATATAGCACAACTAGTTGTAGACCAAGGTGCAAGTGCAAGGTGGAGAGGCAATGTTGGAAGAGTTAAAAGCAAAGTCAATCCTAACGTTGGTCAAGAATAAATGTTGGCATCAAAATCTTCAACTTGTGAAATGTTTAGCAAGAAATTTAAACAACCCAAATGGGAGATGGTCAAAGACATGTCACTCATAAAAACTAAATGGGATGAATTTGTCTCATCTCCTAATAAAGTGGATCCAAAAGATCAATTGAAGACACTTGTGAAAAAAAATTCACTTGAATTGTTGAGGCTATGGAAATTCCCTTAAGTATAGGAATGGTGTTGCCTACAAGGATAATGACAATCTTTTTCATCAAATGATTGGGCACAATCAAAAGTATTAAGAGTTAAGCTTTCAAAATAAGGTTTCATTAAACTTTCCAAGGCATTCAACAATAATATCTATGAGATAATGAACACCTTTATGGGAAGTAGGCATGTCCTTCAACTTGTGAATCATGTGCAAAATTTGAATATTTGTTTTATTAACTTCGTAAATGCAGGCTTTGAGAGTTATATATATTATTTTTAAATTATTTTTTCACCTAAAGCCTCATAATGATGGGTAAATCTTGCCCATCATAGATTGCATCGATCACAAAAACACAAAGTTTCCATGATTTGCAAAAAAAAGAAAGCATAAAGCATTCGTATGGTGAGACGATTATTGATTCTTAAACAACCCATATTTTCTACACTTAACAATCATTTGATAGATTATCTATCTAACGAGGATAATGCCTATAATCCCCAAGCTTTGCAACATTCAAAAGATGCTCAAGGTGAAGCCTTTACACAAAGTTCAATGCCAATATATGGCATGACTATCATGTCAATTGATGAAGGACTAGGAGCTTGTGGGATACCTATCTATGAAGGAAAGTTGTTTGTTTATTTTGTTTTGTTTATACTTATGAAATCCACCGAACCATGATGCTTCTGATCATTTCTTGGTCTCTTTGGAAAGCTCTTGAGGAGAAGGGGCGCATTAGCTTGGTTTCATGGCATTTGGACTTGTGGTGTAGTTCTTGAATATTGAATGATTTTTTCACTGAAAATTAAATTAAAATTGTATCTGAAAATTTCAGAGGAATTGGGATGTGCCTTTGGTGTTGTTGGAAAGATCTCAATGAGCAAGATTTAATGGAATTTATTTGGTAAGATTTGGATTTAGAATGTGGGAAATATTGATTTTTAAGTGATTTCTATTGCTGAAAATTCAAAATAAAATCCAAAAAACCAGGTTTTGGAATGAAAAATCAGTTGAAAACATGGTAACACTTGGGCCAATGCACATGCCACACTAGTTGTAATTGAGCACATGTAGTCAAAAAAATTAAGATGAAAGAAATTGGTGATAATCAATAACATCTTCAAGAAATGTCTAATGATGTGACTTCTCTTTCACAAACCTTTTTAAAGAGTCTAAAGACAAATAATCCACTTTCCAACAAATCCCATTCCTTCAACATTTCAATTATCCATATCAAGTTACAACAAATAAATGGATCCATCAAATGTGCACAAAACTCATTATATTCCAATAGATCATGAAGCATTTAACCTTGTTTCATTTTAAAAAACACCTTGTTACATTTTTCTTTTATAACATCTATTATTCCTGGAGTAACTTCTATTTTGATTCCCTTGATAACACAATAAAAGGAGAACCCATTCGAAGGTGTCTTGTTTCAAAAGAGCCTTGCATGACATTAGGAAATAAACTATATATTGATCAATTTTTTGATTCAAGAGAATCCAAAAGATTCAAAAAACTTTGTTTTAAAATGAACTAACTTAATATAGGGAATGTGATGAATAGATCAATAAGTCATGACTTGGTATTCTAAAGGCCATCTATAGTGTTGTTGAAATCATTGGAATGGCTTTTACAAAACCAAGTCCAACTATTTAAGGCCTTTCTACTTGTGTAAATGAGTGATTCCCATGCAAATAATATGTTATTGTGTGATGTGACACAAATTTCAATGATGTAAGAACTAAAATAAATCATTGAAAATATAATGTAGCATTGAATTGTATTTGTTTTAGTCATATATATACCTTTGATTCATCAAATTTTTTGGTTTAAAAAATACTTGAAAATTTGCCAAAAAAACAATCAAGTTTTGAAAGATTGAAAAACATATATGATGGATAGTTGTTTTCATGTGATGGTACTGCTTGCAAATTGAATAAACCACCATACTAAGTTCTTTTGGTATAATGAGGATTGTTTGAAGGTGTGCGAATCATTCACACTTCATGGTAGCCCTACAAATACATCCAATTATTGCTTGTTTGAATTTATAATTGCTTGCAAGATCACAAAATGCCCCTTAAATTTATGGAAGTAATTTAGTCTTATGCAAAAGGACATGGGGGTTTTGCAATTGTTATGTGCGCAATGTTAATAACTCCATGGATAGTAGGTAAACTACACTGTCACATAAAAGTTAGTCATTACAATGTCATTTTGCTTCTTGATGGTTAGTTAATAAGCTTATTGAAGATTATATTTATAGCATGAATGAATTCCTTAACAACAAGGCCCATCATAGACCAATCAATGGTAGAAAAATTAGAGCACATGAATATGCTTACACTTTGAACTAATCTAAAGGTTGCACATCATAACTTGAGAGTTTTGGGACTTCATTTGAGAGTGTGCTTGGATCCCAAAATGCTTTCTCAACTTGTATCCTTTTTCATGTCCCAACCTTGATTGCAAACCCGAGACTAGGGTTGTGACAAACATCTAATGACATTGATGAACATTGCTACATATACAATAGCTTCATCATCCATGTCTAGTTTTTTTGTCATGAACAAAAATTTTAGAACTAGAAAAAACCTTATAAATTGTTAATAATCAAAACATTGTAATCATGAAAATTTGGGGCCAAAGTAGACCTTGCTATCATGGTCTTTTTGTGGTGAATTGGCAACAAAAAAAGGGCTATGAATTGTCTAGAGGATTTTTTTTTAAAAAAAGGCACAAAGTCGTCGTAGTTTGAGGAAAAGAAATTGAAATTTGCCATATTTAAAATGTAGGTCGTGTGTTTCAGCAATCTATACTAGAGTTTGAATTTTATTTTATTTTTTTAAATTTTAGCCAAATTTCTTATGGATGATCACTAGTCCACCTACCTCGCAAAATTGAAAAAAGAAAAACCATGCTTGCTATGATTTTTAAAGACAATGACATTTTTTAAAAAAAATCTTTGATATTTGAATTAATCTCTTAATAAGAAGTGCAACAATACATTTTTACTATTCAAGTCCATGAAGGTTAAACAAGGGAAAAAAGAATCCTTAAAGGGATTTTTTAAATATTAAAATTTATATGCTTCAAAATATGTCTTGCTAAACAAATGTAGGTTTCATCCCCAAGACCATCTAAATATGAAGCTTAAAAGCTTTTTTGTGAACCAAAATGGTATTTTAATCAATGAATGACAAAACTAGAACCCCATGATTTGGGAGACAAACTTTGGATTAATCCAATTTTATATAACACTAATTCAAAAAATTATAATTTAATGTAATTCATAATTTTGAAAAAATCCAAATATTTTTATTCCACTTGCATTATCTTCCACATTCATTATTTATACCAATTATTTATTCATTAAAAAATAAATTAAATAAGATAAATGATTATTCTTTACAAAATTTCATTATAGATAATATAATTCAAAATTTAATATTAAAATTTTTTTTACATGAAAAAAAATTGTATAGAGGTGAAGACATTGTTAAGTCTTAATGAAAAAGTAAATGAAAAATGTGAATTAATCATTGATCATTTTTCAAAAGAAGATCCATAATCATTTAAAGGTGAATGTAAAGGTAAAATTAAATTTTAATTAATCTTTAAAATTATAATCTTATGATCATTATATATTTTTTATAAAAATCACAATCATTTTGATTTTGATTTATGATCATTTTTTAAAATGAGAAAGGTTATACTTAACTTTATTTTGAAAAGAATTTTTTCTAAACATAGGTGAGAAACAAGTAATAATAATTGTAAAAAAGGTGGAGGTTTATCATTTTATAATTTTTTTATAAATATAAAATTTATAATCATAAAAAAATGCAATGTATTTTTATATTTCAATTAAAATAAAAAATAAAATTTATGATTATTTAGTTTTGTTTTGAAAGGGAGGTTTTCAAAGGGTAAAGATAATGAGAAAAAGAGGTGGCGATTTTGAAAAGGTACTTGAAAAATAATTGTAAAGGTTTTTCCTTTTCACATAGGTCGGTAGGGGAGAGGAATGAGGTAGCTAGGCTTGGAAATGGCATATACATACATACATATATACATGATAATGAGAATTATGTGATGAACAACTTGATATCATAGACTCTAGATGGATAGATCCAAAGAATAATCCAACAAATCATTTTTTAATATCACATGTGTAACAATTTTGTTTACAAGTTAAAATGCTAGTTTTACCTTGGAAAATAAAACCTTTGAAATAAATTTTCTTTGGGGGGAAAAACACATTTTAATGTTCAATTTCCCAAACAATTATTCACCTTCTAAAAGAATTCAATTATTCAAATTCACTATAATTTTCATTCTTCTTCTTTTAAATAGAGATTGAATAAAGAAATTCAATTTGCCACTTCATGCATTGAATAAAATTACCATGTTTGAATTTATGAAAAAAATCCAAACCATGAAATCATTTTTAGATACAGTGGATTTTTTTATTATTGATAATTGAACTTGCAATATACCAAATGTCTTCCAATTCAACATGATATCATAATGAAAACTTGAAAATGGGTTGTTCAACCCTAGGTAATGGACTTCCATTTTCAACTTTGAAAGCTTTTGAACTATTTCACATTGTAGTGCAAATATGAATATGATGGCAAGAACTTGGATTATAAACGATAGTTTGTGTTTGAAACTTTTTATAATATTTCAACCTAAGGTTGTGTCATTAGATCATTAAGAATAAAATAATACCATTGGTCAAAAGAGGTGTTTATTCCATGTTGGGGGGGAGGGGGAGAAGGGGATTTGTCAATTTTTAACAAAAAAGTGGAATGATTCCCAAAAAGGAGAAAGTTTTGAGAGTTTTGGCAAATTGAAAAGACAAAAAGGCTTCACTCATCTAATCAATCAAAAAATGATGAGTTTCATAAAAAGAGAGGAACTTTAAATATTATTTTGCACAATAGTTATCACCACCTAAGTTAGGTTGCCAAAATTTTAGACTTTGAAAGTTAAAGATTGCTAGGACAACAATGTCCATGGTTGTTTGGTTATTCCATTTTAACAAGATCACAACCATTGATTTTGCCAAAAGACTCAAAAGCTTGATCCTATGGCTTCAAGTTGCTAGAAGGTATACCCAAGGAGGAGCCTAGAGGATAAATGGATTATGTGAAGAAATTTACCCACAATGCACACAACATTGTGTTGTGTGTTGTTGTGCACTACTTAAGCTTGCAACAAGTGTTGTCTTATTTGTAATTTTGTAGTTGTAACTTGTCATCTTGTTCATGCATGTGTAGTTGCCTTCAAAATTCAAGCACACAAATTGCAACAACATCCAAAGGTTCTATTTTTGTTTTTTCAAATTATTTTTGTTGAAACTCGAAATGAAAAATGATTTAGGTGCAAGCATTTTTTTTCCAAAATTTGTGCAAGTTGCAAGTTTGTTCATTTTTCCCTTGAAGTCTTGCAACTTTGCAAGTTGTAGCTTGCTTGAAGGCCAAGGCTTGAAAATACTCATCAATGGTTGCTGCTTTTGCTTTTGCTTTTGAGTCTTGATGTCCTACACAACCAACAAAAGCACAGTAAAAACTCAAGCTTGAGCTTTTCTCTTGAATAAATTCACAAGTCATGAGGCACTTTGATGAACATTTTGAAATTTATATGTTGTTGTTTCACTCCTTGTTTTCAATCACATAAGGCATTAGACTATCTTAATTTTATGTGTTTTTTCGATTTTGAGGCTTTTAATTCCTACATCATGTTGTTGTGATGCAAATTGTTTACAACTTTCATCAAATTGTTTATAGTCGTCTTGCATTTTTTTTCTTCTACTTGTCACAAATTGTCAATGGTCTTGATCAAGCCCCCTTTGATTTTCAAGTTCAAAGTTTTGTTTTGATTTTATCTTTTCATTTCTTTCCTTGAAATATCTCCCATCGAAGCTTACCATGTTATTGATGATGATGTGCCTTAGTCAAGAACAATTTTGACTATTCTTTTGTAATTGATTTGGATCCATTGTCAAAAATCTAAGAATCTTCCATGAATAAACAAAAATATGAGTTCTTGGCAAAAAAATCAAGATGTTCGGGTTGCACAATTACCACTAGTAAAATTGATGATTGATGGGGATGCCTCAATGATCTAGGTGAAAACTTTGCATGACCATATATGGTAGAGGGAAGGGGTTAAAATCCCAAAGCTTGATTCATTGTTGAAACATGTAGAAAGGTTCAAAATTCTGTTAATTTGCCAAATATGGGGTTAAAGGTTGGAAATTTTTATCAAAACAAGGAGTGTGCACATGCAAGCAACAATGTTCTACTTCCCCAAATCCTTCATGATTTTGTTTTATAACTTGTTAATCAAGGCTTGGGGTTTGATAAGAAGAAAATTGTTCAATTTGTTGTTGTTTTGCACTTGTTAGATCATGATAAACCCATGACATATTTTGAGAGCATGAGGCATCTTCTTGATTTTTTGAAATTAAAAATTTTTCCAATGAAATATTGGTGGATAATGTTGGTTGGGTTGTACAATTGAAGCTTTCCATACCATCATCATTCAAGCTACCAACTTGCATTGGATAACACTAATATGTTTGATTTGTTTCAAATGATAAGGTTATTTCAATTGACAACTAATTTTAGTCATTAATTCATGCATTTATCACTTATAATAGGATAGAGTTCCATGTATTGTTTTCCTTCAAACATGTATGAATGACTTTAATTGATGCACCCCTAGGATTGTCAAATGGGATTGGTGGTAAATTGTTTTTTGACTTATTCATTTTTTAATGAAATGCAAAACCAAGGCATGTTCCTTAACTTTCACCAAGGAGGAAGGTATGGAAAATCCAAATGGGACTAAGAAGAGTTTCTAAAGTTGAATTCAAAAATATGTCAAATTGCACAAACCAAATAAGAAGGCAATTAGTGCATTTGGAATGAAAATAATGCATGAACAAGCCATGTGCTTGCTAACTTTGATTTATTAGATTCACCATGACTTGGACTTGGGAAAAGACATCACCATCCTCCTTATAGTATACTCCATCACTCCTTATGAAGCTACATGGAATTTGTTATTTTCCTTGAGGCTCTTAAATGTAAGTCTTAAAATGATCAAGTTATGAATTTCAAATGGCCATAACTATTGTTACAAATATTTGTTTTGAAAATTTGATCACCCATTTCATTGTAGTGCTTTTCAAGACCTTTCATATAGTCTAAAAAAACCCCAATTTGGATAAGGTTTGGTAACCTTGTTCCAAAGATTTGAGATAACTTGACACTTTTAGTTCTTAAAGTGAAAATGCACTTGAGAATGTTGGGGTTTCTTCCCTTGCACTTTCATAAACTTGTGTGAATATGTTTGAGTCAAAAGATGCTTTGACTTAAATCTTAACCCACTTTTCTTGTCTTGTCCAAGCTTTGGTCACAAGCCATGATGTTATGCAACCAACTTGATTATGGTCATTATACAAGCACTTATTTTCAATGGAGGTATTTTGAATTGGTGATGATGGGGTTAATGTATTTCAAGGTTGCAACATGAGTGTATTGTCCAAATCTAATCCCAATTTGTTCCATTTATGATTATTGTTTAGTGCAAGGTGCATTGGACAAATCTAGTTGTCCAAACCTTCTTAATTTTGCCCATGGTCAATCATCTAGAAGTAGGTATGCAATCAATTTACAAATATTTATCTAGTTGTTAAAAAGGCATTTGAAACTAGCCAATCTTGGGGAGATCATGGAAACAAATGGTTTAAAAATCTTGAACAATGTGAAGACCTACTAGATTTCTATGTTGAGCCCATACAAACATGTGTTGTAAATTAAAGATGGCATTGGACAATCCAAGCTTCAACTTGGAACATCTAGTTGATGTTGAGACTATTTTAAGCCTTGCTTGCACATTGCTTTTTCCCGAAATGTAGTAAAGAACGTGATTAGGCTAGCACAATCTTGTGATGTATTTTTCATTGATTTAATGTAAACAATCTAGTAAACTTAAGAAAAATTACATGAAATGTTTGTGGATCTAACTATTATTTTTCAGATTTGGTTCAACTTTAGCTTTCCCATTCATTGTGGATAATGCACATGATAAATTTTTGATGAGATTTTGCAATGATTGAACTTTTGGGTTCAATGGAGGGCAAATGAATATTTAATAACTTGAATTTCATCAAGTTGAGAATCTACAATTTATTGACAAAACACTTGGCATTGTGTGTTCGCATGTTTGGGCAATCATTTTTGACAATGCAAAATTTTTCATATGGTGAAATTGTGGGGATTTATCAATTGGAAAAACACGAATATGCTTTGAATGTTTAAAGGCTTTTCAATTGTAAATTGCCCAACACACCAAGTGCTTGCATCCATTGATCTAATGTCTTTGTGTTGTTTTTAAAAATGTTTTCATTGTCCACAAGTTTTGGTGGGTTTGTACATTTTTTACTATTGTCAATGAATAGGGAACACTATATGGCACAAATGAAATAATCCATTACAAAGAAAAAGAAAACAACAATGAAGGCCCACCCCCACAATATGTAGGAGCACGAATAGAAAACATTTTTTTTGAAAGGAGTTAATGATGTTTTGTTTTCATGATATCCATTGATTCAACATTGATCACCCCCTTCCTTGAATATGTGTTATTTTGTTTTAAGATTAATACTAATTTACTAGCTTGAAGGAGACATTATGTTATAGTGAATAGTATTTCATGATTGTGCTTTGATCCGCTTATAATTTGATTATGCAAAGCTCTTTTTAGCAACTTGCCATGTAAGTTGTAGCCAAATTTTCATTACTAGCTACTTATTTTTCACCATTTTTTCTTGTAACCACACAATGTTCACTTGAGTTTTCTACTATCACCCCTAATATGTCACCAACAACATTCATGAAGATGAAATTTTATTTTGTTAAATTTGCATTGCTAAAAGAAACCATGTGGTGCATACCTTTTCCTTTACAAATTTTGTCATTTTTGCAAATTGTGCAACCCTTTCTTTCTTAAGGTGGCATACAATACAACCTTTTAGAAATTAAAAAAAATAAAAAAATCCTTGGTTTAGTCATGTTTGATTTGATGCTTCATTGACCTTTTGAAGGGGGAGATTTATCACCTTCACAACAACATTATTAGCCTTAAAGTCCAATTAGTATACAATTTAGGAATCGAGAAAAATGACATGAATTGTCCCATTTCAATAAGTTACACAACGATTAGAAGTAACAAGGGGACATGGTCTAAAAGTGGAATGAAAAAAAGCATGTGAAACACCTTGAAAATGGTGCCTTTTGCAAGGGTTGGATGATTCAAAAACTATGAGTTCAAATCATCCAACCTTTTGAAAATAAAAGACTCAATATTTGCAAGCAACATAAAACCCCATTGCCATTGTAAATTTTGGGAACTACATAATCGGATGATTCAATATATCAATCGTGTGTTTTCATGGAGGAAGAATGAAAGGAGATGGCAAAAAGCCATGTCTGCATGGATGGGAATGGGTTTTGACAAGCTCAGAAAAGATACAACTTACATAAAGCTTATATTGGTCACATGGTGTTGGAAGTTTCACAATTTTACATTGCCCTTCAAGTGCAAGTACACAGCCAAATGCAAAGAGATAAACCCGCTAATCACTTCCATGATGAGTTCTGGAGGACTCATTGAATCCTTCGTACTAATTTATCCAAGGCCCAAGAGTCCATACATGAATTGAATATGAAAGAGAGAGCTTTCGGAAATCATATATGTCTAAAAGTGAAAACACCAAACATAAATCTTTCTTTGTTGAGCATACATTTTGGTTTGCTTTATCAGAAACTTTGTAGCCCTTTTCTCTTGGAAGATTAATCAAGCTTTGAAAAGCTTTTAGGACCCAACAATAATTAGTTCTTGATCAACAATTTGGTGTGGTATTTATGTGTCAATGCCAACAAAGATTTTGTCCAGATACATGACATTGGTGAATTAAAGGATATCAAGAAATAAAAATAGCATCTCCAAACCCTATAAGCATAACTTACAAAGAAAAATTGGACAAGAATTAGAACTAACGATGCATTTCAAAAAACTCAATCTCAAATTATCAGGATGTGGAAATTAGCTAAAACAGGTGCATAATTAACACCCACTGGGATATCAAACAATTGCATTCAAAATTGTCTAAAGATTCTTGACCAAACACATGATCCAATGTGAAGACCATGTTCTTGGTCACAAAACATTCCCAAGAATGCAATTCTGAAATTATTTGCTTTCTTGAAGCTCTGTAGAGACTCTGTTAAATTTATGGCTTGCCGATCCATCGAATCAGCCAAGCTTGCCGATTTTGTGGCTGTCACATCCTGCAGCCTTGCCCTCACAGTTTCTGGCATTCTTCCCCACCTTCAATCCCAAAGAGTGGGCTGCAAATGGCAGATTCTGCCAGGTGCACACACCTCAGTCTTGCCTTGGTGGCTCACCCAGGGCATGCTTACCTGGCATAACCCACCATCCACGGCCCACTCTCTAGTACATAAACATGATCTACTTATTCCACAGAACTTAAGTCAACAAAAATATTGTTTCTAGCTTTCAAATCTGTTAGTTAAACCTTTGTTAAGAAATCAAAGGATTGCAAGAAAGGGGAGATGATTTTGTCAGCATTAGATGTTTGGAGATTCAAAACCTGATGACCTCTGACAACTCCCTTGGAGTCTTTAAGAACCCAAATACCTGAAGATGCCACATCAGCTTTCAGCAACTGGGCTACCCAATCAGCTGTCGGCAACTTGGCTACCCAAAAGGCCATTCATCAATCACCCACAGGCAGGATTTATAGAAGCAGCTTAGCCACTTAAAGAAACTTGTCTTCATTGCATAGGCCAGAACTAGTTCTTGGTCCTACAAGGTGCAAATGAACAAGAACCAAAAGAGTTTGCTGGTGCCCATTTCGTGCATAGAAGATTTGCTAACAAAATGTAAGAAAAGCTAAAAAAACTGTTATGTCATTATTATCTACCTATGGGTCATACACCACTTGGTGGAGTATCTACAACTATGACTAGAAAACTAGTAGGCAACAAAGCAAGGCTGGAGAAATGCTTGCTTTGCATTGGATCAGAATGACCTTAGTAAAAACATCCAGAAACAACACGCACTACAACTACATAATGCTTCTTCTATACCATAGGCTCTGCTTCATCAATTGCCAGAAAGGAAAACAATCATTAGACATTGTTAGACTTTTAGGAAGGACAACAAAGCTCTTATTGCTCCTTCCAAATCCGACCGGTAACTCGAAGTTTGAGCTCTTTTCGGTCACCACCCGAGAAAAATAGGGCCATGTTCCTTTGGATAATTAGACCATCATGGCTGTCCCGCACTTTGCGATGACTATCACGAATGCTCCGGGGCACTCCTTGCCAGATCAACTTGCGTCCATTGGCCCCTACCTCCAAGCTGTAGCTGAAATTTTTGGCCTCATTGTCATCCCCCATAAACCGTAGAAAAGCCATGTATACTGGTGCCATACCCAGCTGGAAAGCCTCAAAATGCAGGCAAAAATGCTGCCCAAAGCAATTGAAGACCTGCATAACCACCAAACAGCAAGTTCGGCCATAAAAAAACAGTCTCCATATAGCACCCATCTGTGAAAGAAACCTGAGAGAGAAGACTCATCATTTTTGCCTTCAGAAAGAGATTGAAATGTGAGATGCCCTCTAGTGGAATCTCGTAATGTCAACACTCTACCCTTGTGTGTTGGCTTACCGTCAGCATCCAAGTTGCATTCTCAACCTCCTGAGGATTGGATTTCACATAGCGATGATTAAAAGTGCAGCCATTGTGCATGTCCACTTTGTGTTCATCTCGCAGGTGAGCTACCAGCCATGCAATGTCACCTGTTACTGAGCATTCAGATCCTGCATACGGACAATTGTAGGGCCGAAAGGTGCACTGAGCCTCATGCTTTAGTTTACTATAGTAGGGAAAAATATCCGGACATCCCAGGCTCTGAAATCGACATGGAAGCTCCAGAGACTCAGCCACTTTCTCTAGAGCCAGACACCGGATGTTGCCAAGCTCGTATCTGCAGGTAGGGCAGCGATTGTGCACCCTTAACTTGCAGTTGGAGCATAGTGTATGTCCATTAGGGCACTGCAAGTACAAAAGAAGGACAGTCAGTGACTTCACCCATACAAATGCCATCAGTCAATGCAACCACATACCTGACATAAAAGTGTATATCTTTCATAAGAATAGAGAAATCTCCGTTCTCACGATGAAGAAGAAACAGCAAGGCTAACACTTCCTCAGGAAGCCACAGAAAGAACCAAACAAGGGGAGACAAAAAACAAAACAAAAA
>Ga0116231_10009329_pt1 | contig 16631 bp, 10 predicted proteins | sample S1TSphgellanicum_2_FD_89695 | JGI IMG/M metagenome (GOLD analysis project Ga0116231, IMG submission 89695) | Host-associated microbial communities from peat moss isolated from Minnesota, USA - S1T2_Fd - Sphagnum magellanicum MG | ecosystem: Host-associated > Plants > Peat moss > Unclassified...
CAGCCGCCCCACAAAAACGCAAGTGCTTCCATAACCATAGCTCAAGCAAAGTTCTGCAAGAAAATGACAACTTCAACTCTAAGTTCCGCACGAATTCAACGTCTTCAGTAGAATCCAACAAAGGGGTTATCTGGTTCGGTACCTCTGATCGAATCTGTTGCTCACATAGATTGCTGTACTGGAACTGAGACTGAAATTATTGAAACTCACTTTTACGATTGCTTGATTTTCCGCATCACCAAACCCTAATCAGCTGAAAAACCACGCACCAAATGGGCTGACAACACGATCAAATCCTCGATTCTAGAACCGCAACTCTATCATAACATTCTGCTCCTGCAGACATGGGTTTCTGTTTTTATCGATCAAATTGAGACAAAAGAACAAAGACACCAGCCTGAGGCCCACCCACCAACCAACAAACAGCATTTCAGCAGAATTCGGTCTCAAAAAATTCCACCTATGATGAGTAGTCTATTATTTTAAGAATGCATAAGCTATATAATGTTAGTGGGTCTATAACCTTGTCTTAATTGTTCATTTTGTTTGCAATTTTTTGTGTTTTATATTTGTTTTGTTCAATGTATGTGTTTCAAATGTATTTTAACTTATTAAGCACCCATTACTCTACAATGGGTTATGGTGACCATGGAAAATGCTAGAAGCTTTCAAAACACAACCAAATGCCATCCCATGGAAATTCAAAATTAATTTTATGTGTGGGATTTGGTTGTGAAAAGTGATGTAAATTGATTTTATAAAAAAACTTTGTTGAAGTATCTTAATATATTATAAACAAAGCCAAAAACAGATAATATTTTATTCCATGTAATGAACACATGAATCACCAACAATTGGGTAATGTACAAAACACATGTTTTGATCCAAAAATTGGCAAGAAGACTTGATTTTACACCAAAAAAAAAATCATTTAAAAAAAGTTGAAACCAATCATGGCTTTTTGAGCTCAAGGTATAATGGACTTTTCACCATGCCCACCTCAAATAAATAGGTCTAGCATGAAATTTGCTAGACTATGAAACACTATTCAAAACATATTTAATGATTTTTTTTTTCATCCATTCACATTTCCTTGGTCCTTCTGAGCTTCAACCTTTGTGTATAGTGAACTTGTATGTTAAAATGTCTTTTCCTCCAATCAAAGATATTCAATTTCAATGGTCATGGACTTTTAGGTTCTAGTGCAAAAGAGCCTTAAGTTGGGCAAATATAATGATTTTAATATATCAACTTGGGTAAAGGTATATATATATCACTTGGATGAATGTTTGCATGGGATTTGAAAACTTTCCAATCGAGTTATGGATAAAAGACATATAAGTTTTCACAAATTATCAATCCAAGTAAGGGCAAAGGTCAATGATTACCATTCATCATGTAATAAATGTAAGGGGAAAAAATTAGGGTTGGGTGGGTACCTAATTTGGAAGGTTAAAACCACTGATTTTAGTTAAAACCAAATCGAAATTAAGTTTGAATTAGTTCTATAATTGGAATTTTTTTTTAAATGAAAGAATTAGACCCAAAACTAGATTATTAATATCATTTATATGTGAAATTAAAATTGGAACCAATTTTTTTGAAATAAATTTATTTTTTTAATCTAGAATTAAAAATTAACTAGAGATTAACTAGCTTAACTACCAATTTTTGTTTATTTTCAATACCAAATTAAAATCATGTTTCATTTTGGAGATGTAAGTGTAAATGTTTTACACTTACATTGGATTTACACGTTGTATATACAACTATGGACACTTACACGCACAACACTAGTCTAAACCACATTCAAACTTGAATAAATTTTAAGCAATAATATCATTAATTATGTTAACTTAGCTTATCATTAAATTAATTAGAACTTAATCGGGTAATAAAACTAACACTTTTTAGCACACCCAATTAAAATTTTAAAATATTTGTAATATTAATTTTATCTCATTAATGTTTTCTTTATTTAAAAAATTATGTATTAACTTTTATAAATGTAGCATGTGCCATTGGCCCCAAGTGTGAACACATTGAAAGTTCAACTATTTTTTCCTTCCAAATTCAGTTTTTGTAATTTTTTTGAATTTATAGCAGCAAAATCCACTAAAAATTCAATATTTTCCACACCTTAGTTCTAAGAATTGTGAAATAAATTCTATTAAATTTGATTCACTAAACATTTTCCACCAATGCCAAGAACACCCCCAATTTCCAATACAATTTTTAGTTCGATGTTATTGAATTTTCATTGAAACAATGATTCAATAACAAATAGCTTCCACAACATAACTCCAAATAATCTCAAACCAAGCCGATGCACCCTACTCATTGAGAGCTTTCTGAAGATACCAAGAGCATAGCATGAAGAATTGCAATTTGGGAGATTTCAATGTGACAAAACAAAACAAAATACCTTACTTCATAGATAAACGCATACCCAATTAAAACCAACAACTTGGTTAAAAACAAGGTTTGATTATTGGCCTCTTTAAAAAGTTATACTTATATAGTTAGATCTAAATAAAACATGACTTGACCAAGAACTTGCACATGAACTTTTGAATGTGCCAACATCAATTTAAAATCCCTTTTTGGTGTTGTTTTGTAACATGAACTTTTAAAATTATTTTTTTAATTTCATTATAATTTGTTACATATATGATTCACATTTGATGAACATCAAATGCATTATTTCATAAATTTTGCATCCATGACTTGATGGGTTAATTTAACATTTTTTAGTAGGATTATGATTATTTACAACAGTGAAATAAGTTGCTTGAAATTTTGAATTGCATAAAAAAGTGTAAAGGTGCAAACAAAATAAAAGAAAACATTGAAAGCAATTTTTGAATAGTCTTCACAAGTTGATGTAACAACATATGATGGGTGAAATAATCTTCAAGCAATATTGAACAACAATCTTTATTAATGTTTTTACATTGTTTTAGTTATTTTTAAAGCACAAAACATTAGTTATAGATTGTTATTAAGTGTTGAAAGGTATTTAATATTCACTAGATTACTTACAAATTTATCCAAATGTTAAATTGATATATTAAAAATATTTTAATATAAATACAACAAATATTTTCAAAATTACCTTAGTTTATTAAACTTGTGAATGTGTTGGAAATGTAATGGTTATATGTGGAATGGTTCTTATTAACATGGTTGGACTCATAATACATGTTCCAAAAAATATTAACCTTTCAACATCAAACACTTATAACAAAACATTTTAATTATTATTGATCTAAAGGCCAAAAAAAGGACAATGGTATCAAACTTTAATTACTTTCAAATTGTTAATGATGGTAGGTGGTATAATGTTTTCTTTAAAATTAAATTATTTATTTTTTCCATCCCCACCTTTTTTAATTGTTGTTTAAAAGGCCCAATTGAATAAAACATTTTCATAGAGGATGTTAATGTGATGATGGATTTACCCATTCAAAATATTACAAACCTTTATAGTAACTTCAGTGCAACATGAATACAAACATGTTCCATGCCAATTTTATTACAAAAAAGGTTTTGTTAAATTCAAAGGAAGGGGTAAGAATCTTGACAACCATGCACACCCTATAATAATATAAAATTCCAAATTCCATATCAAAGTCATCACATTCAAACAATGTGTACAATGTTACACCTCATCATTCTTTTGATTATAATTGTATCAAGATCGACATTGCAAACTAGAACATTAGACAAGAGCCAATATTTAAATGTTTGATTCAACATGCATGATTATACCATCAAATTTAAAATGTCATTATTACTCTTGTTATAACCTAGGTTATTATTTAGGTTGCTAGGTACCCTCACCTATAACTAAAGATTTTAACATTGGTAACGAATGTTAATTGTAGAAATATAATTTGGATGTGAAGTGCCATTTAAAGTGATTTATGTTATTTGGTTTATGTGTGGTAAAGGACTTTTGAAGTTTTCAATTTTTTGATCAAATTTGGATTTTTTTTGAATTTTTAATGTTTAAGAATTCCACATATTTTAGGGTGTGAATGTTTTTTGAATGTGGCTAATAGGTTTTTATCTTCTTAATGTTTTTACCATCAAGTTTTTATATTGAATATGAGTCCTTTTGATAGACTCTTGCAAAATTAATTCTTTTTAACGCAATAGGTGTTCACTTTCAAAGGTTCTAAATCAAAAACTTAAACTTAAAATTTTATCAAATAGATTTTTTGGTTTGAATTCCTTAACATTCATATGAATGAAAAGGTAATAACTTGCCATGATCACCATGGTTTTAAATGGTAAAACATAAATATTTTTCCAATTTTGATTGTTTTTGTTTGCAATCTGACACATTTTTTGGTTCATTAGATTGTGATTGCATCCATTAATGTTAAGGGCTACACCACATAACCATTATGCATGGAGGCTTTATATCCACAAATATAATAGGAGCCAAACAAATGTTCACCTTTCATTTTGTTTTTAAAAATTCTTGCTTGTGATTTTTTTCATTTTATACATATATTTTGTTTATTTTCATTGCATTTTTTTAATAGTACTTCTTTGGTCTTTTGTTAACATATTGAATTTAAATGTTGTGGGTTGTGTGATGGTTTTTGGCTACTAGAAGAAAATTGCATGATGCACACATTCATTTGCATTTATTCCATGATGCATAGAATTGAACAATTTTTTAAATGATTGTAAATTTTTTGAACTTCATTTTTTTTGTTCTAAATAGTTCATTAAATCAAAATACTATAACATAAACCCTTTTGTGAAACATGTTTAATTTTGGTTTCTCCATTTCATAAATATTCTTTTGTGAAAATATTTTGTTTAGAAATGGAACAATCAAGTCATGAAATGTAACAAAAACTAAAAATGATGAAAATTTTCCCAATGAAGTTTATGTGGAAAAGGAACCTATGGTTGAAGCTTTAAAGAAAAATCCCAAATTGCAAATGGAAACTAGCTCCATTCATGAAAGGATGTAATCAATCTTGATAAATTGCATGCTTGAAGATCCTTCTAGAAACCTCATAACAAATTTGATTATATTGGGTTTTTTATTGTGTAAATGATAATAAAAAAGGGGATGGAAAAGTCCCTCAAGTTACGCATTGTATTGTTTATTACAATAATCAAGTTGATACATTTAGTTTTGTAAGAATTCAAGCAAGGAAAGGAATAATATCATATTATAAAACCAAGGGAATAACAACCTTGAAAAAATGTGATGTAGACCATGTTGTGTTTCCAAAAACATTGAGGAAGTAAATAGTCCTATGAAGGAGGTACATGTTGGAAAGCCAATTGACAAAAAAAAGACCTAATATGTCTAACAATGTAGTATAAAAAAAAATCGATACAAAAGATCCTTTCAAAAAAGATGATTTGCAACAAAAACAATTATCACAAAACCTTCGCCTTTTAGTTGTCAAAAATCACCTAGCTATTCAATTTGTGGAATGTTCATGGTTTAAATGTCTTGCAATGCATTTATGTCCAAAAGTTGTGTTTCTTTCAAAAAAGTTATTTTCATAAGAGGTGTTGCCCAATTCGGTGGAAAGCACAAAACAAAAATATCTTTTGCTAAAACTTGTAGAATGTTATTATGTTACAACAAGTTTTGACTTATGGATATCAAGAGGAGCACATGACATTTTTGTATTGGCGATAAATTTCTTGGGGGTTGATTGGCAACCAAAGCATATCACAATAGGTTTGTTTGAGGCAAGTGAAACTATTGGACAAGTTTTGGCAAGAAACTTAATTGCATTATTGGATGAATATGGATTAAGAAAGAAGATTGTTGCTTATGTTAAAAATGAAGGGGCAAACTTTAATGAAATGACAATGACATTAAAGCTTGTGATTAGTTGTGAGATTTTGGATTTGGATGAAAGTTTTCAAAGTACTTGTTTTAATCATGCATTTTTCAAAGCATGCCGATATGGGACATCAAAGGACAAAGTTTGCAAAAAACTCAAGTGTGTGTCCATTAAGGTTGCTTAATCAAATTTGAAAATTTGTATAACATGACTCAAATTTTTTGGAAAAGGTAGACAAAAATGCAACAAAATTTGTATGGATTTTGGAATTCACCCAAGAAAGTTGAACACTCAAGTTAAAACAAAGTTAATATAGTTTTTGTTAATTTTTTTGTCAAATTTCATTTAAAAAATTTATTATTTTCAAAACAACTTTTAATGTTAATTGTGTGTAGGTTTGCTAGCAAAGTTATTTTGTTCAAAGAAGCCTTGTTATTTTAAAAGGCAATTATCCTTTGCTACAACAAACAGCCTATAATTTAAATTTCTAGCCAAGTTCCACCTCCTTTTTAATACTTATGTGACATATTTCCCAAACTCTTGTTGATTGTTTCTCTTTAGTTGAGAATGCGTGTGTTATAAATTAGTTTAGTGGAAATTGGTTATTTAATGATGCTTTGCCATATCAATAAATTTGAAGATGAAATAAAAAGTTGAAATTTCACCAACCGTAAACAATCTTATGGATGATGATTTTGAATGGCTTTTGAATTGTCTTCATTTGTGTTTAACATTGGAAAGGAAAATTGTGGTGTGCATTTTTTTCCCCTTCCATTTAAAAAATCATGAAAAAAAAGCTCATAATAGGGCCAACCCATCTTTGGGTGGTAGCATTAAGAATTGCTTCACCAAAATTCAAGGATAAGTGGACCCAATTTAATTTAATTTTAACATTTTAATATTTTTAAACTATGATTTTCATTATTGACTTGCACCACATGGGCTTTGTGTTCTTCATCTATGTATACACTATGGAAAAAATGTAGACATTTACATAGGCTAGTACCCAAATAGGATATTGTGTTCCTAAAATGTTATTGACATGTCTTCTTGACCTTTATCATTAAATGTCAACTTGCACCATTGTAATTTTATTTTATTTGATTTGGTTGATCAACTACAATCATTAAGGTATGGCCCAAAATTTTGATTGAAACAAAAAAGATGGAATTGTTACAAATTTGTAAACATGAATGCAACAACCCTTTGAGACCTCCTAGTCCTAATTTAATAGAGTTTATTGAAATGAATGTAAACTTAAAAGAGAGGTTGGAGGAATTTGAAGGTGAATTTGAGAAGGAAAAATTTGTAGACATGTGAAAGTTTGGAAAAAAACTTGATTTTCCCACTTTTCATCTTCTTTTTGCTAATAACTTTGATTTTTTTGAATTATAAGAAAAAAAATTCAATTTTGTTTTTGATAATTGAGTTATGGGAACCATTTTTAAAAATCATTGATTAATTTTTTTGTAAAAACCATTAGTGTGAAAAATAGATAGTGGTGTGTCTTCCAATTTTTTGAAACCTTAGCTAATCATCACAAACTTATTAGCTTCATTAGTTTGTTCAAATTGCACAAGATCTGTTGTTTCATGTGTTTGTGTTTTTTCCACATAGATGTCATGTGTTTAAAACATATATGATACATGTATAAGAGTCCAAGCATGATTGGGGTACCCCCTTTGGAACACTAATGACTTACTCCTAGGACATTCAAATTCAACTTTTTTTTCATTTTTCTTATGACATGTTTTAGATTTCCCCTTCTATTCTCATATCAAATGAAATAATTTTGTTCCAAATTTTATATGGGAATTTATAATATCTACCATTTTCATTTATGAAAATAATAATAATGAAATATATCCAATGTGGGCCATGTTTTATCAATGGCCTAAAATTCTCGGAAATTTCATTTAAAAAAATAATTTACATTGCAATAAGGCACTTGGATTTTGTCACATTCATACATTTTATATACATTAGTACCTAAGGTGTTTGTGGTAAGAATCTTGGGTTAAAAAAAATTGTTTAAACAATTCTTATAAGTCCTTGAAATTTTTTTCTCAAGAAATAAAGTCTTGGATTTTTTTCCATGACTTGGTAGGATTTTTGAAACTTGTTCAAATTTGACGTGCTTTGCATAGAATAGTACCTTAGTAATGTATTTATCTATGTCAAAAATCAGAATTTCAATATGAATGTGCCATTAAATTACAATATGTTTTAAATGAGGGGCCCCATTAAAGATATAAGGAGAGAATCCTTTTTGATACCCTAACCATGCTTTGACTCATAAATAGGATGAAATATTTTCAAGTGGTTGAAAATATTTCATTTTACTTATATGTGCATCATACATGTTTTAGATGCATGACATCTAGGTGTGAAAAACATGAATTCATGAAAAAATAATTTTCACACCATTTCCATTATCAAATCATGGGATGGGAAATTTGTTTAGTGAAAGCATGCTAAGGTGTTGTAATTTTGGATGTACTTGCAATACTAAAAGTCCTTTGCACCAATGTGATTTTACTTTCAAATTAAATGCTTAAGATGCTAAAACACATCCATGTTGAGTTTAACATTATTTGATATGATGTTGAGTTGGATTTACAATGAAATTTACATTCATTTACTTAACTAAATACATAATTTGGAGCTTCAAACCAAATTCATTCTAAAAATTTAAAGTTATTAAGTTGTCCATTGTACTTGTGCATCCTTTTTCATTGAATCTAGATACATCTTTTTGTACATGATTTTTTTGGATCATGATTTAAGGCATGTAAAAATTTGGGTTAATCTGGTGTAAGTGTCAAGACACATGAATTTTGAAAAATAATTAGTTTATTATGCTTATTTATTGAAAATGTCATTTCAACCAATGGATTTGAAGTTTTTAAAAATCCAACATCATTCCCTCAAGCATAGTTATAAAAACGTTTCATTTTCAAACTTCTTTTTGAAAATATTAATTTTTGATGTACTCTTTTCAATGGACATTTTATTTGATACTTGATTTTTGCCAAATTATCCCAAATTAATATGATGTTTCATAAGCATGTTTTTTAGCTTTTTCATACATTAAGATGTCTTGGTTAGTGGAAATATTAATTTGTATAGTACTAATTCCATGTGATGTGGTAAGTTATATTTGAGGACATTCGTTGATAAAAAAAAGAGTAAAATCAAAATATAATGTGATTGTATCCAAATTCAAAATGTTTTTAGAAATAGAAAGGTATGTTCATAATCATTATGATTTTATCATTTAATTTGCATTATATTTTTATATCATTGTGGCATTCAATACTTTGTTGGTGATAATATGGAAAACTACCACTTTGGACAATATTTGGCCTTCCCTAATCATGCTTTCACATGTTTTTTGGAAAAGTTTTTTTTTCCAAAAAAAACCTACCCAATTATTTAAAGCTAAGTAAAAAATCAAAATTGACATTTCTCATGAAATAATGAGAACTGACCAACATTAGTTAATGTTGATTAATGATGTTACTGATAGTAACAATCACATAAATGAATGTCATCAACTATTCAAACTATAGGGTATATAGGTTGGTCACTGAACATGTAACAACTTAGAAAACTAAAGCTTAGTGATTACGCATTTGATGGTCATGGCATTAAAGAATTTTGGTAGGGCATTACCTAGCCACCAAAAACCCTTTACAAGCTCCAAATTGGGTAAGAAATGCAAAATTTGGGGCCTCCCAAAGTGGGTGGGATATTTGATTTTATTTTTGCCATACAACACAATCAAACCTTGTAATAGTAGTGCACTAAACGTTTCATACCCAATCATTCTACACCTTATACATGTACACCCTCCCTTCCTAATCATTAAAGCCATACTTGAAATATAAAAAACAATTTGCAATTACCGAACACAATTCCATGAACAATTCATTAGCAGTATCTTGATAAATTTTCTTTAATTATCCATTTTCAAACAAAATATTACTCATAATTACTCACGTCTTTCAAAATCTCCAAACACAATAGTCAACATTTGGATATATGGTAATAGATGATTTGTTACAAGATTATAAACAATGAAAAAATTTATCATCAAGGTTGCCTTGTACTAGAAAGTTGTTTGATTATTAACATCTAATTCCCTATGGGCTTGCTTACCCTAATGATAATGTGTACAATGGCAATAGTTTAACATGATGATAACAAGGTCTAGATGACCTTTCTTTCTTTCACTTTTGAGGTGTCTTGCAAGTTCATTGAATGTCCAACCAAAGTTGTCAAAAGTTGAAAACATGACTTGTAAAGTGAGTTCCTCTCCTAAAGCATGGTAATTTTCTAGTTAAATTAATAGGTAGCATATATGTAAGGTAACAATTGAGGTGTGGGGCAACATTAAGCATTGGTAGAAATTTCTTTTTCATTTTTCTCATGATACCTAATAGTAAATGAAGAAAAAAGGTAAGTGTGTTAAAAAAAAAAAAACATGTCAAAGGTGTGGATATTTCAATTTTCAAAATTGTTTTTGTAAGTTGATTCTTTGAACAAAAACCCCATCAAAATTGGCCTTTGGTTTTTGTTGAAATTATTAGGTACATCACACGTTTAGATACATAGGTCTTGTTATATGGAGTAAAAACATATTGTAATGTGAATTGGAGAATGCATTTTGACATTTGGTGTGGTATGAAGAAATGCCAAATTCTATGAATGAATTTAAGGTACAAATTTAGAACTTTTCATGGTTTTTTGGGTGCACGAACAAAAATTGGCCAAATTATGTGGTGCCCATAGTCCATAAATAATGAAAGGTGATTTCCTATGAATTATGTTGTTTGAAATTTAGGGGGGTATCATTGCCTTAAGGTTTTTTTTTTTGGGCAAGATTTTAATTGTCATCAAACATATAATCTAACTCAATTCTAAAAGCAAACTAGGCATGAGAGCGTAAAGTGAGGTGCAAAACTAACACCCAAATTGGGGTTGACTTCCAGAATAAATTCAATGTAATGTTTATAGATGTTATTGAAGTTAATGAATGCACACAAGAAATAAGGCAAAAACAAATTGTGGTAGGAAAGTGACGTTCTCAAACACCAATTAGGGTTCAAATCAAAGACTTTTTCTTAGAAATTGAATGGAACTTTATTTCATAACAACTTTTGTGAGGCTCTTATGTGTGTATATTATGTAATGACTTGGTAAATACAAGTGTTCATATAAATCACATACGAATACATAAAAAGTGTTAAAATGAACATGGTTGTTACTTTTTAAAATGTTATCATTATAATTTTTGATTATGAATGTTCACCATCTATGATTCTCCTAAACCTAACAACAAAATTATATCAAAAGATAATGATGAAAGATACATCATCTTGTTGATATATATAATTTGAAATCCAAAAAAGAAAGTCCAATAAAGTTCACATGAAAAAAAGTCCAATTTTACATATTTAAGAAATAATTATTTAAAAAAATTTGAAAAAAAATTTCCATTTCAAAAACACTTATGAAAATAAGATTTAATTATGGCCTTTTCAAAATTCATAACTACAATTTGGTTAGGGGTTTAAAGAATAGGGTGTCAAATATGACCTCATTATTTCATTCTTCAACACATATCTCATTGTTAGTAATTTGAAGTGAAATTAAGATCAATTCCTTTATTTTTTCACATTCCAATTAGGTAACCAATCCTAGTGGAAATCACCATTGGGATATCAAAAGTGAATAATTTTAACTTGCATTCACTTTTATTTTTCTTTCAATCATGACAACTTCAAGAATGTCATGGAACACTTATGCAACTTTTGCAACAATGTTTCATTTATTAACCATCAAGGACCAAACAAAATTAAAGTTTAATTCATTATCCCTTCCAAGTAGCATGTGAGGATGGGCAATAATATGATTTAATTTGTTTTTTTCAAAATATGATAAAAATAATATGAAAATAATATGGTCCCAAGGGTCAGGTCAATATTCTTCAACCACACCAAAGGATAAAATCAATGTTGTGTAGTTCCTCCTTGTTAAGAGAACCTCCAATCGCAATTTGGATTCGAATGTTTATTCATGATTTTAGTTTTGGGTTCAAATTCAACCAAAAAATAAATAAATAAATAAAAAACTAGTTCCACAATTTGATTCTTATGTTGATTCCAACAAAAGGGTGTGAGCTCGAGTTCAAAAACTTGAACTTGAACCTTAATTTTAACACAAAAAACTGGACACCATCATAACACTTGACAAAAAAATAGTAAGCGGTTAGAGATTTGACTAGAGTTTGGAAATTTAACATAATTTACATAATGCACACAATCTGAATTTGAATTTCAAAATGTTCCATACTTGGCAAAAATGCCTTGATTTGAAATGGAAGAATGTGAATAGAAAATTTCTTTCATTTTGAAATCTTCACTTGCTCCAAAAATATTTGATGGTTTTAAGAACAAGTGCATGTCTTTCTCCACAAATTCAGCATGGAGAGGTGTCTAAACAATGTGTGTTGTTTTTAATATGTGCATGTCTTCTTCCAAGATCTAGCACTCCCATTCAGCGTGTGATGAGGGAAGTAGTAACCTTGGAAGGTGCACTGATGATGACATTTGTGTGACATGCTTACACCAAAGACAAAGGAGAAAACACTTTTTTGGATCATCCTTCCATGCCAAATGAATGAACAAGATTTCATAGATCATCCTTCCATCACCAAATGAACAAAAACAAAGCAAAGGGAACTTGGATGGACATTGGAGCACTAAGCATAAGGACAAAACATATGATTGGCATTTAACATGTAACATCTATTTTTTCATTTACTTGGACTTACCCCTTGTTTTCTCTGATACGTTTCCTTGGATTTGGGTACTTGGCCTAGTTATATCCTTCGGTCCAAGAATTAGTTAAGGTATAGAATGAAAGGATCTTTGTTGGGTTGTGTAACAATTTGGGTGCCCAACAGAACTTAGGTCCATGTTCAAAAAGTTTTTACCACGAATTAGTTGACGTATAGAATGAAAAGATCTTTGTTGAGTTGTGTAACAATTTGGGTGTGTGCACAATAGAACTCAAGTTCATGTTCAGAAAGCTTTTATGGACCTTTAACTTGCAATGTGAATGAAGGTGAATGACTTACCTGCACACCATTAATTAAAACACAAGAATGTTGAAATAGGGTGATTGAATCTGATGGAAATTAACCATAGTCAAATAAAAAATTATCATTCATGGAACAACAATGTTGGGTTTTTGAAATTGCAAGAAACAAATCTATTACACCAGTTGTGGTTTGGGTGAGCATTAAAGGCAAGAGGACACCCAATGGTGGGGTTGTGTTCAAGAAAGTTAAGCTTGGAAATTTAAGGAGAATGTTTGGTATTACGACATGAGTTTCGAATTTCAATTGTTGGAACACTTATAATGAAGGTATGATAGAAGAAGAGAGGAACACAAAAGCAAAATATAGAGGAGATAAGAGTACTACTCCATTGAACACTAATCCATTGTTATCAATGTCTTCATGATGTCTCAAACTTTTTTGTACATGTTATGTTCAATCTCTTAATTTTTCAGTTTGTTTCCAACAACCAAATGTCAAGGAAAGACTTTAGCTTTTTCCCATAACATGTCTTCCAACATCTGTATTTTTAATAAAAACAAAGAACATTCACATGTCCTCAAGGCTTTTCATTTATACAAATGATGATGTTAACAAATGTATGATAAACCTTTTCGATTTGTGCCAATACATATCCTTTGCATGATTATTTTCTCCTTTACATAGAATGCCCCTCATGTTTCAAGACTACATTGGTTTCTTCTGGTTGTTTGAAGAATTTGTTCTGAATTCCACTATGTGCCCCATTATTTGTGCCAATTGTGGAATTCTGAACTCTCCCCATTTTCTTTTTTTCTTCAATCTTCAAGTTACTTGTCACAGAAATATTGTGGAAATCTCATGGAATTTCTTTCATAACAGGTCGAGAACTGCAAAACCTTGCTTCACTAGATTAGTTTTAGTTCCAAGGTTTGCATACTTTAGCTGCTATGAGAATTGGGTGTGTGGATGTTCCAATTGAGATACAGGCAGAACCTATTGAAACCTTCATCTCCACTCCTGAAATACTGACAGAACCTGACAGCAACTTGCAAATCAAAGTCGACTTAGAACTCACCAAGTGAGACATTGCACACACCCTAGTAGAGTGCACAGGGGGTTCACAGCTTATGTATCACAGGCGAGCAATGCTAATTGTGTTAAGCACAGTCAATTTGGAAAGAGGTTAGGGACCCGACAATATTTCATGTTAAAGGCAAGTTTACAAACAGATACGAAATGGAGCTCATGATGCAACTAGTTATGTGCATGTTCCAACTATCAGCCAACTCCATCTTAGATCTCTTACAGAGGATGGTGGCAGCTTGTGAATTCCACAACTACTAAGGAGCCTTAATATGTTTGATGCTACTCTTGTTGGGAACGAACACATTTAGGTACAGTTTTGTACATACTCCAACCCTGGTATCACCGCCTGCTGACAACTCTTGTCAAGATGCTTCTGCTGGACTCAGGGACAAGGATACGAAATTGGGATTATGGTGGTTGTTGTAATCACACAAAATACAAAGGAATTATACATGCATCATATGTGTTATCAACCAACTGCTGGGTCATTTCTGACATCCAAATGATCTTACAAATTCATGAACAATTTTTGCAGCTGCAAGCTCCCAGCCAGGAACTTATTAGTCTTACCATCTTGCTGCTACATCAGGCACTAGCTTGAGGCTTGTGAGGGCATCCAACAGCTGGCTCCATCTTTTTTCCATGGAGCCGGTGAAGCCAATGGACATGCGCACAAGGCCAGCTGAGATGCCTGCTGTAGCTTGCTCCTCCTTGCTCAATTCACTGCTGGTGGTAGATCCAGAGCATGACATGAGAGTATCATGATAGCCCAAACTGACTGCCATCCACCCAAACTGTGACGTGTTCTGCAGATGTCTCATCAGGTCATGTGCACGCTCTGTTGTTTCCAAATCCAAACTCAGCACACCTCCATACCCGTATCCATCATTCACCAGTGTCTTCATGAGTTCATGCTGAGGATGGTCAGGAAGCCCTGGGTAGATGACTTTGAGTCCAAGTTTCTTCAGCCGTTGGGCGTAAGTCAATGCTCTTTCACAGTGCTCCTTCATTCGGATTCCAAGGTGTGGTAGTCGGAGAGAGATTTGGAATGCAATTTGCGGATTCATGGTGGGACCGAGCAACATGAGCGAGCCTTGCTTCAGGTCCATCATGGAGTTGACAAGATCAGCTGGTCCACATACAGCTCCCGCAATGATGTCACTCGCCCCGCAAATGAACTTCGACATACTGTGCACAACCACATCTGCTCCGAGACGAGCAGGGGATAATGACAGAGGTGCAAATGTGTTGTCCACCACTACTGTGAGCCCCTTGTCATGCCCAATTCCTGTAGGGTCAACGAAGATTTGCATACCCCAACAACTCACTCTCTTAAAGATCATCATCATCATCATCATCATCAGCATGATCGAATAAAAGAAAAAAAATCATGAATGAATTGTTGTTGGTCATGCAAGTGGTGATGTGCAGGAATGGAGATCATGGGATGTGAACAACATGATGATGTATGGAGGGAGCTGAGCTTTCTGGGATGATGATGGGAAGCCTTGTGACACACATGCACAAAAGACAGTTGGGGTTTGTTTACCTGAAAGAGCTGGGATGTCAGCCACGGTGAGTTGAGGGTTAGACATGGACTCAAAGTATAAGACCTTGGTGGTGGAGCCAGGAGCCTTCTTCAAGGCCTCACGCACAGCATCCAAGTCTTCAATGTCCACAAAAGTGGTGGTGATGTTGCTGGTGCGAGGCAAGAAATGAGCAAGCAAGGCATGGGTACCGCCATAGAGACGGCTGGAAGCGATGATATGGTCTCCAGAGCTGCACAACTGCATCAAGATAGCAGAAATGGCAGACATTCCGCTGGAGGTGCAGTAGGCAGCTTCCGTGCCTTCCATGGCTGCCATCTGCCTGGACAGATTCAGCACTGTAGGATTGAAATGACGACTGTAGATGTAGAAATCACGATCAGGTCCTAGTGCTCCTTGGAAGAGCTTGCTCATCGTCTCAGGCTCCAACACTGTGAAAGTGGTGGACGCTTCAATCGACATGTTCACTCCCCCATGCTCACCAAACTCATGTCGCACGTTCGCCATCCCTTGCACTGGATCTACCCACTGTTGTGACAACAGTGGTTTCTTCTTCGTCGACTGCTGTGACAACAACCCTTTCTGCTGCTGCTGCTGCTGCTGCTGCTCCGACTGCAACACGTACTCTCCACCATCCTCCCGTCCTCGCTTGCGTCCCGTCATTACGACGCTCCCCATTCCCAACTTCACTTCCGTCAGGGCCTCCATCTTCTTCAACAATTCTTCCTGCTCTAGACACGCCCAAACACCAAAAGATCTCAACAAAGAAAAAGACCACAAAGAAAATTCACTGAGATCAACCAAAACCTTGCAAAAAAAATCTTTCTCTACAAAACCCACCAAATTGCTTCCTCACTCTTTTGCAACAAACAAACAAACAAACAACAACAATCTTATTCTTCTTCCTTCCTTCCTTCCTTCCTTCCTTCTTTCTTTCTTTCTTTCTCTCTCTTTCTTTCTTTCTTACTTACCTTCCTTCTTCAGATGTGCACTCAGTCTGCAATTGGGTGGTGCTACAAAACACAAATCAATCTCCCCACAACAACAACAACAACAACA
>Ga0116231_10009330_pt1 | contig 16630 bp, 11 predicted proteins | sample S1TSphgellanicum_2_FD_89695 | JGI IMG/M metagenome (GOLD analysis project Ga0116231, IMG submission 89695) | Host-associated microbial communities from peat moss isolated from Minnesota, USA - S1T2_Fd - Sphagnum magellanicum MG | ecosystem: Host-associated > Plants > Peat moss > Unclassified...
AGCACGGGCCAGGGGGGGGGCACGGGCGGGGGGAAGCTCGACAGGTGCATTATGCACCAGGTTCACACTAGTATGTTATTAAAAATATATATAATTTTTTCAATACATCACATTTTTTGTATTAACATAATTTGCAAAATTGACTGCTTTTGGTGCAACTATTGTTCAAGTTTAAAACTTCTTTATTAAAACCAAAACACTTTTTTTTTTTTTTCAATTTTTGCTTTGAATTTTTCAACATTCATCTTAGTCATTTAACACTACATTCCATGATTAACATGGCATTAAAGTGGCACCACAAAAATATATCTAACATAATTATAGTTTTTATAGAGTTTTGGTGGTCACTTGACATGTTTTTTGGCTCATTTGATTATGACTACACCCAATAAATAGTTATTAAACAAGTCTAAGTAGTAATTGGTTGGTGGTAGATAAATTAAACTAGGTAATTACTATTAGTTGGTAGGTAATTAATACATTAAAAGTTAAGTTAAGTAGGTAGGTAGTAATTATGTAAATAAGTAGTTAGGTAATTGTTAATTGACCTAGTAGGTACATGTAACCTAAACCTACCCTAAATGCCACATGGGATAAATCTAACCTAAGTGTCACATGGCATAGCCTATCTTAGGTGACACGTGGCATAACTTAACCTAGGTGCCACATTACATGATTTAGTTGCAGTGGCATGTGGTTAAGGTCTATCATGTAGGTGCCATGTGGCTATCACAAATGTCACATGGTCTAACCTACCTATTTACTTACCTAAAACTATTTACGTACATTTTATGTCACAAATCAACACATGGCAAATTTTGATAGGTTATCAAGATGATTATAACTATAGTCACAAATTTGTGCTACATAAGCCATATTTATATAATTTAATCAAAGGTCTTTTTTATTTGTTGATCATGGATTTCATTCAAAATTTGATGTCATTGTTGACATCATATTGTCTTTTATGAATACTATGACCCATTTTAGGTGATTAATGTGAAAATAGTTGCAAAACATCACTCTTGACTAAAAAATAATTATAAACAATAGTCACAAATTTTGAGTTTTCTTCTAGTATAAGGCATAAGTACTAGCATACATCCCATCATTTCATGTCCCCAAATTATTTCCTTGCTAATATTTTAATATGTTGGAAGATCCATGTGTCCACTATGTTAAAATACAAAGTGATTTGAGAAAAGATCATAGACATCAAATAATAGAATAAAATCAATAAATATTCATTTGAAGCAATATTTTCTTATACAAATGGAAACCATCCATTAACTTTTTCATTTTTTTGGTGTCAATAGTTTGCAAATATTTAACCAAAATATAAGAAATTTGGTTGAATTTACATTCAAAACAAAAAGGTTTCTTGAATTTTTTGTACCTTTTTTGTCGATTTTTTTCTTTTCCAACAATAAAGCTATGTTACTTTGTTTTCCTTTGGCATAATTCAACCACTAGTCATTAAGCAATGACCAAAATGGGTTTGGGTAGATTGTGTGTGATTGAATGTTGTTTCAATCACCATAAGGTTTAGGGCATCAAATGGTGCAAGTTTTGGTCACCTTAACCCAACCCCAAGTAGCTTGATTTGGACTTTGACCTAGGTTGACCATAATATAATGTGTCACAAGGTTTTTCTTAGGAAATGTAAAATATTGCACAAGTGTTGATCATGAATGCAAATCTGGTGCACTTATGGTGATAAGAGAAAGATTGAGACAAGAAATGTGGTGTACTTAATGGTTGCAACAATGTTTATAACATTACCTAATATGAGGTATTGGCTACAAGATCAATGAAAAAGGTGCTCAAATGGCGATGCTTTTTCAATCTCTCCTTAGTTAATTTCGTAAGGTCACTGTCACACTTTTCAATTTGGTGATAAATCGCCAATAAAGAATAGATTGATATGACATGAGGTAGTGTTAACATCCAAATGGACACACAAACTTTATGATAACCCTAGATAGCTCATGAATATTATTTCAACAACAAAAATGAACCACATGTGCAACCCCGAACAACACAAGTGTAAATGAACAATGCATACCACACAAATTTTCATTTTTGTGAGCTTTAAGTGGAGATTTATGACAAATACAAATGTAAAAATGAAAACATGTTAACAACATGATACTCCACAATGTTGATGACATGGCATTTCACCATTTGAGAGTTACAAATATTCATGTTTAGTAGCACAAACTCCAAATTTTGAAAAATTTGGTGAAAATTGATTACATGCACACCATTTTCTCATGTTAGTGAAAACCTTTTAAAAATAGTTTATTTCCAAACAGGTTGAGATCTACCATTGTGTAGGCCTCCTTTCCAAGAATTCAATGGCATGGATGACACCCCAATCCAATGCCCTACATGAAGATATGAATTTTTAAAGAGAATTCCCAATAAATTCCAAAATGAGTTTTGAAATTAATTAATTAATTATTATTTTTTATCTAGTCATATGGCTCAATGTGCATGAAATCTTTTTTATAAATTAAAAAAAAGTCTAATCACTAACATGATGTTCGACCATTAAGATGGATGAAAATGTTCATGTGGATGAAAAAGTTGAAAAAAAGAATAAAATAATAAAATCCCAAAAATTCTAAAGAAAATAAAAATAAAAAGGTAACACATGGCATTTTTGGATGGGGCCCAATCCTGTACCTCTTTTCAAACCCAAGGCTTCAAAAATAAAAAGAAGAAAAAACTGGGTTGTGCCGATTGAACTGTTGCCTCCCTTATTTTGAACCTTCACTTGGAAATGTGAGCCTTTTGAATCCTACCACTCGGCCAAGTTTAGGAAGTTTCTTAGCTCCAAGTGATGGCAATTTGAGCTCCCCATTTGATGCCACTAAATTCTTCTTCCCTTCAGTCACCCAAATGTTTTCTTTCTTGTTTCGCACTCATTTGATGACAATGCAACATTCCCAGCAAGGTAGGAGTTGGAAGTTTTATTGCCACTACTTTTGTAGTTGTCCATGGCAATGCAACGATGTTCTAATGGGAGTTTCAAGCTCTTGTTGTTCTAGTTGTTCCTTCTTGTTATTGTAGTGGTTGCAACTTATGTTCGAAGAAGAAGATGACACCACAATGCCCCCATGCACAACTACCAATTACCTTGACCATGAGAAGGGTAAGGCAAATCCTCCCTACCATTTTCTTTTATTGATGATGACTAGCTTTGCGCTTTAGCAATGATGGTGGTGATAATGGTTTTGTGGATGTTGTAATTACACCTTGTGTTATTATTCAACTAAGGTTGACGAATCATTGTTACAAGAAGAGAAAGAGGGAAAGAGATTGAGAGAGTGTGATGCCCCTCCCCTTTGTGGATGTTAGGCCCTCCTCATTTTATTTTTTTCTCTCCACCTTCTGGGTACCCAAGCCCCATTTGGGGTTCAAATAAAGATTAAAAAATCAATGGAAATTCACCATCTTTGCTAGGCAAACTTCTTGAGATTGAGGAAGCCCCACTCAATTGCAACTCCTATCAATTGCAAAAACTTGAACAAAATACAAACTTCCTAGAAACAAACAAACCCACTGAAGCAAAAAAAAACTTACAACTCCAGGGCACTTGTCATAACTAAATTCTGTGCAAAACACGAACAGATATAGGGCTGAAAAATAACATTACATCTAATTGTAGCACTATCCAACTGGATCCATTTTTTCTGGATTCAAAAAAGGATTGAAAAAAATTGTTCCGTATTTGGTATCAAAACCAAAGGTTTGGAAGAAAGAGAACAACGAATGTGGGAAACTTTGAGAGATTATCCTAATCACAACAACCAAGAATCCAAGTAAAACTTGCATCAACCCATTTGCAAAATAAACATAAAACATGAGAGAAGTGTGATCTCAAATCCAAAAAATGGATTGAAACACCCCTCCTAAAGGCTTATATCCCCTTCAAAAAGTCAAAATGTTTAAAATTGTGTTCACATTGAAACCAGTTTGGAATTATTTTACCTTGTTTATCCAATGTAATTAAGACATAAACCACCTAAACACAACAAAACTCTTGACAAAGAAACATTTAATTTTTAAAAAAAAACTAAACATATTAAAGGTTTTTACGAAATGTCCAATGAAGAACTGATAGGTTTATAGAAAGTTAATGAATCAGTTCCTAAATTTCTTTGAGAACTGTGATTATGTATCAAAACCAGAGCTATATATCTTAAGGAATTTCTAATCACTGCCCAACATTGGTAAATCCCATCTCAAGAGAAAATGAAGGTTTTTGAGGCTGAATCTAACATTTCTCAAAGCAAATATAGCCACACACAAAAAAGAAAACAAGACACACATTTAAAATGTCAAAACAGAGTTGGAGCATGAGTTTGATGAGGCACTGGTGGGCATTTCTTAGTATGGAGACAAAGGTCTAAACTATGCATTAACGTAAGGATGTTTAGAATAGGCTTATGCCTATGTGTGTAATGAAAAAAAAACCCTATGTGGCCAATGAGATTATTAGAACTGGACCTGGAATTGTTGTGAGGAGTTTTCTTCAGTAGACTGACACTTAAAATGATGTAGCAGCCTCATAGGCTTGTGCATTGTGAAGAAATGTTTTTGTAACCAATGAGAGTGTTCAAACTGTTGTCTTGAATTGTTTTGACAAGTTGGCTTAGCGAACTAGGGTAGACCAGCCCATCACCAATTGCCTGCCTACGATCGAACACTTATTTATATTTTCATCATATGTGCTTCATTTGGAGTGATTTAAAATGTTAGGGGAGAGCTACCTCAAGCTCTAGAAATCATCTTTGAAGTACGAAGGAAAAAGAATTAATGAAAAAATAGCAAGAAGAAAAATAAGCTTTTCAACTCACAAAACACGTTATTTTGTCTTTTTTTCTTTCTTCTTCTCGTGTTAGATGTTGCATGACATCTCTTGCATGTGACCCCAATGCAAAAGACATGCAAAGTGCAAGGAGCTTTTGAAAGGAAAATTTAGAGCATTTTTAACACATGCTTCTCTGGGTTCCCACTACTACTGAGGGGTGAAGAAACTATAAACCCTAAAAAATTAAGTATTCATTTTCAACTCAATATTAGAATTTAGCATCCCATAAGGTTCTGGCATATTGCTTGTGTTCTTTGTTTTGTTGTTGGAGTAGGCTGGAATAGTACACCTCTTACTTTTGTTTTTGTTCTATTGTTGTTGGAGTATTCAAAAGTTATTATGGTGATTATGTGTGACTCATGTTGTGGGGGCACCTGAAGTTGTGAATTACTTTGTCTGGTGGCCTCTTTGGTTGGCCTCACATGGGTAAAAGGTTCACATTTTGAGTGATAGTATACTTCCAGGCTTTGGAGTACCTATATAAATAAGATATTAAATACCATAGCCTAGGGTCAGTTTTCACATTGACAAAACAATTTTTTTTTTTCAAAAAATGAAATTTCTTTTTTAATGCAAAAAATTATATTATTTTCCACAATCTACTATGATATTGTGATATGGGTAGTGAAATTATTCAGAGTGTAACCTATGATAATTTTCAGTATGTCAACTTCATATTTTCACAAAATTTCATTCCACTATTTTGAGGATTATTTAATGACGAAATTGACCTTAAGGTAAGTTACTGTTTAATGAATTCTATCAGTGTGTTTAATGCAATGCCTTGTGTGATTAGGTGAAAGGTATGACTAACATTCTCGAACAAAATTGAAGAGATATAACAAAAGATCCTTTGTTATAGATGGTAGGAACTAGGCTGCTGGTTGGGGTACTACATTTTAGTTTTATGAATTTGTGGGTTCTCAAACCTAGCAAGGAATAGTAGAATATCTCAAAAAAAAATTGTGCTTAAATTGGACAAATGTTTATCGTCTTTGGAAAGATTGGAATGAATATGTGGTAACTTTGAGTTTGAACTTTTTCCCAGGAAAGGCTCTGGAGATTAAAAAAAAAGGCTCTGCAAAGACTATAACAAGCACGGAGAGAATTCTTAGTGTATATGTACAACACGAACAGGTTTAGGATCGAAACTATGTATGATTACTATATAGTTATGAAATCTATGTTTTTGGTTGTAAAATGATCCTCCCACCCTTTTATTGGCTATGTAAGCCTCACCATTTTCCTACCATGAACTACACACAAACAACACCAAAACTATTCAAAAACAAAAAGCCTTTTAAAATCAAAACTTCAATTTTCACAAACTTTGTATTCATACCATAATTGTGTACCATGAAGGTGTTTCTCAAGGTCACAAACACCTCCTTATATACTAACCAAAAGGAAACTAATCAAGAAATTTCCTAAAACTTATCCATCACATGGTTCCCCAAATAATCAAAAGGAAACAAAATCACATGGTTCGACGTGTGATTCCACAATTAATCACAAGGAAACAACATCACATGGTTCCCTGTGTGATTTCACAATTAATCACAAGGAAACAACATCACATGATTCCCTGTGTGATTTCACAATTAATCACAAAAAAACAACATCACATGGTTCCCCCTATGATTCCAAATTATGGAATCCTACACCCAACTTACCCTATTAAACAATTACCTAAATAATTGTGTAATCAAATTACATATCAAGTTACATATACACTGAGAGAATTTTCAACCCTCAATGTTTACACAATCATTCCCTGATAGCAGAGCCTTACCCTATACAAAGAAGATTAAAAAAAACAAGGGAAAAAACGTTCTGAAACGACTAGATTCACATCGGTTACCTTGTGACATTTGGAACAATGGGCCCAACCGAAGGCTGGAAAAAAAAACCAAAAAGAAAATCTCTTGTCTAATAAGACAGGGGAATAAAATAAAATGAAAGCTCTCAGTAATTTTCTTTAAAAAAATGCCTCTTTTCCTCTGTGTGCAACAAAAGATACTTTATGATTGAAAATGGAGTAGGAGCTAAGAGGAACTCCACTAGTGCTTGGTATGTGGCCCAGCAGAATCAAAATGGGTGAAGAAAAGTGAAAACATGCCATTTTGGCTCAGCAAAATGGTTTTGGCGCAGCATTTTTTGAAACGATGCTGAAGCTGGTAAAGGACAGCACAGCCTAATCAATACGATGTGAGTGCTATGAAGAGTGTAATAAATACGATATGACTCCTACTCCCTGTTTCTGATCGGTGAAGAACTGTAATGATTAGTCCAGGTGGTTTGTTATTGGGAGATTCCCACCTACTTGGAGTCAAAGTTTTAGTTTTACGGGTGGGATTAGAAAAAAGGAAATAACTAAACTTAGATGTGAAATATTTCTTCAAGGTCACTTATGGAGTACTGCGCTTGAACTGCTCTAAGGTTTGAGGGTGCTTTTGGAGTCCGATACAACTTGGCACTAAAACTTTGCCCATTTAGAATTTCGGTTCTTGGTTTATGATACTGTAGTACCAGGGCGGTTTCGGCATAAATTAAATTATTTTCAACTTTGTGAAAATTTTCAGAAAAACTTAAGCCATTTCTGCTTAAATTTTCAAAAACACATTCAAAGCTGCCAGACAGTTTTGATCCAAGGACTTGCCCAATCAATTGAATTAATTTTACATCCATCTGACCACTAACACAATAAAACATTTTTATAATGTTGCTGAATTTTATTAAATATATTACATGTATGCTGAAATTTAAAAAATTCAAAAGGTAGCTGCTGAACTAGAAATTCCGGATTAAATTAATTATTTGGCAGAGAACTACTGAAGCCTTCCAAATATTACGGTAATAGAATTAAGGTAAATGCTCTTTCATGCATTCAGATGCCAACTCCTGGTAAAGGAGATAATCGTTTTATTGTTTTGTGCCCAGTAAAGGCCCAAGGTGGGAGGGCATTTCCGTATAAAGGGGGCCTAGGACAAGGTGAGCAAGGTGATTGCTGAGTCCAGCATTTTGGGGGAATGTCCCAAGCCCGTGAGCATAAAGCCCTCCTAGTTTTTTGTACCCGTAAATAGAGAGCCCCTTATTTTAGTAATTACAGCCCATCCGATACAAAGGGTTCTTTCTGCCAGTATCATGGGTATCAAGTTCTTTGTTTGGGTAGGAGCCACTGTACATGTGGAAGAAGCCCCTATAGTGGTCTCTAGTCATGGCCATGGGACCCGAGAGATCCTGGTCATGGAGAATTGACTCCCAAAATTGCACAATTAACAAAACGAGGAAACTCATTGGGCCCTTGCTACCAGGGTGTACTGCCCCCACCATAGAGCCTTACCCTAAACTTTACCCATTGTAGAGCAAGAGGCAAATGTTATCACAAGGCATAAGAGGGAGAAGGCTCTTATGCCTACTCCGTATGTAAGAGTAAGAGGAGTGTTATGGTGACAAGGAGGCATAACATCTCTCCCACCCTCAAGGAATAGGCATAATATCCCTCCTCTTTTTATGGGAGGGATGTTCGTAGACATAAAGTGCCTCCCAAAACACCAAGTAATTGTCATTGTGTGCTTCATGAATTCATTTCAACAATACTCAAATATTGATCTTGTCGTTGGGTCTGTGTACAACAACTAAGACAACTCATAATGTTACTTTGTTCGATTCATTACAACTGAGGTCAATGTTTGCTGTCGGTCTGTGGGTGGGATGGATTTGTGTGTGTTTTTCTATCAACCTGGCTGTGGAGGATGCTCCACAAAAGTTGGACACTCAACACACCTTTGGCCTTAAGTCAGAACTACAAGTGCTTGATTAGCACTTCTATAGTTTGTGATATTGTGAGCCACATTAATTGGTGGGGTTTGAGGATTCCAAGTTCAGAATATATATATAGCAATGAGCTTCTTTGATTGACCATAAAAATAAAAAGCACTGAAACTTAGGACGCTCCCTCAATATAGAAGTATTCACTCATAGGTGAAATTAAGTCCCAATATTCACCAACCTATAAAGGTTATAAAGGACATTGACATTAGGCAAAGCATATAGAACAAAGTGTGGTGCTATTGCGGAAATCTTGGGAACCTGATGAGAACTAGGTAAGAACTATGTTGGGAACAAACACAAATCCAAAAAATTCAACACCGGTGACCATATCCTATCATATTATTGGCCTTAATTTAACCAGCATTGGGTTGGTATATAGGCTTTGCAACTGATATACAGCACCAGTATCAAGGACCCTACCGGGGTGGTAGGACCCCAGTTAATAGGGTCAGCCTTGTGCCAAAATAAATCTATTTTAGTTTCAATTAGTAAAGAAAATGAATTGGAATTGGGTCTCATTTTTGGAACTGATTTTATCATTGAAACCCAAAACCCAAAATGTTTAAAACTAGACTCACAATCAAATTTTTGGGGGAAAACAAAAACTAGAATTGAAGGTTTACCAGAGGATTACCAGCAGTTAACCATTGGTTCCAATTTGGATTACATTGAATTAGATCTGATCTTCAAATTTGGAACTAGAACCATAGCCAAACCCAAACCTAGAATTCTGACTTCATTTTTGTGTGGAATTGGAATCCTTTTAATTCATTTTAATTAATGTTATATATATTGTAAATGCCAAGAAGTAAGTTATTGGTAGGTACTGATTCCTTCCTTTATGATGTGATTTCAGTTATAGGTGCCAACTAGTGTTGGCAGATCATAGGATTTTGGCAAGTTTAGGTCTAGGTTATAGGTCAGGTTCCAGGGTCTCTACACTAGAGGTTTTGAGTTTTGTTGGAATTGTCATTGGAACCTAAACTTACAACTAGCCTCTTTTCAAAATTGAATTAAAAACTTAAATCTAAGTTCTGACCCTTTTACACATCTTCAAGTTTTTTAAGTAGATAAGTATAATTTTATTATAAATATATAAATATATAGTATAGCTAGTCTTACATCTTAAGCAAGTTGTTGCATTTGGTTGGTTTTATATAATTGATATTAGATTAATTGTATTTTTGTTTAGTTGGGTGTAATGGAGATGAAATTGGACTTGGTCTTAGACTGGACCAACTCTAAATTCTTTCTGAAGAGGATTGAAACTGAAAGTTTAAAAATTTTGAAAAAGGAGTCTCAAGACCAAACTAAAGGCTCCATCAAAAACTCAAAAGAATAAGAAAAATTTTAAAAAACTCAGATGGAAGGTTCCATTTGAAATCAAGAACTGTAAGAACACTCGGTCAAACTTGGCCAGTAATACCAAAACATTCAAATTGTTTTTGCCCTAAAGCAAGACAAGTATTGATTGTAGAGGACAAGAACACTGGAGTGCACAAAATCATGCAACAATCTATAGATAGCTATGGACCGAAGTTGTTAAGGCTGTTTAGTATCTCCTGTCTTAGGCCCACTTTAGACGAGGGTCCAGGGTCCAATTTCCTTGGAACCAATTTGGACTAATTTGACACAAATTGAATCCTTGAGTTGGACTGTACCTTGATCCCTAGCCTGATTCTTGATTCTCCAAATCAGGAGCTCTCCTTTCAGCACTGTTTTGAATCCTTGAGTTGGACTGTACCTTGGTCCCTAGCCCGATTCTTGGTTCCCCAAATCAGGAGCTCTCCTTTCAGCACTGTTTTTTGGTCCAAACCAATTGGTTTTCCCTCCAAAACAGCTACCATGTAGGTTTAGCCTCAATTTCCCACTTTTTGTTCTTGGATCCTTGTCTAAAGGCCTTGGGACCAATTTAAAGCTTTTGATCAATAAGATTGCTTGATCTCATTGGTCCCTGGACCTTGGACCCTCCTCTATAGTCGTCCTTATTATCTTGGACCCAATACCAGGACTAGGCTGGTATATTCAAAAGTCCATGCCAGACGACCACTGGTTTTACAATGTCAACCTTATCTCATACTCCATGTGCAAGAGTCAAAAATGATCGGGTTAACATTTTCCTGGCCATAGGGCTACTTAGAGTGTGAACTGTGGACAAATCGAGTCTAGTGTGATGGTTTCCCAATTCTCCGGAAACGGATGATTTTTACATCTCAGGGTCCCTATACAGTTCGATTTGGTTGCAACTGGTGGTGCTGCGAGAATTGTGACACTTGTCCTTTAAGTCATTAGAGTTATCCCTGAAGTCACGCAATTAGGGGGGTGAGAACAGCCAGTTTCGGCATAACAGGGCATTACACGTGTAAACTGGGACCGACAATTTTACAAAACGAAACAACTGGGACCCAATTTTGGTGGTAAACTGAGTTTCATCCAAGCTAACTTTTCTTCTGAGTGCCTCCATTGCTGCTACATATATTTTCATTGCTCCTACCTATACAACTGCTATAATTACTCTCGAACCTTGTGCATTAAATGCTGAGTTTCAGCATTTCATACTGAGATTTAATAAAATATCCTTACACTGTGGATACCACTGAGAGAGAGGGAATAGGGGGCGAAAGCAGAGGTTAAAGACAGGGTGACTTTCCAGATAACTCTATTGATCATTCCATCCCTGATTTTTTTCCTTAATTTGCATTAAAAAACCCTTGCTTATTGTGTAGTAGATTGTATCTACCCTAGTGGGACAACCAAATCCTTACTAATGGGAGAATCCAAGCATCTCATCATCTATAGAGTGCTGCTACCTACAGGTAGTACAAGTGACTACAACTGCCCCTAGGGTCTGTTTTGTTGTTAAATAATCCTTAAAATAGTGAAATGAATTTTCATGAAAATATGAAGCTGAGGTTTGGAAAACCATCACAATTATTGCAGGCGACAATCTGAAAATTTTCACTCATCACACTAAATCATGGAAAAAAAGCGAATTAATTTTATAATTTAAATTATTCATCTTGTCAATGTGAAAGCTGACCTTAGGCTAGGGTATTGTTCATCCTCTGACCAAACCAGAGCAGCAGAATAGAGTAGTACCTTAATGGATTCGGCACTAATTAAATTAATTTTCAAATTGTCCACCAAAAAAAAATTTTGCAATGAAATGTCAAAATTTTCAGAATTTAGTAATAAGAAACAAGTCCAAATCTCCTCATTGACCTTCAAATTAAGCATGTTGTGCAATGCACAAGAATCAAGAATTCAGGTAAAGAGATATGCAAACAGGAACTAAGAAATGTAGCAAATGAATGGTGTTAGATCAAAATGATTCTTTCATTCATGTCAAAAATATAAATAATTTCATAATGTATGCCCAAAACTATTGAAAAATAATATTTAGATTCCCAAAATGCATTTTATTTAAAATTAAATAATTATTCAATTCTGAGGTGCCAAATCTGTTCAGATATTACCATATGTGATGAGAAGATACCAAAGAAATGAGTCGGGATTGACTTGACTCCTGGAATCACAACTTACCACAAATAAGTATCTCAGAGGTACATGAATCTGCTTGTGTTTTTGTATGACTACCGTAGTACCTTGGTCGTTTCAACACATGTCCATCGAATAATTAATTAATTTTAAAAGATTCATTTCAACGAAATAATATCATAACTGGCTTACAACCAAAATTGGCTACATTTTCTTGGGGATGATCACCACTTTGGCTACATCATGAATTTTTTTTAAAAACCAATGACCAGTCTTCTTGACATGATCCCTGTGTTTGAGGAGGTGTTACCATTGACTCTTGCCAATCTATTATTGTCAAACCTTTTTGCTTGCTTGTGTATTATGCATACAGCCCTATCAGCCCATCTTTTGTTGCAAAATTACAAACAAATGTGAAAATAAAAATAAAAATAAAAAATTCTGTCATATATTCCTTCTTTTTTTTAGACAAATTTTTCAAATTTAAAAATGAAAATTATAATTATAATCACATTTTCACTTGGATTTTTGGGGGGGGGGAAGGGAGGAAGGGTGACTCTGGGTTGAGCATTTTCCTACATGTTGTTATACACCCCATCAAACTTCAAGGGCTTGTGCTTCAAGGAAACACAACATTCTAATAGTGTGAAAATGGGGTTGGTGTTGTGTGGGTATCTTCTACCTTGATATACTCATAAGACCATTTCAAAATGTTTGAGTGGAATCTTTGTAAATAAGAATAATCTTCTCTTCATCATAAAAGTTCTTGGGATCTTTCCCTTGAAAAAAAATGATGTCATCCACCTTGCAAAGTGACTAGAAAGAACTTTAATAGTAGTGAGATCAAATTGGAAATTATTAACAAGTGATAAAAGTGCACACAACAGTGTTAGATTTCACAATTTGGATGCAGGTGACACTAGAGGGGTCGTGGGTGAGATAGCTTCCTACCACAAAAGGGATTAGCTTTCTTTTTTGTTTTCTTGTGGATTGTTCATCTTTATACCTTTCTTTGGCTTTCCTTTTTTTTTTCTCCCTTGTGATGATTCCAACCATTGAACTTTTATTGGATTTTTGTGAAGTTTTGAAAGTGCACATGTTAAAAGAGATAGATGTTTGGTAATGATATAGTTGGAGTGAAAGACCCCATACTTTTGGGGTTCATAACTTCCACATCACACAATAAAAGTGATGTCCGAAACCTTATAGAAACACCAAAAAATGAGTTACAAATTATTGTCAAATTTCATCACGAACCCATTGTCAACCATGACACCATTATCTATCTTTTGATACGTTAAATGTTTGCTTATAAATCTATTTACCCTAGTCAAGGATGAATCACACACTTTAATTCTTGCATTCTAAGAATGAATTTGACCTCAGAAAATTGTATTTAAAACTTCAAAATCTCTACATTTTTTGGAATTTTAATTAAATAATACAAAAATACGTATCCATTTTTTTACCCGAAAAGGGGTATATGATAATGAGATACCTGGACCCTACCAAACAACCAAAAAAGTTTTGTATACCAGACCCTAACCTAGCGGAAAATTTTCAGTATGAATGTATTAAAAAAAATTTAAAATTAAAAAATTAAAAAATTAAAATTAAAATATATATATATATATATCTCACTATTTATAAGTTCATCACAATCGTTATGAGGGTATGTTTTGACATCTTGACTAGTGCCCTATATCATCACAGATTTAGCCTAATTCCAAAAGCACAATCAGATTTTTTATTTTTTTTCAATTTTGTGAGGTAGGTGGATTGGTGATCATCCACAAGAAGACTTAGCCAGATTTGGCTACAGAGAGAAAAGTAAATTTAAAAATAAAAACCTCCTATAAGCAAAAACCTATGGTCTAAAGATGGAGATTTCAACTCTTTTTCCTCTAAAAACATGGTGACTTTTTCAAAAAATCCATTTGTACAACTCACAACCTCTTTTTTTTTCCAACCAGGTGCCAAAATTTCACCACCAAAACAAAGAAAAACCTGAATCCTTGGCTTCAAATGTATTAAAGTGTCTCACATAGGACCACAATGGGGGGAATGCTTTGGGATAATATGACTAGTTCTTCTTGGAAACCACAATTGGAATTTAATAAAATAGAAAACTAAACTTTTTTTTTCTTTACAATTGTCTATTCAAAAGCATCAATCACATTATATGCCATTTGAACCAATGTTGATCGGGTGTTAACTTGTGAACATAACACCATTGTAACGGGTCCAAGGCAAGCTTTTTGGCTTGTATGAGGAGGAGACGAGTTTAATGTGAGGTATTGAAATTGGTGTGAAATTGGTACAAAGTTGGTATTACCTCGGGTCCCTACCATGCTAATATTCATACAAGGGTGGTAGCACCTTGGGTCATACCAGCCTAATAGGATTCTTGATGCAAGTCAACAAAATCATTATATGCGTTGCAAGCGTATATACGAAACCAACACTATTTGAACCATCATAATTTCAAAATGAGTCCTTATATTTTGACAATAGTTCTTATTTGTTTACCGTTGTTCTTAATGATATCTTAGGGTAGTTGTAACTTCAAGAACTTTGCTTTGAAGTTAGATTCATAATCCAATTGACTTTGGAACAAATCTCACGACGAATGAGGTCTCATGAACTTGTTTCAATTCCATTATATGAAAGTTGGTCATATTGATCTTATTGAACTTATCGCATGTAACAGAAGATTGGAATTTGATACACCTTAGACCAGTATCTCTCATACCCTATTGTTTGGGCCTCAACAATGCATTTCAAATTCAAGATGTCTTATTTACTATTTCCCAATTCAACCTCACCCATAAATATGAAAATTAGGACAACAAAAGGTGGAAGGCTATTTAAATAAAATCTTGTGGACCAATCATTTTATTTGGTCAATCAATACCTGTATATTATATTGTTCGGTGGTATTTGTAGGATCCAACAGGTATTACATTTTGTGCACATATTCTAATCAAAAAACAATTTATTATCCCAAACCAACATAAACTCAAATGTACTTCTCCCAAAAAGTATTGTGCAAGGCACTAATCGAGCTATTCTTATTGTATTTGGATATCCCCATCTCCCGATTTTTTTCAATTTTGAAAAGTGGCCAAAGTGGTTATCATCCATAAGATGATTTGGCTACATACTAGATATGAAAGTAGAAGAAAACTAGAATCCTTCTATACTCTTAGTGTTGTTTGATTCATGATTTTGAAACAAACTCTATTCTAAGTTTTAGTTTTTTCTTTTCATTTGGAATAACCTCCAGTGAGGTTCTAAGATTATTTTCTGGGTTTAAAACATAACCTACGGTTTCAAAATCCTTTTCCAAAAATTTCAAACCCCGGTCTAGTTTAAGACCAAGTTTGGTTTATCTACATTGCACCCAACTAAAATTTAAATTAATTTTTAATATTAATATTTGTTCAAGTAGCACTTCCACAACAGTATAAGATAGTGTATTAATTATTATTATGTATATCCATTTAAAATTAATATCTTGCTTTAAAAGTTAGGGTTCATTGATGCCTTTTCAAAAAAACTTATACTCAAATAGCTAGAAAACCTGGACTTGTTCAAAAGGGAGAGCATCCTAGTCTAAGTTTTGGGTTTAAACACGTCCAAATCTGAATTTGATTCTAGCAAAATTTTGAACCTTTTAATCCAAATATCCTAAAATTTAACCAAGAACCTAGATCTAAGCTTAATTGTTAAACTAAACATGAGAACACTAGTACTAAAAAGGCATGCATCCTTATGTTGCATTTGGTATTTTGCACATTTCTTCTAATCACCTTTGCTTCCAAAAGTTCGATCTCACATTTTTATACTTGTTGTGAGTTTTAACCTCTCTAGAAAAGGATAAAACACTCAATTCTCACAAATGGTTGTGGTTGAACCATACGAGGACTTGCACCTATTTAAGTAATACAAGGCTACAAATTTTAAGTATACATGTAAGTAGAAAGCCCCAACATATATGGCTATAAGAAAATCAATCATTTGTTGGTCATGGCAAATGACCGATTGTGCATGTTGTAGCAATGACACCTTCATGGTCGCATCACTACAAACGGTGCAAGCACGGCGTTAGACTTTTAATACCTCGAAAATGTGAAAGATTCGAAAAAATGGTCCCCAAAAACAATAAAAAGATAAAGAAGACTTAGAACCCCTTTTGATTCACCCTATCCACATTTCAACCCATTGAAATCTTAGATTCTTGCATTAGCTTGCATTGGTTCCTTTGCATTCAAGGGATAAGATTGATGAGTAGAAAAGCTTGGAGCCCCAAAAAAGCACTTGCCATCACAGTTGAAGTTGGGGTCGTAAAATTCTAACGGCTAAACCGATTACGTAAAGTAAATGGCCTGGTGATGCAAGAAAGAAAGGGGGAAAAAA
>Ga0116231_10009334_pt1 | contig 16624 bp, 14 predicted proteins | sample S1TSphgellanicum_2_FD_89695 | JGI IMG/M metagenome (GOLD analysis project Ga0116231, IMG submission 89695) | Host-associated microbial communities from peat moss isolated from Minnesota, USA - S1T2_Fd - Sphagnum magellanicum MG | ecosystem: Host-associated > Plants > Peat moss > Unclassified...
GCTGGCTGGCTTCACTCAGTTTTTAATTAATGTTGGTGCATGGACAGAAAAGAAAAGGAGGTGAAAAAGGTTGGTTGGGTGTGTGTGTCATCACAACATTTTCTTTTGCCCCATCAAAACAAACCTGCTTGAGCCTGAAACTTGGAAGGAACGAAAGCCAGGAAAGCAAGCAAGCTTCAGTACTTACTCAGTGCCTGAAACCCTAAACCCTAATCTGACTGACCTCATAATAATTGCAAAAGCTTTAACGTGTCAGCAGCCCAAAATGACGCCTGGTGCATTGCTTGCAGGACCCACATAGCTGCTACTGCTGCTGCTACACTTGTCACTGCCAGAACTTGGTGGGTTCGTACCAGAGTTTGCGGGGGGCGGGTATTAGAAATCGCACCAGCATCAAACACGGGTATAAAAGTTGATAACCATGGTGATCAAAACACACAAATGCCCAGCATACGCACAGTTACCAAAAAATACTCCAAAAATACTCAGTTTTGGTATATAACTGTGATTACCGAAAAAACAAATACCCCACCTCCCCCCCCCCCCTCTGCGCCCAACATTTCTTTGAATTTTTTGAAATACCTTCCACTATGACGGTTCTTGGAATCTGATTTTTTAATACCCAGAACCAGTGGGTATTACAAGAATCAAATACCCACCCCCACACTGGTTTGTACTTCAGTTCCACCACCGACATATGTAACCCAATAGGTAACACAGATGGTTTATGTTCCTTTTTTATGTATAGGGTAATGGCAGTCCTAGAGGCCCTTCCATGTTTTGATGTCCCACCCACCACAAGGGCCAAGTAGTAGCCTGAGCCATGGGACAGAAAATCCTGGAAGAGTCAGAAAGGGGTGTAATGAATGGGAATTCTTTTTTTCATTCATCTCAACAGATTGGAAAGAAAACCTGGCAACAAAAGAAAATCAGAGCAGGAAACCTTACACATTTGTAAAGAAAATTTTCCACCAATGTAAGATGCCTGGCAAATATCATACCTGACAAAGGCACCTCCAGACAGAGTCCAGTTACAAAGGAAAAAAAAGTGTCTGTTGTTCTTTATGTGGGGAATATGGTGACCCAACACTCACCAATGCACCATCCATTGCAAATACATTTCAGTTGGGTCCTTTTTTAGGGTTTCCAATTAGGTACTAATTTAGTGAACAATGTAATTGGAAACCTTAAAAACCCTTACTAATTTGGTGGGTGTCAATGTGACAATCTGTGTAGTGGCCTCACATAAGTTCTGCTGCAGGGTTTGACTGATGTTGGGGGAAAAATCAAACAAAAGTAAAGTAACACAATTTTGGTGGAAAAACTAGTTTGGGTCCCAGTTATTTCTTTTCGATTCTTTTCCGTCCCCAAATTTTTTTTCTCGTCCTCTATCTTCATGAAACTGGTCGAAATCGCCTCGAACCAGGAGACTTTACAGACAACTTTAGCAGAATAACCTATGTGAGGTTCCTAGGGGCTGTTTGCTAGTTAGGGTGAACCGGCACTACCCTACACTTAAGTGTCAGGGGCTGGGTTTGATGCTGTCCTTGACAAGCTTTTCACTACTCATCAAAGAAATGGTCATCACTGACAAGGGGTCATATCAGCACTTTCATTATTTGCTCTAAAACACAACCTCAAGAGCCCTTTTACGCCATTTCCCATGTCAGCAGCACCAGAGTTGGGATGGTATAATATTTTGTCATACCCTCCATAAGGGTATTAAAAACAAATACCCTTGTAATGATTTTATTAAAAATGGGTTTCCTTCTGGGTAAAGGGTATATATATATATATATATATATATATATATATAGAGAGAGAGAGAGAGAGAGAGAGAGGTATACAATAGGGTACCTTCTAACACTTGTCAACACATTAAAATAACTTTGGTGTTTTACTCCAAAGTACTTGGCTTCAAAGCAAAGGAAGGAATGCCAAACCTAAGGACTTGGCAAGTTGGCAAAAACATAGTAGGGAAGAGACTAGGTAGCTGTTTATAATGATTTATATAGAAGAAAGAGTACATAAGGTTTTTAAAACAAAATAAACCTCTTGAAGGTAAATGGAGTGTGTGATTTTTCATGAAATTTTAATCCTCATGGCAATGTTTCCTTTTTTTCTTTTTCTTTTTTCAAAGTTTGAATTTTACAAAAGTGGCGAATTCTCACTGGGAAAAAGACGATTACACTGAACAATGTATTTTCTGGAGTTTTTTTCTCAAAAAATTCTCAAAAAGAGCAAAAACTTTGCCACCAAATAAATCATTGTGCCCACAAAAATCAGTGCCTCAAGGTAAAAGACATTTGGTCTTAATATATGATAAGGGTAAGGGTATCATCATCTACTACTGTGTGGGTACCCTATGGTGATTGTGCTGGAAATGAAAATTTGGAAGTGTACAAGAATAATTTCTTGAATTGTCAATTTATTCATTTTGTGAAAAAAACATTGTTTATCTCTATATTATGAGGCTTGTTTGATTTATTTTGTTTGCAACCACACCATACCCCGCCCCCCCCCAAACCCTAGGGTACCTCATTGTGCTCTTGTTACTATTGGAAAGCCCTCAATGAGGTGATGTGCATGGTGGTCATTTCACACTTTTCAATTGAGAAAGAAAGAAAAAATTTAAAGTGATTTCCCCCATTGAAAAAAAAATTTAAACTACAAAGAATGGTCTTTGAAAATTTTTAACCAACAGATGCCTCTTTCATCATATTAGCAATTTTATTTGTCCTTTCATACAAAAACTTACAAAAATGATTTTTGCACAATTAGGTTTTTCAAAAAATTGCATTTCTTAGAGACTTAAAGAGCTTTTGAAAAGTTGTATTCCTTAGAGCCTTGAAGATGATTGCACTTGGGCCAACAACACAAAGGCACACTAATACACACACATGCAATAATCCTTTTCACATTAATATTACATGTACAATAATATATTTAAGCCTTCAAAATGCATTGCAACTTTGCCAATGCGATTTAAATTTCAAGAATGAGAAACTTAAAGCTAGCATATAGAGGATTCTTCGTATGTTTCTTTGCCTTGACAATTCAAGATGGAATGTTGAGGGTCATATGAAGGGGTACGCAAAGGTGGTTGAAACGGTTACACCTTACCCTTTTTTTTTTCATCTCTAGAGTTTGTTGGCCACTTCAAATTCAAATTCAATTGGTTTTATCAATTTGTTGAACTTGGGATTCAATTTAATTGAAATCTATACCAACATTGGGTATGTGATGCAAATGTGGCAAAGTGTGATAAAACAAATTGTATGTCATTGAGAAAGCCCATAATTCAGAAATGGTTATGAAAAGAATTATAACTTTGCATGTTTTCTTGTTCTTTGCATAAGTGCAAGATATGTGGGAAGATAGAATATAAGCAAAATTTCAACCATATTAATCATGCAAGGATGCTTTTTTAATTGTGTTTGTTTTATGTGGGAGGGTTTTACAATCCCCAAAATGTTCCCAATAACACCACACTTTTATCCAATATGCTTTACATAAAGTTGCCCTCTTTTCACCTACATAATTGGGCCAAGGGGAGTCATTTGATATCTTTTTCATGAAAGTAAAATCTTCTATTTGGTGATCCTCCAAAGGTCTTTTTTTGGGGGACCAAAAAGCTGTCATGGAGGTCACATGGGAGTGCAAAGCCTTTTTGCCCATACTTTGAATCAACTACCAAAGAAAATGCACATTACAAGGCTTCAACCAATGATGAGTTACAATGGTGGCATAATGAATAGAATTGAATTTCCACAAAACAAATCATATTTTCATTCAATTATACGCAATATTTGGTCATACACATATTGGTTATAACCAAAGTAAAGATTGCCAATTTTTGGTTTTGGATTTTTTTTTTCCGCAAATCACATCACGGATATATAAATAAATAAATAAATTCTCCATCAAAGGCACCTCTTTTCTCTTGGTTCAATTAAACATCATTTTATTTGAGCAAGATATGAAATAAAAAGACATCTCAAAATTTGGTTATGCAATATGTTATGTGTTGACATAATTTGTTATAGTTAATTTAAGGTTTGGTTAGTTGGTTAAGTGCTTGGTTTACAACAATGTCTGTGAAAACTCAATTTCCTGGTGTTATGTCAAATGTGATATGGGTTTTTGATTGGTGTAACCAACTTGTGAGGCAAAAGTTACATTACACATATGTGTTGGCCCGCACCTCGCTTTCCATGCCATTCTCTTTTGTTCACATTACTATGCATGTTTGGACTACCTTGGATTTCGCAAATTGACATAACTTTTAGATCTTGCATATGAAAAAACTTTAGACATAACATGTCCAAAGATAAGCCCAACATACAAAATCATAAAATTCAACAATTCACCCAAAAAATATAATTTCATGTATTCGATAAGTGCCAAGCTTGGTTTTCTTGGTCTTCACATAGCTTTTTGTCTCTCTACCAAATTTATTTGAGCTCTGCACTATTGCACGATACCAGTGACAATCAAGTATTTTATTTTTTCCTTATGTTTTCATATGTTTTTTTTAATAATTCATCATTATTTATGTCAATGTCAAATTTAAATTAAATTAATATACATTTCATGGACATGAAAAGACACATGTTAATTTGTTCTTTCATATCCATGTTGATGGATATGAAAAAAGAGCAAGGTCGTTATTAGAAAAGGTGGGAAATAGTTATTAAGAAATAAATGAAATACTTAGGCTTGAAAATGAGATAGTAATTTCTGAAATTGTCTTTGGAATGGTCAATGGAAGACTATACGAAGGATTCCCAAAAAATCCCCCATATACCAATTCCAATTACTTGTCACTGAAATTGTTCAAACAATTTCATGAGATTGTTTAGCAAAAGTAAGATGCATTGTATCATTTTTGTAAAACAATCAAAGTGCCACATGTTCTAATTCCTAATTGTCAAAAATAAATTTGATCAATAGAAGCAAAATTTATTAAATGCACCTCCATTCACTCACAAGTTAAACATTGTTATGTAAATCACATTAGCCCTTGACAATGACATCATATGTTGTGCAAAGGCATTTTTGTAATTCTTTGTGGCAAGAGTTCATCAATCATTGCTTTGTAATATGGAGACATAAATTGATTATTCCATTTCAATGCCAATTCTTTAAGCACACCTCCAAACCAAATGATTGCAAGAAAATTCTATTTGTGAATATTGGATTATCTTGCAGCTACATTTCTTAAACAATTTAAGATGTTGTATGGTTTGCGATATTAGAATAGAAATATGAACATTTTCTTGAAACATGATTGCTAAATCCAAAATTAAGTAGTTCTATTACAATTTCAAAATGGGTCACACATTAAGTGGAAGGTTTTGGTCAACTATTTTATGCCCTAGTTAGTTGCAAAAAAGTTGTAGCATGCAACTCCATCACCCATGAGGTGAAGATATGGATTGTATAATCATGCTACATTTGTAATTTGCCAACAAGGCAATTGGAAGTTGGGACACACATTGTAGTCATTTGTGTACTTCTAGCTTTTTCAAGTGCCCAACTCAAAAGACCTTTTACACCAACTTTAGAAGACTTTAAGTAATGTCTAACATACTCATCTCTATTTACTTTTTGCTTTATACAGTTATCCCAGTGATAAATGTAACCTATTAAATCTCAAAGCCCAAGGAAAAAACCAAATAATAAGGATGGGTAAATTGTATGTTCAATTTGTCCAAGGTAGGATATATTTTCTATTACCATTATTGAGTTGTACCTTCAGGGTGTATAGCTGTAAAAAGGTAGGTACTCTACTAGCAGAGACCCATTAAAGGTATTGAAGGTCTTGATGCGTTTTTTTCACTCAGATCCCCTCTTGAGTCCTATTCCATGATCACCTCATAATTGGCGAGCTATGGGTCTGTGAATAAAATACAAGGAAAATCTGAACTAAAGCTGCACAATGATATCAAGGGTCGACCACCAATATCTCTCTCTCATGTAGCTTTTTTCAAAAAAATAAAATAAAATCTCGTAGGTAGATTTTTGTAAGCCTGTAGACTTCTCGAAAAGGCATTCACAACTATCTAGGCTAACATGAATTCCTTTCAGATGTAAACTTCAACCTCATGTTGCTTGCATATTAGTTGGATGGTGGATGTGATTTACACTTGTAGCAAGTTTAGGATATTTGTTATCACTCAAAGGAGTGGTTTTGCCCAAAATGGCTGGCCAGAGAAAATGAGCAAAGCCAGGTACATGTACCAAATGTGGAAAGAACTCCTTCAATGTCATGACACTCCACACCAAAAATAGCAATGGCCATTGGCAACAACTTACAATTTTTGCATGCATTTTTAAAGTGCTTTCCAGGATCCCACTTGTAAGGCCTAACAAAAGTACACTTTCCTCTGTCTGCAGTTTGTACCTTGAAACTAATTCTAGTGACGATGTTTCATTAGGAACTAGTTTAGGTGAGATGAGTATTTTGGTGATCATACACTGTGACAATTTCAGAGTCATTCTGGATTACAAATTCATCATAGAAAAAATTTCATTTCAAAATCCTTTTTTTCTTGAGTTTCTTGTCTGTTTGTATCTTGTTGTCTATCTTGCTCTTGCCTTCCTTTCTATGCGGGCGATTCTCACTGGTTGTGTGCAGCAACGTGAAGCCCAAGTATATAAGTATTTTATATGCAACCTCAGACTATTCCTGAAAAGTATGAACTGTATCTGTCCTTGATGTGTCTTACATGCACTCTATTGCTGGGAATGTGTGTCATGATTCAATTATATTCTGGCTCCAGTAAGGTCCATGGCTTTCTAATGTGGAGATCATCACACTTCACATTGTATTATTTAGCATCATAGCCTCTGACGAGCTTGTCACTTTGCTGTCCTTACAGGTCCTTTTTGTTCATGGCAGTGAGATGCACACACACACAGCTAAGCCATGGCAGGTCCTTGGAACTGAGTCCCATCTTAGAATGAAACCTCTTAGGTAACATTCTTTTACTACTTTTCTTTTTGCAAAAAGGGGGGAGAGATCATGTTCCACCATATTAGAAGATAGAAAATTCTTTGTCAATTGTTGGATATTTGCTTGCAACGATGGATTGGCCTGAAGCAAGAGTCTTTTGGGTTTTTACCAATTTTTGTAATTTGTTCTCCCTTGGTGTTAACATGCCTTCATGGCCTTGTCGTTCATCCTTCAGTTTTTTTCTAATATTAATTTCAACTCAAGGTTATCTACTCTCTTCATTGCCCTGTTGTTCATCCTTTAGTTTTTTTCCCCTAATGTTATCAATTTCAACTCAAGGTTATTTACTCTCTTCATCTTTGCTTTGACAATGGATTTAGTTGATTCCATTTGAGAAAACCACATGTTTAACTCTTGGTTTTTTTTCATTTTTTGGGTCTTGTTTTTGGACCTTTAGAAGTTTCTTGTTAAGCTTTGCCTTTATAGTGCTCTTTTGTGATTCCCATGTAAAGATCCTTTTCTTCATCTCTAACTACATCTACCTCATACAAGACATCATATTTACAATTCCCAAACCCAAATCATCGTGAAGGAGAAAAAAGCCAAGTAGTGCAATAGAGAATTTAGGCACCACCTGGTTCTCAAAAAATTGGCATCCGAGGTTCCATACTACCTAGGCTCATTAGGCTCTAATTAACTGTTTTTTACACATGCCAAAAATTCTGAAAAATGCCTACCTACCATGCTGAAAATCTGAAAGAAACTCTCAACCACACTACCTTCATTATTTAATATAGTGCCTAATTGTAAAATATTATTATTTTCACTACTGAAAGTAAATGACCCAAATTAATTTTTTATTAGGCATCTTGTTGCCAAATCAGCTCAAGTACTGTCGTAATAATTTCCATAAAATTTGGCATTTCAAGCGAATAATTAAAAAAATAATTTGGCATCTTCAAAAATAATTTAGTTATTACCATACCTTAAAAAGAATTATGGCGTGGTTTCCAAATCAAAAGCAATAATGTTTTGTGAATGAGCCTCTTGAAGGCCACTGCATATTGGCCTTCTTTACAGGCCAAAGACAAGTTTCACACTATTTTAAATGCTGTGTGCTTTGTTCACAATAGTGTGTACAAGCCGGCTTACTACAGTGGGTGAAGGTGATCTCAAGCAGTAGCAAATGCAGTCAAAACTCCTTGCACTGTGTACTCAATACTGTGCCACCCTTACGCTGTCAGGCTCTGTACCATGAGGCCAGAACAAGTCACATGTTCTGAATGCATGGTTCATCAACCAGAGTCCATGTTAGCAAATGGGCTAATGGGTGAATGAAAGATTGAACAATATGAAATGAATTTGCTGCCGGCAATGCTGTTTCACTTACTAGATGATTGTGCAGTCCAGCTTCAAGTATTCTACTTTTGCTGTTACAAGTTGAATAATAGAGAGGGCTCAATGCTTTTAAGTTTTTAAACCAACTAGGTTGTGCACAGGAGAAAACAAGAATAATAAATAATTAGTATTCAACCAAATATAGACTTACCTTTCATAAGGTGACCTCCAGAAAAAAAACTAACATAAATGGATTCCCTCACATTTCCTAACCTTGAGAGGCAATTAACTTCTATGACTGTGTCAGCAAAAACAGTATACAGAGAAAATGGAGAGACAAAGCAAATACTTAATACCTTGCACACAGTATTCTGTCACATGTTTGGTGATTTGTGGTCTCTTGACCTCTCCCAACCAAACTCACCAGAGGCAAATCAACAATTGAAAACATATTTCAGAAGAAAGAAAGGCATCTTGTCTCCCCCCCCCACCCAAACTACACTCCATCCCAAAGAGCAACTCATACTATCAGAAATCAAAGAAATCCACAAAGGGGTAGGAGGTAGATCAAACCTCAGACCTGAGCCAAAATGTTTGCTGTCACAGAACACAAATGTCACTTGGATCACTCCTTTGAAGCAAAAAAAAAACTGGATGTGAACACAAAACAGCTACCTTCAAACCTACTCTCAATAACTGTAAGAGTATTAGTTTTCTCTCCCCTGTATTGCCTACAGGTGCTCTGAAAATTGCTCCATCATTGTCTCATGCCCCATGGAGGATACAGTGCCATGGTTCAAGCAGCAACAAGAAATTGGAGAAGGCAAATTTTCCCTATTGTGAAGGTTGAGCAGTACCAAACTGGGAGTTGATAAGGGACCGCAAAATTGGAATAATCCCAATCAAAACCATTTGGAGCTGCTCAGAGCTACTTGCCCGAATGCTAATCTGGCCTGCCCCCCGGTTGTTCAAATTAGCCCTTGCCACCATCATTGTCTTCCCTACCATAAACTGTGACTGCAAATTCCCACCAATTGCCAGATCGCCATGCCAATCCATGACAGAAAGCCCCAGAGTTGAAAGGGTGTGGCTCAATGGGTACTCTTTTCCCCTCAATGTGGCCTCCAAGCTTCCCCCAAAGGCCTTGTCCCCCCGCCCTGTCAGAACTCCACCATTCACAATCATCTTAAACCGTTTACCAACAAGAAGCCGGTCTTCAAGCTTCAATCCTGCTGCTATGGTGTCACCCAAGAGAGTAAACGTTAGCCCTGCAGTTGTCTTATTCCTTTTGAAGTTATCAAACTGTGTCTCTGACCTTAAAGTGTAACCAAGGTCCTTCCCAACAGTCTGGATGTCAAATCCTGCCAATGTTGATTTGCCTTCTCCGTGCTTAAATGAAGCTGCAGCCTCAAAGTTCACTTGCCCTTCTTTCTTGTCCTTTGTAACCTGACCTGAAATGGATGCAGGAATTTTGTCTGCAACCACAAAGAGTTTCTCTACATTGAACCCATCGTAACCTGCATCATGGTCCCATCCATGTGTTTCCAGCACTGGACGTACCAGCCATTGATTGGCAGTCTCCAAATAACGGTACCTGTAGTAGCCATGGAAGAATCATAAGGGCTAGATGAATCTACTATTCAACTTTTATTCAAACCAGTGACACTTAATTGAACCACCATAATGAAATTGAGTCATTTTGTTGAAAAGAACCTGTGAGTAGGGTTGTCAGAGTCAAAAGAGGGAGGAAGAGCCATGTCGGGCATTGGAACTGGGACAGCTGCAGCCCTTCCACCATCTTCATCCACCCCCTCAGCCAGCTCCTCTTTGGACATGGCTGCAGCACGTTGCTTCATCTCCTTGCGCCGTCGAAGTTCTTCACGCCACTGTTTCTTCTGGAACAGTCTCTCACGGTCGGCCAGCTCCTCTGCATACTGTTGTTTTTGCTCTTTACTTAGCTCCTCCAACTCTTCCTTTGAAAGAGGTCTGATGTACACAAAAAAATCCCACCATAAGGTATATCTATTACAGCACAATGCCTACTGGAGCTACTACATTGAAGAGCTGCTTGTGTAAGTGTAATGAGCCCTACCTGAAAGGAGGAAGCTCATCATAGTCATCACCATCTGAGTCTTCATCATCATCATCTTCATCTGTATCATCTTCATCTCCCATTTGTTCATCTGGCACTTTCAGCTGTGCACGGGACTGCAGAAGAGATGACAATAGGAAGGGGAGGGGGGGCACTCGCTGACGTTGCCCAAAGGGTCTTCCAGGAGTGCCAGTATCCTGAAGCTTCAACAGTGAATTAGCCTCAGCCAGGATTTTTGATGCAAAGCAAAGCAGTAACAGCTGAGGCTTCCAAATCTGGCCATTGGGCAAAACCCTCTGTCCTGCTCGGTTAGTCCTGCAGGCAGGGTGATTCTCCACTAGGGAGACGGGGTTCATAAGCCTCATATCTCCAGCTGCTTGTCTAATTGTTTGCTGTACTACATGGGATCTTTGGGCTACAAACATCTCATAACTGAGTGGAACACCATTGGGCCCATCAGGAGGGGCAGATGAAGCATGGGTTAAAACAACAATAGCATTGAACCAAACAGCAGCCCCAAACAGGTCTGTGATGGTGCGCAAAAGAGGCAGGTCTCCATAGTCCCGGCTTTGCATGTCAAGTCGGTCAAAGTAGAGAACAATGTCTGGAGACGACTTTCGGATAAACTGTTTCACTGAACCCATAATCCGCTCATTGTGCTGCTGGTCCAAGACAGAAGGTAGCAGCCCTGGAGTATCTATCACCCTGACCTGTCATCAGATTTAACATGAAAATTTAGCAATTGCACTTAACATGTACTGTCACAAGGTGTTACTTGCAACAGCATTGTGGCTTCACAACTTGAAATGGTTTTGACAAGCTACAAGACTAGAGCACAAAAAGAACCGAGGATGGTATCAAAGGCTCCATAAGGCCTATGCAGCAAGATAATGTGCACACTTCGAAAGGGCATCCCTAAATATAGGATGGGACTTGGCAATATTTTTCAGAGTTGAAACATCAGTAGTTCACATGGTTGTCAAATTGAAAACATCTGTAGTTTGACCATACATACAAACATCCGCAATATGAGGCTTGCTTCTGACAATGGGATAATCGAATGAAAGACATCCAGATAGGTGTAGAGTTGTACTTTGATGCCGTGAACATTGCCAACAATCTCCTGCACCTTTTTTGTTGATGGGTGGAAAGCATTAGTGCTTGTGCGAGGCTCATCAAAAATTGAGTTGATGGTGGCTGATTTTCCAACTCCTGTTTTCCCAAGAAGCAAAACAGTGCAGGCAAAGTCCAGCTCCTCCTCTTGCCCAGAAGCTTCCTGCTCCTCCGCAATAGCATTTGCACGATCAAAGCTGAAGGCACCTGTTCGGCTTGCTGATCCACCCCCTCTTAGCTGCTCTGCCAACCCAAGGCGATAGAGTACTTGTGCAACAACAACATTCTGAGGAGATTGGCCAAGGCGGTGTGCAAGCCGTAAGAACTTGACTCTTATATTCTGGAGTTTCTCACGAGTTTCATCATTCCCATCATTTCCATCCCCATTTGAGGAATTGTCCTCTGCTGGAGCAGCAAGTTGCAAAGCAGTAGCCACATTAGTACGTGGTGGATTCCTGCTAGCTGGTTCCAATGCAGTGGCAGATCGGGTACGTCCTGTGGGTCGTTGTGGAAGAGAAGGCCCCGCAGCACCTAACGATGGGGGGTTAGCATTCCTGCCTGCAGAATCTGCAAAATGTTGCAAAAGGCAAGATATTGCATTAGATTGCCTTCCTATCCACTTGATGATCCCTGCACATTGTTGTTCAAAACTCCAGGAAAGTCATCTCAGTTTGTCTTCTGACTTACTGGTAAACACAAAGTCCATTGCAGCCCCTAAAACCAAATGCAAGCCTTAAGACCAAGGAAAACCATGGAATCCTACTTGAAACTACTCCAATGTATCTTGACCTAGAGAATGTTGCAGTGAAGAATTTACCAGTTCTGCTACTGGCTGACTTGACTAATGCAGCCAAGGCTTTGGCAGCATCTAGGTTACCAGTACCATCCTCCTCCTCCTCCTCATCTTCATCATCATCATCTTCATCATCATTTTCTTCCTCTTCATCATCATCCTCCCCATCCCAGTTGCCATTTCCAGCTTGAGACTCCCTCTGAGTGGCAAGTTCACTCTCAGCCTCTGCCTCTGTTTCTGCATGCTCCCTGGTCTCAGTTACAGGTTCCACTGATTTGACTGTGTCTGGAAGAGAAACATCAACATCAGTGGCCTCTACAGTAGTGTCACTCTCAGCAGTAGCAGGTGCTTCTGCAGCTTTGCTGTCTCTGTCCTCCTCCTTGATGAAATCTTCAGTGGTGGCAACAGGAAAATCTAGGTTTTGCCTCTCAGATACATCTTCATCACTCACCAAGTCAACTGGAGCATTGGTCTCTCCACTCTCGAAGTCTGCAACTGCATTGCTGCTGACCTGTTGGGGAACACCTGATAGTGAAGATTCATTCTCAATCTTGACTTCTCTCCTGGGTTCCTCTGAAATGATGGCAGATTCGCTTGCTGCTCTGTTGTCTACAGCCTGCAATCCATCAGCCTCTTCTGATAAAACTTCAGGTATTGTTGGAGTGGCATCTTCTTCTCCGAGCCCACTCACAGACTTGTCTTCCAGGGCAGGTGAAGGTTCAATTGCCTCCTCCTCCAACTCTATTGCTTCACTGTTGCTGGATTCTTCAGGCGCTGCAGCCACATCCCCATCTCCCTTTGGATGTGTTAACCCTCGTTCAGACACAACCAAAGGTGAATTTTCCTCCACGGATAACTCACCAGTGCCATCTTTATCAGCAACTGCATCCACATTCAAATCAGTTCCCTTGTGCTCTGCTCTCTCTTCCTGAGAGATTGAAGGGACCTCTGTTTTATCATCAATATCTCCTCCATCTCGTTTTGTCTCCCGGGTGACCTCTTGTGGTATGGGCTCTTTATTTCCAATGGAGATGGAACCCAATTCTTCAGGCAAAGCTGCATCTGCATGAAACTGCACTTGTTTGTCCTCACTATTGGCTGGGTTGGCAGTCAGTACTTCCTCAGTGTCATCATCCTTTGATTCTCGAGCAATGATCCTTGGTAAGGTTTCTTTGACGTTTTCCTTCCTGGTGTAGCCCAAAGTTGCTTCATTGTCCTCTTCATCTCCTTTCTCATATGCCTCTTCAAACTCATCATCATTGGATTGCTCACCCTGGTTCAACTCTGCATGCAAAACATTGATCTCCTTGTAAGTGTTTATTAGCATAATGTAAAGTCCATACATCAACTGCTCATATAGTAGATTAGCACAATTTCATGGGACTTTGTTCTTTACAAATCATCCAATTGTAGATCATGAAACAAGACAAGTATACTCTGAAGTAGTGCTGAAAATTTTCAGTCCACACCCAGAAATTAGAGATTCAGATGAATGGGTGAAAAACATGCTGCAACAGTGAAAGTCCCTGTGATTTGCAGGAGAAAAAACTAAGGAGAGAATCTCTCCTTCACCTAGAGAAAGGTATTGGCGAAATTAAAGCTATTTGATAGGAAATGTGAACCCTGAGAACACTGCAGATCTGAGCAATGTGGTTTCCCTGGATCAATGGGCATTGGGAGTGGTGTCTCCACATGACACTTGACACATGTCTCCATCTACTAGTCCACACACATTGTCAAAAATTAGATCTCAGGTGGCTTTTGTCTGCAAATCCAGTGACGGGTAATTACAGGAACTCCAAAAATTCATCTGGCCCAGAAAACTCATGAGACATATGATTGCAAAACTAGAGCACCCATCATCTGCATATCTATGAGATTGCAGAGGAAACTGCACGAAAGCACTTTGAACGCAATCATGATGTCAGTTCTCAAAAAACAACAATTATAACCTTGTGAGTGGCACTCATGTTATGTCATCAAACCATCACCTTCATCATGAATGGCAGTGACTACCTGCCATTACTCCTGACAGCATGTAGGTAATAGATCTACTCAAAATTTCAGGCAAATCACTATATAGAGGTCTGGGCCCCAGGCTTCTGTAGAATCTACAGAAGAAAATGGGAAAACTCACTTATGATGATGGTAGCTCTCACTATCCACAACTGCAAAAGGTTTCAAACCCTAACATAGATTTCAGGGCTCCTCCTCCTCCTTTACAGAAAACCAATGTGCTTGACAGTGAAGAAGAAGCTGTTAATAAGGCTACAAATCCATCAGCTGCACCAAATTTGCACCTCTTAAATTTGCCCCCAACAGTGTGAAGGATTCAGCAACTCTGGAACTTTTAACACTGCAATGGTACTAAGTATGGAAATTGTGACCTAACCAAGTAATAGAACTGAGTGCCCTCATGTACCCAGCTCTTGATGGAAAGAACAATAAACCCCTGCTGATCGATTAGTACAGTTCTTCTTACAGTTCCAAGTACAAGTTTCTTCATATCCCACAAATGTAACTGCAACTTCTCCAGGACCCATTCAATCTTCCAGGGTTACACAAACAAATAGCTTCTTCAGTTTCCCACAGAGATATGTGATCAATTGCAATGAGTTAAACCCTAATATTCGCAAACAGCAGCAGCATGCAATTTGGGGTTCCAGAAGATTTCAAACACAACAAACTGAGGATTTGTACAACAAATATCTTCTGCAGTTCCCACAGACGTGCAATCAATCACAACAAATCAAACCCTAATATTTGCAAACAGCAGCATCTGATTTGGGGTTCCAGAAGATTTCAAACACAACAAACTGAGGATTTGTACATCATGCACCACAGGAACAAGATCAAGATGCCTACTGCAAAAGCTACTGAAGCTGTAAAAAGTCATACCATCCTCTGCTTCAATAAGCTCATCATCGTCTGCTGACGGCTTTGCAACAGGCATAACACTGGCTGAGATATCCAAATCCTCCTTGGCTTCATCATCTTCCCGGTTGACAACCCCTTCTTCATCATCAGCCACATCCTGATCCTGCTCGGCCTGGACAATTCCTCCTTCACCCTCCACAGCTCTGTTGTTCTTGCTCAACAGCTCATTCTCGTTATTCCCAGTCATCTCTTCTTCTTCTTCATTATCACCCACCTTGCTCTCCATCTCTTGCGATGCTGTTCCCTGGGCGCCGCCTCCAGCACGCACCAGTGGGAGAAGGGCCTCCAGAATGCTGGAAATACTAGCATCAGTAGGCGACAACTCCCGACTCCTTGCAATCTCCTGAATCTTATCCTTGAATTCCTCTTCTGTGCAATCTTCAAGCACAGCAGTATCAAGTGTGGACTCTCCACTCATCATCTGATTGAGGCGCATCAGAGCGCCCTGTTGTCCCACTCCCAAACCCTTTTTCCGCTGCTGCTGGTTGTCAAGATGTGAAGCAGCACCCACAAACGAACCAGCAGGGCTAGCATCGAAGCTACCAGTAGACGACGCTGCCATTCGCTCTAGAGCACTATCAAAACTTTCGCCACTGCCGAAGCTGACATCGCCATCCCCTACTTCTTCTTCTTCATCGTCGTCGTCGTCGTCGTCGTCGTCGTCACGGGAAACCGGTGCTCGGATAGGCGTAAGCCTTTCCTCCTCCTCCTCAGCCAACTGCACCTGATCCTCCGTTGGTTCTCTTCCGTCCAACAAGGCATCACCATTCGATGAGTGCTCTTCTTCCATGGAGTCAGGAACCTGATTGCCGGAGACTTGATCCTCAACCTGGGGTGCTGTAGTAGTACCTGCATTTTCTGCAAACTCAGGATGGGGAGGAGGAGGAAGAGGAGGTTGTTCAGCTGCTGCCACGGTCGCGGAACTCCTCCTCAAACTTCCGAAATTCCACAAAGCATCCATTGCTTCCCCCTTCCGTCCTTCTTCCGCCGCAACCAGCTTGCTATAAACTTTGATTTTCCTCAAGCTCTCCTGCCATCCGCTAACAGAAACTACGGAACGCAAAAACCCTCCAGAGCCACCACGCACACTATTTCTACCTCTTCTCTTGTATGGAAAAACCCACCACAATCCCCAATACTTACTTGAAGGCGTTCTATCCCCAAGCTACAGGGAAAAGCCAAAATCAAAGAAAAGAAAAGAAACCAAAAAAAAACCCAATAAAACCAAAATCCAAAAGAAACCAGCCAAAGAGAAAACTCCCCCCGCCCCCCGCCCCCCGGGAAAAAAAAAACCCCCCAATAACCCAATAACTAACCCAGAAACTAGCAGAGCTACCCCCCCAAAAGCCAAAACCAACAAAAAAAAATCCCCCCAAAAAAACCAAAGAACCCA